>Ga0310342_100000002_pt1 | contig 182404 bp, 161 predicted proteins | sample S15DNA20500_MG_FD_206155 | JGI IMG/M metagenome (GOLD analysis project Ga0310342, IMG submission 206155) | Marine microbial communities from station ALOHA, North Pacific Subtropical Gyre - S1503-DNA-20-500_MG | ecosystem: Environmental > Aquatic > Marine > Oceanic | place: Pacific Ocean... | reverse complement strand
TCATCGCCGAGGACATCGAAGGCGAAGCGCTGGCCACCCTGGTGGTCAACAACATGCGCGGCATCATCAAGTGCGCCGCCGTGAAAGCGCCCGGTTTCGGCGACCGCCGTAAAGCCATGCTGCAGGATCTGGCGATCCTCACCGGCGGCACCGTGATTTCCGAAGAAGTCGGTCTGAGCCTGGAAAACGTGGCCCTGGAAGACCTGGGTTCCGCCAAAAAGGTCAACATCGACAAGGAAAACACCACCGTTGTGGGCGGCAAGGGCCAGCAGTCCGACATCGATGCCCGCGTGGAGCAGATCCGCAAGGAAATCGAAAACTCCTCCTCCGATTACGACAAGGAGAAGCTGCAGGAACGCGTGGCCAAGCTGGCCGGCGGCGTGGCCGTGATCAAGATCGGTGCCGCCACCGAAATGGAAATGAAAGAGAAGAAAGCCCGTGTCGACGACGCCCTGCACGCCACCCGCGCGGCGGTGGAAGAAGGCGTGGTGCCCGGCGGCGGTGTCGCCCTGGTGCGTGCCCTGACCAGCATCGGCAAGCTGAAAGGCAGCAACGACGATCAGACCGCCGGTATCGCGCTGATCATCCGTGCCCTGGAAGCGCCGCTGCGTCAGATCGTCTACAACGCCGGCGGTGAGCCGTCCGTGGTAGTACAGGAAGTACGCAACGGTAAGGGTAACTACGGTTACAACGCGGCCACCGGTGAGTACGGTGACATGATCGAGATGGGCATCCTGGACCCGGCCAAAGTGACCCGGTCCGCCCTGCAGGCCGCCGCGTCCGTGGCCGGTCTGATGATCACCACCGAAGCCATGATCGCCGACAAGCCGGAAGAAAACGCCGGCGGTGGCGCCCCGGATATGGGCGGCATGGGCGGTATGGGTGGCATGGGCGGCATGATGTAAATCAGCCGGTCCCACGACCTCCCCCAAAAGCCCTGGCGGGTTCTCCCGCCGGGGCTTTTTTATGGGTATCCTTCGGCAATGCAAACCCGCGACTCGAAATTACTGTCCCACGCTCTGGTGTTCATCGCCGTCGTTTTGGTGCTGGGTCTGGCCCACCAGTGGGTCAATCCCTGGCTGCGCTACGACCGCGCCGCCGTGGCCGGCGGAGAGGTGTGGCGCCTGGTCACGGCGCACCTGGTGCACCTGAATCTCTGGCATGCGCTGCTCAATCTGGGCGGCCTGGCGCTGATTCTGTTTTTCTTCCGCGACCTGTTGGACCGGCGGCGTTTCTGGCTGTGGTTCGCGGTGAGCGCGCCGCTGGTGGGCGCGGTGTTCTTCGTGCTGGACCGGAATCTGGGCTGGTACGCAGGGTTGTCCGGGTTGCTGCAGGGCTTGCTGGTGCTGTGTCTGGTGATCGGCTGGCGCGGCAATCCGGTGCTGCACAGTCTGGTGCTGGCGGTGGTGGCCGGGCGTCTGGTATGGGAGCAGTCGCCGGGGTACGACGTGGATTACCTGCGCGCCTGGATCAACGGCCGTGTCTACGTGAACGCCCATCTCTACGGGGCCCTCAGCGGCGCGTTGCTGGCGGCGGCCCTGCTGTCGGCGGGTTGCCGGCGTTCAGCCCTCGGACGGCGCTCGGACATTTGCTAAGCTGTCGGGCCGATCGAACAGGAACCACACCATGAATGAAGCGCAGCGTCAGAGTTATCTACGCGCCCTGGGGCTGACCCCCTGGGTGGCACGTACGACGCTGCCCGGCGCGGCGCCGTCCGAGCCCCTGGACTGGGAGCTGGAAACCGACACCGGGGCGAGCCCGGCGGCGCCGCCGGTGGACGCCACGCCGGTGCGAACCGCGCCGGGTGTCGGCGACGCCGAGCAGCCCGCCGGAGACGCCCCGGCGGCCGGCGCCCCGGTGGCCGATGCCCCGGCGGGACCCGCGCCCGTGGAACGCGCCGCGGAGGCACCGGCGCCGGCCCGCGCGCCAACGGCGGAAGAGGCCGGGCTGACCTTTACCCTGGAGGCGCACCTGGCCGGGGATACCTGGGTGGTGTTCCAGCAGGAGGACGCCCAGGCGCCGGAGCTGGGCCGCTATACCGGCGCCCTGGCGGCGTCCCTGCTCACGGTGTTCGGTGCCGTGCCGGACCGCCCGCGCCGGTTCTATTGTCCGCTCACCGGCCAGCCCATGAACGCCGGCGAGGCCGCCCAGGCTCTGGCCGCCTTCTTTGCCGGTCTGAGCCGGCGGCACGGTGGCAGCCGGGCATTGCTCTGCGTGGACGATGCCCTGGCCAAAGCGCTGTTGGACGGAGATCGCTTCGAGCCCGGCCGGCTGGGCGAGATGCCGGCGCTGGCGGTGGACAGCCTGCAGGAAATGCTCGACCGGCCGGCGGTGGCGAAGAAGCGCAGCTGGCGGGCGATGGTGGCGCACGGCTTCGTGGCGCACGGATGAGGGTAGGACCGGATGGGGCCCGCCTGCGGGCCATGACCAGTCTGGACTTGCCGGCGGTGATGGCGATCGAGACCGCCAGCCAGCCGACCCCCTGGAGCGAAGGCAACTTCCGTGACTGTCTGCGCGGCACTTACCGCTGCCGGGTGGCCGCCGTGGATGGCGAGCCGGTGGGCTTCATGGTGCTTTCCAGCGTGCTGGACGAGACTCACCTGCTGAACGTGGCGGTGGCGCCCGCCCGCCAGCGGCGCGGCCTGGCGTTATGGATGTTGCGGGATGCGCTGGACGAGGCGCGTGCCGCGTCCATGTCGGTGATGTACCTGGAGGTGCGCGCCGGCAACCAGGGCGCCCAGAGTCTTTACCGGCGCCTCGGGTTCGTCGAGAACGGCCGCCGCAAGGGCTACTACCGGGCCGGCACCGGCCGCGAGGACGCGGTGCTGATGATGCTGGAGTTGTTCGGGCACAAGTAAAAGGGTCCGCTCCCACAGGGTGCTACGAATCCGGTTTGGTGGGGCTTTCCGGCTTTTGTACGCGCCAGCCTGCCTCGGTGCGTTCCAGCATCAGACGTCGGTCCTGTTCGAAGGCGTCGCCTGCCTCGAAGTTACCGAATTCCACCCGCACCGCCGCCAGGGCCATGACCATGGCGAAGCGGTCCATGGCGTCCCGTTCCTGGTCGCGTTTCACTGCCTTGCTGTACTCGGACAGGTCCCGTTGCGCTTCCATGGTGTAGCGCACGTCGAGGGCGATGTGGTCGTCGTCTTCCGGGTAACGGGCGGCGGTGTCCACGTCGGTGACCTGGAACAGCTCATCGAGATGGGCCTGCTTGAGTTCCTGGTTGAGGGCCTCGCGGATCACGTCGTCGTCGGGGGTGTCGCCGCAGGCGGCCAGCAGGGCGGTCAGCAGCAGAGCGGGGGCCAGGTAGAGGGCGCGCATGGGATCATCCTTGTTCTGATTGTCGGTGTATTGATCGCATTCCGTGCCACGAACTCTACCATGACCGTGACGCTCAGTCCTGATACCCCATGGCCTGCTGAACCTGGCGGGCCCAGGCGGTGCTGTGGCGGTAGGCCACTTCGTAATGGGCCCGCTCGCCGAGCAACGACAGCGCGTCAAAACGCCCGGCCTCGTAGGCCTCTACTTCGGTGAGTACCGTGCCCAGGGCGCCGCGCCGTTCCAGCAGCGCGCTTTTTACCTCCTGGCTGAGCGGGACCTGTTCCATCAGCTCGGGCATGGCGATGTCCATCAGCGCGTCCAACTGTGAAAGCAGACCGACGATAAAATGGTTCACCGAGGCGCCGTGCTCGCCGCCTTCCTGGCCATGCAGTTCCGCCAGCACTTCGCACATGCGGCCGCGTATCAGCATGCCCCGGGTCAGCGCTTCCGGCTTGTCCATCTCGCCGTCGATCAGGAACAGGTTGGCCCAGCGTTTGATTTCCTCCAGGCCGAGCAGGGCGATGGCATCGGACAGGGAATTCACCTCCCGACGCAGCCCCAGGGCGGCGGAGTTCACCGTTTTCAGCAAACGGTACGTGAGCCCGGCGTCCTTGATGGCGATTTCTTCCAGCCGCGCCGGGGAGGCGTCCGGGCTGTGCAGCTCGGTGAGCAATTGCAGCAGCAACAGTTTGTTGCCGGCGATTTTCTTGCCTTTCACCGGCGACGGAGTGCTCAGAAAGTTGCCCTGGTAATAGTCGAAACCCAGCTCCAGGCAGTGCTGGAACCGCTCGCGGTCGGCGATCCGGTCGGCGAGCAGCTCGACGCCATGGGGGCGCAGCTTCTCCACGGTGTGCCGCAGGCTGTCGGCGGTGTCGTCGCGAATATCAATTTTGACGATGTGGACGATATCCAGCAGCACGTCCAGCTCGTCGTCGTTCGGATCGTAGCCGTCCATGGCCAGGCGGTAGCCGCGGCGCGCCAGCGCCTTGAGCCGGTCCACCAGTTCGGAGGTGAGCATCAGGTGCCGGGGAATTTCCAGGATGTACTGTTTCTTCGGCAGATCGGGCAGTTCCGGTGCCATCAGCACTTCGTCGGTGATCTTCAGGAAGCTCGGCACCGAGCGGGTCTTGCCGCCCTGAAAGACGTGGGTATAGGTGCCCAGGATCACGGTGTTGGTGGCTTCGATATCGGACAGCGACGCGCCTTCGCCGGGCTTGTCGCCCTGCAACAGCAACTGGAACGCGGCCACGTCCTGGTTGCGCGTGTACACCGGCCGGCAGGCCAGTATCACGTCGAGCTTGTCTTCCGCCTCGATGGCGTCCCGTGCTCTGATCACGCTTGGGATTCCCCTTTCTTAACGTTGGTTACTAAACGCGGCTGTTCACCTGGCCGCCGGCGGCGCGGGCCTGGCCGTCGGGCCCGTAGAGGCCCTTACCGGCGGCTTCCTCGATAAGGTTCAGCATGCGCTGGTTGTGGGCCATGCGAATGCCGATCAGCATGCCGTTGGTGCGGTTCAGGCGCGCGGCCCGGTCGGCCTGTTCGCGGATGGTGTCCCAGAGCGCGTCGCAACCGGCGTCGGCGGCGGCGCGCGCGTCGCCGGCGCGGTTGTCCTGGTAACCGAGCCGACGTTGCACCTGGCGACGCTGATTCTCGAAGTGCTCCAGGGCCTGAAACTGGTCGTGCTTGGCCCTGGCCACCCGCGCCAGCCCCTCGCCGTCGACACCGCCGTCACCGAGCAGACGACGTTCGTCGTCGAGCAGCCCGATCAGGGTGTCCAGGCGCGACCGGTGGCGTTGCAGATGTTCCGCCAGGCTCATTCCGAATCCGCGTCCAGCAGGTCGCGGACGCTGTCGATCAGGCCGTCGGCGATCTTATCGGCGCGGATCTCCAGGCGGCCCTCCGAGATTGCCTGGCGAATTTCGTCCACCCGCGCGGTGTCGATGTCCTGGCCGGTGTCGGCGGCGGGCTGGCGCAGGTGAGCCACCTCGCCGGCACTGGCGGTACCGTCTTGCCGGGGCGCCTCGGTGGCAACCTTGCCGCCGCCTTTGCCCTGATTCACCGAACCCGGCTGGGTCAGGGGGGAGATGTTGTCGATTTTCAAGGGAAACCCTCCGTCACGCGTTCATCCCGGTTATCGGCAGCGCCGGGAATACCTTTAATAATTTGTCACCCGGGCGCGACCCGGCCCCGTCACCCGCGCCGTCACCACCTCCCGGTTGGAAAGGCGTACCCGTACCCGGCCACCCAGCGCGCCCTCATCGAGGGCTTGTCCTTCGCGGCTGATGCGAAAGCCGTCACCGCCGGCCACCAGAGTGACCGCCTGGCGGCGTTCCACCAGCGTCGGACGGCGCAGCTGGTGGCTTTGAATCACGGTCCCGGCGCGCAAAGGGCGCGCGGCTTCCTGGCCCAGGATTTCCTTGCGCGCCAGCACCGCGTTGGCCGGCAGGCGGCTCAGATCGCCGTATTCCTCGCGCAGCATCGGCGCGCGGATCGGTGTGCCCGCCGGTAGCTCGCCGGCACTCACCCAGTACCGCCCGGTAACGGTGACCCGCGCCTGCATGTAGCGCACCCGGCGTGTCCGTTCGCCGCAGCGCACGCCCACGGAGACGCGACCCAAGAGCCTCTGGCCCTGGCCGGGCAGAAAGACCTCCGGGGCCACGCAGGGTGGCAGTCGGGCACCGGGTGTACGCACCGCCACGTCAACGCTGTCGCCCGGTTCGCCGGCCCGTTCCAGCAGGAACGCCCGCACCGCGCTTGCCGCCGGGGTTTCCGACGGGTCCGACGGCGGCCGGTCGGTGGCGGCCACGGCCGGCGCCAAGACGAATACCGCCAGCGACAGGGTAAGCCGCAGAATGTGTTGAAGCAGGGGGGCTGACATCGCGCGCCTCGGGGTAACGGGTTTTCCAATCAGGTCCTTATTCTAGGTAACCGGCCGCCGCGCGAATAAACGAATTGGAATCAAAATGGTGGCCTGTTCGCGCCTTTGCCCTGACCGCGCCGGCATTAGTCTCCACTCTGACCTACAAGCCATTGGAGCTTCGGCATGATCGACCGACTGGCCGCCGCCCTGCAATTCGACCAGGAAGCCTTGAACCTGCGTCACCAGCGACAACAGGTTCTGGCCAACAACATTGCCAACGCGGACACCCCCAACTTCAAGGCGCGGGATTTCGATTTCGCCAGCGAATTGTCCCGCGCCATGGACCGCGGCCGGCCCGCCGACGGCGGCCTGGCGCTGTCCACCACCGCCGCCGGGCATATCGCCGGAGGGGGCGGCGCGGCGCCGGTGGGCGACTTGCTGTACCGGGTGCCGGATCAGCCCAGCCTGGACGGCAACACCGTGAACATGGACGTGGAGCGCACCCGCTTCGCCGACAACTCGGTGCGTTACCAGGCGGCGCTGACCATGCTCAACGGCCGCATTCAGGGTCTCAAGTCCGCCATGCAGCCCGAATAGTGGCCTGAACAGGAGCCTTAGCCATGTCCATGTTTTCGATTTTTGAGATTTCCGGTTCGGCGATGACCGCCCAGGCGCAACGCATGAACGTCACCGCCAGCAATATGGCCAACGCCGACAGCGTCGCCGGCCCCGACGGCGAGGCCTACCGCGCCAAGCAGGTGATGTTCGAGGCGCGCGGCCAGAACGGCACGGGCGTGGGCGGCGTGGCGGTGCGCGAAGTGATCGAGGACAGCTCGCCGATGCGCCGGGAGTTCCGCCCCGATCATCCGCTCGCCGACGACCAGGGCTATGTGGAAATGCCCAACGTGGAACCGGTTAATGAAATGGTCAACATGATCTCCGCGTCGCGTTCCTATCAGGCCAACGTGGAAGTGCTGAACACCAGCAAGCAACTGATGATGAAGACCCTGACGCTGGGAGAAAACTGATGTCGACGATTGGCGCCAACGTACTCAACTCGCTCAACGGCGGTACCGCCGCCCAGGCCGCCGCGGCGGCCGGCCAGTCCAACGGCGCGGACCTGCAGGGCAGTTTCATGACCCTGCTGGTCACGCAGCTTAAAAATCAGGACCCGATGAACCCGATGGAAAACGCCGAGATGACCTCGCAGCTGGCGCAGATCAACACCGTCAGCGGCATCTCCGATCTCAACAGCACGCTGGAAAGCATTACCGGCCAGCTCGACGCCGGCCAGGCGATACAAGCCGCCGGCTTGATCGGCAGCGGCGTGCTGGTGCCCGGCAACCGGGTGTTGGTGGGTGAAGACGGGGCCACCACGCCGTTCGGTGTGGAGCTGGAGCAGGCCGCCGACAACGTCCAGATCACCGTGCGTAACGCCAGCGGCGAAGTAGTGCGCCGCTTCGAGCCGTTCGCCATGGACGCCGGCAGCGAATCGTTCACCTGGGACGGTGAGATGGACAGCGGCGAAAACGCGCCCAAAGGGGCCTACACCGTGTCCGTTGAAGCCAGTGCCGGCGGCGAGCCGCTGGAAGTGGTCAATTTGAATTACGCCCTGGTGAGCGGCGTGAGCCTGGATGACAACGGCGCGCCGTTGCTGGATCTGGGCGGCGTTTCCGAACAGGTCGGTCTCGGCGATATCCGCCAGATTCTGTAAACACGATTTTCTAAAGAATAACGTCTAGGAGCACGAAGATGGGTTTTTCACAGGCACTCAGTGGTCTTAACGCCGCCGCCACCAATCTCGACGTGGTCGGTAACAACATCGCCAACTCGCAAACCGTGGGGTTCAAAGGGTCCGGCGCGCAATTCGCAGACGTTTACGCCGGCGCGCAGGTGGGGCAGGGCGTACGCGTCTCCACGGTGCTGCAGGATTTCTCCAACGGCACCCTGGAGGCCACCGGCCGCAATCTGGATCTGGGCATCAACGGCGGCGGCTTTTTCCGCTTCACCCAGGGCGATGAAACCGTTTATTCCCGCAACGGCCAGCTGACGCTGACCGCCGACGGCTATCTGGAGAACGCTCAGGGGGCGCGGCTCACCGGTTTCCCGGCCGGCGTCGGTACCGGTGGCCAGCCGGAAGTGCTGCAGGTGCCGGCCGGCGCCATGGCCGCCACCGCCACCGACCAGGTGCGGGCGTCGTTCAATCTCGATGCCACCGTGGATGAAGTGGACCGCGCCGCCACGCCGTTCGACGCCACCGACAGCGGCTCCTATTCCTACGCCAACACCGGCACCGCCTACGACTCCCTGGGCGTACAGCACACCATGACCACTTACTTTACCAAGACCGGTGAAAACCAGTGGGAAGTGAGAGTGGCTCTGGATGGCAACGCGGACGCCACCAATGTGGGCGAGTTGGCCTTCAACAACAACGGCACCCTCAATGAAGGGGCCAGCACCTTCCCTGACTATGCTTTCACCCCCGGCGGTGGCGCCGACCCGATCAGCTTCGGCATTGATTTCGAAGGCACCACCCAGTTCGGCAACGACTTTGCCCTCGATTCACTGACCCAGAACGGCTACACCGCCGGTGCCCTGGTGGGCATCGCCTTCGACGAGGTGGGCAATATCGTCGGCAATTACTCCAACGAACAGTCCCAGGTGCTGGGCACCATCGCGCTGGCCAACTTCCGTAACCCGGAGGGCCTGCAACCGGAAGGCGACAACGCTTGGAGCGAAACCGGCGCCTCCGGTCAGCCGCTGCTGGGCCTGGCCGGCTCCGGCCAGTTCGGCGGCCTGGAAGCGGGCACCGTGGAAACCTCCAACGTGGACCTCACCAGCGAGCTGGTGGATCTGATCGTGGCGCAGCGCAACTACCAGGCCAACACCCAGACCATCAAGGTCCAGGACGAGGTGCTGCAGAGCGCCGTGAACCTGCGCTAACCGCCTTACAGGAGAGCCCGGATGGATCGCATTCTTTATACCGCCATGAGCGGCGCGCGCCAGAGCATGGACCAGCAATCGGTGGTCAGTAACAACCTGGCGAACGCCTCCACCACCGGTTTTCGTGGTCAGATGCAGGCGCTGCGCGCGGTGCCGGTGCAGGGCGACGGCGCGCTGGCCACCCGCACCTCGGTGATGGCGTCCACGCCGGGCGCCGACTTCAGCGCCGGCCCCATGAACGCCACCGGCCGTGATCTGGACGTGGCCATGCAGGGCGACGCCTGGCTGGCGGTGCAGGCCACCAACGGCGATGAAGCCTACACCCGGCGCGGCGATCTGCAGGTGGACGGCGACGGCGTACTGAACAGCGCCGGCCGGCCGGTGATCGGCGAAGGCGGGCCGATCATTGTACCGCTGGGCGCCCGGCTCTCCATGGGCGCCGACGGCACCCTGAGCGCCATCGGCGCCGGCGAGGACCCGGACGCACTGGTGCAGATCGGGCGTCTCAAGCTGGTCAACGGTGGCGAGGGCAACCTTCAGCGTGGCGAGGACGGGCTGTTCCGGGCCGCCGGCGGCGCCTTGCCGATGGATGAGAACGCCCGGCTGGCGTCCGGCGCTCTGGAGGGTAGTAATGTCAGCCCGGTGGAATCCATGGTGGCGATGATCGACAACGGCCGCCGTTACGAAATGCAGATGAAGGTGATCGACAGCGTCGACCAGAACGCGCAGCGCGCCGACAGTCTGCTCTCGATTCAGTAAGCCTGCTCGACAGGCGGAGGGGAATGAAATGATTAAATCCTTGTGGACGGCCAAGACCGGTCTGGAATCCCAGCAGGTCAAGATGGATGTGATCTCCAACAACCTGGCCAACGTCAGCACCAACGGGTTTAAAAAATCCCGCGCGGTGTTCGAGGACCTGCTGTATCAGAACCTGCGTCAACCCGGCGGCGCCAATGATGTGCAGAACACGCTGCCTTCGGGCATGCAGGTGGGCAGCGGGGTGCGCCCGGTGGCCACCGAGCGGCTGCACAGCCAGGGCGGCTTGGAGAACACCGGCAACTCCCGCGATCTGGCCATTAACGGCAAGGGGTTCTTCCAGGTGCGCATGCCCGACGGCAACGTGGCCTTTACCCGTGACGGCAGCTTTCAGCTCGACCAGAACGGCCAGATGGTCACCTCCAGCGGCTATCCGCTGGAGCCGGCGGTGATGATTCCCGAAAACGCCCTGTCGGTGAGCATCGGCAAGGACGGCCTGGTGACGGTCACCGAGCCGGGCTCCAGCCAGAGCGTGGAGGTGGGCCAGCTGACCGTGTCCACGTTCGTGAACCCCGCCGGCCTGGAGAGCATTGGTGAAAACCTCTATCTGGAGACCACCGCCTCCGGCATGCGCACCGAAAGCATGCCCGGCATGAATGGCGCCGGCGGTTTGTACCAGTCCTATGTGGAGACCTCCAACGTCAATGTGGTGGAGGAAATGGTCAACATGATCCAGACCCAGCGCGCTTACGAAATCAACAGCAAGGCGGTAAAGACCTCCGACGAAATGCTGTCCCGTCTGGCGCAGCTCTGACCGTGATGCGGGAGACCCGGGTGGACGCCATCGTTAAACACAGCCGGACCGGCGCTGTCCTGCTTTCGCTGCTGCTGTGGTTGGGCGGGTGCGCGCAACTGCCGCGGCCCTCTGTGGTCGGCGAACAAGAGAGCGTGGACATTCCGCAGCCGCCGCCGGCGCTGTCCAACGGTTCCATCTACCAGGCAGGGCGCGGCCAAAAGCCGCTGTTCGAGGACCGCCGCCCGCGTGCGGTGGGCGACGTGCTGACCGTGATGGTCAACGAGCAGGTAAGCGCCAGCAAAAGCTCGAAAAGCAACGCCGACCGCAGCGGTTCCGCCTCCTTCACCCCCACCGCCGTGCCCAAGGGGCTGGAGGATCTGACTGACTACGGTTTCGACCTCACCGGCGAGAACGATTTCGAAGGCGGCGGCGGTTCCCAGGCGGAGAACACTTTCACCGGCACGATTACCGTGACGGTGCTGGAAGTACTGACCAACGGCAATCTGCGCGTGCGCGGCGAGAAGCAGATTCTGATCAACCAGGGCACCGAGTTCATTCGCTTCTCCGGGGTGGTGGATCCGCTGGAGATTTCCGATACCAACACGGTGCCCTCCACTCAGGTGGCGGACGCGCGCATCGAATACGTGGGTGACGGCTATATCAACGAGGCGCAGCACATGGGTTGGTTGCAACGCTTTTTCCTTAATATTTCGCCGTTCTGAACAGGGGAGTGACGGTCATGGCACGGTTGCGTCTGGTCGCGCTGACACTATCGCTGAGTTTGCTGCTGAGCCTCATGGGCTCGCCCGCGCGGGCGGAATCCCTGCGTGAGCTGGCGGATTTCGCCGGCGTGCGCGATAACGTGCTGGTGGGCTACGGCCTGGTGGTGGGGCTGGACGGCTCCGGCGACCAGACCATGCAGACGCCGTTCACCACGCAAAGCCTGGCCAATATGTTTTCCCAACTGGGCATCGCCATTCCGCCGGGCACCAACATGCAATTGCGCAACGTGGCCGGTGTGATGGTGACCGCCGATCTGCCGCCGTTCTCCGCCCCCGGACAGCGCATCGACGTGGTAGTGTCGTCGATCGGCAACGCTCGCAGCCTGCGTGGTGGTACCTTGCTGATGACGCCGCTCAAAGGCGCCGACGGCGCCACCTATGCCCTGGCCCAGGGCAACCTCTTGATCGGTGGCGCCGGCGCCGAAGCCGGTGGCAGCAGCGTGCAGATCAATCAGCAGGCCAGCGGGCGCATCGCCGGCGGCGCCGTGGTGGAGCGGGAAGTGCCGTTGCGGCTGGGTGCCAACGGCGGCCTCTTGGAACTGCAGTTGAAAACCGCCGATTTCGGTACCGCCGAACGCGCGGTGCGCGCCATCAACCGGGAATTCGGCCGTACCGTGGCGGCGGCGCGCAACGCCCGCACTATTCAGTTACGCGGCCCGGACAATGAGAACGAACGGGTCAGTTTCATGGCCCGGGTGGAGCGCGTCTATGTGACGCCCACCGAGGCCCCCGCCAAGGTGATCATCAATGCCCGCACCGGTTCGGTGGTGCTCAACGGCCGCGTCACTCTACAGCCGGCGGCGGTGGCCCACGGCAACCTGTCGGTGGTGATCGACACCGAGTACGGCGTCAGCCAGCCGGCCCCGTTCGGCGACGGCGAAACCGCCGTGGTGCCCGACAGTGAGATCAGTATCCAGCAGCAGCAGGGTTCGCTGCAGTTCGTCGAAGGCGCGGACCTGATGGAAGTGGTGGATGCCCTTAACGCCCTGGGCGCCACACCCCAGGAGCTGATGTCGATACTGGAAGCGCTGAAAGCCTCCGGTGCCCTGCGCGCGGAACTGGAGATTATCTGATGGCCGGAATGGACGGTTCCATACAGGGGCAATTCGCGCTTGACGTGCAGGGGCTCGACCGGCTCAAGCACAGAGCCGCCCGTGACCCGCAAAAACAACTGCGCGGCGCCGCCGAACAGTTCGAGGCGCTGTTTTTGCACCGAATGATCAAGAGCATGCGCGATGCCTCGCCGCGCTCGGAACTCACCGACAGCTCGCAAATGCGTTTTTATCAATCGCTGTTCGATCAGCAAATCTCCCAGCATATGGCCGGCCGGGGACTGGGGCTGGCGGACCAGTTGGTGGCGCAGCTTTCCGGCAAGGGTGTTTCGCCCGACGCCGCGCGTGCCACCACGGGTGCTTCGCCGCTGGACGCCATCCCCCGTGGCGAGCCTCGCCGGCTGCCCGGAGTGGATCGTGCGGCAGGCGATCCTGTGGCAGGCAATCCTGCGGCAGGCGCATCGAACGGCGACACCGCCTCCGGAATGGACGATGCCGGCAAAGCCGATACCGTGGCACCCGTCGAGCGATCCCGGCCGCCGCTGCTGAGCGCGGCCAATCCGGCCACGCCGGGCGTCGCTACGCCGGGCGTCGGCACGCCCACTGACTTCGTGCATCAGCTCTACGAGCCGGCCCGGGAAGCCTCCCGCCGTACCGGCATGCCGGCGCCGTTGATCCTCGCTCAGGCGGCGTTGGAAACCGGCTGGGGACGCCGGGAGATTGCCACCGCCGACGGCGGCAACAGCCATAACCTGTTCGGGATCAAGGCCGGCGCCGACTGGGATGGGCCGACCACCGAGGTGGTCACCCACGAGTACATCAATGGCCAGCGTACCCGGGTGGTGGACCGCTTCCGCGTCTATGATTCCTACGCCGAAGCATTCGCCGACCACGGCCGCCTGATCACTGACAATCCGCGCTACGCGCCGGTGCTGCAGGCGGCGGACGCCGAGCAGGCCGCTCGCGCGCTACAGAGCGGTGGCTACGCCACCGACCCGTCGTACGCCGACAAGCTGGTAACGCTGATGGACCAGATCGGCGGCCTGGCGGAAGACGCTAGTCGGATTACGCTGCGCTAATCCGACCTACGGAGCTGCGTAGGTCGGGTTAGCGCAGCGTAACCCGACATTTCATTAAAGAAACGCGGTGCATGGTCGATACAAAAAGCATGGGTTAACGGGAAAAAACGATGAGCATGTTTTCCATCGGGCTCAGCGGTCTTAACGCCGCGCAGAACGCCCTGAATACCACCAGCAACAACATCAGCAATGTCTATACGCCCGGCTATAACCGTGAGCTGACCTTGCTTGGCGAGCGCAATGCCAGTGGTGGTGTGCGGGTCAACGATATTCAGCGCCAGTTCGATTACTACGTGGCCGATCAGCTCAACGCGGCGAGCAGCAAAAGCAGCGGCCTGCAGGCCTATCAGACCCAGGTCAGCCAGATTGATAACCTGCTTGCCGACCAGGAAGCGGGGCTGGCGCCGTTGATGCAGGATTTCTTCTCATCGCTGGAAGACCTGGCCAGCGCGCCGTCCGACCCGGCGGCCCGCCAGGGCGTGATTGGCGCGGCGGACACGCTCAGTGCGCAGTTCCGTTCCTTCGATGGTTATCTGCGCGATATGCAGAGCGGTATCGATGGCAACATCCGTGACGAAATCACTCAGATCAACAACAGCGCCGACCAGATCGCCAACCTGAACCGGGAGATTGCCCTGGCCAAGGCGAAAACCGGCAAGGCCCCCAACGGTTTGTTGAATCAGCGCGATCAGCTGGTGGCCGGGCTCAACGAACGTATCGACGTGCGGTTAACCGTTCAGGAGAGCGGCACCTATAACCTGTCCATCGGCAATGGTCAGCCGATCGTCGCCGGCACCCGCAGTTTCTCTCTGGAGGCCATGTCGTCCTCCGCGGATCCGTCCCGCGTGGTGGTGGGGTACAACGATTCCGCGGGCAACCAGGTGGAACTCGACGAGGATGCGATTACCGGTGGCGCGCTGGGCGGTTTGCTGACTTTCCGTTCGGAGACCCTGGACAAAACTCAGAATCAGATCGGCCAACTGGCGGTGTCCCTGGCCACGGCCTTCAACGAGCAGCACCAGGCCGGCTTCGATCTTAACGGAGATCCCGGCGAGGCGATGTTCTCGGTGGGCCAGCCGCGCGCGTTCGCCAATGAGAACAACGCCGGCGGCGCCACCATCGACGCCGCGTTCGGCGATGTCGACCAGCTCACCGCCAGTGATTACGACCTGGTAGTGACCGACGCCGCCGCCGGTGAATTCGAGATTACCCGGCGCGACACCGGCGAGCGCGTCACCGCTACTCTGGACGGCGGCGACCAGCTCAATATGGGCGGCGTGGTGGTGACCATCGGCGGCGCCGGCACCCTGGCCGACGGCGATCGCTTTCAACTGCAGCCCACCCGGCAGGCCGCCGGTGGCCTGCAAAATCTTATCAGTGAGTCCGCGGACCTGGCCGCCGGGCAGGGCGGCGGAAGCGGCGACAACCGCAACGCCCTGGCGCTGCAGGATCTGCAGGACAGTCTTGTGGTGGGCGGCGGCGCCACGTTGAGCGGTGCCTACGCGGCGATCGTCGGCGATGTCGGCAACCGTACCAATATCGTGCAGGCCAATTTGAGCGCTCAGCAGGGTTTGACCGAACAGCTGGAAGCGGTGCAGCAATCCGAGTCCGGGGTCAATCTGGATGAAGAAGCGGCCAACCTGATTCGTTACCAACAATTCTACCAGGCCAACGCCAAGGTGATTCAGACCGGGTCCACCATCATGGACGCCATCCTCGGCCTGCGTTAACAGGAAAACATCATGCGCATCAGCACCGTCACCATGTATGAGCAGAGCATGAACTCCCTGAATCAGCAGCAGGGCGAGTTCATGCGGGTGGGCCAGCAGATCGCCACCGGTCGCAAGGTGGTCAACCCCTCCGACGATCCCCAGGCCGCCGCTCGGGCGGTGCAGGTGTCGCAATCCATGGCCGTTACCGAGCAGTACGCCGATTCTCGGATCAGTGCCCGCAATGCCCTGTCCCAGGAAGAAAGCGTGCTGAATAGCGTCAGCGACGCCATCGCCAGCGCCAAGACCCTGATGATCCAGGCCGCCAGCGACACCCTGAGTGACGCGGACCGGGCCTCGGTGGCCAGTGACCTGCGCGGCGTGTATGAAACCGTGATCGGTCAGGCCAATGCCACCAACGGCAACGGCCGTCATTTGTTCGGGGGCTATCAGGATGCCAGCGAGCCGTTCGTGCGCGCCGCCGACGGCAGCGTCAGCTATGTCGGCGATACCAACACCCGCGAACAGCGTATCGATGCCTCCCGGTTGATGCCGGTGGCTGACAACGGTCAGACCATTTTCCAAAGCGTACACGCCAGCGCCGGCTATGTGGCGGAGGCGGACGCCGGTAACAGCGGCAGCCTGAGATTCAACGGTCCGCGCATCATCAACGAAAGCGATCCGGACTTCGGCAACAGTTTTCAGATCGAATTTTCCGTGAGCGGCGGCGCCACCAGTTACTCGGTGGACGGCGGTCCGGCGCAGACCTATGAAGCCGGGCAAACGCTGGAAGTGGGCGGCCTGTCGATCACGCTCGAGGGCGAGCCCGCCGACGGCGATCGTCTGGAAATGGGCAAAGCGGAAAACATGAACACGGATCTGTTCAAAACGTTCGAGAAAGCGCTGGCGGTGCTCGATCAGCCCGCCGTCAGCGACGCCGAGAAAGCGGCCCGGGCCAACACCATCAACACCGCCATGCGTGAGTTCGACAACAGTCTGGACAATGTGCTCACCGTGCGGGCCTCCGTGGGCTCGCGCTTGAATGAACTGAACGTGGTGGACGGGGTGGCCAACAACCGGCAGCTCAACTATACCGAGACCTATTCCAACCTGATCGGCGATCTCAGCGATCCGGCCAACTTCGCGGAGGTGGTGTCCCAGTACAGTCTTCGTCAGGTCAGCCTGCAGGCCGCCCAGAAAGCGTTCGTCGACATCAAGAGCATGAGCTTGTTCGACCGGATGTAGCCACCCTGTCGACAAGGCACTCCGTAGCCCGGTTCGGTGTCGGTGCCCGGGGTCCAGAACCCGCCGTGAATACATCCCTGTAGGCTTGTGTTCGGCTCCCTGCCTCACACAGTTCTGGACCCCGGGCACCGACACCGAACCTCCCGATCAGAGCTTGCCGCGCGGTCAGGAGAGAGGCGCGAGTGCTTCGACCAGCTGGCTGAGGAAAGCCAGCCCTTCCGAGAACAGCCCCTGCAAAAAGCGGCCGAAATCGGTCATCAATACCAGCAGCAGGAACAGTCCCAGGGTGAGCGAGGTGGGGAAGCCCACCGAGAAAACGGTGAGCTGGGGCGCCGAGCGGTTGAGGATGCCCAGCGACAGGTTGACGATCAGCAGCGCCGCCACCAGCGGCAACGCCAGCAGCAAACCGGAGACGAAAATGGTGCCGCCGTAGCGCACCAGCATCTCGAAACCGTTGGGATTGAGTCCGGTGGTGCCCACCGGCAACGTCTGGAAGCTGGTGGCCAGGGTATCGATGACGATCAGATGGCCGTTCACCGCCAGGAACATCAGCAGCGTGATCATGTAGAACAGCCGCGACAGGATCATGGTGTTGGCGCCGTCCGGGCTGACAAAGGTGGCGAACGCCAGCCCCATCTGCAAGCCGATGAACTCACCCGCCGCCTGCACCACCGTGAACATCACCCGCAGCGCCAGGCCCATGGCGATACCGATCAGCGTTTGTTCCACCACGATGCCGAGGCCCGCCCAGGACCAGACCGGCGCGGACGGTAGCGGCGGCAGACCCGGGGCCACCACGATGCACAGCAGCGCGGCGAGGCCGATTTTTACCCGGTTGGGCACGGCGCTGTGGCCGAGCAGGGGCGCCGCCAGGAAGAAGCCGGAAAGGCGCATGAACGGCCATAGAAACGCGGTGAGCCAGGCGTGTAATTGGTCAAAGGACACATCGACCATGACGCGGGCTCAGGACACCAGAAACGGAATGTTCTGGAACAAGGTGCGGGTGAAATCAATGATCAGCGAGAGCAGCCAGGGTCCGGCCACGATCAGCACCGCGAAGACACCGAGAATTTTTGGAATGAACGACAGCGTCATTTCATTGATCTGGGTGGCGGCCTGGAACAGGCTCACCAGCAGACCGATCAATAGCGCGGTGATCAGCAGCGGCGCGCCCAGGTAGAGGGTGACCATCATCGCCTGGTAAGCGATCGACATAACCGTCTCGGGTGTCATACGAAAAAGCTCTCGGCAAGTGATCCAATAATGAGCTGCCAGCCGTCGACGAGCACGAACAGCATTAGTTTGAACGGCAACGAGATAGTCGCCGGTGGCACCATCATCATGCCCAGGGCCATCAGTACGCTGGCCACCACCAGATCGATGATCAGAAACGGAATAAAAATGGTGAAGCCGATCTGAAAGGCGGTCTTCAATTCGCTGGTGACGAACGCCGGTAACAGCACGCGGAACGGCAGATCCTCCGGTCCGGCCATGGGGCCTACTTCGGCGAGGCGGGCGAACAGAGCGATGTCCGGTTCGCGGGTTTGCGCCAGCATGAACTCGCGGAACGGCTGGGCGCCACGCTCCACGAACTCGGGGAATTCAATCTGTTCCTGTTCCAGCGGTACCCAGGCCTGGTCGTAGACCTTGTTGAACACCGGCGACATGACAAAGAAGGTAAGAAACAGCGTCAGGCCCAGCAGCACCTGATTGGGCGGCGCCGATTGCGTGCCCATGGCGGTGCGCAACAGGCTCAGCACGATGATGATGCGGGTGAAACAGGTCATCATCAGCAGCACGGCGGGCAGGAACGCCAGGCTGCTGAGCAGCAGCAGCGTCTGCAGTTTGATCGACCACTGCTGGCCGCCGCCGGCGGTGGGCTCGCTGGTGATGCCGGGGATCGTGGCCTGGCCCCAGGCCAGGTCCGGCAGGATGACGGCAAGCGCCAGCAACAGCCAGGGCAGGGCGCGCCGCGCCAGCGCGGTGCGCATCATCGCGGCTTCCCCGTACCGCCGCTGAGGTTGCTCTTCAACGCCTGGGCGAAGCGGCGCGCGAAGGGGGCGTCCGGGTTGATGGCCGGCTCGCCGGACGCCGGTCGGCTTTCCGGGGCGGGTTCCGGCGCCGGTCGTTCGTGCAGTTTAGTGACTTGGCCTCCGCCCACGCCCAGCACCAGCCAGGTGTCATCCAACTCCACCACCACCACCCGTTCCTTGGCGCCGACGGCGCGGCTGGCGACCACCTTCAAGGTCTGGCCGGCGCCGCCCGCCTGGCCGGGCCCGAAGCGCTTGAGCAACCAGCCGCACAGCACGATCAGGCCGACCATGACGATCAGCACCAGCGCGGTTTTACCGAACGCGGCCATGCCCAGCATGGCGTCGCCGCCGGCCTGTACCGCTTCGATACCGGTGCGGGTTGCGGTGTCGGCGCCGCTCATCGGTTGAGCTTCTGAACCCGTTCGGAGGGCGTGATGATTTCGGTGATACGGATACCGTACTTGTCTTCCACCACCACCACTTCGCCCTGGGCGATCAAATAGCCGTTGATGAGAATGTCCATGGGCTCGCCGGCCAGGCCGTCCAGCTCCACCACCGAACCCTGCGCCAGTTCCAGCAATTGCTTGATGGTGATGCGCGTGCGGCCCAGCTCCACGCTCAGCTTCACCGGGATATCCATGATCATTTCCAGGTCGCGGGCGTCGCCGCTTCCGCCGCCGTCGGCTTCGAACGGTTTGAACACCTGGTCGCCGGCGTTGCGGCCGGCCGCCACTTCGTCGTCGGAACCGGCTTCCGCGGCTTCCTGCTCGGCGAGGGCTTCCGCCCAGGGGTCGGCGTCGTCGCCGGCGCCGCTTTCTTCGTTTTGCTGTTCGGCCATGGCCTTTTCCCAGTCGTCGTCGCTGGCGTTTTGATCGGGTTTGTTGGGATCAGTCATTGCTCGGCTTCCTCGGTGCCGTCGCCGCATGGGCGTTGGCGTGGTCGATGACGCGCTGTACGCGCAGCGCCCGTTGTTCGTCGCGGCTGCCGTAATCGCATTCCAGCACCGGCACGCCGTCCACCCGGGCGGTGACGGTGTCGGGCAGCTCGATGGGCAGCACGTCGCCTTGCTTGAGGCTCATTACCTGGGAGATGCGGCTGGGCACATCGACGAATTCGGCCACCAGCTCCACCTCCGAGCGTTGGATCTCGCCGGCCATGCGATGGCTGAATGCCTGGTCGCCGGCGTCGCGGCCGTCGGCGATCGGGTTGTTGAGCTGCTCGCGCAGCGGCTCGATCATCGAGTAGGGCATGCACACCTGGAAGTCGCTGGCCAGGTTGCCCACTTCCAGGTGGAAGGTGGTGTTGACGATGATCTCGTTGGGCGAGTTGGTGATGTTGGCGAACTTGGCCTGGATCTCCGAGCGCAGGTAGCTGATGTCCAGGGCATACACCGACTTCCAGGCGTCCTGGTAGGCATCGATGGCCAGCTTCAGCAAACGCTGGATGATGCGCTGCTCGGTGTTGGTGAACTCGCGCCCCTCGGATTTGGTGACGAAGCGGCCGTCACCGCCGAACAGGTTGTCCACCACCATGAACACCAGACTGGGCGGGAACACCACCAGGCCGGTGCCGCGCAGTGGCTTCATGGCGATCAGGTTGAGGTTAGTGGGCACCGGCAGGTTGCGCGCGAAATCCTTGAAGCTCTGGTAGCGCACCGAGTCCACGGTAATGTCCGCGCTGCGCCGGATCAGGTTGAACAGGCTGACCCGGAAATGACGCGCGAAGCGCTCGTTGATGATGTCCAGGCTGTGCAGGCGCTCGCGAATAACCCGGTGCTGGGAGGCCGGGTCATAGGGCCGCATGCGCGGCTCCTTGCTGGCCGGTGGCTCGTCGTCATCACCGCCGGGGCCGTTGAGCAGCGCATCGATTTCTTCCTGGGATAGCAGATCGTCTTGTGCCATTGGCGTTTACCCGGTTTATTGCACGATGAACTCGGTGAAGAGCACATCATCCACCCGCAGCTCGGGCTGTTTCTCCCCGCCCTGCGTCTGGAACAACGCCAGGATGCTGGCCTTGAGTTGCTCCTTGCCGTCCTGGGTAGCGACGCTTTGCGAGCTCTGGCCGGACAGCAGCATCAGCAACCGGCTGCGCAGCTGTGGCATGTGCTCGAGCACGTAGCTTTCGGTGTCACTGTCGGCGACCTGCAGGGACAGGCCCACGTACAGCAAACGCTGGCCGCACAGGTCGCCCTGCAGATTGACGGTGAAGGGGTCGATCTTGACGTAGGTCACCGGTTCGGGGGCTTCCACCTGCTCCACCGAGGCTTGACCGTCGTCGCCGCCGTCATCGGACAACAACAAATACATATTGATGGCCACCAGGGTGACGAGCAGAACCGCCATCAAGGCGATCAACCATCCAAGTTTGCTCGACCGGTTCGGGGAATCCGCCATGGGTTGTGCCTTCCATCCTGAATAAGGGTTGCCGTGTCAGAGGGCAGTATGCCGTCGGGGTGGCCGGCGGCATGGCCGGAAAAGGCCCTGCTAAAGGGCCTATCTTTGGCGTTAGGCGTACAGATCCACGCCGCCGGTGTCGCCGCCAATGATGCGGTTTACGGGCACGCTTTCTTCGCCGCCGGCCGGCTTACCGGCCAGACCGCTGTTGGCCGGTCCGGTGCTTTGTTCCCCGGGCCGGCCGTCGCCGTTACCGGCGAAGCCCTGGCGGTGCTCGCCCACCATGGCGTCACCCAGGGCGATGCCCTGTTCGGCCAGCGCTTCCCGCAGTTGCGGGATGGCCTGCTCGACGGCGCCGCGCACGGTGGCATGGCTGGAGAAGAAATGCGCCTGGGCGCCCTGGTCGTCCAGTTTCAGGCTCACCGACAAGGGTCCCAACTCACGGGGATTGAGGTGCAGTTCCATGTGCTGGTCGCCGCGCTGCGCCAGGCCCACCATCTGCTGGCCCAGCTGCTGCTGCCAGGGGGCGCTCGCTACCGGCGCCTGCAAGGTGAACGGGGCGGCGGGGCTGGCCGCGCCGACCGCGCCGGTCTGGCCGCCGGCGGCACCGGTGGTGCCCATCACGCCGGCGCTCTGAGCCACGCCTTCCTGGTTAGCGCCGGGGCGCGTATCCAGGTGTGACCGCTCCAGCGCGCCGTTCAACGCCTGGGCGTCGGTGGCCCAGGCGGGCATCGCCGGCTTGGCTTCGCCGGTGGTCGCCGGGGCCGGGTTCAGGGTGTCACCAGCGGTGCCGTCAGCGGGCCAGGGGGAAACCGCCGCCCGCTGGAGTGTGTCCGGCGCGCGCATCACCGGAAGGCCCTGCATTGTGTTTTTCGAGGCGGCGGTGGTCAGGGGAGCCGGCACGGCCAGGCCGCCGGCCACCGGGTTATCGTCGGTGCTGGCCGTGGCTTGAGCCACGAGGGTCCCGATGGTGGTTTCCTCGCTCACTCCGGCGTCCGCCAGGTCCGCCAAGGCCGGGTCCGGGTTGGACAGGGCGTCGCCGGTTTGCAGCCGGTTGCCGGCCAGGGCTTCCAGCGCGTTGCGGAGAGCGTCGCTGGCTTCGCCGCTGAGCCGGCGGTCGCCGCCGGCTTCCAGCAATGCCAGGGTGGTTTCGTCGGCGGCGCCGGGCTCGGAGGCGGTCAGCAGTTTGGCGGCCGCGTCGCATAAGGAACCGGCAAAGGCCTCGCCGTTGTCCGCCGCCGGTTGGCCGGTGGGAGCGGTCTTGGCCGGGTTCTGGCTAAGCAAAGCGGTGATGTCCATGGGGTATTCTCCCGTCAGTCCCGGCGCGCGCGGCGGGCCATGGCGTTAGTGGTTTGTTCGTCGTTATCGCGCCGTTCGCGGCGCTGTTCGCGCTGGCGTTCCTCATCGGCGCGGCGGGTGGCGAGGGTGTCGTAGGACGACAGTTGCCGCTGGCGTTGCCGCCAGTGCTGCTGGCTGGCGGCCACCTTCTCTTGCTGCTGATCCAGCGCCCGCAGGGCGGCGTCGATGGCGTCGTCCAGGGAGCGGATAAAACGTCGGTAGTTGGCCAGGGTGGCGGCGTCGATGCCCCGACTCATGGCGTCCTGCAGACGCCGGCAGTATTCGTGCCGGTAACGGCGCAGGGCGTCCAGTTGCGCGGCGCTTTGCGCCTCGCCACGGCGGTCGTCGGCGAGGCCGCGGCCGGCCTGGTCGCGGGCCTTGCGGCTTTGCTCGATTAATGTGTCCAGCGGATTGGACGCGTTCATGGCACACCTCCAAGCAAGGCACCCAGTGCCTGTTGCGAATCATCGATATCGGCGCGTTCGCCGATACCCTGCTGCAAAAAGTGTTCAATCGAGGGGTACAGCTCCACGGCCCGGTCCAGCGACGGATCATGGCCGGGGCTGTAGGCGCCCACGCTGATCAGGTCGCGGTTGCGCTGGTAGCGTGAGAACAGCTGCTTGAACTGCTGTGCGCGCTGCTGCTGGCCGCCGCCGACAATCGCGGTCATGGCGCGGCTGATCGACGCTTCGATGTCGATGGCCGGGTAATGGCCGGATTCCGCCAGCGCGCGCGACAGCACCACATGGCCGTCGAGGATGGCGCGGGCGGAGTCGGCGATCGGGTCCTGCTGGTCGTCGCCCTCGGTGAGTACCGTGTAGAAGGCGGTGATCGAGCCGCCACCGGTTTCGCCGTTGCCGGCCCGTTCCACCAGCCCCGGCAGCTTGGCGAACACCGACGGCGGGTAGCCCTTGGTGGCGGGCGGTTCGCCGATCGCCAGGGCGATTTCCCGCTGCGCCATGGCGTAACGGGTCAGGGAATCCATGATCAGCAGCACGCTCAGGCCGGTGTCGCGGAAATGTTCCGCCACGCGGGTGGCGTAGGCCGCGCCTTGCAACCGCTGCAGCGGCGAGGTGTCCGCCGGCGCGGCCACCACCACCGAGCGGCGGCGGCCTTCCTCGCCGAGGATGTTGTCGATGAAATCCTTCACTTCCCGCCCGCGTTCGCCGATCAACCCGACCACGATGACATCGGCGCCGGTGTAGCGGGCCATCATGCCCAGCAGCACGGATTTACCCACGCCGGAACCGGCGAACAGCCCCATGCGCTGACCGCGGCCGATGCTGAGCAGGGTGTTGATGGCGCGGATGCCGACGTCGATCTGGGTGTCGATGGGCGCCCGTGCCAGCGGGTTCATGGGCGGTGACGCCAGGGTGCCGTGCGGCACGTCGTCGAGCGCCGGGCCGCCGTCCAGCGGCCGGCCGTTGCCGTCCACCACTCGCCCCAGCAGGGCGTCGCCGAGCGGGAAGCGACGGGCGCCGGTGTCGTCGCCGTCGCCCAGCGGAAACACCCGCGCCCCGGGTACCAGGCCGCTGATCTCCGCCAGTGGCATCAGGAATAACTTGTCGCCGGAGAAGCCCACCACTTCTGCTTCGGCGAAGTCAGGGCGGGCACTTCCCGGCGCCGTGATCTCGATACGGCAGGCGCTGCCCAGCGGCGTGCGCAGGCCCACCGCCTCCAGCACCAGGCCGGTGGCGCGCACCACCCGGCCGCTGGCCTGGTAGTGGGGCGCGCTGGCGACACGCCGGGTGACGCTGTGCAGCGTGCGCCGCCATTGCGCCTGGTGGCCGTTGTCGGGGGCGTTCATGATGGCGTCTCCGAATCCGCCCGGCGGGCGCGCCGGCGCACCCTCGCCGCCAGATTTTCCCAGCGGCTTTCCAGGGTGGCGTCCAGCTCGCCGCTGGGGCTGGTCACTCGGCAGCCGCCCCGGCTGAGCTGGTCGTCCGGCTGCAGTTTCCAGCCGGCGGCGTGGAACTCGGCGTGCAGTTCCTGTTCCACCAGGGCCAAATCCTCCGGGTGCAGCCACAGACGGGTTTTGCCGTTGAGCGCGGGCTCTTCGTGGATCAGCGTGCGCACCAGGTTCAGTATCTGCGCGGGCTCCTCGCGCAGGGCGTCGCCGGCCAACTGGCGGCCGGTGGCCAGGGCCAGGTCCACCAGATCCTCGGCGATGGCGTGGTCCAGGTCGTCCAGCGCCAGGCGGAACGCGTTGACCAGACCGGCCAACGGCGCCAGGGCCTCCTGGCGCTGGCGGGCGGTTTCATGCTCGCCGGCGCGGCGTCCTTCTTCCAAGCCCTGGGAGTGGCCTTCCCGGCGGCCGGCCTCGAACCCTTCCCGGTGGCCTTCGCGGCGCGCCTCCTCGCGGGCTTCCTCGCGCAGCGCCTGCAGTTCCGCCTGATGCTGGAACGCCTTGGCGCCTGCCGCGTCGGCTCCGGCGGCGCGTTCCGCGCTTGGCTCCCGGGCGCTGTCCAATTCGCCCATCCGCCAGCGGCGCCAGCCTGAGTGAGCGCTAGACATAGGCGTCGTCCCCGCCGGTCAGCACGATTTCGCCGTTGTCCGCCAGGCGGCGCACCACCTGCAGGATGGCCTTCTGTTCGCTTTCCACTTGCGACACCCGGATCGGGCCGCTCGCTTCCATGTCCTCGCGCAGCAGGGTGGCGGCGCGGGTGGACATGTTGCGCAGGAATTTCTCCTTGAGTTGTTCGTCGGAGCCTTTCAGCGCCACCATCAGAGCGTTGGTGTTGATCTCCTTGAGCAGCAGCTGGATGCCACGGTCGTCCACGTCGAGCAGGTTCTCGAACAGGAACATCTCGTCGATGATTTTCTGCGCCAGGTCCTCGCTGTGGGCACGCACCGTTTCGATCACGGTTTCCTCGGCGCTGGAGTTCATCAGGTTAAGAATTTCGGCGGCGGTGCGGGCGCCGCCCATCTTGCTGCGCTTGAGGTTCTGGCCGTCGAGCATGCCGCCCAGAACTTCGGTGAGCTCCTGCAGCGCGGCGGGCTGCACGCCGCTGAATGTGGCGATGCGCAGCACCACGTCGTTGCGCAGCTTGTCGTCGAAGTATTCCAGGACGTCGGCGGCCTGGCGCCGTTCCAGGTGTACCAGGATGGTGGCGATGATCTGCGGGTGTTCGTCGCGGATCATTTCGGAGACCATGTTGGCCTCCATCAGGTTGAGCGCGTCGATGCCGGAATTGGCGCCGTTCTGTTCCAGGATATCCTCGAGCAGGCTGGAGGCGCGCTCATTGCCGAGGGCTTTGGTCAGCACCGAGCGGATATGGTCGCTGGAATACAGATTCAGAGCGGCGAACTGTTCCGACTCATCGTAAAAGTCGTCCAACACCTGGCGCATCTGGTCGTGGGACACATTGCCCAGCGAGGCCATCTCCTGGCTGATCTCCTGCACCTCCCGGGCGGACAGATGCTTGAAGACCTCGGCGGCGCTGTCTTCATCCAGGGCCAGCAACAGAATGGCGGCCCGTTTGGTGTAATTGAGCTCAGTCATTCCGGTTCATCCAGTTGCGCACGATCATTGCCACCATGGCCGGATCTTCCTGGGCCATGTCCTGGAGATCCTGACGGTTTTGTTCGTAGGCGGAAGAGCGGCGTCGGCGCCGACGTGGTTCCTCGGCGGCGGGCTCCTGGGGAGCGCTCTCGCCGCCGGTGGCGGCGGGCGCCGGCGCCGCGGGCCGCGCCGGAGCCGGCCGTGCCGATGGCGCCGGTGTCCGCCCGGCGTAGCGCTTGAGCATCGGGCGCAGCACCAGCAGATAGAGCAGAAGCGCGGCCAGACCCACCAGCAGCCAGCGGCCCATGGAGAACAGGAAGTCCTGCCAGAACGGGTCCCGCCACCAGGCGCGCGCTTCGTCCTCGGATTCCACCCGGGTGAAGGGGCTGTTGACCACTTCCAGGCCGTCGCCGCGTTCCGCCGAGAAGCCCATGGCCTGGCGGGCCAGCTGGTTGATGCGCGTGAGCTGGTCGTCGCTGAGCGGGACCCGGGTCGGCTGGCCGTCGTCGTCGACGCCCTGGCGGTAATCCACCACCACCGCCACGGACAGCCGCCGCACCTGGCCGCGCTCGTGCTGAACATGGGTGATGTTGCGGTCCACTTCGTAATTAATCACGTCTTCGTGATTGAGACGCTTGGTGGCGGTTGAGTCGTCCCCGGTAGCGTCCTGGTCTTGCTGATCCTGATCCCGCTGCACCGGCGAGGCCGCCGAGCCGGGGGGCGTGTTGGTGAGTGCCCCGGGCACCCCCTGGGCGAGATCCTCGCCGCCGCTGTAGACGGCGCGGGTCTGGCTGCTGCGCACCGCCGCCGGGTTGCCGCCCTGATTGGGGCCGTAGCGTTCGCTGGTTTCCTCGCGGCGGGCGAAATTGACCTCGGCGGTGACCTGGGCGCGTACATTGTCGCGCCCCAGGATCGGCGCCAGGATGCTTTCGATGCGCTGCCGGTAGACGCGCTCCACCTCGCGCACGTACTCCAACTGGCTGCCGTCCAGGCCGCCGCCGCTGCCGGACGGACGCGACAGCAGGCGGCCGGCCTGGTCCACCACGGTGACGTCTTCCAGCGCCAGCTCCGGCACGCTGCTGGACACCATGTGCACGATGGCGTCCACCTGACCGTCGCCCAGGGCGCGGCCCGCCTCCAGGGTCAGCACCACGGACGCCTTGGCGGGCTCGCGGTCGCGAATGAATACCGACGGCTTGGCCATGGCGAGGTGCACGCGGGCCCGGGCCACCGGGCCCAGGGCTTCGATGGAACTGGCCAGCTCGCCCTGCAGGCCACGCTGAAAGTTCACCTGCTCGGCGAACTGGCTGATCCCGAAGGCTTGCTCGTCCATGATCTGGAAACCCACGTTGCCGCCTTCCGGCAGGCCCTGTTCGGCGAGCTGCAGGCGCAGCTTGTGCACCTGGTCGCCGGGCACCATCAGGGCGCGGCCGCCCTGGCTAAACTGATAGGGCACCGCCCGGCTTTCCAGTTCGCCGATGATGCGGCCGCCGTCGGCCTCGCTGAGGTTGCTGTAAAGCACGCGGTATTCCGGTGCGCTGGCCCACATCAGCATGGCGGCCACCAGGGCGATCACCGCCGCGCCGGCCACCAGTAACGGCACCAGCGGGTTGGCGCGCAGCCGCGCCAGCATTTGCTCGATGCCGTTATTGTTCGGGCGGGTCTCGCCGTTGCTCATGCGGCCCCCCGGGGGAGGCGGGCGTAGTGTTGAAAAGGCATTGCTGCTTTCCGGTGGTATTGCGACGCATGCCATTATGAGCAGCGCCGGAACACACAAAGGAAAGAAAAGCCCGTCTTTTTGCCGTCATTTGACCGCTTGGGCGGTAGCGGGGGCTGGTAACCTTGCGGTTCAAATAGCGGGTAACGCAGAGCCAGACGTTATGAGCATACCGACCATTAATCCGGCCATGCAGGCCGCCCTCAATCAGATGCAAAGCCTGGCCGGACAGGCGGCGGGGGCCGACGCGCCACGCGCCGACGGGCACAACCTGAACACCACCGTGGGCACCGGCGGCTTCGGCGATGCCCTGCAAGCCAGCCTGGAACGGATCAATCAGATGCAGACTGAAGCCGGCGATAAAGCCAAGGCGTTTCAGGCCGGCGAGCCCGGTGTCTCCCTGCACGACACCATGATCACCAGCCAGAAAGCCAGCATCGCTTTCGAGATGGGCGTGCAGATGCGTAACCGGCTGGTTTCCGCCTATAAAGACGTTATGAACATGCAGGTCTAGAAAAAGCAGTTAACAGTTGATAGTTGACAGTTGATAGCGAAAAGGCGGGCCGCGCCCGCGAAAGGCCGGCAAAGCCGGCCGGCAAAGGTTGCCCCGCAGGATCCCAGAGTCCTATATCTAAGCCGGCTGGAACCGATACGCCTCCAGCACTGCGTCGATCCTTTCCGGATCAATGTTCTCGGCGATGCGGAACACTCCGGCGGTTTCCGCCGAGGCTTCCTCCACCAGAAATTCCAGCACCGCGTGATAGCGCGGCCGGTTCCAGAAGTCGTGGATGAACAGGCGCGTTTCGGCGGGCCGGTCGGCGGTGTTCAGGGTATGCCGGATGGCGTTCAACACGCAGGCGACACGGAAACGGCCGTCCACCAGAATCAAGTCGAAGGCCTGGTCATGGCGGTGGATGGCTTCGCTGTAATTCGGGAAGCGGTGACGGGCGCTGTCCGAAACGGGGAAGCCCCATTCCTTGGTGGGGCCGATGTCTTCAGTCTGGACCTGGCAGGCTTCGCCGAGGCGTTGCTTCAGGCCCTCGACCCAGGCGGCGTCGCTTTCCACGCCGTGTACGGTCAGCCCGGCCCGGCAGGCCCAGACCGTGGAACCGCCGGAGCCGAACTCGAAATAGCGGCCGGCCCGCTCCAGGTTTTGTTTGAACAGCGCTTTTTCCGCCTCGGACATAAACGGTGCGTCGGGAATCTCCGGCGCCCGCGGCGAGGCGTCATCGTCCAGATCGGCCAGATAGCGCGCCGCCTGGGTGTTATCGACCTCACCGAGCAGCGCGTAGGCCAGATCCTGAATGCGGTAGACGGTATGCAGCAGGAAGGCGAGCCGTACCTTGCGGTTGTCGTCCAGGCGCGCCAGGCGTGGGGTGGCGGGGATCAACAGGGCCCGGGCGGTTCGCAGCTCGGAGGCCTGGCGTTGCGCGCCCAGATGTTCCGGCAGGTGGCTGTGATGATGGACGGGGTCGAGACGGTAGACACGGAAGCCGTGTCCGTCGGCCCACTGACACAACCCGGCCAGGTCCGGCTGGTTGGCCGGACCGGGCCCGAAACAGACGTGGGCCTGAATCAGCAGAGTGTCGTCCAGGGCGCGGGTGCCGTGGTTCAGGATAGCGAGGCTGTCGTGGCGATGGTCCAGCACCAGCCAGTCCAGGCTCGGCAGGCCCTCGATGCTATCCAGGGCCACCGTATTGACCGGCAGTTCGGTGAGCACCCGGGCGCCGGCGCCGGCGCCCGGGGACGGTTTGAGGGTGGCGCTGAACGACGGGTCCAGACAGGCGTAATGGGTCGCCGGATGACCGTCGCCCAGGGTGGTTCGCGGGAATACTTGCAGGCCGTGGCGTTGATCGGCGGCTTGCCCCGCCTGTTCTCCCAGCGGATCGAACACCAGCAGCTCGAAGGCGCCCAGCGGCAGCAGGGCGTCCGCCGCGCCGTTTTCCAGCAGTTGCCCGCCGTTGTCCAGGGCGACGATTTTGCCTTTGAAGTCGAAGTGGAAGCGGCCGGCGTTTTCGCGCCGCGCGGCCGCTTGCGCCAGGGTGAGCGACGCCGTGATCGGTTGCGGGACAGGAAGCGCGCGATCCTCGAACCGGCCGCCGCTCTCCCGTGTGAAGGTCAGGGCGGCGGGGGCCAGGTCGCGGCAATGGCGTTGCCAGATGGCACGTAGGGCGGCGCTCAGGTGGGCGGCGAAACGGGGCGCGTCGCACAGTGGTGACCTCAGCAGGGTGTCGCGTAGGTGTCGCCGCACCGTGGCCAGGTTGTCCAGGTCGCCGGTCAGATCGCGGGCCCGTGCCCGGTAGGCGTCCCAACTGTCCACCACCAGCTCCGGCAGACCGGCATTGACCAGATGGGACGCGGCGTGCCGGCCGGCGAAGGTGGGGCCGGGCAGGGTGATCACCGGCACTCCCATCAACAGGGCTTCGCAGGTGGTGAGGCCGCCGGAATAGGGCCAGGGGTCCAGCGCGATGTCGATGCGGTTGTAGGTGTCGAGAAACGCGATGTGGTTCTCGGGCCCTTCCAGCTGGATACGCGAGCGGTCGATGCCATGGCGCTCGAACTGCTCATGAATGGTCTCGCGGAAATTGCCGTCGCTGTACTGGGCCCCCTTCAGAAGCAATCTGCTTTCCGCCACCTCGTTCATCAAAAGGGCCCACTCCTCAATCAACCGGGGGTTGATCTTGGCCGGGTTATTCAGACAGCCGAAGGTCACATAACCCCGGCTCCGCGCGGGCAGGGCGCCCACCGCCGGTGCGTAGTGCGGAGCCTGATAACAGATATAGTCATCGGGCATGCGGATCAGTTTTTCCAGATAGTGATGGTCGTATCCGGCCGGTGTCTCCACGCCGTCGCTGATCAGATAGTCAATGGCGTCCAGGCCGGTGGTGTTGACCAGGCCACCGACCCACTTGACCAGCAACGGCGCCGGTTCCTCGGCCAACAGCCGCAGCCGGTTGCCGTCGGTGTGGCCATTGAGATCAATAAGAATGTCCACCTGGTCGTCGCGGATCAGGCTTTGCAGGGCGTCCCGCCCGATGGCCGCGACCGAATGCCAGCGGTGGGCAATGCGGCGCAAACGCGTGCTGATGTGATCCTCGTTGTGACTGGTGGCGTAGGCCACCAGCCGGAAATCCGCCGCCGGCAGGTGTTCCAGGGCGGCGGTGATCATCTGTCCCACCGGGTGGCTGCGCAAACCGGATGAGAGCAAGCCTATGGTAAGCGGTCGGGCCGGGTCGCGGTCGGCGGCCGCCGGGCGCGCGGGTCTGGGACGGGGCTGGAATCTGTCACGCCACTGAAGCACCAGCCGGAGAATGTTCTCGTGGTCGAGGGCCGGATTATAGTGCGCGTTGAAAATGCGGTTGGAAAACGCCACCGCGTGTCGCGGGTAGAGTCGCAGAGCCTCGCTGTAGTGATGTTCGGCCTGCTCGAAATGACCCAGGTCGTTATACATTGAGCCGACCAGATTGTGGTAATCCGGGTTGTCGTTCTTCAGCGCGATCAGGCGACGGCAATCGTCCAGCAGACCGTCCATCCTCCGGGCCCGGCCTCGAATCTTAATGCGCCGGTACAGGCTGTCGGCGTTGGTATTATCCAGCGCCCAGGCCTGATCGATAGACGCCACCGCCGCGTCATGGTCGTTCAGTGTTTGCCAGATCTCCGCCAGTTGCACCTGGGTGTGCACATGCTCGGGCCGCAGACGCGCGGCTTCCTGAAAATGGGTCAGCGCGGCGCGGCGATGGTTCAGCGCCAGATGACATTTGCCGAGTAAATAACGGGTTTGCGCGTTGTCCGTATCGTACTCCAGCGAGGTTTCCAGCGCCGGCAAGGCCTCCCCGGGCCGCTTCAGATTCAGCCGCGCCGCGCCCAGCCCTTGCCAGGCCATGGCGTCGCGCCGATCGTGTTGGAGTAAAGCCTCGGCCCGTTTCTCGGCTTCGATGAAATTGCCTGCGTGGTAGGCACGCGCGAATTGTTTTGCGGACATATCCGAACCCCGGTTACACGGAAAGGTGGCATTGCAATCAGCCTAGCAAGCGTCGCCCCGTGGTAATGGGTGGAATAGGCGGGGTGGGAGCGGCTATTCGTGGGGTTTAAAAAAAAGGGCCCCGAAAGGGGCCCTTGGGTCGCTACCTGAACCGGCTTAACCCAGCAGGGAAAGCACGCTCTGCGGTACCTGGTTGGCCTGTGCCAGGACGGAAGTGCCGGCCTGCTGCAGGATCTGCGCGCGGGTCATGTTGGACACTTCCACCGCGTAGTCGGCGTCTTCGATGCGCGAACGGGCGGCGGACAGGTTGGTTTCGGTGGTGCTCAGGTTGGTGATCGCGGAATCGAAGCGGTTCTGCATGGCACCCATTTCGGAGCGCAGGCTGTCCACATCGCTAAGCGCGGAGTCCAGGGCCGCCAACGGGTTTTCGGTGGCCACCTGGGTGGAATCGTCGGTCACGCCGCTCACCGCTTTGGCATCGGCGGCCACGGTGTAGCTGATGGTGGCGGAATCGGTGCCGTCGGCCGCGGTGCCGGACAGTTCCGCTTCGAAGTAGCTTACTTCACCGCCGTCCACATTCTTCACGAAGGCGTTGCCGTCATCGTCGATCACCAGGCTGTTGGTGCCGCTGGCCACCGGGGTGCCGGTCACGGTGCCTTCAGTGATGTCGGCGGCTTCCACTTCCAGATCACCGGCGGTGGTGGAGGCGGTGGCCACCACGGAGTAGCTGTCGCCGTCGATCTCGATGGAATCACCGGCGGCGGGGGCTTCCGCCAGGCGGGTGTTGACGTTGAAATCATCCAGACCCAGGGTCTCGGCGTTGATTTCCTTCAGGTTCATGGTGATCTGCTCACCATCGTTGGCGCCCACCTGAATGGAGAACTTCTGATCTTCAGCCAGTACTTTCACGCCGTTGAAGTTGGTTTCCTCGGAGATACGGTCGATCTCGCCCAGGCGCTGGGTGATTTCATCCTGGATGGAGTTCAGATCTTCCGGAGAGTTCGTGTCGTTCTGAGCCTGCACGGTCAGCTCACGGATACGCTGCAGGTTATCGTTGACCTGGTTGAGCGCGCCTTCCGCGGTCTGCGCGACGGAGATGCCGTCGTTGGCGTTGCGCTGGGCTTGCGCCAGACCGGTGGTCTGGGCGGTCATGCGGTTGGCGATGGCCTGGCCGGCGGCGTCGTCGGCGGCGCTGTTGATACGCAGGCCGGAGGACAGACGCTCCATGGAGGTCTGCAGGGCACTCTGAGATTTGCCCAGGTTTTGCTGGCCGATCATGGCCGTGATGTTGGTGTTGATAACTGACATGGCAAATGTCCTTTTGTGATTCACCGTTTGGTTTGAGAGCAACGGCGCTGGCCGTTACACCGTCTTTCGGCGGATATCCGTTTCGCTTTAGGGCTGGCGACAAAAAGTTTGCTTGATCTTCGATTAGAGGGAGAGCCCGCGTTGTGGCTACGTAGCACGGCTCGGTCTCGGAGCCCGTGTCCAGGACCCGCCGTGAATACGTCCCTGTAGGCTTGTGTTCGGCTCCCTGCCTCACACAGTCCTGGACACGGGCTCCGAGACCGAGCCTCCCGTTTGGCGCTAGCCGCTTGGCGCGGTTTCGTAGAAAGGTCCAGCGCAGGCTATAACCCGGGGCATCGGAATCTCGCCACTGAGCGGGTCTGTGTTATGCCCTCCCGGGACCCTGGAGAACAGGACGTTCGACAGGGAGCGTACAGGGACGTATTCACAGCGTTCCCGGGAGGGCATAACACAGACCCGCGTCCCCTGCTGGAGAGAACGTTTCCGCTAATCCGGGATGGACCGGACGTTTTGCTGTTAAAGGCGGCTCGCGCTCTGCCGATAGAGCGGGTTGTAGTGATCGAAAGGCGAGGGGCTTGGGCATGACGTCGCGGGATGACGCATTCAGCCGGGTGGAGCATCCCCCGGAAATACAAGAATTACTGGAACATCTAACCCGCCCGGGGGCAGCCTCCCTGGCGTTGGATAAACACGGCGGTGAGCCGATGCCGGTGGTGGTTATTGATTGTCGACCAGGCGAACCGCTGTTGCTGGACATCAGTGCGATCCGTCAGGTCGCCGCGGATTTGCGGCGCGGCGCCGGCTTCCGCTTGATCGGCCAGGCCCGTGGCGGGGTGTTGCGCACACCGTTGTTGAGCGCCGACATGTGTTTCGAGCGCGATGGCAGAATGGTGTGCCGGTGCGATTACCCCCCGGAAATGCAGATTCTGCAGCGCCGGGACACATTCCGCGCGGAACTGCGGATGGGCATGGAGGTGGGCGTGGTACTGCGCGACCGGGACAGTGGCCTGTCCGCGCAGGGCGATCTGCGCGACTTGTCGTTGCAGGGGTGTCTGGTGGAGTTATCCGCCAGTGCCATGACCGCGTTGATGTCCAACACAGCGGTGTTCGAACTGGAGTTGTTTTTCCCCAACGGTACCCGGTTCGTGGCACGCGGCCGCCCGCGCCACCAGAAAGCGGACGCCCAGAGGGGCCTGGTCAAAGCGGGCTTTCTGTTCGCCGAGCGCAGCGCGGAGGACGATCGGCGTTTGTGGTTCATGGTCCGCGAAATCGAGCGCGAGGCCGCGCGCATGGCGGGCTCTAGCCGCACCACGCTGGCCCCTTCGCAGCTCTTCCAGGATGCCAAGAACGAAGAGCACGGCACCGTGAGTCGTCGCCAAACTCAGCACTACGCCACCGCCATGACCCGGCGGCTGGCGCCCACCGCCGCCTATCTGGACAACCAGATTCTGGCGTTGCGTCAGGGCGGCTTGGTGGACCCGGTGCAGTTGTCACGCCATGCCGACCGTCTGCTGGCGCTACAGGACGAAGACCGGGAAGCCTTATTGTTCGCGGTGCAGTGCCTGGACAAGGAAACCTTGCTGGTGCGGCACTCGCTGGGCGTGTCGGTTCATCTTCTGGACTTCGCCAGAAGCGAAAAAATGCCCCATGAGTTGTGTAAGGCGTTGGCCGCCGCCGGGCTGGTGCACGATCTGGGCAAGGCGCTGTTACCCCGTGACCTGCTTGAAATGCAGTTTCTTAACGCCAGCCAGTACCGCTGGCTGCAGGGGCATGTGGCGCTTATTGTTCAGCGCTTGGAAAGCTGCCGCTGGCTGGCCTCGTCGGTGGTGGACGCGGTGGTGCGCGACGTCAATGAGCGGCTCGACGGCCACGGCTATCCCCACGGGCGTGGCGGTGACGCGTTGCCGGAGCTGGCCCGGCTCGCCGCGGTGGTGGACGTGTCCGACGTGATGGCGCGGGTGCGCCCCGGCCGGCGGCCCTGGTCCGCGGAAGCGATTCACGATCACCTGCACGATTCCCCCCATCAGTTCGACCGCCGCTGGGTGGAGCGCCATCGCGCGCATTTCGGGCGTTGGCCGGTGGGCAGTCTGATCCGTTATCCGGGCGGACTATTGGCCTGGGTGCGGCGCCTGGATGAGCAGGGCGTGCCGGTGCAGGTGCAGATATCCCGGGGCAGTGCCTTCCCCGGCGCGGACCCGGAGCAGCTTGTCGAAGGCGGTGCGCTGGAGCGGCTCGGCGAGCCCCTGTCGTCGGTACCGGCGCCCGGCTAAAGTCGAGCTGTGCGCCGCCGATAGCATGAAATAGCGCTAAATGGCCGTCCTAATCCAAAGCTGCGGCGGGGCCGGCGCGGCGCACAATACAAAGGTATTCAGCAAGGAAAGACCATGGCTTCCATTTCTTCTTTGGGTATCGGTTCCGGGCTTGATCTCAACGGTCTTCTCGATCAGATGGAATCGGCGGAGCGGCAGCAACTGACGCCGATCACCCAACAACAGAAAAGCTATCAGGCGAAGATTTCCGCTTACGGCACCTTGGAAAGCAAGCTCACCGCCTTCCGCGAGGCGGCCGCCAAGCTGGGGGACAGTCAGCAGTTCGAAGCGGTGAAGAGTAGCGTCTCCGGTGATGCCCTGGGCGCCGTGGTCGGCGAGGACGCGCTGCCGGGCACCCACGATATCGTGGTCAACAACAAGGCCCTGGCTTACAGCATCGCCACCCAGGGGGTCAGCGATAGGACCGAGCCACTGGGCGCCGGGTCGATCCGTTTCACGCTCGGGAACGGCGATGATTTCAGCATTGACGTGGGCGAGGAACAAAGCTCCCTGGAAGGAATTCGCGATGCCATCAACGAGGCCGGCAAGGGGGTCCAGGCGTCACTGGTGAACGATGGCAGCGGCCAGCCACACCGGCTGGTGCTGTCCGCCACAGACACCGGCACCGACGCGGCCATCGATAGCGTCGACTTCGGCACCGGCGGTCTCGGCGGCGCTCTTGCCCTGGATTCCGACACCGAGGTCGCCGCCGTCAACGCCTCTTTAAGCGTTAACGGCATCGACATCGAAAGCCAGAGCAATCGTGTGGAAGGCGCGGTGCAGGGGGTCACGCTCAACTTGAAGGAAGAGGGCCCCGCCACCGTTTCCGTGACACGCGATACCGCCGGTATCAAGAAGGCGGTGACCACGTTCGTGGAAAGCTATAACAGCCTTCAGGAAAGCATGGACAGCCTGACCCGCTACGATCAGGAAACCGGCACCAGCGGTCGGCTGCTCGGTGATACCACCCTGCGCGGGATTGAGTCGCGTATTCGCGGCGTCATGGGCGGCGTGGTATCCGGCGGTGAGTTCGGCGCGCTCGGGGACATCGGCGTGGATCTCACCATCGACGGCACCCTGGAAGTGGACCAGGAAAAACTGGACGCGGTGGTGGCGGACAACCTCGGCGGGTTGTCGGATTTCTTTTCCGGCGCGGAGGAGTCGGAGGGCCTGGCCGGCCGGCTTGATGCCACGCTTGGCAAGATGCTCGGCGACAGCGGTACGCTGCAAAACGCCACCAGCGGTCTTGAAGACCGTATCGAGGGTTTGGGCGAGCGTTACCTGCGCACCGAGGAGCGTATCGAAAGCACCATTGCCCGGTATCGCGAGCAGTTCAGCAAGCTGGATTCAATGATCGCCGAAATGAACTCCACCAGCAGCTACCTGACCCAGCAGTTCGACGCGTTGAACGCGCAGTTGAGTCAGTAAGCCGAAGAAAGCCAATCAGCAGAGGGCAAGACACATGACTATGACGCGTGGCGCCGCCGGGTATGCCCGGGGCGCGGGGGCTTACGCCCGGGTAGGGGTGGAAAGCGGTGTAATGTCGGCCAGCCCCCATCAACTGATCTGCATGCTGTTCGACGGCGCCGGCACGGCGATCCGGGCGGCCGCGTTGCACATGCGCGAGGGCCAGGTGGCGGAGAAAGGCAAAGCTATCTCAAAAGCGCTGGATATCGTCAACAATGGCTTGCTGGCGGCCCTGGACCGGGACAAGGGCGGCGAGCTTGCCGAGCGCATGGCGTCGCTGTACGACTACATCGCCCGCTTGTTGCTGACCGCCAATGTACGCAATGACCCGGCCTGCCTGGACGAAGCCGGCCGACTGCTCGCCGATCTGGGCGACGCCTGGCGCGAGATTAAACCCGCCGCGCATCAGGGGGCCGAATGACCCATATCGAAACCCAACGCCAGGCGCTCTCGCCGGAACAGGTGCTACTGGCCTATGAGGCTCTTCTGGCGCGATCCGGGCGTATGCTCGATTGCGTGCGACGTCAGGACTGGGAGGCCCTGGTGGACGAGGAGGCGCACTATCTGGTCGACGTGGAGCAGCTTTCCAGTCGCGAGCAGGACACCGCTCTCGACCCGGATCAGCAGGCCCGCAAAGCGGGGCTGCTGGAGCGGATACTTGAGCGTGATCTGGAAATACGCCGCTGTCTGGTGGCGCGCCGGGACGAGTTGGCCGGGCTGATCGGCACCACCAGGCGCAAACGCGATCTGCGGCGCTCCTATGGGCCCCAGGAAGCGACCTCCATGGACGCCGCTTTCCAGTTGGACGAAGACACGCCGTGAGCGGCATCACGCCGATACTCGATACACTGCTGCATCAGGTGCTGGGCAAACGGGTGGACGTGCCCGTGGCCCGGCAAACCCCCGAGCCGGTCCGCCCGCTGAGCCCCGCCGACGCGCCGCCGGCGGTGCGCAGCGACTCACGTCTGGACCCGCGCGCGCTGCCGCTGCCGGACCTGACCGGCACCCATCAACGGGCCCGCGCGCCGAACACTCCGGTGTCGCCACCGGACTCCGCGTCCGGCTCCACGCAAACTCATTTGAGCGCGGCCGCTCGCACCATCGCCGATATTCTCGCCCGTTACCCGGCGCCGCCCTCGGCGGTGCGGCCCTCGGTGCCCCTGATGAGCGCCGCTGACGCCGAGGCCCCAACGCTGGCGAGTCGCCTGCAGGCCAGTGTTGGACAGAGTGGGCTTTTTTATGAATCCCATCTGCAAAGCTGGTACCGGGGCGAGATGAGTGGCGCGCGGCTGGCCCAGGAACCACAGATGCGTCTGTCCCGGCCCCCTGAAACGGCGGTCGCCGGTCGTGCCGAGGGTCGCCGGGTCACCGGTGGCGATGAAGCCCCCCAGCCCGCGCCGCGCCCCCTGTCCGACGACGCCAATCAGGCCCTGCAGGGCATTCTCCGCCATCAATTGGAGACGTTGGCGACGCCGGTGCTGCGCTGGGAAGGGGACGTCTGGTCCGGCATTTTCATGGCCCTGTTGATCCAAGTGCCCGCCGACGCGCCGCGCCAGCCACGCGGCGACGGCGAACCGGGCTCCGATGGCGACGAGGCGGGGGACGACCAGGGACGTTGGCGTTCCGAACTGACCGTGGACCTGGCGGCTCTGGGCACGGTGCGGGTGCGACTCGATTGGCGCGGTGACGATCTTGGCATTGATCTGGACACCCGTTCCGAACGGGTAGCCGAACAACTGCGCGCCGGCAGCCGGCGCCTTACCGCGGGCCTTGAGGGGTGTGGCTTCGAGGCGGTACGACTGCGAGTGGTTGCCGATGAACGACTCTGAATCCAACAACCGCCGCCAGGCCGTGGCGCTGGCCTACCAGGAAGGCGACGCGCCCCGGGTGCTGGCGCGGGGCTACGGGGATCTGGCCGAACGGATTATCGCCGAGGCCCGCCGCCAGGACGTGTTCGTGCACGACGCGCCGGAGCTGGTGGGCTTGCTTATGCAGCTGGATCTGGACCAGCGGATTCCGGTTCGTCTGTACCGGGTCATCGCTGAATTATTGATCTGGTTGCAAGCGATGGACGCCGATCAGCACGGCAAGAGAGGCTACGATTAAAGTATTACCTTTATGTGCAAAAATTGTCTTTTTAGTGTTTTGTGAACTGATTCCTTGTCTATACGACCTTTGCAATTTTTTGCCTCTTCGAACCTCTCGTTTTTCACTCTGTTCCATTGAGTGAAACCTTGTTCTGTTTCCATTTTTTCTGGAAGTTGATATTTAAGTATCTGAATTATAAAGGATAAATAATAATCCTACTTCTCATGATCTGCTTTCAGAGGCCAGGTTCGGCTCACTTTTCCGCCATTGAAACGTTCGTTTCACAGCAAATGCATATTTGTGAATAGCGTCACAAAAAATCTTGTCAATGTGAGTTTGTTCACATAAAAGTGTGAGTAAGCCGTGAGTGTTGTGGTACGTTGCCACTACAAAATACCAATACTTAGCGACGTATTTGAGCCATATATCTAATGATAAAGTATTGGTTTTTCGGGATGTGAAGGGGCCGGTGCCGTGGGTGCCGGGAAACCTCGGTCATGGGGTACCGAAGGAGTACAGCGAACAATGAAAATCGATAGTGTTCTTAACGAAATCCAGGATATCAATCTGACCTATCTGCTGTTGGCGCAGCGTCTCCTCAAGGAAGATTACGCCACCGCTATGTTCCGGCTGAAGATCGACGAGGCAATGGCCGAAGTATTGATCTCTCTGTCCGCGAAACAGCTCAGCCAGCTGGCGCGTACCAACCAATTGCTTTTCCGTCTGCATTTCGACGACGCGGACCAGGTCACCAAACTGACCGGCAATAAGCGTGAACAGGGGCTGGGGCAAACCCATGCGGCTTTACTCATGGCGTCCTGCGTGAACTGATCGGGGGGAGGGGTCCGATGTCCGAGAAGAGTCTGGTCGGCGAGATGCACCAAGTGCAGTTGGCGATCGAGTTGATTGAGCTGGGGGCTCGCTTGCAAGTGCTGGAGTCGGAAACCGAGCTCAGCCGTGGCCGCCTTATCCGGCTTTACAAGGAAGTACGCGGTATGTCGCCGCCGAAAGGGATGCTGCCGTTCTCCACGGACTGGTTCATCACCTGGTTACCGAATATCCATTCGTCCTTGTTTTATGGCTTCTACCGGAAGCTCACCGTCGAGCACGGCTGCACCCGCATGGAAGGTTTCGTGAAAGCGTACCGACTGTATCTGGAGCAGGTCGCTCTCGATGGCGCCGAGCCGGTGCTGGGTCTGACGCGGGCCTGGACCCTGGTGCGCTTCTTCGAAAGCGAAATGTTCGAACTGTCGGAATGCACCAGTTGCCATGGTCATTTCGTCAATCACGCCCACACGCCCAGCCAGCGGTTCGTATGCGGAATCTGCCAGCCGCCGTCGCGCGCGGGTAAGACCCGCAAGCGTCAGCGGAGCGCCGTGAGCGCGGGAACTCAACCCGTGGACGGGCGCCGCCAGGCGGCGGGTTCTTTTTAGTGATTTAACCCTCAAGCCCGACCGGGGCCTGCCGATACAGAAGGTAATGCTATCCACGCTGTTCTGAAGGATACCGGTTGTGCTGATACCTCTTGGTTTCATTATCGTCACCCTTTCCGTGTTCGGCGGCTTCTCCATGGCCGGCGGACACCTGGGCCCGCTCTACCAGCCCACCGAAATCCTGATGATCGTAGGGGCCGCCGTGGGGTCGTTCGTCGCCGGCAATAACGGCAAGGCGATCAAGGCCACCCTGCGGACCGCCACTACCCTCAAGCGCACTAAGAAATACGACAAAGAAATCTACATGCAGTTGATGGCGCTGCAGTACAACCTGCTCTCCAAGATGCGCCGCGAGGGCGTACTGGGCGTTGAAAAGGACATCGAGAATCCCGCCGAGAGTGCGCTTTTCAGCGAATACCCCCGAATCGCCGACGACCCGATGATCATGGGTTTCATCACCGACTATCTGCGTCTGATGATCAGCGGCAGCGTCGATCCCATGGAGCTCGACGAACTGATGAGCCATGAAATCGAGGCGTTCGAACACGAGGCCCACATTCCCGCTGACGCGCTCGCTAAGGTGGGCGATGGTCTGCCGGCGTTCGGGATCGTGGCGGCGGTGCTCGGCGTGGTGAAAGCGCTGGCGTCCGCCGACGCCGGCGCCGAGGAAATGGGTTTGATGATCGCGCACGCCCTGGTCGGCACCTTTCTCGGCATTCTGCTTGCCTATGGGTTTGTTAATCCGGTGGCCAGCCGCATCGATCGGCAGGTGGCCGAGGCGGTGAAAATGCTGCAATGCATCCGCGTCACCCTGCTTGCCAACCTGAACGGCTATGCACCGCAGCTGGCGGTGGAATTCGGCCGCAAAGCCCTGCACACCGCCGAGCGGCCCAGCTTCACCGAACTGGAAGAGCACGTGCGCGCGGCCCGGCCCGCGGGTGCCAAACAGGCATGAGCGAGCAGCACAGGCCCATCGTCATCCGCCGTCGTCGCCGTGCCCACACGGCGCACCACGGCGGCGCCTGGAAAATCGCACTGGCGGATTTCATGACCGCCTTGATGGCGTTATTCCTGGTGCTTTGGATTATTTCCACGGCGTCGCCGGCGGAACTGCAAGGGCTGGCCGAGTATTTCCGCACGCCGTTGAAGGTGGCGCTGGCGGATGGCGACCGGAACTCGTCGAGCACCAGTGCGATTCCCGGCGGCGGCGCCGATCCCGCCCATTCCGACGGCGAGCAGGCGCGTATCGATCTGCGCCGTCAAACGCTGCCGGCGGATGAGCGCCAGCGGTTCATCAACTTGCGACGGCGCATTGAACAGGCGATCCAGGCCGATCCGCGGCTGCGCGAACTGCGTGATCAGATGCGTTTCGAGATGACCCCCGAGGGCCTGCGCATCCAGCTGGTGGATACCGACCAGCGGCCCATGTTCCGCCTGGGCAGTGATCGCGTCGCCTCTTATATGCGTCATCTGCTTCGCACCATGGCACCGCTGCTCAACGGCATGCCCAATCCGCTCAGCATCAGCGGGCACACTGACAGCCTGCGTTATTCCAGCGGCGACAGCGGTTACAGCAACTGGGAACTGTCCAGCGACCGGGCCAACGCTTCGCGCCGAGAACTGGTGGCCGGCGGCCTGGACAGCGAAAAGCTGCTGCGGGTCACGGGCATGGGCGACCGCGTGCCGGTGCCCGACAGCAACCCCGGTGACCCGGTCAACCGGCGCATCACGCTGGTGGTGCTGACCCGGCAGGCGGCGGAACGGCTGCGCGCCGCCAGCCGCCCGGGTGATCTGAGCGACACCCCTCAACCCGCGCGGGAGTGACCATGGACATTACCGAATTCTACGACACGTTTTTCGAAGAGGCGGACGAACTGCTGGCGGAGATGGAATCCCATCTTCTGGAGCTGGACGTGGACAACCCGGACCTGGAGCGGCTCAACGCCATCTTCCGGGCGGCGCATTCCATCAAGGGCGGGGCCGGCACATTCGGTTTCGAGGCGCTGCAGCGCACCACCCACCTGCTGGAAAACCTGCTCGACTACACGCGACGCGGCGAGTTGGCGCTGCGACGGGATATCGTCGACACCTTTCTGGAAGCCAAAGACATGCTGAACGATCAACTGGACGCGTATCGCCAGGGCACGGAACCGGACCCGGAAGCCCTGGAACGTATATGCGAGACCCTGCGCCGTCTCGCCCTGGAAGAGCTCGGCGAGGACGCCGGCACTGAGATACAGGGCGACGGTCCCGGGCCTGCTCCGGCCGCCGAGCCGCCCACCGAGGAGGCGCCCGTCAAAGGCGAGGATTCGCAAAGCGAGGGCGGCCGCTTTCAGGTCACCCTGATCGGTGTCGCCGACAAGGACCGGGATCTGTTGATCGAGGAGCTGGCGCAATTGGGGGATATCGAGGACCAGCAGGCCGAGGGCGACTGCCACCGGGTGGTGCTGACCTCGTCATTAAGCGGCGATGATATCGAAGCGGTGATGTGCTTTATCGCCGAGCCGGAACAACTGGAAGTGCGTGGCCTGACCGCCGCCACCCCGCCAGCTGCTGACGAGAGTCAGCCCGAAGCGCCGGTGGAGGCGACGCCGGCGCGGGACAAGCCACCGGCGCCGGCGAAGGCGGAAGCCGCCGCCAAGGGTGGCGATGCCGGCAAGAAAGGCGGTGAATCCACCTCCATCCGCGTGCCGGTGTCCAAGGTCGATCAGATCATCAACCTGGTCGGCGAGTTGATTATTACCCAGTCCATGCTCAATCAGGTGGCCGAGGACTCCGAGACCGTTAACGACGGCGCCCTGGTTACCGGCCTTAACCTGCTGCAACGCACCGCCCGAGACCTTCAGGAAGCGGTGATGTCCGTGCGCATGGTGCCGATGGACTACGTGTTCAGTCGTTTCCCGCGCCTGGTCCGGGATCTGGCCGGCAAGCTCGGCAAGGAAGTGGAGCTGGTCACCGAAGGCAAGTCCACTGAGTTGGATAAAGGCCTCACCGAACGGATCATCGACCCGCTCACCCATCTGGTGCGCAACAGTCTTGATCACGGCATCGAGACCCCGGACCGTCGTGAGGCGGCGGGCAAGCCGCGCACCGGCCGGCTGACGCTGTCCGCGCAGCATCAGGGCGGCAATATTCTGATCGAGGTGATCGACGACGGCGGTGGCCTGAGCCGGGAAAAAATTCTCGAGAAGGCGCGCCACAACGGCCTGGCCGTATCCGACTCAATGAGCGACGACGAAGTCTGGCAACTGATCTTCGCGCCGGGCTTCTCCACCGCCGAAGCGGTCAGCGATGTGTCCGGCCGCGGTGTCGGCATGGACGTGGTCAAGCGCAACATTCAGGCCATGGGCGGGCACGTGGAAATACTGTCCACGCCGGGACAGGGCACCACCACCCGCATCGTGCTGCCGCTTACCCTGGCGATTCTGGATGGCATGTCCATCAAGGTGGGCCAGGAAATGTTCATCCTGCCGGTGAGCGCGGTGATCGAATCCCTGCAGCCGCGCGCCGAGGATCTCTACTCCATGGCCGGCGGCGATGTGCTGCTCAAAGTGCGTGAGGACTACCTGCCGGTGGTGGCCGTCCATCAGGCCCTGGACGTCGCCGACGCGATCACCGATCCAACCCGCGCCATCGCCGTGATCGTGCAAGGCGAAGGCCGCCGCTATGCGTTGCTGGTGGATCAACTGGTGGGCCAGCAACAGGTGGTGGTCAAGAACCTGGAAACCAACTACCGCAAAGTGCCGGGCGTGTCCGCCGCCACCATCCTTGGCGACGGCAGCGTGGCGCTGATTCTGGACGTGGCCGACATGCATCGTCTGGTCCAGAGCAAACAAGAAAACCCTGTCTTCGGCGCCCCCACCCGGGCCCGGCCTGTTGAGGAGGTAGAACCGTCATGAGTCACGCCACTGCTTTGCAAACCGCCGCCGCCGTGGAAGCGGGCAGCCAGGAATTCCTGGTGTTCTCCCTGGGCGACGAGGAATACGCCATCGATATCCTTAAGGTTCAGGAAATCCGCGGCTATGAGAACGTCACGCGCATCGCCAACGCCCCGGATTTCATCAAGGGCGTGGCCAATCTGCGCGGCGTGATCGTGCCGATCGTCGATCTGCGCATCAAATTCCGCCTCGAGCGCGCTGACTACGACGACCAGACCGTGGTGATCGTGGTCAACATCGCCGACCGGGTGGTGGGCATTGTCGTGGACCGGGTGTCCGACGTGATGACCCTCACCGCCGAGCAGCGCAAGCCGGCCCCGGAGTTCGGCCTCAGCCTGCCGCTGGATTACATCAGCGGGCTGGGCAATCTGGATGATCGCATGCTGGTGCTGGTGGACATCGAGAAGATGCTCACCAGCGAAGAAATGGCATTGGTTGAAGAGGCCGGCGAATAACGATCGGCCATGGGTCGGGTTCGGGCAATCGGGGAGAAGGGCAATGCGAAACAATCAGCCGGTAACACAGCATGAGTACGCGCTTAAAGGCGATGATTTTCTGATTTCGCGGACCAACCGCCGTGGGCGCATCACCTACGCCAACCCGGCGTTTATCGAAGTCAGCGGCTTCGACCGTGAAGAGTTGATCGGCGCGCCACACAACATCGTGCGCCATCCCGACATGCCGGAACAGGCGTTCGAAAACCTTTGGGGCACCCTTAAGAACGGTGATACCTGGATCGGTCTGGTCAAGAACCGGCGTAAGGACGGCGGCTATTACTGGGTGCGCGCCCATGTCACGCCGATCGTCGAGGACGGCGAAATCGCGGGTTTCGTGTCCGTGCGCCTCAAAGCGGACAAGGCCTCCATCGACGCCGCCGAACAGGCCTACACCGCGTTACGCGAAGGGCGCGGCGGACACCTTTATTTGCACCGTGGTGAAATCCGCCGGCGCGGAGTGGTGGCCGCATTACGGCGCTGGAACCCCAGGTCGATGAGCAGCCGGCTGGCGCTGTTGTACCTTGCCTGCGCCGTGCCTTTGGCGGGCGCCGGGTTGATCGGTTTCCTTGGCGGCGGGGCAACCCTGTTGTCCAGCGTTTTGCCGGCCATGGCGGCGATCGGATTGCCGCTGCTGGCGCTGCTGTTCTGGGCCACCGCGCGTTCGGTGCTGGGGCCGGTCCACGAAGCCGGTATGTTCACCCTGCAGATCGCCGCCGGCAACCTGGCCGCGAAGCCGCCGCGCCGGCTCAGCGGTGAGATGGGGTTGCTGGTGATGGGGCTGAAATTGATGCGTCGCAGCCTGGGCAGCATTGTCGGCGATGTGAACCGGGGTATCGAAGTGGTGACCCCGGCGGCCCGCGATATCGCCCAGGGCAACGAGGACCTTTCGGCGCGCTCGGAGCAGCAGGCCGCCTCGCTGCAACAGACCGCCTCCAGCATGGAGGAGATCACCGCCACCGTCGGCCAGAACGCGGAAAACGCCCGCCAGGCCAGCCGCCTGAGCGGTGAAGCCTCCCGAGCGGTATCGGAAAGCGGCGAAGTGATGGGCCAGGTGGTGGATACCATGGGCCGCATCACCGCCAGCTCGGAAAAGATGGCGGTGATCATTGGCACCATCGACAGCATTGCCTTCCAGACCAATATTCTGGCGCTGAACGCCTCGGTGGAAGCGGCCCGGGCCGGTGAGCACGGCCGCGGCTTCGCGGTGGTGGCCCAGGAAGTACGTAATCTGGCCGGGCGTTCCGCGGACGCCGCCAAAGAGATCCGCGACCTGATCGACGGCTCCGGCCGGGAAATCGAAAACGGCGCGGAGCTGGTGCGGCGCGCGGAAGCGGCCATCGAGTCCGTGGTGGCTTCGGTGACCCGGGTAAACGATATCATGGGCGACATCAGTGCCGCTTCGGAAGAGCAAAGCACCGGCATCAACCAGATCAACCAGGCGGTGGCGCAGATGGACGGCGTCACCCGCCAAAACGCCGAGCGGGTACAGGCCTCCGCCCGCGCCGCCGCCTCGCTGGAAGCCCAGGTGGACAGCCTCACCCACTCAATCGAGGTATTCCGTCTGCGCGGTGGCGGCGAACAAGCGCCGACGAAGGCCGCCGACGTTCACCGGTTGCCCGCGTCGCCGTCCCGGTCGCGCTCCGCGTCCGCCTCCCAGCCCCTTGCCGGATGACCCCATTGAGCAGTCGAGTGCCTGTCAGCCCCACCGCCGCCTCCGGCGGCGACGCCGGACGTTTCTTGCCGGACCGCGACCTGATGCTCAGCGAGGCGGATTTCGCGCGCATCCGTGAGCTCATCTATCGTCGCGCCGGCATTGTCCTGGCGGACCATAAAAAGGACATGGTCTACAGCCGTATCGGGCGGCGCGTACGCAAGCACGGTCTGGTCCGCTTCCAGGACTATCTGGCGAAACTGGAGCGGGACAGCGGTGGTCCGGAATGGGAGGCGTTCACCAACGCCTTGACCACCAACCTCACCGCCTTCTTTCGTGAGAGCCATCATTTTCCGTTACTCGCCGACCTGGTGCGCGACCGGCGCGGGCCGGTACGCGTTTGGAGTGCCGGTGCGTCCACTGGAGAAGAGCCCTATTCCATCGCCATGGCGCTCACGGAGGTGCTTGGTGACCAGGCGGACTTCCAAGTGCTGGCCACGGATATCGACACCGAGGCCCTGGAGCGGGCCCGGCGCGGCATCTACCCGATGGATCAGGTCGGCAAGCTGGACGAGCGCCGCCGTAAACGCTTTTTCCAAAAAGGCAGTGGCGCGCGCGCCGGTTTTGCCCGGGTGCGTCCGGAAGTGGCGGCGCGGGTGCGCTTCGACACGCTCAATCTGGTGGCCCCGAAGTGGCCGGTGGACGACCGTTTCGACGCTATTTTTTGCCGCAACGTGATGATCTATTTCGACAAAAACACCCAGGCTCGCATCCTCGACCGCTTCGCGCCGCTGCTGAAACACGACGGCTTACTGTTCGCCGGTCATTCGGAAAGTTTTTCCTACATCAGCGAGCGCTTCCGCCTGCGCGGCCAGACCGTTTATACCCTCGCCGACCGGTAACGCAAACCTCTCTACAACTCTCGGATTGTGGGAGGTTAAAAAGCCCTAAAGAAGCACCGCTATCCGCCGATAGCGTGAATAACAAAGGCGAACCGCGCCGGTGACGGCGTCGTCTTGGAAACGGGGGAGAGCGATCTTGGCCGGGAAAAAAATAAGGGTGCTGTGCGTCGACGACTCGGCCCTGATCCGCGATCTGATGAGCGAAATCATCAACAGTCATGAGGACATGGAAGTGGTGGCGGTGGCTCCGGACCCTCTGGTCGCCCGTGATCTGATCAAACGCCATGACCCGGACGTGCTCACCCTGGATGTGGAAATGCCGCGCATGGACGGCCTGGATTTTCTTGAGCGGCTGATGCGTTTGCGGCCGATGCCGGTGCTGATGGTGTCTTCGCTCACCCAGGCCGGGTCCGAGGTCACCCTGCGGGCGCTGGAACTGGGCGCGGTGGATTTTTTGCAGAAGCCGGCGCTCGGCATCCGCAGCGGCATGATCGAATACAGCGAGCTGATCGCGGAGAAGATCCGTGCCGCTGCCCGGTCGCGACCCCGTCGTATCCAGGCCGGCGAACGGGATGCGCCGAAGCCGCTTAAGTCGGTGATGGTATCGAGCGAGAAGCTGGTCATTCTGGGTGCCTCCACCGGCGGGCCGGAAGCGATACGACAAGTGTTGGAGCCGTTGCCCGCGAACTGTCCGGCGATCCTGATCGCGCAGCATATGCCGGGCGGTTTTACCCGCTCTTTCGCGTTGCGGCTGGACAAGCTGTGCCGCATCACCGTCAAGGAGGCGGAGGACGGTGAGCGGGTGTTGCCCGGGCACGCCTACATCGCGCGCGGCGACCGCCATCTGAAGCTGGTGCGCAGTGGCGCCAATTACGTGGTGCGCTTGGACGAAGCGCCGCCGGTGAATCGTCATCGTCCGTCCGTGGACGTGCTGTTCCATTCGGCGGCCACCCAGGCCGGGCGTAACGCCATCGGCGTATTGCTCACCGGCATGGGCAAGGACGGCGCGGCGGGCTTGCTGGCCATGCGCCGCGCCGGCGCCACCACGCTGGCTCAGGATGAGGAAACGTCGCTGGTGTTCGGCATGCCCCGCGAGGCGATCGCCATCGGCGCGGCCACGGAAACGCTGGCCCTGCACGAAATGGCGCCACGTATGTTGGCGCTGGCGGCGGCTTCCGGCCGCGCGCAACGGGTTTGAATAACAACATGAATGTTCTGAGCAAGCTCCTGAGAGAGGAACGGCGGCTATGATGAAAGTACTACGCAACCTCAATATCAACACCATGGTGGCCGGCGCGCTGGTGTGCTGTGCACTGCTGATCAGCGTGCTGGCGGTGCTGCGTTATACCACCAATGAAATGGTGGACGATTCCATTTCCACGCTTAACCAGGTGAACGTCCAGCAACTTAATGAGGTGAGTCGCGCGGCGGTGCTGCTCAACCGCGCTCGCATCCAGATGGATCTCGCCGCCGACTACCTGGATCAAGGCATGCGCCTGGTGGCGGAAAGCCAGATTGACGGGGTTGGCGACCTGCTGGAGCGCGCGCAAAGACGTTTCAATAATTTCGACGAAACGCCCAAGACCGAGATGGGCCAGGCCCGCGCCAGTGAACTGGCCACTGGTTTCAACGCCGTCATGGCGTTGGTGCGTGACCAGTACGCCGCGCTCCAGGCCGGCGATTTGAGCGAGTACAAGGACCTGCGCCAGGAATTGCTGACGCCCGGCGACAGTCTCGACGGCAGCCTCACCGATTTCACTCAGTACGCCAACGAACGCGGCGACACCATCATGGCCGACTACGCGGACAAAACCGCCCTGTTCGGAATGATCGGCATGGCGGTGCTGGCGGCGACGGCGGTGGTGCTGCTGCTGATTTACTGGGTGCTGCGCAAGGCGGTGGTGGCGCCGCTGCACGACGCGGTGGAAAACCTGCAGCGTATCGCCCGCGCCGATCTCTCCGAGCGCATCCAGGTGCCCGGCCGCAATGAGATCGGCAAGTTGTTCGCCGCCATGCGCGACATGCAGGACAGCCTTTCCGGCATCGTTTCCAACGTACGCAGCAGTAGTAACTCCATCTTCGTGGGCAGCTCCGAGATCGCCCGTGGCAATACCGATTTGTCCTCGCGCACGGAACAGCAGGCCGCATCCCTGGAAGAAACCGCCACCAGCATGGAACAGCTCACCGCCACCGTGAAACAGAACGCGGACAACGCCCGCCAGGCCAGCAGCCTGGCCAACGACGCCTCCGGCACCGCGTCCCGGGGCGGCGACGTCATGCTGCAGGTGACCAGCAAGATGCAGGGCATCACCGAGAGTTCCAAGAAAGTGGCGGACATCACCTCGATGATCGATTCGATCGCTTTCCAGACCAATATCCTGGCGCTGAATGCCTCGGTGGAGGCGGCCCGCGCCGGCGAGCAGGGCCGTGGCTTCGCGGTGGTTGCCGGTGAGGTGCGCAATCTGGCCGGTAACAGCGCCGACGCCGCCCGTCAGATCAAACAATTGATCGAGACCTCGGCGGTGGAAGTGCAAGAAGGCTCCGCGCTGGTCGAGCAGGCGTCGGAAACCGTCAAGGAAGTGGTCGCCGCGGTGAAGCGCGTCACCGACATCATGGATGAGATTTCCGCCGCCTCCCAGGAACAGAGCGGCGGCATCGAACAGGTCAGTCAGGCGGTCAGCCAGATGGACGAGGTCACTCAGCAGAACGCGTCCCTGGTGGAAGAGGCGAGCTCCGCCGCCGCCTCCCTGGAAGAACAGGCCCGCCGTCTGGAAGAAGCGGTGTCGATTTTCCAGCTCGACAGCGAAGCCGGCAGCCCGGTGGCCGGCACACCGGTGGCCGGCACCCCGGCGGATGCCGCCGTGGTGCCGATGATCACCGGCGAGTACGACGACACGCCGGCACGGGAGGATACCCGGCCCGAACCCAAGTCCCACAAGCTAAACGACGCTCCCCGGCCCCGTTCCGATCAGCCGGCGGAGCCCGAAAGCCGGCCGGCGCCACGCCGTGAGCCGGTCACCACCGAGGACGACTGGGAAGAGTTTTAACGACCCCGAACCGCGCCGGGATCAGGCAGTCCCGCCACCCGGCGCCATGACGCAGTGAGAGGATCCGATGGATAAGGGCATGAGTATTCTGGTGGTGGATGACTTTCCCACCATGCGACGCATCGTTCGCAGTCTGCTCAAGGAATTGGGCTTTACCAACGTGGAAGAGGCCGAGGATGGCCAGGAAGCCTTGGGCAAGCTGAAGGACGGCGGTTTCGAGTTCGTTGTTTCGGATTGGAACATGCCCAACCTGGATGGTCTGGAGATGCTCAAACAGATTCGCGCGGACGACGGCATGAAAGCCCTGCCGGTGCTGATGGTCACCGCCGAAGCCAAGAAAGAGAACATCGTGGCCGCTGCCCAGGCCGGCGCCAATGGCTATATCGTCAAGCCGTTCACCGCCGCCACCCTGGAAGAAAAGCTCAATAAGATTTTCGAGAAGCTGGGCAAATAAGCGACGCGGGGTCCAGCTTCCCTGGTGAGGAGAACCGAATATGAGTGGTGAGGCTCGGCAAGCGGTGGCGCCGGAAGGCGTGCACGGTGACGACCTGGTGGTGCGCATCGGACAACTGACCCGCATGTTGCGAGACAGCATGCGGGAACTGGGTCTGGACAAGGAAGTGGAAAAAGCGGCCGAGGCGATACCCGATGCCCGCGCCCGGCTGAACTATGTGGCGTCGATGACCGAGCAGGCCGCCGACCGCGCCCTCAACGCGGTGGACCGGGCGCAGCCGCTGCAGACCGAGATCGAAACCCGCGCGGAAACCCTCGACCAGCAATGGCGAACCTGGTTTGAAAACCCCATGGAGCTGGATCAGGCCCGGCAACTGGTCAACGATACCCGCGGCTACCTGGCGGCGGTGCCGGAAATGGCGCGCGATACCAGCAAGGAACTGCTGGAGATCATGATGGCCCAGGATTTCCAGGACCTCACCGGTCAGGTGATCAAGAAAATGATGGAAGTGATCCTGGAGGTTGAAAACCAACTGCTGCAGGTGCTGCTTGAGAGCGTGCCGGAGGGCGAAGAGCGCGATGCCCTCAGACAGCGCATGGAAGACCGCAACGCCGCCGACACCCGCAAGCGCGAGGAAGCGTCCCTGGTCAACGGGCCGCAGCTGACCGCCGAAGGCGACGGCATCGTCAGTAACCAGGACCAGGTCGACGACCTGCTCGACGAACTGGGCTTTTAGACGGCTTGTGGGAGCGGGCCCAGCCCGCGAAAGGCCGGCAAAGCCGGCCGGCAGGATCCCAGAGAGCCCTCTATTCCCGTTCAACAAAGTCTCTGGTATCCCGCCGGGTGGCTAACGCCACCCTTTCGCTTGCAAGGCAAGCTCCCACAAACCACGCGCTCTTAACGGGCCGGTTATGTCGAATAACCGCCCACAAACCCTCCTTATCGGCCGATTGCCTGACCGTCCGTTCGGCGACAATCCGGGCATTGAAGTAATGATGCCCGGATTGCCGCCGTCATGGCCGAAGAGACCGAAGATCAGGAAAAGACCGAAGAGGCCACGCCCCGGCGCCTGGAAAAGGCGCGGGAAGACGGCCAGGTGGCCCGCTCCCGGGAGCTGACCACGGTGATGCTGCTGTTCGGCGGCGTCGGCGGTCTGTGGTCCATGGGGCCGACCCTGTTCGACCAGGTCGGCATGGTGATGGAGCAGTCGTTTCTGTTCGATCGCCGCCAGGGTTTCGACACCACGGTGATGCTCACCCACGCCGTGGACCTGGGCGCGCGTACCTTGTTCGCGCTGATCCCCTTGTTTTTGATGTTGGCAGTGATCGCGCTGGTGTCGCCGAACCTGCTGGGCGGTTTTCTGATTTCCGCCAAATCCCTCAAACCCCAACCCTCGAAACTCAACCCGATCAAGGGGTTGAAGCGCCAGTTTTCCTCCCAGGCCCTGGCCGAGCTGGCCAAGGCCATCGCCAAGTCGATTCTGGTGGGTTCCGTGGCGGTGGCGTTTCTGAGCGCCAAACGGGGTGAATTCATGGCATTGATGGACCAGCCCGTGCAGCAGGCGCTGGCCAATGCGCTGCGCCTCGCCGCCATGGCTTGCGGGCTGATGGTGTTGTCGCTGGTGGTGGTGATCCTGATCGACGTGCCTTACCAGCTGTGGAGTCACGCCAAGAAGCTGCGCATGAGCAAGGAAGAGATCAAGCGCGAGCACAAGGAGACGGAAGGCGACCCGCAGCTGAAAGCCAAGATCCGTTCCCAGCAGCAGGCCATGGCCCGTAACCGGATGATGAGCCAGGTGCCGGAAGCGGACGTGATCGTCACCAACCCGACCCACTACGCGGTGGCCCTGCGCTATGACGAAAGCAACATGAGCGCGCCCCGCGTGATCGCCAAGGGCGCCGACGAAGTGGCCGCCCGCATTCGCGAGCTGGGCGGTGAGCACCAGGTGCCGCTGTTGGAGGCGCCGCCGCTGGCGCGGGCCCTGTACCGCCATGTGGACATCGACCGGGAAATTCCCGGGCCGCTGTATACCGCCGTGGCGGAAGTGTTGGTGTGGGCGTTTCGCCTCAAACGGGCCCGGGAAGAGGGCGGTGACCGGCCTCTGACCCCGGCGGATCTGCCGATACCGGCGGAACTGGAGGTGGCGCCGTGAAGGCGATGAGCCAGTATCTGGGCGGCCGCGAGCTGCTCGGCGACGGTGGCGCCAAGGTGCTCGCCGGGCCGATTCTGATTCTGCTGATCATGTCCATGCTGATCCTGCCGCTGCCGCCGTTCGCGCTGGATATGTTCTTCACCTTCAACATCGCCCTGGCGTTGATGGTGCTGCTGGTCAGCATGTTCACTCTGAGTGCTCTGGATTTCGCCGCCTTCCCGGCGGTGCTGTTGTTCACCACCCTGTTGCGGCTGGCCCTGAACGTGGCCTCCACCCGGGTGGTGCTGATGGAAGGTCATGAAGGCGGCGCCGCCGCCGGCAAGGTGATCGAGGCGTTCGGCCAGTTTCTGGTAGGCGGCAATTTCGCCGTCGGCCTGGTGGTGTTTCTGATTCTGGTGGTGATCAACTTCATGGTGATCACCAAGGGCGCCGGGCGCATCGCTGAGGTGGGCGCGCGCTTCATGCTTGACGCCATGCCCGGCAAGCAGATGGCCATCGACGCCGACCTCAACGCCGGCCTGATCGGCGAGGAGGACGCCAAGAAGCGCCGCGCCGAAGTGGCCCAGGAGGCGGATTTCTACGGCTCCATGGACGGCGCCAGCAAGTTCGTGCGGGGCGATGCGGTGGCCGGCCTGGTGATTATGGCGGTGAATATCATCGGCGGCCTTCTGATCGGCATGCTCCAGCACGACCTCTCGTTCGCCGACGCCGGCCGTACCTATACCCTGCTGACCATCGGCGACGGCCTGGTGGCGCAGATCCCGGCGCTGGTGATTTCCACCGCCGCCGGCGTCACCGTGTCGCGGGTCACCACCGACCAGGACGTCGGCCAGCAGATGATCAGCCAGCTGTTGATGAACCCGAGGGTGATGATTCTCGCCGCTGGCGTAATGGGCCTGCTGGGTTTGGTGCCCGGCATGCCCAACTTCGTGTTCCTGTTGTTCACCGCCGGTCTGGCCGGCGCCGCCTGGTATCTGAGCCGGGCCAAGGAAAACCGTCTCGCCGAAGAGCAGATCGACGCGCCGCCGCCGCCGGAACCGGAAGCGCCGGAGGCGAGCTGGGACGACGTCCAGTTGATCGATGTGCTGGGGCTGGAAGTGGGCCACCGGATGATTCCCCTGGTCGATTACCGCCAGCAGGGCGAGTTGCTGGGCCGGATCAAGAGCGTGCGCAAGAAATTCGCCCAGGAGGTGGGGTTCCTGCCGCCGGTGGTGCACATCCGCGACAACCTGGACCTGGGCGCCAACACCTATGTGGTGACCCTGAAAGGCGCGGAAGTGGGGCGCGGCGAAGCCTTCCCCGGCAAGTGGCTGGCGATTAACCCGGGGCAGGTCACCGGCGAGGTACGCGGCACCGCCACCCGGGATCCGGCCTTCGGCCTGCCGGCGATCTGGATCGACGCGGATCAGCGCGAACAGGCCCAGGTGTACGGCTACACCGTGGTCGACGCCAGCACCGTGGTGGCCACCCATCTCAACCATTTGCTGCACCACCATTCCGGCGAAATGCTGGGCCGGCAGGAAGTGCAGCAGCTGCTCGACAAGCTCGGCGAGGACAACAAGGCGCTGGTGGAAGACGTGGTGCCCAAGGCGGTGTCGCTCACCGTGCTGCAGCGCCTGCTGCAGAACCTGCTGGAAGAGGACGTCTCGATCCGCGATATGCGCACCATCCTCGACACCCTGGCGGAGCACGCCGGCCAGAACGCCGACGCCCACGAACTGACCGCCCAGGTGCGCATGGCCTTGGGCCGCGCCATTACCCATCAGTGGTTCCCGGGCCAGGACGAACTGCATGTAATCGGCCTGGACAGCAACCTGGAGCAGGTACTGGGCCAGGCGCTGAACGGCGGCGGGGCTTTGGAACCCGGCCTTGCCGACACGCTTATGGAGCAGGCCGCCGCCGCCCTGGAACGCCAGGAGGCCGCCGGCGAGCCACCGGTACTGGTGGTGCAACACGGCCTGCGTCCGTTGCTGGCTCACTTCCTGCGCCGCCGACTGCGCCACCTGGTGGTGATGTCGCAGGCGGAAATCCCGGACGACCGCACCCTGCGCGTCACCAGCATGATTGGTGGCGGCGCGTAGTGTGAATAGGCCCTAATCAGAACCGCGAAACACAGAGGATACCGTCATGGGCGTGCAACGCTTTGTCGGCAGCAATAATCGGGAAGCCATGGGCCGGGTGCGCGCGGCGTTGGGCGATGACGCCCTGATCCTGGCCAACCGGGCCACGGACCAGGGCGTGGAGATTCTCGCCTTGGCCGAGGACGACACAGAGGGTTCCGCGACCTCGCCGGCGGCGCCCGCGGCCGCGGGGCCGGTCGTGGCCTCCGCGCCCGTGGCGCGGGCCGCCGGCCCCGACCTGACCGAGCAGCTTTTGCATGAAGTGCGCGACCTGCGCGACCAGTTGAACCGCCGCGCGCCGGCTCCGGACAAGGGACGCCAGAGCACGGCGTTGCGCCGGCGTCTGCGCGCTGCCGGGTTCAGCGCGGAATTCAGTGAGTCCCTGCTGGCCGGGCTGCCGGCGGAGGCGGGCGACGCCCGGCAGGCCGACGATTGGCTGCTGCGGCAACTGCGGCGGCGTCTCGCCGTGGCGCCGCCCGGTGACCTGGACCGGCCCGGGGTGATCGCGCTGATCGGTCCCACCGGCGTCGGCAAAACCACCACCGCCGCCAAGCTGGCGGCGCGGCTGGCCCGCCGCCACGGTGCCGGGCGGGTCGCTCTGGTCAGCGCCGACCACTACCGCATCGGCGCCCGGGATCAGTTGCGTATTTACGCGGACCTGCTGGGTGTCGCCCTGCACGGCCTGGAGGAAGGTGAGCACCTGGACCGCCTCGCCGGGTCGCTGGCGGACCGCCCCTGGGTGGTGGTGGACACCGTCGGCATGAGCCAGCGCGACGCCCGCCTCGGCGAGCAGCTTCGTCAGTTGAGCGGCGCCCTGGCGGTGCGTCCGGTATTGCTGTTGAACGCCGCCAGCCAGGGCGAAACCCTGGAAGAGGTGGTGGCCGTTTACCGGGGCACGGCGCGCACCGCCGGCCTGGCCCTGGACGACGCCGTTATCAGCAAACAGGACGAAGCCAGCCGGTTGGGGCCGGTGCTCGACACCGCCATCCGCCACGATCTGCGCCTGCATTTTGTCTGCCGGGGCCAGCGTGTGCCCGAGGATATGGTGGCGGCCGATGCCGCCGGTCTGGTGGACGATGCCCTGGCGCTTACCGGCGACGCCGGCGAGGGCGATCAACCCGGCGCCGCCGACTGGACCCGGCGGGTACTGGCCCAGGGCCGCGCTCTGGACGCCGCTGTATCGCTGCTGCGCGAGGGCGTGCCCGGCTTCAATGGTCTGGAGCGCCGCTGGCGGGGCCATGCGCCGGCGCCCGGGCCGTATCGCGGGGAAGCGCCGGCGGTCCGGCTGTGGCGGGGCGGTGCGCCGCCACAGCCGGTGCTGGATCTGGACGCCGAGGGCCTGCCGCTGGGCGTGCCCGCCCGCCTCTCCGGCGCCGGTCAGACGGACGGCGCCGCCCGGTTATTGCCCGCTCCGCCAGACGCGGCACAGTGGCGGTCCTTGCAACACCACGGGCAGCCCTGGCTGGCGGCGGCTCGCGGTAACCACCGTGTCTGGTATCTCGGCCAGCGCTTGCCGCTCGGCGAGTGCGTTCCAATGGCCAGGCCCTGGGACAGTTTGATGGTGCGCCACCGAGGACGCGCCGCCCAACTGCGCCTGCGGCGCCTGGATGTTGCCACGTCACCGCCGGCTCGCGGTGACGGCGCGTCCTTCACCGCTCTGTTGTGCGCCTGGTTCGGGGAGCTCCGGGACCTGGACAGCGGGCGGTTGCTCGGGCGCCGTTATTGGCTGGCACCGGTCGGACAAAGCCGCGAGTGCGACACCGGCCTGCTGCGCACCCTGTTGCGCTGCGACGAGTGGCCGGCCCTGAGCGAACGGGCCGCCGGGTGGCTCGGCGAACGGGCCGAAGAAGACCCGGCCATGGCCGGGGATCTGGCGGCGCTGGCGATTCGTCTGGACCAGGACAACAGCGACTGGGCCCTGGACCTGCGGGCTCAGTTGCTGAGTCTGGTCGGGACCCGCCGGCGCACCGCCCGCGCTTTGCTGCAGTCGCTGTTGCGTCTGTTCAGCGCCCGCCGGGACCTGCGACGCCTCGGCGTGATGGCGGAAGACGCCGACGATGCCTGACCAGGCCGCCGGCCTGCGTGACCAGGCCGTCCGCGCGCCGCGCCCGGACGGGCGCACGCTGATGGTGGTGGGCCTGCCCACGGCGGCCACCACCGCGGCCGTTACCGAGCGGCTCGCCGGCTGGGCCCGTCTTGGTCGGCGCTGGGTCGGCGATCCGTCGGCCTGGCGCATCGTGTCGCTGGACCCGGCCAGTCCGCATCTGCCCCTGCTGGCCAGCCAGCAACCACGCTGGGCGTTGTGGGTCGGCAGTGACATGGACGCGTTCCGGCGCGCCTATCGCACGCTCAAGATTCTGCGCCGTCACCCCGGCCCCGAGCGGTTGCTGGCGCTGCATGCGCCGGAGCTGCCCAGGGCCGGGCTGCTGGCCAACCTGCAGCACGGCGCGCGTCGGTTTCTGAATATCGAACTGTTGCTGCTGTCGTCCTGAACGGCCTCCGGCGCGCCGCCGCCAAAGGCGCCCGGCCCAGGCGTTTTCCGGGAGCTGCTTAGAAAAAGGCCCAATAAAGGCCGCTATTTGCCGCTTCCAAACCGCGCCGACCGCCAATAATGGAAGCCTCAAAATGGCATCCGGGCCCGTTTCGGGGAAAACCATGTATACGGCACAGGGAAAAATCAATCACGACGCGTTGCTGGAAGAACACCTTCCGGCCGTCCGCCGGCAGGCGCTGGCGCTGCAGGTGAAGCTGCCCTCCGGCATTGATCTGGATGATTTGATCCAGGCCGGCACCGTGGGGCTGCTGGATGCGCTGCAGCGTTTTGACGCCAACGCCGGCGCCAGTTTCTCCACCTTCGCCAGCCAGCGTATTCGCGGCGCCATGATCGATGAGTTGCGTACCCGCGACTGGTTGCCGCGCAGTGTGCGCCGCAACGCCCGCGCCGTGGACCAGTGCGTGCACCGGCTGGAACAAGCGCTGGGCCGACCCGCCGAAGAGCGGGAAATCGCCAACGAAATGGGCATGGACCTGGAGCAGTACCGGCAGCTGCTCACCGACACCAATAACGGCTTGCTGTTGCCCTATGAAGAAATGGTGGAGGAACGCGGTGAACCGGAGGCCGGCAGCGGCTCGCCGCCGTCCCCCTTTGCCGCCCTGGTGGCCGGAGAGCAACGCGAGCAGCTTACCGCCGCCATCGAAACCTTGCCCGAGCGCGAGAAACTGCTGCTGGCGCTGTACTACCAGGAAGAGCTCAACCTCAAGGAAATCGGCGCCGTGCTCGGTGTCACCGAGTCCCGCGTGTGCCAGCTGCACAGCCAGGCGGTCAGTCGGCTGCGGGCGCGCCTGGCGGGCGCCGCTTGAGGCTGGACGCCTGACGCTACAACCCGGGCCGGAAGGGCGAGAGTGTTTCCTGCCTGCCAGTAAACACACCATTCCTTCCAGTTCAGGGGTTAAGCGTCCAGCGTCCAGCGTCAGGCGTCCGGCGCCCCGCGCCAACAAGCCCAGCATCCTACAAGAATGCTCCGGTCGGGAGTACAATGCGCGCCGACGCAGACCGAGGATTCTATGAGCCCCACCGACGAGATCAATAAACGGCGTACCTTCGCCATCATCTCTCACCCGGACGCCGGTAAAACCACCATTACCGAGAAAGTGCTGTTGTACGGGCACTTGATCCGTACCGCCGGCACCGTCAAGGGCAAGAAGTCCGGCGTGCACGCCACCTCGGACTGGATGGAGATGGAAAAGGAGCGGGGCATCTCGGTGACCACCTCGGTGATGCAGTTCCCCTATGCCGACGCCATGGTCAACCTGCTGGATACCCCGGGCCACGCCGACTTCTCCGAGGATACTTACCGCACCCTGACGGCGGTGGACTCCGCTTTGATGGTGATCGACGCGGCCAAGGGCGTGGAGGAGCGCACCGTGAAACTGATGGAGGTATGCCGGCTGCGCGACACGCCCATCCTGACGTTCATCAACAAGCTGGACCGGGAAGTGCGCGATCCCATCGAAGTGCTCGACGAAATCGAGGAAGTGCTCAAGATCGAGTGCGCGCCGGTGACCTGGCCGATCGGCATGGGCAAGAACTTCAAGGGTGTCTATAACCTGCTCACGGATACCGCCGTCCTTTATAAGAGCGGTCAGGGCCACACCATCCAGGAACGCCGCGAGGTGAAAGGCCTGGATAACCCGGACCTGGATCAGGCGGTGGGCGCGGATTACGCCCAGGAGCTGCGCGACACCCTGGAGCTGGTGCAGGGCGCCAGCCATGAATTCGACCTGCAGCGATTCCAGGAGGGGAAGCTGTCGCCGGTGTTCTTCGGCACCGCCCTGGGCAACTTCGGCGTCGACCATATGCTCGACGGCCTGGTGGACTGGGCGCCGCCGCCGTTGCCCCGTGACGGCGGCGAGCGGCAGGTGGCCGCCACCGAAGACAAGATGACCGGTTTCGTATTCAAGATTCAGGCGAATATGGACCCGCGTCACCGGGACCGGATCGCCTTCCTGCGCATCTGCTCCGGCAAATACAAGAAGGGCATCAAGCTCAAGCAGTGCCGCACCGGCAAGGACCTGCGCGTGGCCGACGCCCTGACGTTCCTGGCCGGCGAGCGGGACAACGTGGAAGAGGCCTATGCCGGCGATATCATCGGCCTCCACAACCACGGCACCATCCAGATCGGCGATACCTTCACCGAGGGCGAGGATCTGCGCTTTACCGGCATTCCGCACTTCGCGCCGGAGCTGTTTCAGCGCGTGGTGCTCAACGACCCGCTCAAGAGCAAGCAGCTGCACAAAGGGCTCAAGCAGTTGGCGGAGGAGGGCGCCACCCAGGTGTTCTTCCCGCTGCGCAACAACGACGTGATTCTGGGCGCGGTGGGTACGCTGCAGTTCGACGTGGTGGCCGCCCGGCTCAAGGGCGAGTACGGCGTCGATTGCCGCTACGAGCCGATCAGCGTGAGCACCGCCCGCTGGGTGGAGGCGAACAGCGAGCGCGAGCTGGAGGCGTTCGAGCGCAAGGCCTATGAAAACCTGGCCCGCGATGGCGCCGACCATCTGACCTACCTGGCGCCAACCCGGGTCAACCTGCAGCTCGCCCAGGAGCGCCATCCCGACATCCGCTTCCGCGAGACCCGCGAGATCTGATTCGGAGGCTCCCTCCAGCAAGGGCGAGGTGCCGGGCGGGGTTGTGCGAGCGGGCCCGGCCCGCGAAAGGCCGGCCTCGCCGGCCGGCAGGATCCCAGAGACCTTTCTCTCCAGAGCGCCCGGGGCTCCTTGGAAAATTGAAAGGTCCGGGCGCTTCCTCTGAAAGGGTGGATCTGCCCCGTGGCGGTTCCGCTGCAAAGTGAGCGGGGCAATGGTGGTGCCTGGAGGGACCTATTTGGCCAGGGATGGCCAAATGAGAGCGGCCAGGGATGGCTTGAGCGATCCCGGAAGGCACCACCATTGCACCGCGTCTCCGATACGGAGCACCGAACACCGGAAGAATCAGCGTCTCTGGAATCCTGCCGGGTGGCTAAAGCCACCCTTTCGCGGGCAGGGCCCGCTCCCACAGGCGGGTCTTGTGTGTTAGACTCCGCGCCCTCCGATTCGACCGGCCCCGATTCATGCGTTTGATGTGTAGTCCGCCCTAGCGCCCCACTTCTTGTATCTGTGGGAGCGGGCCCAGCCCGCGAAAGGCAAGCCAGGCTTGCCGGCAAAGGTTGCCCCGCAGGATGCCAGAAACCGTCTGGCGGTCCGCCACCCCCGTCTTGATTCTCAAGCTGATTTTTTGTTTGCCGCCGTGGCATGGCCGCGGTTGTCCGTCTGTTGTTCTGTTCAAGGGATGCTATGTTGCCCGATATCAAGCAAGACTGGTTTTCCAATGTGCGCGGTGATGTGCTCGCCGGGATCGTGGTCGCGCTGGCCCTGATTCCGGAGGCGATCGCGTTCTCCATCATTGCCGAGGTGGACCCCAAGGTGGGGCTTTACGCCTCCTTCTGTATCGCCGTGGTGACCGCGTTCACCGGCGGCCGGCCGGGAATGATTTCCGCGGCCACCGGCGCCATGGCGCTGTTGATGGTGACGCTGGTGCGCGAACACGGTCTGCAGTATCTGCTCGCGGCCACGGTGCTGACCGGGGTGCTGCAGATTGTGTTCGGGGTGTTCAAGCTGGCCACGGTGATGCGGTTCGTGTCCCGGTCGGTGGTCACGGGCTTCGTCAACGCCCTGGCGATTCTGATCTTCATGGCGCAAATTCCCGAGCTGCTGGGGGTCACCTGGCACGTCTACGCGATGACGGCGGCGGGGCTGGGCATCATTTATTTGTTCCCGTTGCTGACCCGGGCGGTGCCCTCGCCGCTGGTGTGCATCGTGGTGCTCACCGGCGTGGCGATCTACTTTGGCGTGGAGATGCCCACCGTGGGGGACAAGGGCGATCTGCCGGACAGCCTGCCGGTGTTCCTGCTGCCGGATATCCCGCTCTCCCTGGAAACCCTGCGGATTATTTTCCCGGTGTCGCTGACCATGGCGGTGGTGGGCCTGCTGGAATCGATGATGACCGCCACCATTGTCGATGACCTCACCGACACCGAAAGCGACAAGCACCGCGAATGCCGGGGCCAGGGCATGGCCAACATCGCGTCCGGTTTCCTTGGCGGCATGGCCGGCTGCGCGATGATCGGCCAGTCGGTGATCAATATTAAGTCCGGTGGCCGCAAGCGATTGTCGACGCTGGTCGCCGGTGCCTTCCTGCTGGTGCTGGTGGTGTTCCTGGGGGACTGGGTGTCGCGGATTCCCATGGCCGCCCTGGTGGCGGTGATGATCATGGTGTCCATCGGTACGTTCAGTTGGGAGTCGATCCGCAATCTGGGTACCCATCCGGCCAGCAGCAGCGTGGTGATGCTGACCACCGTGGCGGTCACCGTGTTCACCCATAACCTGGCGATCGGCGTGGGTATAGGCGTGTTGCTCAGTGCCCTGTTCTACGCTAACAAGGTGGGCCGGGTGTTCTACGTCACCAGCGAGTCCGAAGAGGGCAGCTACCGTCGCGATTACAAGGTGGTGGGCCAGGTGTTTTTCACGTCCGCCGACCAGTTTCTGGCGTCGTTCGACTATAAGGAAGGCGTGGATAAGGTCACCATCGACGTGCACCGGGCGCGGTTCTGGGACATCACCGCCATCGGCGCGCTCGACAAGGCGGTGATCCGATTCCGCCGGGAGGGCACCGAGGTGGAAGTGACCGGCCTGGACGAGGCCAGCGCCACCCTGGTGGATAAATACGCCGTGCACGACAAGCCCGAGGCGGTGGAAAAATTAATGGGCGGTCACTGAGCCGACGACAAACAGAAGGAAAGAGTAATGAGCCATGTGATTGCCTGCATCGACGGCTCCGCCGCCGCAGACTCGATTTGTGACCATGCCGCCTGGGCCGCCGGTCGCCTCAACGCGCCGCTGATGCTGCTGCACGTTCTCGATGAGACCCGATACCCTGGCACCAAGAATCCGGGCGAGACCAACCTCAGCGGTAACCTGGGCCTGGGCGCCCGGGAGTCCCTGCTGGCCGAACTGGCGGACCTGGACGCCAAGCGCAACCGGCTGGCCCTGGAACAGGGCAAGGCGACCCTGGAAGCGGCGCGTGCCCGGGTGGCCGCCGACGGCGTGCCGGACCCGGTGCTGCGCCAGCGCCACGGCAACCTGGTGGAGGCCCTGAAAAGCCTGGACGACGACACCCGCCTGCTGGTGATCGGCAAACAGGGCGTCAAGCACGGCGGTGCCGGGCAAGCCGGCGGCGGAGTCGGCGACAACGTCGAGCGGGTGGTGCGCACCATCCATAAGCCGGTGCTGATCACCGTTGGCGAATTCCGCGAGCCGAAAAGCGTGATGCTGGCGTTCGATAACAGCACCACCACCCGGGGCGCCGTGCGCCTGCTGGCCGACAGCCCGCTTTTCAAGGGCACGCCCTGTCATCTGGTCAAGGTCAACGGTGACGACGAGGGGCTCGACTGGGCCACCCGGTGCCTGGAGAACAGCGGCCATACGGTGGTCACCGCCCGACTGGAAGGGGAGGTGGAATCCGCCCTGCACCAGTATCAGGAAGAGCAGGGTATCGACCTGATCGTGATGGGGGCTTACGGTCACTCCAGGATCCGCGAGTGGCTGATCGGCAGCACCACCGACCGAATGCTCCGCAACGCCCGGGTCCCTCATCTGATCTTGAGGTAGGATTGCCATTCATGAAAAAAATACCGGGTATCATCAAGATTGATTTCTTTTATGAGGCCGCCGCTCCTAGAATGCGCGCCATCGGTAGCTGGTGAGCCGGCTTCGGTATCCATTTCCATATCGAAAGGATTGACCATGTCATACTCCAAAGACATCGAAGCATTGAATTCCGTGGTTGGTGCCAACAAAACCTGGCACGACATCGACCCGGAAGCTGCTGTTCGCATGCGTCTGCAGAACCGCTTCAAAACGCATCTGGACATCGCCAAGTACAACGCGAAGATCATGCGCGAGGACATGGCGGCCTATGACGGCGACAACAGCAAGTACACCCAGTCCCTGGGTTGCTGGCACGGCTTCATTGGTCAGCAGAAGATGATTTCCATCAAGAAACACTTCGGGGATACCAAAGGTCGCTACCTGTACCTGTCCGGCTGGATGGTCGCCGCGCTGCGTTCCGAGTTCGGTCCGCTGCCCGACCAGTCCATGCACGAGAAAACCGCCGTGGCCGATCTGATCCGCGAGCTGTACACCTTCCTGAAGCAGGCGGACGCCTGGGAACTGAACCACCTGTTCCGTGACCTGGACGACGCCAAGGCCGCCGGTGACGAAGCCAAGCAGAAAGACATCGTCAACAAGATCGACAACTTCCAGACCCACGTTGTGCCGATCATTGCCGACATCGACGCCGGTTTCGGTAACCCGGAAGCCACTTACCTGCTGGCCAAGAAGCTGATCGAAGCGGGCGCGTGCTGCATCCAGATCGAGAACCAAGTGTCCGACGAGAAGCAGTGTGGCCACCAGGACGGTAAAGTGACCGTTCCCCACGCCGACTTCATCGCCAAGATCAACGCGGTTCGCTACGCGTTCCTGGAGCTGGGCGTGGACGACGGCGTGATCGTTGCCCGTACCGACTCCGAAGGCGCCGGCCTGACCCAGAAGATCGCCGTGACCAACGAGCCGGGCGACCTGGGCGACCAGTACAACAGCTTCCTGGAAGGCGAATACATCGATTCCGCCGACCAGATCAACAACGGCGACATCGTGATCAAGTCCGACGGCAAGCTGCTCAAGCCCACCCGTCTGGCCTCCGGTCTGTTCCAGTTCCGCCGCGACACCAACATCGATCGCGTGGTACTGGACTGTGTCACCAGCCTGCGCAACGGCGCCGACCTGCTGTGGATCGAGACCCCGACCCCGAACGTGGCTCACATCAAGCACATGGTCGACCGCATCCGCGAGCAGGAGCCGAACGCCAAGCTGGTTTACAACAACAGCCCGTCGTTCAACTGGACCCTGAACTTCCGTCAGCAGGTGTTCGATGCCTGGAAGGAAGAAGGCAAGGATCTGGGCGATTACGATCGCGCCGACCTGATGAACGAGAAGTACGACAGCTCCGAGCTGGCCGACGTGGCGGATCAGTGGGCCAAGGAGTTCCAGGCCAAGGCGTCCCGTGAAGCCGGTGTATTCCACCACCTGATCACGCTGCCGACCTATCACACCGCGGCCCTGTCCACCGATCAGCTGGTGGAAGGCTACTTCGGTGAAGAAGGCATGCTGGCCTACGCCAAAGGCGTTCAGCGTGAGGAAATCCGCCGTGGCATCGCCACCGTGAAGCACCAGGACATGGCCGGTTCCAACATCGGTGATGACCACAAAGAGTACTTCTCCGGTGAAGCCGCTCTGAAAGCCGGCGGTAAAGACAACACCATGAACCAGTTCTAAAACCAGGTTCTTTGGTGTAACAAGAAAACGGCGCCTTCGGCGCCGTTTTTTTTTGCCTGACTCTCCCCTCCCTTCATGACCACCGTTTCTTTTTCTGGCATTATTGTACCGTTCAGTACTGTTTAGAGGCGGCGATGAAGCTGTTAAAAGGAATGCCTGTATGGGCGTGGGTTCTGTCGATTGGGGGCATGGCCGTTATCGGGCTTGCCGGATGCGGTGAGCCGGAGCCCGCCGCCCAGCCCCGGCCGGTTTCCGTGAAAATGATGACCGTGGCAGACACCGGTGATCGAGTGCGCCGTTATCCGGGCCGCGTGGTAGCCACGGAGCGCGCGGAACTGGCCTTCCGGGTGTCCGGGCAGCTGGTGTCGCTGCCATTGCGGGATGGGCAGAAGGTGGAGCAGGGTGAGTTGCTCGCCGAGCTGGATGCCCGTGATTTCCGTAATGATCTTGATCAGCGTCGGGCCGAGGCGAAGCTTGCCGAGAATCAGTATCGGCGTGGTCAGACCCTGTCCAAGCGAGGCATGATCGCTGATTCGGAACTGGATCAGCTGACCGCGCGCCATCAGCGAGCCCAAGCGGCACTAAGCCAGGCCAGGGATAATCTTTCCTATACCCGTCTTACCGCGCCCTACGATGGCGTTGTGGCCAGCACCGAGCAGGAAAACCACCAGTTCGTTCAAGCCCGGGAGCCGGTGCTGTACCTGCAAAGCGCGGATACCGTCGACGTGCATTTTTCCGTCTCCGAAGGCTTTATCCGCCGGTTGCTTCCCCTCGGCCCATCATTCCGCCCGGAAGTGGTATTCCCCGATCTGCCCGAGCAACGTTTCCGCGCCGTTTACCGCGAGCATGAATCGCGCCCCGGCACCACCCAGGCCTACACCATCGTGGTCACCTTGCCGGTGCCCGAGGACTTGGTGCTGTTACCGGGCATGAGTGCGACGGTACGCGTTGATCGGGCCGCGGAGCGGCAGAGCGACACGGCCCCGCTGATCGTACCGGTGGAAGCGGTATTCAACGGCGATGAAGAAACAGGTGCACGGGTGTGGCGCCTGGACTCGGAGAACGACACCGTGGAGGCGCGGGCGGTAACGCTGGGAGCGGTTTCCGGCGACGGCGTGGCTATTCTTGAGGGTTTGTCGGCCGGCGATCGCATTGTGGTTGCCGGCGTGCATCGCCTGGAGGAAGGGCAGGCGGTGCGTGAATTGACCCGCGAACGGGGGCTGTAGTGAACATTGCCGAGTACGCCGTCCGGCATCGAGTGGTTAGCTGGCTTTTCACGTTGGTGCTGCTGATAGGTGGTGTCGTGGGCTTCCTACGGCTGGGCCAGTTGGAAGACCCGGAGTTCACCCTGAAAACCGCCATGGTGATCACCGAGTACCCCGGTGCGTCCTCCCGCGAGGTGGAAGAGGAAGTGACCTTGCCGGTGGAAAAGGCGATTCAGAGCCTTTCCTACGTGGATTACGTCACGTCGATCTCAAGTGCTGGTTTGTCCCAGATTACCGTGGAGATGAAGCCCATCTACCGTGAGAACGATCTGAAGCAGATCTGGGACGAGCTGCGCCGCAAGACCCGTGACCTGCAGCCGCAATTGCCGCCGGGCACCAACGGTATCCAGGTGATCGACGACTTCGGCGACGTCTACGGCATTTTGTTGGCGCTCACCGGCGACGGCTATGAGTATCAGGATCTTGAGGATTATGCCGACGTCCTTGTCCGGGAGCTGGTGTTGGTGGAAGGCGTCGGCAAAGTCCAGGTGGGAGGCCAGCGTCAGAAACAGGTGTTCGTGGAGTTATCCAGGGAACGCCTTGCCAATCTCGGCATCAGTCAGAGTCGGATTTTCTCGCTCCTGGATACCCAGAACGCGGTGAACCCTGCCGGACGGGTACGCGTGGGTGATGAGTACCTGCGCATCGCGCCCACTGGCGACTTCGACTCGGTGGAGGCGATGCGGGACCTGTTGATCTCCGATCCGGGCGCCGAGCAATTGGTCTATCTGGGGGACGTGGCCCACATCGAACGGGACTACCGCGAGGTGCCGCGTCATCTCTACCGCCATCAGGGCGAGCCGGCTCTGACCCTGGGGGTTTCCTTCGCACCGGGTGTCAATGTGGTGGAGGTGGGCGAACGTGTCCGCCAGCGGCTGGACCAGCTGGGCTATCGTCAACCCGCCGGTATGGAGTTGTCCACCGTTTACGACCAGCCGCGGGAAGTGGAGCGTTCGGTGAACGCCTTCCTGTGGAACCTGGCCCAGGCGGTGATGATTGTTATCGGCGTACTGTTGCTGTTCATGGGGCTGCGTTCCGGCGTGCTGATGGGCGGCATCCTGATGCTCACCATTCTCGGCACTTTTATCGTCATGGCGGTGCTCGGCATTGAGCTGCAGCGTATTTCCCTGGGCGCGCTGATCATTGCCCTTGGGATGCTGGTGGATAACGCCATCGTCATCACCGAAGGCATTCTGGTGGGCATAAAACGGGGATTGTCCAAGGTGGCGGCCGCCGCGGAAATCGTGCGGCAGACCGCCTGGCCGCTACTCGGCGCCACGGTGATCGCCATCACCGCGTTCGCGCCTATCGGGCTATCCAGCGACGCCTCCGGGGAATTCACCAACAGCCTGTTCTGGGTGCTGCTGATTTCGCTGCTGTTGAGCTGGGTCGTCGCCATCACGCTGACTCCCTTCTTCGCCCATCTGATCTTTTCCCGAGACCGGGACGTCTCTGAAAACGATGCCGGTGACCAGGGTGAGGACCCCTATAAAGGCCACTTCTTTCTGCTGTACCGGCGCCTGCTCGGCACGGCCATCCGACACCGGGTGGTCACGCTGGTGTCCATGGTGGTGTTGTTGCTAACGGCGGTGGGCGGTTTCGGATTGGTGAAGCAATCGTTTTTCCCACCGTCCAATACGCCGATCTTTCTGGTCGATTACTGGCTGCCCCAGGGCAGCGACATTCGTGCCACCAGCGAGCACGTGCAACGTCTGGAGCGCGCCCTGGGAGACATCGAGCATGTTACCGGGGTGACCAGCACGATAGGCCAGGGCGCACAGCGCTTCATGCTGCCGTACTTCCCGGAAAAGACTTATCCCTCCTATGCGCAGTTAATCGTCAGGGTGGACCAGCGAGAAAACATTGATGGGGTGATCGCGCAAACCCGGGACTGGATCGACAGCCATCACCCGTCCGCCTTCGCTAAGCTCAAGCGGTTGATGATCGGTCCCACCGCCAACGCCACCATCGAGGCGCGGCTCTCCGGCCCCGACCCGGCTGTGTTGCGCGCCCTGGCCGTGCAAGTGGAAGCCATCATGGAGGCCGACCCGGGCCTGGAAAGCATTCGCCACGATTGGCGGCAGAAGGAAAAAGTGATCCGGCCGCAATTCGAGCAGGCCCAGGCCCGGCGTGCCGGCGTTACCCGGGCCGACCTCGAGGACGCCCTGGAGATGAATTTCTCCGGTCTTCAGGTCGGCCTGTTCCGCGATGGTGCCGACCTGCTGCCGATTCTTGCCCGGCCCCCGGACCACGAGCGTCTGGGCGCGGACAACCTGGATCAGGTACGTGTCTGGTCACCGGTGCTTGAGGATTACATCGCCATCCGGCAGATCGTATCCAGCTTTGAAACCGATCTGGAAAACGGCCTGATCCTGCGCCGTGATCGTAAACGCACTCTCACCGTTCAGGCGGAGCCGGACGTGCTTGGCGATGAAACCGGCGATCAGGTGCTGCGGCGGGTGCGCCCGGCCATCGAGGCGGTCCCGTTGCCGGCCGGCTATGAACTCACCTGGGGCGGCGAATACGAACTCACCCAGGACGCGCAGAAGGCGGTATTCGCCAGTGTGCCTCTGGGGTATTTGTTCATGTTCATTATCACCATTCTGCTGTTCGACAGCCTGCGTCAGCCGCTGGTGATCTGGGCCACGGTGCCGCTGGCGATTATCGGCGTGACCGTGGGGCTGTTGGTGTTCAACGCGCCGTTCAGCTTTATGGCATTGCTGGGCTTTTTGAGTCTGTCCGGCATGCTGGTGAAGAACGGCATCGTTCTGGTGGAGCAGATCAAGCTGGAGTTGCACGCCGGAGCGGACGCGCTGGAGGCAGTGATCCATGCTTCCGTGACCAGGGTGCGTCCGGTCTGCATGACGGCCGTGACTACCATTCTGGGCATGGTGCCGTTGTTGTTCGACGCTTTCTTCAAATCCATGGCGGCGGTGATCATGTTCGGCCTGGGCTTCGCCACGGTACTTACCTTGATCGTGGTGCCGGTGCTGTACACGCTGGCCTATCGAATAAACCCACCGCGCACCTGAAGTCGGGGGCACACCGTGGCCCCCGCGCTTGCCAGGCGGTCAAATTTTCACCGTTAGAACGTCGGTTTTTCATATTTGCACCTATTCAATGCTCCGTGATGGTATAAAAGCCAATGCATACAATGGGGAATGCAGGGACAGCATGCAGAGGGGCGTCAAGGGGAAACGGCCCGCCGGAATACGGGATCACAACGCTGTCTGAGGATCGCATGAAGGATTCGCGTGGGGACGTCGCGACCGTAAGCAAGAACATTGTAACGCCGACTAAAGGCCCCGCCTCGGTGGTGGAGGAACGGCTGCAGGCGGCTCTGGATTCCGACAACCTGGGGATCTGGGACCACGACCTGCGCGAGAATACCTTTTGGGCGTCACCCAACATTAGTCGTATGGTGGGCATCCCCACGGACGCCACATCCAGCGTCCGGCTGTTCTGGGAGTTCGTTCATCCGGATGACCGGGACGGCGTGCGCCAGGTGTTGCGCGGTGCCCTGGCGGCGGCGGTCAGCGGCCATTTCGAAGTGACCTTCCGGGCCCACCGCCGGGACCTGGGGCGGCTCGCCCTGGTACGTTGTTCAGCGCAACTGGTGTTTGACCAAAGCAACCGTCCGGCCCGCATGCTGGGCGTATTCCGCGATGTCTCCGAACAGCAGGAGGAACAGGTCAAGCTGTTCTATGAGGCGCACTACGACGAGCTCACCGGCCTCGCCAACCAGAAGCTTCTCACCGAACAGACCCAGGCAGTGCTGGACCAGGGCCGGGCCGCCGGCTGTCTGCTGCTGGAACTGGACGGTTTTCAGGAAGTCAGCGACACGCTCGGCCAGGAGGCCGGCGACCGGCTGCTGCAATTGACCGCCACTCGCCTTACCCGGGTGCTGCCGGAAGGGGCCCTGCTGTCGCGCACCACCGGCGAGGAATTCGTCGTCATGCTGCCCGATCAGGATCAGGCCCGGCCGCTGATCCGATTGGCGGAAGCGGTCCACGATGCCCTGCTGGAAACCTTCATGATCAAGGACCGGCCGGTGGCGATCAGTGGCCATGTGGGTATTGCCTTCGCGGCGCCGGAAGGCTGCGCCAAGACCCTGCTCAGCGACGCCCACCTGGCCCTGGCCGACGCCAAGACCGCGGGCTACGGCGCCAGCCGGGTCTACCAGCCGGCGCTGCGCAAGGCGTTGCGGGCACGCCAGGATATGAGCGCGGACCTGCGCACGGCGGTACTGGGCGAGCAGTTCGAATTGTACTATCAGCCCCAGGTCCGCCTCGGCGATGGTCGCATCGTGGGCGCCGAGGCATTACTGCGCTGGCACCATCCGCGCCGTGGTCTGCTGGCGCCCGGTGAGTTTCTGCCATTGCTCAAGGGCAGTCCGATGGCGCGGATTCTCGGCGACTGGGTGATTCGCCAGGCGTGCGCCAAGGGGGCGCTGTTGCACCGGCAAGGCCGGCCCTTGTGCATGGCGGTAAACCTGTTCTCGGCCCAGTTCAAATTGGGCGGGCTGGCGCGCATGGTGGCGGACACACTGCAAGCCAGCGGTTTGCCCGGGAAGTGGCTGGAGATCGAAATCACCGAGCGCGTGATCATCAACAGCGACAGCCGGCTGAAGAATACCCTCAACGACTTGCGCGCCCTGGGTTGCCAGCTTGCGTTCGATGATTTCGGCACCGGCTATGCGTCGTTAAGCATGCTCAAGGAATTTCCGATTACCCGCCTGAAAGTGGACAAAAGCTTTGTCGATGCGATACATGAATCCGGCGAGGACCACGCCGTGGTGCAGGCGATGATTCAACTGGCGAAGACGTTCGGGTTCGCGATCACGGCGGAAGGCATCGAAACGGAGCGGCAGGCGGAGGTGCTGCGGGCGCTGGGATGCCGGGAGGGGCAGGGTTATTTGTTCGGCAAACCAATGCCTTGGCGGGAGTTGTACGCGTTTCTGTTTTCAAAATAATGTGGACGGGGGCCGTCATCCGCGCCGCCCCGCTTCGTTATTCAGGCTCGGGGATCAGCCCTGCTTGCTCAGCCAGTCGTCGGCTTGCTTTTCCGCCTCTTCGCGGGTGGAGCCATAACGCTCCTGAATCTTGCCGACCAGCTTGTCCTTGTGGCCTTCGACTTGCTTCAGGTCGTCATCGGTGAGCTTGCCCCATTGTTTCTTGGCATTGCCCATGAGTTGTTTCCAGTTGCCTTTCAACTGATCGCTGTTCATTACTACCTCCATGCGGTAACGATCGAAGAATTTGGAGTATGCCTCAGAGGCTGGGGGCGGTGGTGAATCTTTAGCATTCTTTTAAGAAGCCGGCCCGCGCTTGCAGCTTACGGCTTGCCGCCCCATCATTACCGGCATGCGGCGAAGCGACGATTAAGGAGTCTCCGTGGCGGCAGTTCTGGCGGGCGGCATTATGGTTATCTGGCTGGCATTGAGCGGCGGTCGCGCGCTGCTCAATGCCGGTGGCATCCAGTTGCACTGGCCCGCTGATCTAGTGGCGCCGCTGTTGTTGGCGATCCTCCAGACGTTGCTTTTCCTGCTCACCGTGCCCGACACGGCGCTGCTCGTCGAAGCCCATCGCTGGCCCGTGGCGGGCGTGCTGGTGGCACTGGCCTGGTTGATCAATGGCGCCGTGGCCGGACGGGTCTGGAGGCGTCACCGCGCCGCCTGAATCGCGCTTCTTTTTGGTGCGCCCTCACTGAAATGGGGCGCGCCGCTCCTTCCTTGAGTCCCTTTGCGGCCTTTAAGCATGCAGAATTGCATGCATTTATGGCAATTTAAGGCTTGGCACGGCTGTTGCTCTTTAGTGGTAACGATCAACCGGAACCACGAGGAGCACCATGCACTTATTGCGATTCAAAACCCTGTGGGGCCACCCGGGCACCCCGGAGCAGGCCGCCGCCCTGGCCGTGGCCGCCGGCTTTGACGGCCTGGAAGCGCCGCTGCCGCCAGCCGGCGCGGAACGCGAGGACCTGGCCGGGGCCCTGCACGGCCATGGCCTGCGCTGGATCCAGGAAATCTGCACCGCCGGCAGCTATGTGCCACGCCGCGATGCCAGCGTCGCCGAACACCTGGAAGACTTCGAGACCCAGCTCCGTGACGGCCGCGCCCTGGGCGCCGAGTTCGCCAATGTGATGGGCGGTTGCGACGCCTGGCCTCTGGAGGACAGCGTGCGCTTCTTCGCCGAGGCCCACGAAATCGCCGAGCGGGTGGGCGTCACCGCCAGCTTCGAGACCCATCGTGGGCGCAGCTTCTTCAACCCCTGGACCACGGTGGCGGTGCTAGACCGGGTGCCGACGCTGCCGGTGACCTGCGACTTCAGCCATTGGGCGGTGGTCTGTGAGCGTCTGCCCGACAGCGAATGGGACTGCATCGAGCGGGTCGCCGAGCAGGCCCTGCATCTTCATGCCCGGGTCGGCTATGACCAGGGCCCCCAGGTGCCGCACCCCGGCGCGCCGGAGTACGCCACCGCGCTGGCGTCCCACCAGCGTTGCTGGGAGGCGGTGTGGCAGGCCCAGCGCCGCCGCGGCCTGGCGCAAACCACCCTGACCCCGGAGTTCGGCCCGGACGGCTATCTGCACACTCTGCCGTTCACCGACGCCCCGGTGGCCGATCTTTGGGACCTCAACCGCTGGATCGGCGATTGCCAACAACGCCATTTCCATCGCTGGCGCGCCGGGGCTGCCGGCGGCGACCGCGTGGCCTGAGGAGGAAACGGACATGAAATCGCTACAACACGCCCTGCGTCATCCGGACGCGCTGGTGCCCAACCTGCTGGTACTGGCCTACATCCTGCTTGGTTACGTGGGGGGCTGGCTGCTGATGGCTCAGCCGGGCGGGTTGTTGCCCGCTCTGGGTGTGCTGGCCTGTGGCCACGCCATGGTGATCGCCGCCTATCTGGTGCACGACTGCGCCCACAACGCGCTGTTCAAGAAGGTGGAACACAACACCCGTCTGGGGCGGGCACTCAACTGGCTCACCGGTGGCTGCTATGGCACCTACGAGGATCTGCGTTACAAGCACATGCGCCATCACGTGGATAACGCCGACACCATTGCCTTTGACTACCGGGCCTGGCTCAAGGCGCATCCGCGTGCCGAGAAACTGGTGTTCGCGTTGGAGTGGGCCTATGTGCCGGCGGTGGATTACATGATGCACGCGGTGCTTATGGTGGCGCCGTTCATCGGCTACGCGGATAAGTCCCAGCGGCCCCGGGCGGCGCTGGTGCTGGCGGTGCGATTGGGCGCGCTGGCGTTGCTGGCGCTTTGGAGCCTGAAGGCGGTGCTGCTGTACGCGCTGGCCTACACCCTGATGCTCACGGTGCTGCGTTTCTTCGACGCCTTTCAGCACAACTACGAGATCATCGCCATTCTCAACACGCCGGACGCGCCGCTGCCCCATAAAGGCGACCGTGATTACGAGAACGAGAACACCTACAGCAATCCGGTGTCGCGCCGTTGGCCGTTGCTCAACCTGTTGGTGCTCAACTTCTGTTACCACAACGCGCACCACGTGAAGCCCACCTTGCCGTGGTACAAGCTGCCGGCCCTGCATCGGGAACTGTATGGCGACGAGTACCAGCGGACCCTGGCGTTCGGCGACCAGTTGCGCAGCTATCACCGCCACCGCCTCGCCGGTATTCACGCCGAAACCTATGGCCAGGTGCCCGCGCAACAGGCCATGCGCGAGGGCCAGGCGGTGCCGGTCTACGGCCTCAGCTTCTTGACCGCGTTTTAAACCGCTTGCCCCGTAAGGAGGAGTTGTCGATGACCGTTTCCCTGCAGGACCGCCTTGTCGCCCCCGGCTCCCGAGCGGACGACGGCGCGCCCGCCGCCGCGCGGCCGCGCCGCCGCTGGCTGGATTTCGGGCAGACCTTGAATTGGCGCCAGCGGCTGCTGTTGGGCGGCGCCGGCTGGCTGGTGTTTTTCACCGGCTGGTACCTCGCCGCCAACGCCGGCCTGGCGCCGGACCGCCTTTTCCCGGGGCCGCTACAAGTGCTCGCTTCGCTGCACGAGCTGTTTGTCGAGAAAGCTTTTCTCGACGACGTGCTGGCCAGCCTGCGCCGGATTCTGGTGAGTTTCGGGCTGGCGGTATCGGTGGCGTTGCCGCTGGGGCTGCTGATGGGCGCCTTCGCCCGCGTCGACGGCGTGCTCAATCCGTTCCTTGGCGCCTGCCGGTATCTGCCCGCGCCGGCGTTCATTCCGCTGCTGCTGATGTGGCTGGGCACCGGCGACAGCCAGAAGATCGCCCTGCTGCTGATCGGCGTGGTGTTCTTTCTGTCCATCATGCTCGCCGACGTCACCCGGCAGGTCCCGGCGGCGTTCGTGGAGACCGCCAAAACCCTGGGCGGCGGGCGTCGCGCGGTGTTGTGGACGGTGGTGTTCCGCCATTCGCTGCCGGGCTATCTGGACACCTGCCGGCAGATGCTGGCGGTGAGCTGGACCTACCTGGTGATCGCCGAAATCGTCGCCGCCACCGACGGCATCGGCGCCATGATGATGCGCGCCAAACGCTTCGTGCATGTCGACGACATCATGGCCGGCATCGTCACCATCGGGCTGCTGGGCCTGGCCCTGGATGCCCTGTTCCGAGTTCTGCACCGCTGGTGGTTCCCGTATCTGCGCGGTGGCCACCAGTGAATTTCGTTCCCCGAGGAGTCATTACCATGCGTATGTTTAAAACCCTGATGCTGGCGGCGGGCCTGAGCCTGTCCGCCGCGGCCGCGCAGGCCGCCGACACCGTGCGGGTGTCGCTGTTCTCCTGGCCCGGTTACGGTTTCTGGTTCATCGCCCAGGAGAAAAACCTGGTGCCGGACCTGGACCTGGAAATCACCATTATCGAGGACCCCTACGAGAGCTTCTCGCTGATGTCCGCCGGCGCCCTGGACGTGACCTCCAGCACCGCCGAATACGGCCCGATCGCCGCCGACAAGGACGTGCCGGTGAAGCTGGTCACCTACACCAACCCCTCCTACGGCACCGACAAAATCGTGCTGGCGCCGGGCGTGGACAGCGCCGAGGACCTGAAGGGCGAATCGGTGGCGGTGCTGGAAGGCGGCCTGACGCAGATCTTCATGGGCATCTGGCTGGAGCAGAACGGCGTCAGCATCAAGGACGTGCAGTTCACCAACCTGATCATGGACGACGCCGTGGGCGCGCTGGTGGGCGGCAATGTGAAAGCCGCTGAATTCTGGGAACCGTTCGGCTCGCAAGCGCTGGAGGCCCTGCCCGGCGCCACCGTGGCCGCGTCCTCCGCCGAGGGCGACTGGATCGAAACCGCGCTGCTCGGCGACGGCATGTACATGAGCGACGCCTTTCTCGACAAGCCGGAGCTGGCCGCCAAGACCATGGAGGCCTACTTCAAGGCGGTGGCGTTCTGGAAAGAGAACCCGGAAGAGGGCAACAAGATCATCGCCAAGGGCCTGAACTTCCCGGTCGCCGACGTGGAGAAGGTGATCGGCAAGGACGGCGAGATTCTCAAGGGCGGCATCTGGGTGTTCGACGCCGAGCAGGCCGGCAAATTCATGGGCGTGATCCCCGGCGAGCTGCCCCTGGGCCCGCAAAACGGCCAGATGGCGCAGCACTGGGAAACCACCACCGACTGGTGGCTCAAGTTCGGCCTGGTCGACGAACGTCATCCCATCGACGCCGGTGTGAACACCGCGCCGCTGAAAGCCGTGCTGAGCGAATAAAGGGGAGAAACGCGTATGGAGCCGAACCACAACGGGCTGACACTGAGCCGCGTGGGCAAGACCTTCCGGGCCGGGACGCGCCACGCGCGCACCGCCCTGGAGGATGTCTCCCTGCAGCTCGCCCCGGGCCAGGTGGGGGTGCTGCTGGGCCCTTCCGGCTGCGGTAAATCCACGCTGCTGCGCATGGTGGCGGGCCTGGAAGAGCCCACCACCGGCGCCCTGGCGCTCAACGGCCAGGCGATCACCGGGCCCGGCCGCGACCGGGGCATGGTGTTCCAGAGCTACACCTCCTTCCCCTGGCTGACGGTGCGCCAGAACGTGGCCTACGGGCTGCGCATCACCGGCGACAGCAGCAGCCTGCGGGAAGGGGCGGTGGACTACTTCATCGACGCGGTGCGCCTGGGCGACGTGGCCGATGCCTACCCGCACGAACTGTCCGGCGGCATGCGCCAGCGGGTGGCGATCGCCCGCACCCTGGCCAACCACCCGGCCTTGCTGCTCATGGACGAGCCGTTCGGGGCGCTGGACCCGGAGACCCGCTGGCAGATGCAGTCGCTGCTGCTGGAGATCGTGCGCAAGGAGCGCACCACGGTGCTGCTGGTGTCCCACGATATCGAGGAGGCGCTCTACCTGGGCGACGTGGTGTTCTTCCTGTCCAGCCACCCGGGCCGGTTGCGCGAGACCATCCGCCCCGGTTTCAAGGCGTCGCTGGGCGGCGACCGGGAAGCCATGCTCGAACACCCCGAATACCGGCAACTGGACCTGCACATCCGCCGCATGATGAGCGACGAAGGAAGGCGCGCCGCTTAGAAGGTCGACCAGCCGGTGAATTCCATGAACCGGTAGAGCGCGTAGCGCAGTCTTGAGTCGTCGGCATAGGCCTCATAAGGCTCGCTGAACAGCTTGCCGTCCGGGTTACTCCAGCGGCGCTGGAAGGCGTCGCGGGCGGTGGCCAGGGCCGGATGCTCGGCGGCGGCGGTGAGGATGACGTTGGTTTCCAGGTTCAGATTGTCCAGGTTGCGCCGGGTGAAGTTGGCGGAGCCGGCGATCAGCACCGCCGGCCGTTCCGCGCCGTCGTCCCCGTAACGCAGCAGCATCTTGGTGTGGCACTGCTCGCCATGGGTGGCGCACCAGCGGATGTCGACGCCGGCGTCGTGCAGCTCCCAGGCCACCTGCCGGTTGGGCATGCCGTTTTTCTCGCGGCCGAAGGCGTCCTTGTTGGGGTCCAGCAACAGGCGGACCTCCACGCCGCGCTCGCGGGCGGCGGCCAGCGCCTCGATCAGCGGCCGGTGCGACAGATAGAACACGCCCACGTCCAGGTGCTCGCCGCTGACCGCGTCATTGATGGTGGCCAGCAGGGCGTCGCGGATCGCCGCTTCGCTGAGTACCGCCAGCGTGGCGCCGTCCTGTTGCGGCGTCGCCGTGCCGGCGCGGGCCAGGGGCCAGTCGTCCAGCCCGTCCGCCCCGGAGAACGCCGCCGCCGCCCGTTCCGATTGCAGCAGATCGAGCGCCGCCGGGCCGCTGAAACGCACCGCGATATTGGAGTGGGCGCTGCTGGCGTCGTGGGCGTTGGCGGAGGTGACCAGGCCGGTCCAGGTGTCGCCCTCGTCCACCACCAGGGTTTTACGGTGGTTGGCCTTGAAGTTGATCAGCGTCAGGTAGGTGCGCAGGGTGACCTTGCCGTCGCCGGTGGGGTTGGGCAGCCAGCCGCCCTCGGTGCTGTTGCCGGCCCACCGGCAGCACAGCCGCCACAGCGCCGACCAGCTCGGGTTGGAATCGCGCAGGCGCGGCAGATCCGTGAACACCACCCGCACCCCGGCCGCCTCCAAGCGCTCCAGATGGGGCGCGCGGACGCCGCCGTAGAGCGTATTGAAGCGGTCGGTGATCAGCACCGCGCGCAGGTCCGGACGCGCTTGTTTGCGCTCGATCAGCGCGTCGGTGAGTTGCCCGCTGAGCGGGCGCAGGGTGTCGGTGGTGGCGCCGGCCATGTCGTTGAACAGGAACATGTCCATCACCACCAGCTTCTCCGCCTGGTCGATCAGGCGGAAGAACTCGTCGAAGATCGCCTGATCGAAATGGCGCCGGGGTTCACCCTGGCTATCCGCCGCCGCCTGATCCACCCAGGTGTCGTCGATCAAAACCGCCACGTCCTCCGCCGGCCGGGTCGGCCAGGCCTCGCCGACGCCCTCGGGCAGCGGTTTGAACACATGGTAAAGGGCGGTGAGCAGCCAGGCGCCAGCCAGCACTAGCAACAGGACGATCAGTGAGCGGAATCGGGACAACACTTTATGACGCTCCTGTAACAGAATCCGTTTCGTTTTTTACTACTGAACAATACAGTTTGTACGATCGTGCAGTAACAATAAATGCTCACTCTTTTGTGGCCGTGGTTCCAAGAATTTCAGGAGTATAATAATGAAAAATATAGCATTGTGTTGGGCGCTGGCTTTGCCCTTCCTACTGGCCGCATGTGGCGGCGATTCGAGTTCCTCCGCGCCCGTGGCCGGCGGCAATCAGCCCACGCCTTCGCAACCGGAACCGGAGCCCGGTCCGCAGATAGGGCAGGGAGAAATCCGGGTGCTGTCCAATCGCGCCGATCTGATCAGCGGCGGCGACGCCCTGATTGGCGTGCGCGCAGACGACCCGGCCCTGCTGGAGGGCGCCCATCTGTTGGTGAATGGCGAGCCGGCTCGGGCGGAGCTGGCCGACGACGGCGAGGGTGGCTTGAAAGGTTTGGTGTCCGGCTTGGTCTTGGGAGAAAATCGTCTAAGGGTAGTGCTCGCCGATAAATCGGTATTGGAGCGCACCGTCACCAACCATCCAAACGGTGGGCCAGTGTTCTCCGGCCCTCAGGTGCAGCCGTGGAACTGTACCAACGAAGCAGCCGAGGATGCCCAGTGCAATCAGCCCCCGGAATACCGTTTCAAGTATGTGCCCGCCAGCCGTCTGCAGGCGCTGATCACCGGTTTTGATCCGATGAATCCAGGGCTGCCGTCCTCGTTCCGGGACTATGATCCGGAAAATCCGCCCGCCGCCGGCGATATCGCCATGGTGACTACCGACCAGGGGGTGGAGGTGCCTTACATCGTGCGCGTGGAAACCGGCGTGCAAAATCGCGACCGCTACCAAATCATGACGCTGTTCGACCCGGAGCAGCAGTGGGATGCGCTCAACCCCCAGGAACAGTGGAATGGCAAGCTGCTGATCCACCATGGCGGCAACGTGGGCGTCAGTTATGGTATGGGTGATCCGCCTAACGGGGATCTCGCCGGCCTCGCTCCGGAGGGCGCCGAATTGCTGCTCGGTGACAGCATCACCACTGCCCTTGGGCGCGGTTTCATGACCCTGTCCACCGCCCAGGGCAACCTGGGGCACAACGCCAACCTGGTAACCGCCGCGGAATCCCTGATGATGGCCAAGGAGCGCATTGTCGAGCAGTATGGGGAAATCCGCTACACCATCGGCACGGGCTGTTCCGGTGGCTCGATCACCCAGCAGCACGTGGCCAACGCCTACCCGGGCATCTATCAGGGGCTGATCGTGCAATGCTCCTACCCGGACGTGTGGACCACCGCCACCCAGTTCGCCGATTACCATCTGCTTCGCCGTTTCTTTCGTAATCAGTACGGGCTGCCTGAGAGCCAGGACGGCTCCGACGAGGGCTCGGTGCCTGATTCACTGCTCTCCCACGTGCCTGTGTTGCAGTGGTCCCCCTTTTACGGCCATCTGCCGTTGAATCCAGTGATCTCCGATCTGGCGTTCTTTACCTCCGCGTTTCCGGATCAGGAGAATTGCCCTGGGTTGAAGGACGGCGTAACCGTCTATCATCGTGATGACGCCCCGGACGGTCTGCGCTGCGGCCTGTTGGATTACATGAAAAACCAGTTCGGCACCCGGTCGCCGGAGGTATGGACCGCCAACGAATCCCTGCTGTCCCGGGGCTTCACCGGCATTCCTCTGGATAACGTGGGTGTGCAGTACGGGCTCAAGGCGCTGCAGAAGGGTCTGATCACCGGCGAGCAATTCCTGGCGGTGAACCGGGAGATCGGTGGCCTGGACGTGGACATCGACCCGCAGTTGGGGCGTACTGTAGCCGACCCTCAAGCCTTGGAAAACAGTTACCGCACCGGTGCCATCAACACCGCGCAACATCTTGCCAACGTACCGATCATTGATCTGCGCGGCCCGGATCCGGGCTTCGCCCACGACGCCTTCCACTCCTGGCAGATGCGGGCTCGGCTGCAGGCGGAGCAGGGCCACACCCAGAACCATGTGATCTGGTTTAGCCTATTGCCACTGGCCGGTGATACCGTGTTCACCACCGAAGCGCTGTTGGTGATGGACCTGTGGCTGGCGGAAATCGAAGCGGACCCGGCGCCCACGCCGGTGGCCCAGAAGGTCATCGACCGCCGTCCGGTGCAGGCCCGGGACCGGTGCCTGTCCCTGTCCGGTGTATTCGCCGAGGAGCCAATCATTCCGTTCACCGGCAACCTGCTGTACCCGGATCCCATCATTCCACGGCTGGACCTGTCCCTGCTGTCAGCGGTCCCGGCTGAGGTGGGCGTGGTGCTGGACGCGGTTACCGGTCAGGTATGTGGCCTGGACGTGGGTGGCCTGCTGGAAGATGTGCTGGCTGCCAGCGGTCCGTTGGAACGTCTGCTGGGCCCGCTACTGGAACCCCTGGCCGCGGTTACCGGTCCGTTGGAGATAATCACCGGGCCGTTGGCCGACGTGCAGGCTCTGGTAGTGCAGACTCGTTTTGGCACGCCGCGCACGGTTGCCGGCGATGACATTCGCACGCTTAACAATAAATGCCAGCTTAAGCCAGTGGATCCTGCGGATTACCCGCTCCTGGCGGGCATCTCCGATTCCCAGGCGTTCGCCGACCGAGTCGCTGAGATATTCCCTGACGGTGTCTGTGATTTTAGTCGTCCTGGGGTGGGCAGTGTACCCACGGAAACCTGGCTGACCTATGGCGATGAGGAGCGGGTGATCTTTGGCGGCGAGCCGCTGGACGACAGGGATGCCCGTGACTCCCGGGACGGCTGGGCCGCCCCGGCCTTCCAAGTCGGGCTCTAACGGTAGTCGTCGAAGCCGGGGTCGTCGCGGAAGCTGAGTGGCTGGTCCCAACCCGGCAGTCGAATCTCCCGGTCGCTGATCGCCACGTCGTCGCCGTGCAGCACGCCGTCGTTGAAGTGATATTCGGGCAGCGCCTGGCCGGCCAGGGCGCGGCGGTCGTACTCGCCGGCGGCGGCGCGGGTGGCGCCCACTTTGTCCCGCCAGCCTTCCAGCGCGGCGCCGCCGTGGCGGCGCGCCAGCAGGTCGGTGGTGGCGTTGGGGGAGAGCACCACGGCGGTGGCGTTATTGCCGCCGAAGCCCTTGGAGTTGAGCAGGGCGGCGTCCGGGCGCAGCTCACGGTGTGCCTGTTCCAGGGACAGCCGGTCCGCGTGCAGGTCGTCGGCGAAGCGCTCCACCGTGGCGATGCCCGGCAGCACGCCGTCGGCGAAGGTGCCCAGGGCCGCCGCCAGCTGGTCGCCGCCGGCGCTGCCCAGGGAGTGACCCACATAGGCCTTGATCGCCGCCACCGGCCAGTCGCGGATGCCGAAGGCCTCGGCCACTTGATTCAACACATGGGATTCGGTGACCCGGTTCTGCGGCGTGCCGGTGCCGTGGGCGTGCACATAGCTGCGCGCGCGCAGGGCGTCCTCGCCCAGCAGCTGGCGGACCAGGTTGGCGCTGCGCGCCAGGGTCAGGTAGTTGCCGATACCGGGGGAGGAGATCGACTTCTTGGCGCCGTCGGCGTGCACGAACACGTCCGGCACCGCGCCGAGGATGTCCGCGCCCAGTTCCAGGGCCAGGGCGTCGTCCATCAGCACCGCGAACTGGGCGGACTCCGCCATGGTGAAGCCGCAGTTGTCGCCGAACGGCCGGCAGGCGCGGCGCAGGTCGGCGCTGGCGGCGCCGTCCAGGGCGGCCAGGGCCTCGTCCTCGGCGAGCGCGCCCATGGCGCGGTAGCCTTCCATCACTTCCGGCACCAGGGGCGCCTCGCTGGTGCCCACCACCACCAGCCGCGCGCGGCCCTGGCGGATGGCGTGCACGCCGCGCTCCAGGTTGTAGAGGAAGGTGGCGCAGGCGCCCAGCATGCCGCCGGTGGAGCCGGCGCTGCGCAGCACATAGGCGTTGATGAAGTCGGCGGTCATCTCGCCCAGGCCCAGCGGGCACTGCTTGGAGGTGGTGCGGTGGCCCAGGGCCGGGGCGCGCATCATGCCGCCCAGGCCGTTGTCGTCGAGCTGGGCCATGGCGTTGGAGGCGTACACCGCCACCTCATCCGGGGCCAGCCGCCCGCGCAGGCTGTCCCAGGGAATACCGAGCATGCCGAAGGCGTCGCTGACGCCGTAGACCGCCATCTGCAGGGCGCGCGGGTGGTTGCGCGAGGCGTACAGGGCGCCCGGATCGAAGCCGTCCGGCAACTGGCCGGCGGCGCTCACCCGGCGGGCGATGTCGGTGGGCACGCGCAGGTCGGCGCCGGCGGGGAGGGTGACGCGGCTGCGCTGGCGGTTGATCGGCTCCACCCGCCAGCCGGTGGGCAGCGGGTCGGGCAGGTCCAGGTTGCGCATTTCCAGCGTCAGCGGGCCGTCGCTGTGGCCGTTGACCGCCATGTTCAGGCGCGCCGCGTCCGGCAACGCCCGGATCAGGGTGCCGTTAAGCAGGGCCGTTTCGCTGTGCACCCCGTTAAGGGCGCCCAGGGCATCCAGGGTTCGCCGTCGGCCGGCGTCATCCAGAGCATCGAACACCAGGCGGTGGAAGCCGTGGTGCATGGAGGTGCGGCCGGCGGCGTTAATGCCGCCGACGGCGGTGATGACGGGCAGGGCGGGCATAGGACTCCCCAGAACGTGACTGAGCGGTCAATTCTAGGCCCCTCGGCTCGCTTTGCGTATCGGTCAGCGGGGTTGATGTTGCAACGGGATATTACGGCCGGCGGAGCCGGCCCGCTTCAAGCTTCAAGCTTCAAGCTTCAAGCGGCAAGCGGCAAGCTGCAAGCTGGCCGTGCTGGAGGAGAGGCCGTGCCATGAGCCGCGATACAGGATGCAGGATTCAGGATACAGCGCGGAGTTGGGCAGGGGGACGGACAGACTGTTGCTCCGCGCTGTTGCGTATTGGCAACCTGCGCCATGCTAATGTGCAAGCTTCTCCGCCCGCTCCAAATCCGCCCCTGAATCCTGCATCCTGCATCCTGTATCGGGCGGCGAAAGCCACCCTCGGCCTGGCCGCCCGCACGGTCAGCTTGTCGCTTGTAGCTTGTGGCTTGCAGCTAGATCAACTCCACCGCCACGGCGGTGGCTTCGCCGCCGCCGATGCACAGGCTGGCCACGCCGCGCTTGCCGCCGGTGCGCTTGAGCGCGTGGATCAGCGTCAGGATGATGCGCGAGCCGGTGGAACCGATCGGGTGCCCCAGGGCGCAGGCGCCGCCATGGATGTTGAGCTTCTCGTGGGGGATGCCCAGGTCCAGCATCGGCATCATCGCCACCATGGCGAAGGCTTCGTTGATCTCGAACAGATCCACGTCGTCCACGCTCCAGCCCACTTTGTTCAGCAGCTTCTCGGTGGCGCCGATCGGGGCCACGGTGAATTCACTGGGGTGGCGGCTGTTGGTGGCATGGCCGAGAATCCGCGCCAGCGGCTGCAGGCCGCGCTGCTGCGCCACGCTTTCGCGGGCCAGCACCAGCGCCGAGGCGCCGTCGGAGATCGAGCTGGCGTTGGCGGCGGTGACCGTGCCGTCCTTCTTGAACGCCGGCTTGAGGCCGGGGATCTTGTCGATATTGGCGTTGCCGGGCTGCTCGTCGGTGTCCACCACGGTCTCGCCTTTGCGGGTTTTCACCGTCACCGGCACGATCTCGTCGGCGAACCAGCCGTTGTCGATGGCGGCCTGGGCGCGCTTGAGGGATTCGATGGCGAAGTTATCCATCTGCTCGCGGCTGATGCCGCGCTGGTCCGCCACGTCCTGGGCGAAGGCGCCCATCAGGCGGCCGGTTTCCGCGTCTTCCAGGCCGTCCAGGAACATGTGATCCGCCACCTGGCCGTGGCCCATGCGGTAGCCGCCGCGCGCCTTATCGAGAATGTAGGGCGCGTTGCTCATGGATTCCATGCCGCCGCTGACCACGATGTCGTGGCTGCCGGCTTTGAGCATGTCGTGGCAGAACATGGTGGCGCGCATGCCCGAGCCGCACAGCTTGTTGATGGTGGTGGCGCCGGTGCTGTCCGGCAGGCCGGCCAGACGCATGGCCTGGCGGGCCGGGCCCTGCTTGAGGCCGGCGGGCAGCACGCAGCCCATCACCACGTCTTCCACATCGGCCGCCTGCAGGCCGGCGCGGGCCACCGCTTCGCGGATACAGGCGCCGCCCAGTTGCGGCGCGCTCATCGGCGCCAGCGAACCCTGGAAACTGCCCATGGCGGTGCGCGCACCGTTGAGGATAACGATGTTGTTCTCGGACATGCTTTTGCTCCGCTTTCAGAGGTCTCTGGAATCCTGCCGGGAGCTTCGCTCCCTTTCGCGGGCAAGGCCCGCTCCTACAGTTGTAAAAAACGGGCGTATTGTACTTGAGATCACCGTACTCGTCCCCAAGTGAGAGAGGGCAACGGGCTCGGACTTTTCCGAAAAAGTAATCATTCTCAACAAGCGCCGTGCGAGCGCTCACCGCCTTTTACGCGGTGGTTCGTCGACAGGCGGCTTGTTATGATGCTTCGGTAATTTTTTCGTCCGAATAGCAATTCGACAACAGTCAGGGGAATTGACTATGGCTTTTGAACTTCCGCCGCTTCCTTTCGAGAAAGACGCTCTTGAACCGCACATCTCCAAAGAGACGCTCGAGTATCATCACGGTAAGCACCACAACGCGTACGTCACCAAGCTCAACGATCTGATCAAAGGGACCGACGACGAAGGCAAATCCCTGGAAGAGATCATCCAGAGCGCCAAGGGTGGTCTGTTCAACCAGGCCGCGCAGGTCTGGAACCACACCTTCTACTGGAACAGCCTGAGCCCCAACGGCGGCGGCGAGCCGTCCGGTGCACTGGGCGAAGCGATCACCAAGAAGTTCGGCTCTTTCGATAAGTTCAAGGAAGAGTTCAACGCCAAGGCGGCCGGCAACTTCGGCTCCGGCTGGACCTGGCTGGTGAAAACCTCCGACGGCGGCGTGGACATCGTCAACACCGACGACGCGGACACCCCGATCGCCCACGGCAACGGCCAGACCCCGCTGTTCACCGTGGACGTATGGGAGCACGCCTACTACATCGACTACCGCAATGCTCGTCCCAAGTATCTGGAATCCATCTGGAACCTGATCAACTGGGACTTCGCCGCCAAGAACTTCGCGTAAAGGGAACCGGCGAACACCTTTCATCGCCGCGTCCGCGGTCGCCTGTTGGCGACCGCCCTTCGGGGCGCCGCCGATGATACGTGCTCCGCGTTGCGGTCTCTTGGCGTAGCGCTGCTACGCCGGCGAGCCCGCGCCTTGAGCACGCACCATCGGCGACACCGGAAGCGGCGCTGAAAGGCGTCCGACGGTTCCAGGCGAACCTTCAGTACCCCCTTAACCCAGGCCCTCTCGGGCTTTCCCTCTCCCCCTGGAACTTTCTCTGTTTCTCCGCACACCAAGGCACATCCCTGTGCGCCGATGATGGCGGACAGGTAAGATAGGTGTTTTCCCACATCGGACAGGACGGGGTTTCCCCATGACTCGAGAGCGAGACGTCAAACTGGGTGATATCGACGACGTACCCGTGGACGAGCCGCGCCGGCGGAAAGCCAGCGCTCCGCCGCCCCAGGGCGGCAATGGCGACGACCGGGGCAAGGGTGGCGGCCGTACACCACCGCCGCGCCAGGCCCCCCCGCGCAGCGGCGGCGGCAACGGCGGCTGGATATTTCTCACCCTGGTACTGGCGGTGGCGCTGGCGGTAGCGTGCGCTTACTTTTACCGCGAGATCACCGCGCTGCAGGGCCAGATGGAAACCCGCATGGGCATGTCCTCCGAGCAGTTGGAAAATCTCCAGGCCCGTTTGTCCGCCACCGACGAGTCCCTGGACCAGTCCGCCGGCAAGCTGCGCGAGACCCTGGACAACCAGAACAAAGCCATCGACAAGAACGGCGATGAGATTCGCAAACTCTGGGACGTGAGCAACAAGCGCAACAAAGAGTGGATTCAGGAAAACCAGAAAACCGTGCAGAGCCTGCGCGATACGCTCAAGAGTAACGACAGCGCCCTGGCCAGCCTGAAGAAAACCGTCGGCGGCTACGACCAGAGTATCAAGAACACCCAGAGCCAGATCGCCGACCTCAAGACGCAGATCGACAGCGCCGTCAAAGCGGTCAATGAAAGCAGCTCGCAGTGGCGCACCCAGATCAACCAACTGGAAACCCAGGTGGACCTGGTGGTCGACACCGTCAAGCAGCTCGAGCAGCAGAACCAGGCCCAGAAGGCCGCCATCGCGCAACTGAAGAACAGCGCCGGCAGCTCCCAGCAACTCAACCAGCGTCTCAGCGACATTGAGGCCGCCATCCGCGCGTTCGACCAGTACCGCCTTCAGGTCAACAACCGGCTGGATCGGCTGGAACAGTAGGTCGGGTTAGGCCAGCGGCCGTAACCCGACGAAAGCGCGGCGGATCCGCGCGTCCGCTGGAAATCGGACAGACCCTGTCGGGTTACGCTTCGCTAACCCGACCTACCGCTGCTATAATGCCGCCGCTTGCGCCAGTGGTGGAATTGGTAGACACGTCAGGTTTAGGTCCTGATGCCGCGAGGTGTGGGGGTTCAAGTCCCTCCTGGCGCACCATCTTTCCGATTGTTCCGGATCAAGATCCTTGCAGCGCCAGTATTTCCTCGGCGGCGCGGCTTCCGGACTGCAGCGCCCCTTCCAGATAGCCGGTCCATTCGCTGGCGGTTTCCGTGCCGGCCCAATGAATTCGCCCGCACGGCTCCCGCAAAGTGTCGCCGAACGACGTCAGTACGCCGGGGGCGGTATGAGCGGCGTAGCAGCCCCGGCTCCAGGGTTCGGTGGTCCAGTCCTGTTCCACATAGTCGATCGGTCGCGCGGCGTCCTCACCGAAATAGTGGGTCAGATCGGTGATCACCTGTTGCCGACGGGACGCCTGGTCCCGCGCGCTCATGGCGATGGCATGGTCGGCATCGATAAAGCCCACCAACACCCCCATGCCGTTATCATCCATCGACTGATCAAAGGCCACGTTGAAGACGCGGTCGTTGCTGACGACGGCGCCGCTCAGGCCCCGGTGGCGCCAGAACGGTCGCTCGTAGGCCACGTGAATCTTGATCACCGATCCCATCGGCATGCGCTCCAGCAAGGCGCTGCGTTTGGCGGGCAGGGGCCGGTTGTACTGTATCTTCGCGGCCAGCACCGGCGGCACCGCCATGATCAGGCGGTCAGCGGTGTACTGCCGCTCGTCGCTGAAGACGGTGACGCCACGGTCGCTCTGTGACACCGCGCGTACCGGCGTCTCCAGGCGTACCTTGTCGCCCAGGAGGTCGGCCATGCGCTTGGGAATTTGCCAGGCGCCGCCGGCGAACTTGTCCTGTTGGGCGCCGCCCTCGGTGCCCAGCAGGGTGTTGAGCCCCTGGCCCTGGCGCAGGTACTCCAGAAAACACAGATAGGATACTTGGCGGGTTTCCGCGCACAGCACCGCGCGGGTGATGGTGCGGGCGAATTCCCGCGCGCCCCGGGTGCGCACGTGCCGGGTGATCCAGCCTTCCAGTGTTTGCGAGTCCCACTCCCCGGCCTTGGCGGCCAGCCAGGGCTCGGCGGTGTCCGGCAGGCTGCGCATTTCCCTGGCCCAACGGCGTTCCAGCAGGCCCAGCTCCAGCAGCGACAGGAACGGCATCTTGGGAACGTCCGAGTGGTGGCTGGTGAGCTTGCCGTCCAGTGACAGCAGGCTGTCGCCACGGGTGTATTGGGGCATGGTTTTCACGCCCAGGGCGCTGGCCTGGTCCAGCAACCGGGTTTGCCGCGGGCCCACCCATTGCCCCCCGAGATCGATGGTCTGGCCGGCGATTTCCCCGGGCATGGAGCGCCCGCCGGCCCGGTCCCGGGCTTCCAGCACAAGCACCCGTTTGCCCGCCTGCTGGAGCGCCAGAGCGGCTTTCAGGCCGGCCAGTCCGGCGCCAACGATGATGACATCCTGCTCGGGGTCGGTAGAGTTCATAGGGCTCGCCTCTGTTCAAAGTAGGGGTTAAAATTTAATGAACGCGTTCACTAAAGTAAAGTATGACCACTGAATCATCAAAAGGCGGCCGGCGTGGCCGCCCTCCGCTGAGCCGCGAACAGGCGCGGGACAACCGCCGCGCCATCATCGAGGCCGCCCGCGCGCTGTTCGCCGAGGGCGGCTATCACGGTGTTTCCATGCGCAAGATCGCGGCCCGGGCGGAGTGTTCGCCGGCGGCCCTGTACAAGCTGTTCCCGGGCAAGCGTCAGCTGTTGCTGCATATCTGGGAAGAGGTGTTCGCGGCGTTGATCGCGGCTCTGGAAGCTTGTTATCAACGCGAGCCCGCCGCTGGCCGGTTGCAGGCGCTGTGCCTGACGTTCATCGACTTCTGGCTGGCGCGTCCGGACGACTACCGGGCCATTTTTCTGATCGAGGACCAGCCCCGGGCCGGCGAGGAGGCCTACTTCGTGGACAGTTCTCCGGCGCTGACGGGTCTGGCGGTATTCCGCCGGGCGATCCTGGATGCCCGGTCGCTCGGTGAGGTCCGCGGTGATGTGGATGAGATCGAGGGGGTGTTGTTGTGCGGCATGCAGGGGGTGGCCATGAACCTGATCACCATTCCTGAATACCCTTGGGGCGACCCGGATCGGCTCAAGCGAGCCATGGTGACGGCACTGATCGCCGGGTTGCGGTAGTGCCCCGTGGCGCCGGGCTGGCGTCGATGCTCCTGGATGAGTACGCTGATCGTTCGACCTATCATTGACGTTTCCAAGGAGGGAAACATGAAACAGCCGAAAGGAACGGCACTGCTGTCCGTGGTGCTGATCGCCAACCCCCTGATCGCCGCCGGCGACAGCGCGCGCGACGCCCGTGTCGAAAAATACGCGTCCATCTGTAACGACTACGAACGCTCCAAGAAATACGTCGAGTGCCACCGCCCGCCGGGCAGTTATCAGCATGCCTATGAAATGACCGGCCAGGCCCGGAAACGGGCGCTGGCACAGGGGCGTAAGCTGCTGCGGATGCGCAAAGAGACCGACGAGGCGATGGACCGGGTAGGGCGGGACCGGCGGCTTTATCGGTAATTCCGGTGTCCGTTATTTCTTCTTGAGTTTGGCCTTCAGGTTCTTGTCCATGCGGCGGAAGAACGGCTGGGTGAGTTTCACCGCCGGGCCGGGCGCGGCGGCGAGCACCAGGCTGCCGAGGGTGCCCAGGGGCTTGCCGACGCGGGCGGGGCGGTCGCGCAGCGCCTTGAGGATCCAGCCGGCGGCGTCTTCCACGCTCATCATGCGCATGTGTTTGTAGATTTCCGTACGGTTGGACATGGGTGTGCGCACCATGGGGAAATAGACCATGGTGGACTGAATGCCCTTGTGGCCGAGCTCGGCGTTGAGCGAGCGGGAGTACGAGTCCAGCGCCGCCTTGCTGGCCAGGTAGGCGGAGAACAAGGGAATCGGCACCTGGGCGGACAGGGTGGAGGCATTCACCACCTGACCCCGGCCTTGCTCCAGAAAGCGCGGTATCAACCCCATGGTCATGCGCACCGCGCCGATGTAGTTGAGCTGCATGGTGCGTTCGTAGTCGTGGATGCGATCCAGCGCCTCGAGGATGGGGCGGCGGATCGAGTGGGCGGCGTTATTGACCAGCGCGTCCACGCGCGGATGTTCATGCAGGATGGCGTCCAGGCTGGTGGTGATGCTGTCCGCGTTGGTCAGGTCCGTGGGGTAGATCCAGGCCTGGCCGCCCTTGCGGTGGATGTCGTCCTGCACCCGCTCCAGTTCCTGTTCCCGGCGCGCCACCAGGCACAGCCGGGCGCCCCTGTCGGCCAGTTGTCTGGCCGCTTCCTCGCCGATGCCGCTGGAGGCACCGGTGAGTACGATAGTCATACCGTTCAAGCTCATTGGACATTTTCTCGCTGATCGCAAACAAACCCCCATAGTGCCTTTCCCGAGCGGGCCGTGCATCTTGATATCGTGCTTGCCAAATCAGTTATGTTATAATATAACGTCTTTGTTTCGCGCATGCGCCATTCACGATGTGTCATCAGGGAGAATCACCATGCAGAACACCGCAGTGGACCGCCGCCTGCCGGTCACGGTGCTGTCCGGGTTTCTGGGGGCCGGCAAGACCACGGTCCTCAACCATATCCTCAATAATCGAGACGGCCGCCGGGTGGCGGTGATCGTCAACGACATGAGTGAGATCAATATCGACGCCAGCCTGGTGAACGAGCAGGTGAGCCTCAACCGCGCCGAGGAAAAGCTGGTGGAGATGAGCAACGGCTGCATTTGCTGCACGTTGCGTGAAGACCTGCTGGAGGAGGTCAAGCGGCTCGCCGGCGAAGGACGTTTCGATTATCTGGTGATCGAGTCCACGGGTATTTCCGAGCCGCTGCCGGTGGCGGAGACCTTTACCTTCGAGGACGAGACCGGCGAGACCTTGTCGTCGGTGGCCCGTCTCGACACGCTGGTGACCGTGGTCGATGGCGTTAATTTTCCCCGCGATCTGCGCGAGGCCGCCGAGCTGCGCGAGAAGGGCGAACATCTGCTCGACGACGCCCAGCGTCAGGATGTGATCGGCATGCTGCGGGCTTTGAACCCGGACGCGACGATCGTACCGATCACCCTGGGCCGTGTGCCCTTGGATCAGGTGCTCGACACCGGCCGGTTTGATTTCGAGCGCGCCAGCCTGGCACCGGGCTGGCTTAAGGAAATGCGCGGCGAGCATGTGCCGGAAACCGAGGAGTACGGCATCAGCAGCTTCACTTACACCGCCCGCCGGCCATTCCACCCGGCCCGTTTCCACGCCTTTCTGAACGGCGACTGGGACAACGGTAAGCTGCTGCGTTCCAAGGGCTATTTCTGGCTGGCCACAAGGCCCCGCCTGGCGGGCACCTGGAGCCAGGTGGGCGGCATTGCCCACCATGGCGTGGCCGGCTTTTTCTGGAAGGCGGTGCCCGAGCACCAGTGGCCGGACGACGCGGAGACCCGCGCGTTCATTCGTGAGAAATGGCACGAACCCTTCGGCGACATGCGTCAGGAGCTGGTGTTCATCGGTCAGGGCATGGATCCGGCGCGCACCCGGCGGGCGCTGGACGCCTGCCTGCTCAGCGAGGATGAGACCCTCGCCGGGCTGGAATACTGGCGCACTCTGCGGGACCCTTTCCCGGACTGGGGCCTGGAGGAAGCTGGCAGATATCAGGATAATACAGGCGCGGCCAAAGTCGGTCGCGGCCGTCACGGAGAGCCCATGGCCCCGAGCCCGCAAGCCAAGTTGGAGATCGCCGAACGCCGTTGCCGGGAGCAGGGCCTGAAATGGACCGCCCAGCGGCGTCAGGTGATGGCGTTGTTGCTTGAGCAGACGGGCCCCGCCGGCGCTTACGATCTTCTCGATGCTCTGCAGCGCCGGTATCAGCCCGGCGCCCGGCCGCCCACCATATACCGGGCGCTGGATTTTCTGGTGTCCGCGGGGCTGGCCCACCGTCTGGCGTCCACTAACCGCTATCTGGCTTGCGGGCACCTTACCTGCGATCACGGTCACGAGGCCGGCACCCTGTTTCTGGTCTGCGATGACTGCGGCGCCGTGCGGGAGGCCCCCATGGACAGCCCCTTGCGGCGGCAACTGACGCGCAGCCTGGAGAGCGAGGGCTTCAAGGTCGGGCCGCAGCCGCTGGAAATGCACGGACGCTGCGGACGCTGCGCGTCCTAGAACAGCCCCTTTTCCCGGGCGGCCTGCATTACCAGGTCGCCGGTGCTGCCCACCGGTCGCGCGAAGGAGCGGTCGTAGTGGGCCTGGTTAAGGGCGTGGCATTCCTTGCTGATCCGGTCGTAGAGCTCGCGCGGCGCCAGACCCTCGGCGGCGGGCAGCGCCTCCAGACCGAACACCCGGTAATCAATGCGCTGGCGGCCGGCGGCCTTGAGTAGCTCCGGCACCCAGCCGGTGGGGGAAAGCTGGGTCTGGTAGCGCAGGTTCTGGTAGTCGAGCTGGCTGGCCAGGGCGTCGGCGTCGACCACTTCGAAGTAGTTGCTCACCACCAGGCCCAGAAGTTCGTCGAGACGCTCCCAGACGATGCGTTTCTGCTCGTCGGAGTAGGCGTTCCAGTCCACCACTTCGTGGCTGAAGCGGCGGCAGCCGCGACAGACGGTGTCGCCGAAGACGGTGGAACAAACGCCGATGCAGGGGGTACCGATGCGGGGTTTGGACATGCCGGGATTGTAACGCAAGCGCTCCGGGTTGTGTGAACCCTCTAGGGGCTGAACAGGCCCTAGGGAATATCCCGTGCCGGCTCCGGGTCGGTTTCGGTAAGCCGCTTCTTGCTTTGCAGCAGGGTTTTCCAGTCCTGCACATAGGCGGGCAGCGGCGGGGACACCTTGTTCAGGCCGGTCATTTCCTGGAACGCCTGGGGGCTGATGGTCTTGCCGCCGTACATGTGCGCCAGGCGCAGCAGGGCGTGGGTGTGCAGCTTGCGCTGGGAATCGAAGCGCTGGTCGTAGTAGGTGTACTTGTCGTCCCAGCCGAGGATGCGGGTGTGCACCATGAAACGCTGGTAGGGGCGCAGCTCGCGGACATAGGCGATTTCGCTGTTGGCCACCACGGCGCTGGCGCGGGCCTCGATCATGCGGTTGAGCAAGCCGGTGACCACCGCGTGCTCCAGCCGGCAACGGTCCATGATCTTGGTGTACTTGCCGTTGTTCAGGTGCATGTTGAGATCGATGTCCAGCAAACCCACCCGGAATTCCATGGACACCACATCGAACAACGAATAGGTGGGCGTGCGTTTGCGGCGCCGGGCGGCGCTGATCAATTCCAGCATTGGTGTTTTCCTTCCCCAGGGCGTTCGCCAGCGGCCAACGCGAAACAGAATACAGGATACAGGATACGGCGGGCCCCGCTACATGGTGCCGTGACCCCCTGTCAGCGGCCGTCAGACCGCCTTCGCCAGATGAATACTGAACAGGCCTTCGTCGTCCACCCAGCTGGATAGCGGCGCGAAGCCGGCGTCGCTCAGCTCCCGGGTGAAGGTCTCCACCGTGAATTTATAGGAGTTTTCGGTGTGAATGCGACTGCCGGGCGCCAATTCGATGGTGTGGCCGTTGATCCGTATGGTTTGCGCTTTTTTGCACTCCAGGTGCATTTCGATGCGCCCCAGCGTTTCGTTGTAGAACGCCCGGTGCTCGAAGGCGGAGACGTCGAAGCCGCATTCCAGCCGCGCATTGAGATGCGCCAGGGCGTTGAGGTTGAAGGCGGCGGTGTGGCCGGCGCTGTCGTTGTAGGCGGCGTTAAGCCGGGCCGGGTCCTTTTGCAGGTCGGCGCCGATCAGCAGGTAGCCGTCGTCGCCGGCCAGGCGGCGCAGGCCGGCCAGGAAATCGGCGCGGGCGGCGGGCTCGAAATTGCCGATGGTGGAGCCGGGGAAAAACACCAGCCGGGGCACGTCCGTGGGATAGCCGGGCAGGTCGGCGGGGAAGTCCAGCGCCTGGGAATAGTCCGCGCACACCGCGTCGAAGCGCACCGAGGGGTAGGCACCGGCCAGCGCGTGGCTGGCGTCGAGCAGGCACTCCCGGGAAATTTCCAGCGGCATGTAGCCGTAGGGGCGCCACTGATCGAGCAGAATGCGCACCTTCTCGCAGCCACCGGCGCCGGGCTCGGCGATTACCAGATCATCGCCCAGTTGCGCGGCCATGCCGGCGGCGTGCTCGCGCAGCAGCGCCGCCTCGGTGCGGGTGGGGTAATACTCCGGCGTGCGGGTGATGGCGTCGAACAACGACGAGCCGCGCTCATCGTAAAAGTACTTCGGGTCCAGGGTGGGGCGCGCCGCCGACAGCGACGCGGCCACTTCCCGGGCCGCGTCCGCCACCGGCGGGCGCAGGTCCAGGAAGGTCAGGTTAGGCAATAATTGTTGGGGTCGGGGCACGGCTTGCCTCCATGCTTTGTGCCAGACGTACGCCGCTGAACTGCCAGCGCAGATGAGGGTAGAAAAAGTTGCGGTAGCTGGCGCGTAAATGGCCCGGCGCGCTGGCGCAGGAGCCGCCGCGCAGCACCATCTGGTTGCACATGAACTTGCCGTTGTACTCGCCCACGGCGCCGGCGGCGGCCGCGAAGCCGGGGTAGGGCAGGTAGGCGCTGGCGGTCCATTCCCAGACGTCGCCGAACATCCGCGCCGGGCCCTGGCTATCGGCCGCGGCGACCCCGGGGTGGAAGCGCCGGTTGTCGACGAAGCCGCCGTCCGGCCCGGCGGGCACCGGCTGTTGTGCGGCGGCGTGTTCCCACTCCGCTTCCGTGGGCAGGCGCTTGCCGCTCCAGCGGGCGAACGCATCGGCCTCGTAGTAATTCAGATGGGCGACCGGTTCTTGCGGGTTCACCGGCTGACGGCCGGCCAGGGTGTAGCAGGCCGGCGTGTCGCCGTCCAGATCCCAGTAGAGCGGGGCGCGGGCGCCCTGTTCCTTGAGCCAGGCCCAGCCGTCGGACAGCCACAACTCCGGGCGTTGGTAGCCGCCGTCCTCGATAAAGGCCAGGTATTCGCCGCAGGTGGCCGGGCGGCTGGCCAGGGCGAACGGTTCCAGCCACTGGCGGTGGCGGGGTGTTTCGTTGTCGAAGCAGAAGCCGTCGGCGGGGTCGGCGCCGATTTCGGTGAGGCCGCCCGGGTATTCGTGCCAGCGCAGCGGCGCTGCCCGGGCGTCGCTGTCCTGGCGGGGCAGATACACCGGCGCCAGCGGATTGTGCGAGAAACTGAACTTGAGGTCGGTGACCAGCAGTTCCTGGTGCTGTTGCTCGTGCTCGATGCCCAGCGCCACCAGGTCGGCCACCTGATGGTCCACGTCCGGCCCCGCGAGCAGGGTCTGCAGGGCCTCGTCCACGCTGGCCCGCCAGGCGCGCACCGCTTCGTTGCCCGGCCGCGACAGCAGGTGCCGCTGGGGGCGCGGGTACTGTTCGCCGACGCCGTTGTAGTAGCTGTTGAATAAATATTCGAAGCGCTCGTCGGAGGGTTTGTAGCCGGGCGCGAAAGGCTTGAGGATAAAGGTCTCGAAAAACCAGGTGGTGTGAGCCAGGTGCCAGCGCGGCGGGCTGACTTCCGGACAGGCCTGCAGGCCCATGTCCTCGGCGGTGAGCGGCTCGCACAGGGTCTCGCTGAACGCGCGGGTGTCGGCCAGGCGCCGGGCCAGGCCGGCATGCCGTGGTTGCGTCTCTGGCTGGCTCATAGGGGGTTCCCTCTCGCTCTTCATTAACAAGAATGCGTATCTCCCTGAGCGGAAGCAACAATGTAGCCCCGGGTTTGCGTGGTTATACTCAAGTTTTACACAAGGAGACAGTATGAACATCCAAGGTAAAGTCGCCGTGATTACCGGTGGGGCCTCGGGCCTCGGTCAGGCCACCGCCGAAGCGATCATCGCCAAGGGCGGCAAGGTGATGATCCTCGACCGTGATGAGAAGAAGGGTCCGGAAGTGGCCGCCGAACTGGGCGGGAACGCCGCCTTCGTGCAGACCGACGTCACCGATGAAGCGTCCGTGCAGGCGGCCATCGACGCCACCAAGGAGAAGTTCGGCGCCATCCACGTGTGCGTGAACTGCGCCGGCGTGGGCTCGGCGATGAAAACCGTGGGCCGCGAGAACAAGCCCCACGACCTGGGCGTGTTCAACATGGTGGTGCAGATCAACCTGATCGGTACCTTTAACGTGGCGCGCCTGGCGGCGGCGGTAATGGCCGAGAACGAACCCGGCGAAGACAACGAGCGTGGCCTGATCGTCAACACCGCGTCGGTGGCCGCGTTCGACGGCCAGGTGGGCCAGGTGGCCTACGCCGCCACCAAGGGCGGCGTGGTCGGCATGACCCTGCCCATCGCCCGCGACCTGGCGCCGCTGGGTATCCGCTGCAACACCATCGCCCCGGGCATCTTCAACACGCCGTTGATGAACGCCGCCCCGGACAAGGTGAAAATGCCGCTGATCGAAATGACCCAGTTTCCCAAGCGTCTCGGCAACCCGCCGGAATACGCCGCCATGGTCTGCCACATGGTGGAGAACACCTTCCTCAACGGCGAGACCATCCGCTTGGACGGCGGCATCCGCATGCAGCCGCGTTAACCTTCCAGGCGATAGCAAGGCTCGTAGTGGCTGCCGGGCAGCTTCATGCGGCTCTGCGCCACGAACGACTGCAACAGCACATCCATCTGCGCCATCAGGCCCTTTTCGGCGGTAAGCCGATAGGGGCCGTGTTCCTCGATGGCGCGGATGCCCGCCTCTTTCACGTTGCCGGCGACGATGCCGGAAAACGCCCGCCGCAGGTTGGCGGCCAGATCGTACACCGGCAGGTCGGTGCGCAGCGCCAGCGCGGCCATGGCCTCGTGGGTGGGTTCGAACGGCCGCTGGAAGTCGTCGGGGACGGTGAGACGCCAGTTGTAGTAGAAGGCGTCGTCGTGCTCGCGGCGGAACTCGGTCAGGTCGCGCACCCCGTCACGCATGGCCAGGGCCACCGCTTCCGGGTCGTCGACGATGATCCGGTAGCGCTTGGCGGCATCGTCGCCCAGCGCGTAGCGGATGAAGGTGTCCACCTGGCGGAAGTAGTCGGCGCTGTCCGCCGGGCCGGTGAATACCACCGGCAGCGGGATATCCTGGTTGGCCGGATGCAGCAGCACCCCCAGCACATAGAGGATTTCCTCGGTGGTGCCGACGCCGCCGGGGAACACGATGATGCCGTGGGCCACGCGCAGAAACGCCTCCAGGCGCTTCTCGATGTCCGGCATGATCACCAGCTCGTTGACGATCGGGTTGGGCGCTTCCGCGGCGATGATGCCCGGCTCGGAAATACCCAGGTAGCGGCCCTGGCGGCGGCGCTGCTTGGCGTGCGCCACATGGGCGCCTTTCATCGGCCCCTTCATGGCGCCGGGCCCGCAGCCGGTGCAGATGTCCAGCTCCCGCAGCCCGAGCTGGTAGCCGACGCTCTTGGCGTAGTCGTACTCTTCCCGGGAAATCGAATGCCCGCCCCAGCACACCACCAGATTGGGCAGCTCGCCGGCGTGCAGCACCCCGGCGTTGCGCAGAATATGGAACACCGCGTTGGAAATGCCGGTGCTGTCGTCCAGGTCGAAGCGGCCGCCGTGCTGGATTTCGTTGGCCACGTAGACGATGTCCCGCAGCACCGCCGACAGGTGCTCGCGGATACCGCGAATCATGCGCCCGTCCACGAACGCTCCGGCCGGGGCGTTATCCAGCTTGAGCATCATGCCGCGGTCTTCCTGGATCACCTGGATGTCGAAATCCTTGTAGGTCTCCAGTACCTGGCGGCTGTCGTCGGTGGGGGTGCCGGCGTTCAGCACCGCCAGGGCGCAGCGGCGCAGCAGCTCGTGCAGACCCTTGGAGGAGGTGTCGCGCAGGCGCTCCACTTCCTGTTGGCTGAGAACTTCCAGGCTGCCCTCGGGGGCGACGATGGTCGATACCGTAGCGGTCATTGATAATCCAGTAGCAAAAGCGAGTTGAAAGTTGAAAGGCGCAGTATAGCCCCGACCCCGGTGCCAAGCGTAACGGGCCGGCGGCGGGCCGCAAGGCGCAAGCGATACACCAGGGGGCGCCCACCGCCTGCCTGTGGGTTGAGGCTTGTGGTCCGCGGCCGTTCCCGGCGTTGTAATTTTTTACATCATTTCATCGCCGTGGAGGCCGCGTGATGATGCGCGCCGGTCCGGAGTAGGCCACTATAGAGACTTCAGGTCAGGCCCGCGTCGGCGTCCGGTGAGCGTTGTCATCGAACCGTCACGGTCGGCGCCTAGCCTACCCGCGAGTATGAGCCAATCCTGGAGTGCGGCATGCTGCTCAAATATTTGAACGAATTGGACCAGGCGGTGCGTGAACTGGACCAGCACCCGGCCCCCGAGTCCCTGGCGCACTGCGCCGACTGTGTACGGGTACTGGAAGAGTACCTGGAGTCCCAGATGGAACCGGTGGCCCGGCGCGGCCGCGAGATCATGGCTGGAATGGTGCCCGCGTCGCTGTACGCCCGCCTGCACACCCCAGCCAGTCCCGCCCTCGCGGCGGTGTAGCTTATAGGCGCGGGTCCTTGTGGGAGCGAGCCTGCTCGCACGAGGCGGTTTCTATCATTGCCGCCGGTCGCGTAGAGCGCGCTCGCGTTCCTCGGGAAACAGGTCGGGCTGGCGGGGGGATTTCAGGTCGCGCAGCCGCAGGCCGATGCCCAGCAGTCTCGCCGGCGCCGGATGGCGCTCCCACAGCTGGGTGAGCAGCCGTTCGAACACGTCCCGGTCCGGGTGGTTGCCGCTCTGGTCGGCACTGACGATGCGGAAATCGTTATAGCGCACCTTCACCGTTAAGCCCTGCACGATATAATTCGCATCCAGGCGATCCATGCGCCGTTCCAGCCGCTCCAGCAGGTCGTCCAGTTCCTGCAGCCAGTGGGTCAGGGTCTGTTTGTCCTCGTGGTAGGTTTTCTCCACGCTCACCGACTTGCGCCGCCGGCTGGTTTGCACCGGCCGGTCGTCCTCGCCCCGCGCCAGATGGTAGAGCCGCTCGCCGAAACTGCCGAAATGATTGGCCAGCTCCAGCCGGGGCAGACCTTGCAGGTCGCCGCAGGTTTTGATGCCCAGTGCCGTGAGCTTGTCCTCGGTGACCCGGCCGACGCCGGAAATACGCTTCACCGGCAGCTCGGCGACAAAGCCGGCGACCTGATTCGGGGTGATCACGAACAGCCCGTCGGGCTTGCGCCAGTCGCTTGCCACCTTGGCCAGAAACTTGTTCGGCGCGACCCCGGCGGACACGGTGATGTTGACGGTCTCACGCACCTTGCGGCGGATCGCCTCGGCGATGCGCGTGGCGCTGTTGGCGTGCAGCGGGCTCTCGGTGACGTCGAGAAACGCCTCGTCCAGGGAGAGCGGCTCGATGATATTGGTAAAGGTGCGAAAAATGTCCTGAATTTGCCCGGACACACGTCGGTATTTATCGAAGTCAGGCGGTAGAATCACCAGTTCGGGGCACAGGCGCAGCGCCTGGGAGGAGGCCATGGCGCTGCGCACGCCGAAGCCGCGGGCCGGATAATTGCAAGTGGCGATCACGCCGCGCCGCTGCGGGTCGCCGCCCACCGCCACCGGCCGGCCGCGCAGGCGCGGATCGTCGCGCACTTCCACGGCGGCGTAGAAACAGTCGCAGTCCACATGGATAATTTTGCGGCTCACGGCGGTTCGCGGCTCCACTGAGGGCACAGGAGATGAAACACCTATGGTAGCACCACGACCATGATCACGGGATCCAACGCTCCCAAAGTATTGATCGTCGGCGCCGGCCCCACCGGCCTGACCCTGGGAATCAACCTGCTGCGCGGCGGGGTGCCGTGCCGGGTGATCGATAAACTGCCCGGCCGGTTGCCCTGGTCGCGGGCCCTGGGGCTGCACGCGCGCAGCCAGGAAATCTTCGATGCCATGGGCGTGCTGGATGCGGTGCGCCGCCAGTCGCGCACGTTCGAGGCGATCCGCGTCTACGGCGACAAGGGCCGCGACAAGGGCGTGCTGCTGAGCCTGCCCATGGGGGAGCTGCCGTCGCCGTTCCCGCGTCTGCTGTGCTGCCCCCAGCCGCGCATCGAAGCGGTGCTGGAAGAGCGCTTCCGCAGCCTCGGTGGCGAACTTTGGTGGGACAGCGAGCTGCTCGACTTCCAGCAGGACGGTTCCGGCGTTCAGGCCAGGGTGCGCCAGCATAGTGAAGAGCGGCAGTTGGAGGCGGACCTGCTGGTGGGCTGCGACGGCGCCCACTCCCGGGTGCGCGAGCTGCTGGGGCTGCCGTTCGTCGGCAACGATTATCAGGAACGCTTTTTGCTCGCCGACGTGGACTGGTCCCCGGACCTGGAAGATGACGCCTTCCACGGCTTCCTGCTTGCCGACGGCAACCTGATCGCGATTCCCATGCCCGACGGGCGCTGGCGCCTTGTGGTCACCGAGGAACCGTCGGACGACGAAGAGCACGACGACGCCGAGCCGGATATGGCGCTGTTCCACGAGCGCATCCGCGAGGCGCTGGGCGACCAGGCGCCGCTGCCTGGCGAGCCCCACTGGCTGAGCCGCTTCACCATCCAGCGCCGGCTGGTCAGCCACTACCGGCGTAACCGCATTCTGCTCGCCGGCGACGCCTGCCACGTACAGAGCCCGCTGGGCGCCCAGGGCATGAACACCGGCATCGCCGATGCCTTCAACCTGGCCTGGAAGCTGGTGCTGTTTTGCCGTGGACACGGCGGCGGGGCGCTGCTGGACAGCTATCAGCGTGAGCGCCGGCCGGTGGCTGAGGACATGCTGCGCGGCGTGGACGCTTTATCGCGGGCCTCCTTCGTGCGCGCCAAACTGCTGCGCGGCGCCCGTGATTCGCTGCTGCGCCTGGCGGGCAACCGCCCGCAACTGGGCCGGCGCCTGGTGCGCCGCGCCAGCCAGCTGGACGTACACTATCGGCATTCACCGCTGGTCGATGCCGGGCCCGATGCGGACCTGGGCTGGCGCCACCAGGGACCGCTGCCCGGCGACCGGGTGCCGGACGCCCGCCTGCAGTCGCAGCGCGACGGCTCGCCGCGTCGCGTTCAGGCGCTGCTGCGCCAGCCGGTGCACCACCTGCTGCTGCAACTGGGGGGCGAGCCGGACCACCGCGCCCGTGTGATCCTCCACGCGCTGCTGTCACGGTTGCCCGATGAATACCTCAATGAACTGCGCGTCACCGTGATCAGCCGTGACGGCTTCGAACTGGACCGCTCTGACACCGGCGCCGGCCGCGCCCACCTGTGGCGCGACCACGACGGTGAATTCGAGCAGGCTTTCGGTACCGGCAGCCGGCTATGGCTGATGCGCCCCGACGGCCACCTCGGCTACCGCGCGCCGCTCACCGACGCCGACTACCTGTTCGCCTACCTCGAGCGCCTGTTCCACCACTAAGGCCCGCTCCCACAAGGCTAGTGCCGCTGGCGGAGGCCGGCGAGGGCGATCACCGCCAGCACAGCGCCGAGGGCGCCGCCACCACCGCCCCCACCGCCGCCGCCATTACTGCTGGAGGTGGCTTGTTGTCCGGCGTAATTGAAGGTGACGCTGGCGCTGTTGTTGTCGGTGGGGAAGTCCCCGTTTTCCGCACTGACCGTCGCGTTGAACGTGCTCTCGCGAGGTATGGAAGTGCTGAGCGTAAACCGGGCGGTCACCGTCTGCTCGGGGTCGAGTGAAGAGACCAGAATGCAGGGGTCGGCCTGGCAGTTGGCGCTGCTGCCGGTGATGGAGGTGCCGCTTGGTGGTGCCACGTTCAGCTGAACCTGATTGGCGATCGCGCCATCCAAGTAGGACAGGTTCTTCACAGTGACTTCAATCGTCGCCTGGCCGTTATTGGCGCCGTCTGCTTCCGCCACCACTCGCCGTGCGGTAATGCTTAGGTCCGCTTGTTCGGAGAAAATGACGGGAATGTCCCGCACATTATTCTTTATGCGGTAATCGTCTTCATCCGAGGATGAATTGAGAAATAGAGTGCCCTGGCTCGGCGAAGCGCTGAGGAAGCTCCGCTCTACAATGAAGTTGCCGCCGCTACTTGCTCCTGGCGACAGTTGAGCCGCTACCGTGCAACTGGTCCCTGAACAACCTGTCCAGTCGGTCGTAACATTGAGGCCGCTGTCTGTGTAAGAAAAGGACGGGTTGCTGACCGTTCGGATCAGGCTGTCGTTAACCAGGCTGGCGGTGATCGTCACCGAGGAATCAGGCGCCGTGTAGTAGCGGTCACGGCCAGTGGTGAAATCCAAATCCACCAGCGGCTCGCCCAAAGTAACGCCAGCGTTCTCAATGAAGTCGATTTGTCCGGACACGTCGGTATAAACGGTCGGTCGTTGGCTGGCGCAATCGGGCGTGCCGAAGCTGGTCAGGCCTATCACATAAGGAGCCGGGTCCTCACCCAGGAAAAGTGGCCCGCCGCTGTCGCCCTGGCAGGTGTCTTGGCGCTGCTGGTTGATCGGATTTAATTCGGCGGCGCACAGCATCTGGCCGTTTTCGAGTTGAAAGCTCCAGGCTTCGTTGCAGGTATCGAATGGGACGTAATCCAGCTGCACTTCCTGCAACCTATCGGATAGCTGTGGATCATCTGGATTGGTGACACCCCAGCCTATAGCGGTTAGCGCCTCGTCACGGCGCGACCGATCCAGCGTTTCAAGAGTCTGGCGGTGGGATTCATCAGCCAGACTGGGGAAGATGCCCGGGTTGACAGGACTGCTTAAGCGTAACAGTGCAATATCCCGACCCACATTGAACAACGCATCCGCGTTGCTTTGTTCGGAAGGTAATTCAAAGGAATCAACTGCTCTGGCCGCGCTGGGATTTTGGCGTGGATTGGAGCCGCTACCAACCCAAACGGTGAGCAAGCCTGCGTTGGTTACTCGGCGCCCATCTTCATCGAAAAAACAATGAGCCGCTGTGACTACCAGTTGTTCAGTCAGCGCCATGCCGCTGCAGTAGCCCGCTGTTTCGTCGTTCGGGTCATCGTCAATCTTGACGAGTGCCGCCCAGGGCCAGTCCCCGGTGGCATCCTCACCACCAATAATACGTGGCGACGCTTCCTGGGCCGCGGCAGCGGCGCTTAGCGAAAGAAATGCGGGCAGCGCCGCGCAGGTGATCAACCAGCGAACCATGGCTATTCCTCGGATCTGACCCTTTTATCCGAGCATACCGCCTCCACGCGGTCGGCGCGTGATGAAACCGTTACCGTTTCGTTAATACAACAAACGACCGTGCCGCTCAGGCGAGCGGCGAGGCGTGGGCGAGCCAGTGATCCTGGTCGTCGCGGGTGCGGGGCATGGCGGTTTGCAGGTGGTAGAGCACCTGTTCCAGGGCGGCGTTGGCGCTGTTCAGGGTCATCACGGCGGCGCGCAGGCCGGGCTGGCGCTCGCGCAGGTCGGCGAGCACGCGCTCGGCGGCGCCGGTGGCGGTGCTGGGCAGCAGCAGCGCCAGGTGGTCGTCGTCGTAGCGGGCGATCACGTCGCTGCGGCGCAGGCGCTGGCCGACGGTGTCGGCCAGGGCGTTGATGTCCGGGTGGTGAACCAGCACCAGGGTCAGCGGCGAGGACAGCCGGTCGTGCAGCGGAATCAGCCAGCCGGCGGTGCTGGTCAGGGCGGTGCGGCTGATAAAACCGGTCTGCGGGTCGCGCCAGGCGGTTTCCACCGACTGCCGGGCCAGAACCTGGTTGCGCCAGATCATCAGGCCGAAATAGAGCATGCACACGGTGAGGGCGGCGAGCAGGAACAGGCTGGCGGAGGCGGCGGTCTCGGCACCGCCGGGGCTGTAGCTGATGCGTATCGGCATGACGATGGCCAGCACCACCTCGGCGGCGGCCAGCATCACCAGAAACCGTTTCAGCCCGTGCAGCAGGCCGTTACTGAGCACCGCCAGGAACAGCAGCGCCATGGTCGGCGGCGGCTCTCCGCCGTCGAGCAGAATCACGATGCCGAGAATCACCAGGTCCAGGCCGGACGCCAGGATGGTGGCGTGCGGCACGCGCGCGATCAGAAACAGCAGTTGCAGGGCCAGGTAGCTGCCGGCCAGAATCCAGGGCGTGGACACCGGCACCGTGAAGAAGAACCCTTCGGAATGGTTGAAATAGAGCACCGCCAGGATGGCGAATAAGGCCCGGGCCAGATATTGAAGTACGATGACGCCCTGTTCCGTGGACACGCGCGAAGAAGTTTCCATGAGTGGCGATGTTCCTCAAAGCAATGTGCACTATGTTGCGTCACCTCCCCGGCGGAATAAAGATACAGTCGGGTGTAAAGTTGTAAAAACGATACCGGGAGTGAAGATGTCGGTGGATCAGGATCAACACGCGCCCCTGCGCGACAATGTGCGCCTGCTGGGCGAAGAGCTGGGCGTGGTGCTCCGGGAGCAATCCGGGGATCGGCTTTACGATACCGTGGAAACGATCCGCCAGGCGGCGGTGGAAAGCCGCTCCGAAGGGGAAATGGAGCTGACCCGTTTGCGCGGCCTGCTGGACCCGCTGGACGACGACACCCTGCTGGAGGTGGCGCGCGCGTTCAGTCAGTTCCTCAACCTGGCCAACATCGCCGAGCAGCATCACCGCGAGCGTCTGCACCGCCGCCACGAGCGTTACCCCGGCGACCCGGACACCGACCAGGGGCTGCGCCAGGTGCTGGCGGAGCTGAAGCAGAAGGGCATCGAGCCGCAACGCATCCGCGAGACGTTGACGCCGCTGTCCGTGGAGCTGGTGCTCACCGCCCACCCCACCGAGGTGACCCGCCGCACCCTGATCCGCAAATACGACCAGATGGCCGATCTGCTCGCCGAGCTGGACCGCCCGGACATTAACGCCGAAGAGCACCACGGCCTGCGCCAGCGCCTACGCGAACTGATTCTGTCCGCCTGGGCCACCGACGAAATCCGCCGCGAGCGGCCCACGCCGGTGGACGAAGCCAAATGGGGATTCGCGGTGATCGAGCAATCACTGTGGAAAGCGGTGCCCCGCGTGATGCGCGACATCGAAGCGGAACTGGGCCAGGCCGGCATCGACGCCTTGCCCGCCGACTGGGTGCCGATCCGTTTCGCCTCCTGGATGGGCGGCGACCGCGACGGCAACCCCAATGTCACCGCCACCGTCACCCGAGAGGTGTTGCTGCTGGCACGTTGGATGGCCGCCGACCTCTACCTGCGCGACGTGGAAAACCTGCTGGCGGACCTGTCCATGCACAATGCCAGCGACGAATTGCTGGCGCGCACCGGCCCCAGCCACGAACCCTACCGGGTGGTGCTGCGCGGCGTGCGTGACCGCCTGAAGATTACCCGTCGGCGCATGGAGGCGCTGGTGGAAGGGCGCCCGGTCCCCGAGGGTGAAGGCTTCACCGAGGGCCGACAGCTGCTCGAGGAACTGCTGTTGCTGGACCGCTCCCTGCGCGCGGTCGGTTTGGGCGCCATCGCCGACGGCGAGCTCAAGGACACGCTGCGGCGTCTCAATTGTTTCGGTATTACGTTGCTGTGTCTGGACATCCGCCAGGAATCCACCCGCCATACCGCCGCCCTGGACGCCATCACCCGTTACCTGGGCCTGGGCGGTTACGGCGAATGGGACGAGCAACAAAAGCAGAATTTCCTGCTTGCCGAGCTGGAAAGCCGCCGCCCGCTGGTCGACGACGCCTTCTACCGCAGCGACCTGTGCGACGGCGACGTGCGCGAGGTGCTGGAAACCTGCCAGGTAATCGCCGAGCAGGGTCCGGAAGGCCTGGGCGCTTACGTGATCTCCATGGCCAAGACTTCCTCCGACGTGCTGGCGGTGATGCTGCTGCAGAAAATCGCCGGGGTGCGCCGGCCGATGCGCGTGGTGCCGCTGTTTGAAACCCTGGACGATCTGAATAACGCCGGCGACACCATGTCCGCGCTGCTCGACATTCCGCTCTACAAGCAAAGAGTGAGCGACGGCCAGGAAGTGATGATCGGCTATTCGGATTCCGCCAAGGACGCCGGCTTCCTGGGCGCCGCCTGGGCCCAGTTCAGTGCCCAGGAAGCGCTCACCAAAACCTTCCAGACACACGGCGTGCCGCTGACGCTGTTCCACGGCCGTGGCGGCTCCATCTCCCGCGGGGGCTCGCCCACCCGCATGGCGCTGCTGTCGCAGCCGCCGGGCTCGGTGGCCGGGCGCATCCGCGTTACCGAACAGGGCGAAGTGATCCGCTTCAAATACGGCCGCCCCTCGGTGGCGGTCTACAACCTGGAGCAGTACGTGGCCGCCACCCTGGAAGCCACCCTGGTGCCGCCCCGCGAGCCGGACGCCGAGTGGCGCGCGCAAATGCAGAAGCTCACCGACGTGTCCGTGGCCGGCTACCGCCAGGTGGTCCGTGAAGACCCGGCGCTGGTCAGTTACCTGCGCACCGTCACCCCGGAAACCGAGCTCAGCCGCCTGGCCCTGGGCAGCCGGCCGGCGCGCCGCAAAACCGGCGGCGGCATCGAATCCCTGCGCGCCATCCCCTGGGTGTTCGCCTGGACACAGATCCGCCTGATGCTGCCCGCCTGGCTGGGCACCGGCGCGGCGCTGGAAGCCGCCCTCGACGATCCCGAGGATCTCGCCGCGGTGCGCGACATGGCGGAGCGCTGGCCGTTCTTTCAGGGCGTGGTGGACATGCTGGAAATGGTGCTCGCCAAGGCCGACCCGCGCGTCGCCGCCTGGTACGAAGAGCGTCTCACCGACGACCCGGAACAAACCCGGCTGGGCGACGTGCTGCGCCAGCGGCTCGCCTCCACCGTGGACGCCCTGCACCGGCTCACCGGCCGCGAAGACCTGCTCGACAACAACCCGGTAATGCGCTGGTCGATCCGCGTGCGCGACCCCTACACCGACCCGCTGCACCTGTTGCAGGCCGAACTGATGGCCCGCCTGCGCGACCGCGACAGCGACCCGGTGCTGGAAAGCGCCCTGATGGTCACCATCGCCGGCATCGCCGCCGGCCTGCGCAACACCGGCTAAGTTGGGGGTCTGGCCCGCGAAAGGGTGGCGCCAGCCACCCGGCGGGGCCTCATGCGGAACCTTACGCGGCGACGTGCATCTCTACGTGCAGGCCCGCCGCCACCACCAGGTTGACCAGAGTGTCGAGGCTGAACAGGTGGATCTTGCCGCGCATCAAATCCGAGATGCGCGGTTGCGTAACGCCCAAACGCCGGGCCGTCTCAGTCTGGTTCCAGCCCTGGGTTTTGATGTGTTTCTCCAGGGCCATCATCAGGGAAGATCGAAGCTTGAGGTTCTCCGCCTCGGCGGGATCGTCTTCAATAGCGTCCCAGACGCTTTCGAATATCTCTCCGTTCATCGATTCACCTCTCTAAGCAAAGCACTATACCGTTGCCGGGCGAGCTCAATATCCTCGCGGTTGGTCGCTCGCGTCTTCTTTTGAAAGCAATGCAGTACATAAATCGCTTTCGGAAAATGGACAACGTAAATAATTCGGAATGCGCCGCCCGCTTCGCGGATGCGAACTTCCCGGGCGCCAGGACCAATAGCGCGCATTGGTTTCCAGTCGCTTGGTTCCATGCCTTCCTGGACCTTCCCCAGTTGATAGCCAGCGTCCTGACGTGCTGCTGCTGGGAACGTGCCAAGGTCGACCAGTGATCTACCGCAAAACTTTAGTGGCTTGAGTTTTGGTATCGAGTCCATGATATATATAAGATTCTATATAATCCAGTTTCATATTGAGTGCCTCAACGGTAGGGAAGGGGGCGTACCCGGTTAATCAGCGTATGCAGAGAGAGGTTGTCAGCTATGTCGGTTACTTTGCCGAGTAAATCTCTGAGCCGGGTAGGCCAATAGCTTGCGCGCGGGCTGGCGCGACGTCGGGAGTGGGGTAGGCTAGGCGAAAACAACGGCGTCACGCCAAGGAGTGACCATGAGCGCCCAGGACACCCACGTTACCCTGCCCAACGGCCACCGCATGCGGGCCCGCTGGTTCCTGCCCGAGCAACCCAACGGCCTGAACGCGGCGGTGATCGTCATCCACGACATCTTCGGTTTCAGCGACGACCAGGCGCGCATCGCGAAGCGCCTCGCCGATAACGGTTATCCGGTGCTGGCACCGGATCTCTACGACCGGCCCGGCGCCAAAAGCCTGTGCGTGGTGCGCACCCTGCGCGAACACGAGGCCGGCCACGGCGACGCCTTCGATCAGCTCGACGCCTGCCGGCAATGGGTGCTGGAACAAACCGATCAACCGGTTAGCAAAGTGGCCATGATGGGCTTCTGCATGGGCGGCCGCTTTGCGTTGCTCTACGCCACCCGGGGCACCCTGCAGGTGGTGGCGCCGTTCTACGGCGGTGTGCCCCGCAAAGCCAGCGCGCTCACCGGCATTTGCCCGGTAGTCGGCGGCTGGGGCAAGAAGGACCTGATTTACGGCCAACACGGTGAGAGGCTGGCCGGCCACCTCACCGAACTTGGGGTCGAGCACGACGTTAAAACCTACCCGCGCGCCGGCCACTCCTACATGAACAACCACCAGACTTTCCTGTTTAAACGCATGGCGGACTACAGCCCGCTACGCGCCAAACACGACCCGGACGCCGCCGAGGACAGTTGGCAACGGGTATTGGCGTTTTTTGAGAAAACGCTGGCGGTTTGAATTACGTAGACCCATTTACGAAAACGCGATGTCAGTTCCGGACCCGCAACCCTGCTTTTTGGAACCAAGGGTCCTTGAGCCCTGCGAGCCGTAACCTTTTAGGGCGTCAGGGCTCATCATTGATTTTGGATGCTTTCGTTAAAGGCATTCCATTGTTGAGGTATCGGCAACGCTGGAATGCTCTTTGACGCTTGGCTGCCGGTGCCTGGGCGACCTCGGGTAGTGATAGTCCAGGTAATTATCCACCGCGTCCTGGAAGGCGCGTATCAAGCCGATGGCGGTATCGGCCTGGTAGTGCACCGGCACTTTGATGTTGAGCAGGGCGCCGTGCAGGCAGTTGTTTTTCCGGCTGACCTCGACGTAGCCGTAATATCCGCGATGTTGGAGAAGTATCGTCATTGTCCTCTCGCCTCCGTGCGAACGGTTAGGCGTTAACGGTAACGCAGGTCGGTGGCGGCAAAAGTAGGCGCAAAATGACGGAACGTGTAAGAGATTGGCTACGCGTGCTCTGGGCGAAAGATTACACAGCGTTCCCGAGTTAAGTGCGCCGGAACCAGCCCTTGAGACGCCGCCACCAGGGTTCCCGGTCGCGCAAGCCGATGTGGGCGCCGTCGCAGTGGGGCGGGGTGCGCGTGGCGCCGCAGCCGCAGAAAAGCACGATCTCTTCCTTGCGCGCGGTGTAGCTCACCCGCTCGTCGGCGCCGCAACGCTCATCGCTGCAAAACGGGGCCGTGTCGCTGTGGCCGCAGGCGCACCAATGCCGGACTTCCCCGGCGCCGAGCTTGATCGGCTGCGGGTAGCGCGGTGTCGCGCGGCGATCAGTACGCATGAGCCTTTGTCTCCTAACGGTCACAACCCTGTCACGGGACAGCAATGGGGGGCTTCCAGACTGGCGTAAATCCAATCTGGAGCTCGTTATGCTTGCGCAAGCCGCCGGAAAGATCAAAGCCCTGCGACCGCCATTCAAAGACGTGTTCAAGCCCCGTGACGCTCTCAAAGGGGCGCAAACGGGCGCCCGGTTCAGCGCCTATTTCACCCGTTCCCGCCGGGAGATTCTCAAGATTCAGCGTCTGCGCTATCGGATCTTCTCGCAGGAATACGGTGCCAGCTTCCATGCGCCCTTTGGCCTGGACCGGGACCGTTTCGATCGCCATTGCTTGCACTTGGTGGTGCGCGATAATCAGAGCGGCGAGTTGGTGGGTTATACCCGCGTGCTGGGCGGGGAGCGCACCCATAAAACCGGCGGCTTCTACTCCGCCAACGAGTTTCATCTCGGGCCGCTGGCCGGCCTGCAGGGCCGCGTGGCGGAAATAGGCCGTACCTGTATTCATCCGGATTACCGGGGTGGGGCGGTGATCACCGTGCTGTGGGCGCGGCTGGCTCAGTACATGCTTGAAAATGACATCGGTTCCTTGATCGGCTGCGCCAGTATTGCGTTGAGCGAGGGGTTCAACGTGGCGGCGATTGACCAGCGCATCCGTGAGTCCCACCTGACCCCGCCGCACCTGCGGGTGACGCCGCGTTTCCGGCTTGACCGCATGCCCGGTGACGCCCTGGACGGCGCCGGTGAACGCGGCGGGGTGAAGATGCCGCCGCTGCTCAAGGCCTACCTGCGTATGGGCGCGCGGGTGTGCGGCGAGCCGTGTTGGGACCCGGATTTCAACTGCCTGGATTACTTCATTCTGATGGAGGTGTCGCGGTTGCCGGCGCGCTATGTTCAGCACTTCCTGCAGCCCGGCGGCGCCGGCCGGCCGGCGGCCGCGGTGGCGGTGTGACGATGCGGGAGGTGTCGCTGAATGCGCCGTTTGACGAGCGGCCGGCGCGGGTTACCGCGCGCCGTTGCTGGCGCGCCTTGCGGGTGCTGGCGCATTTGCTGTCCGGGATGCTCGAGGCCGTCTGGTTGAGGGCCGGGCGCGATCCGCAGCGGGTGGTGGTACTGAACGCCAAGCGGCGCTGGTGCCTGCGCTTTCTCACCATTCTCGGGGTGGAACTGCGCGTCGAGGGGCCGTTGCGGGCCGGGCCGGTGCTTTTGGTCAGCAACCATGTGTCCTGGCTGGATATTCCAGTGATCGCCGCCGCGCGGCCGTGCTACTTCCTGTCCAAGGCGGAGGTGGCGGAATGGCCGGTGATCGGCTGGCTGGCGCGTGCTGTGGGCACCCTGTTTATCCGTCGCGGTGGCGGTGAGTCCAAGGCCAAGGCCGAGGAGATCCGCGGCCGGCTGGATCGCGGCCAAGGCATTCTGGTGTTCCCGGAAGGCACCACCACCGATGGTCGTGGCGTGCGCCGGTTCTTCCCGCAGTTATTCGCCGCCGCCGGCGACCACGCCCCGGTGCAGACCGTCGCCGTGCGCTACCGCGATGAGCAAGGCCGGCCGGACACCGGCATCGCTTTCATCGACGACGATGAGTTTCACCATCACCTGTGGCGACTGCTGGGGCGCCGCCGGATCGTCGTCGAGCTGACCTTCGGCGCGCCCTTGCCGCCGGACGAGCCCCGCGCCCTGGCCCGCGCAGCCCGCGAGCGCATCGTCGCCGACCTCGGCGCCGCAATGGGTGTGGATGTCGGGTTACGGCCTTCGGCCTAACCCGACCTACTTTCTGTCCCATCCCACCGTACGCCCTGACTCACGGAAAGTTCCGCTCTGGCCGACGTGCCGGGTCGTTTCCTGCTTACGTCCGATCTCATCAGCGTCCGCTAAGGTGCCTTGATTCAATACCATTTTTGACAGGCAACTATATTTAGTTGCAAAATGGACGCGTTCTATGACGAGTACCCGACGCCTGGCCACCAAATTGAAGGCGCTCGAGCAAGGGTTTACCTGGCAAGAGCTTGAAACATTGCTTCGTCGATTGGGGTACGAGCGCAGGGAAGGGAGTGGCTCGCGCGTCAAATTCACGAACGGCGATTCGTTACAGCTGATAAGTCTGCATCATCCCCATCCGGGTAATGAGCTGAAACGTTACGCGCGACGCCAGGTGATCGAGAAGTTAGAGGATGGAGGCCTGATCTAGATGGCGAATCTGCTGCAATATCGCGGTTACTACGGGTCCATTGAGGCCAGCCCGGAAGATAATTGTCTGTACGGCAAACTGCTCTATATCCAGGCCTTGGTTAATTATGAAGCCGAGACCGTCGCCGCGCTGGAGCAAGCGTTCCAGCAGGCCGTGGACGATTACCTGGCGGACTGTGCCGAGTCCGGTCAGCCGCCGGAGAAGCCGTGTAAGGGCTCCTTCAATGTCCGCGTCGGCCACGATGTTCACTTGGCGGCCGCGCGTGCGGCAACGCAAGAAGACTCTTCCCTGAACGAGCTTGTGCGAAAAGCGCTGGAAAGCTATCTGGCCGAACCTCGACGGAATGACGCGATAGCCGACCCCGCCAAAAACATTCGATAAACGCCGCCGACTCTAACCCGGGCTCCCGTTGATGCGTCTTGGCTGACATAAAGTTCCGCTCTCGCCGACACGCCGGGTCGTTTCCTGCCTACCTCCGATCTCGTCCTGATCCGCTACGCTGACCCCATAACGGGGAGACCAGGCACTGCCTGTGATGGCGGCTATGTCGCCAGGTGGATCACTGTGTTTCTGTATTGAGGTGCGATACGTTACGGGTTACACTCAGCGATGATACGAAGTTTCAAACACAAAGGTTTGGCCCGTTTCTTCTCGTCCGGTAGCACGGCGGGTATTCAGGCTGCCCATGCTAAGAGACTTCGTCTTATCCTCGGCAGGTTGCATGCCGCGTCAGAGCCTAAGGATATGAGTTTGCCCGGGCTCCGGTTACATAAGTTGACGGGCAGTCGTGCCGGTATCTGGTCCGTTACGGTGAGCGGCAACTGGCGTGTGACGTTCCGCTTCAAGGATGGGGACGCCGAGGTTGTGAACTACGAGGATTACCATTGAGGTGTCACTATGCTGATGCACAACCCTCCTCACCCCGGTGAAGTCATAAAAGAGCTCTGTCTCAATCCTCTTGGGTTGACGGTGACCGCCGCGGCCGAAGCGCTAGGGGTCAGCCGCAAGACATTGAGCGCGATACTGAACGGAAAGGCGGGTATCAGTCCCGAAATGGCGATCCGGCTCTCCATAGCGTTTGATACATCCGCCGAGAGTTGGCTTACGCAGCAGGCGCAGTACGAACTCTGGCACGCCGAACAACACCGGAAGGATCTGAACGTTAAGAAATTGGTCGCCGCGTAAGTCAATGGGCCAGTGGACGTGGGGGTGGCGTCTTTGGCCCGACCCGGCTACCGGCGACGGTGCCGGGCCTGCTACTATTGGCGCCGTTTTGAGTTGCCATGAGGAAGGCCCGTGACCCGCGCCAGCGACCTGAAAAAATCCGACGTTATTGAACACAACGGCTCCCTGTTCGTGATCCGCCAGATCGAGGTGAATTCTCCCTCGGCAAGGGGCGCCGCCACGCTGTACCGGGTGCGCGCCGCCGCGGTGGGCGGCGGGCCCAAGTTCGAGGAGCGTTACAAGGGCGACGATGACGTGCCCACGGTGGAGTTGCTGCGCCGGCCGGTGCATTTCTCCTACGTGGACGGCGACGACCATGTGTTCATGGACGACGAGGATTTCTCGCAATACCCGCTGAAGGCCGAGGACATTCGCGACGAGCTGCCGTTCATCACCGAGGGCTGCGACGGTTTGCTGGCCCTGAAGGTGGGGGACTCGGTGATCGGCCTGGAGTTGCCGTTGTCGGTGGTGCTCACGATCACCGAGACCACGCCGGCGATGAAGGCGGCCTCCGCCAGTGCCCGCACCAAGCCCGCCACCCTGGAGACCGGCCTGGTGGTCCAGGTGCCGGAGTACATTCAGGAGGGAGAGAAGGTGAAGGTGAATACCTCCGAGCGGAAGTTCATGTCCCGTGCTTGAAGATCAGCTTCAAGCTCCAAGCCCCAAGCTGCAAGTGGGCCGGGTGCCGCTACCCCGGGCCTGCTTGCGGCTTGCAGCTTGTAGCTTGTGGCTGCTTTTGTCGGGCTGCCAGCTGGGCTACTACGGCCAGGCCGTGAAGGGCCACATGGATCTGATGGGCGAGCGCCAGCCGGTGGCGGAGGTGGTGGCCGATCCGGACACGCCGGCGGCGGTCCGCCGGCAGCTGGCCCTGGCCGGCGACGTGCTCACGTTCGCCGACGAGGCCCTGGCGCTGCCGGCGCGCAACGTCTACCAGGACTATGTGCATTTGCGGGACGATGCGGTGGTCTGGAACGTGGTCGCCGCGCCGCCGTATTCCCTCGAGCCGCGCACCTGGTGCTATCTGTTTTTGGGCTGCCTGAGCTACCGGGGTTACTTCGACCGGTCCGACGCCGAGGCGCTGGCCGCCAAGCTGGACGCCCAGGGCCAGGACACCTATGTGGGCGGCGCCATCGCTTATTCCACCCTGGGGTGGTTCGCGGACCCGCTGACCACGCCGATGATCGACCGCTCCGGCCCGGCCCTGGTGGAACTGCTGATTCACGAGCTGGTCCACCGGCGGCTCTATATTCGCGACGACACCCGCTTCAATGAGTCCCTGGCCACCATGGTGGCCCGCGAGGGCACGCTGCGCTATCTGGCCCGCCACGATCTGGAGGTGGATCTGGACCGCTGGCAGCAGCGTGACCGCGCCCGTGACGCCTTTCTGGCGCTGGTCGGCGACACCCGTGAGCAGCTGGGCGCGCTGTACGCCAGCGGCGCCGATGAAGCCGCCATGGCGGAACGCAAAGCGGCGTTGATCGAGGCCCTGCGCGAGAACTACCGGGCCCGCGCCGAGCAGGTGCCGGGCCTGAAGGCCTACGCCGGCTTTTTCGAGGGGCCGCTGAACAACGCCCGCTTGAACGGAGTCCATGACTATTACGGTCTGGTGGGGATGTTCCAGCAATTGCTGCTAAGCTGCGGCGGGCACTGGGGCTGTTTCTGGCAGGCGGTGGAAACATTAGCGGACCGTGAAACCCGGGCCTTGTAGGAGCGGGCCCGGCAAAGAGGACTGGAATGCTTGAACTGGTGCGTGTGAACAACGAGAAGCTGGCCCGGCAATTGGCCCATGTGCTGGCTCGGGAGGGCATCCGTACCCGCGAGGAAGCCCGCGACGGCGAGTTCGTGCTGTTTCTGGAAGACCCGGGCCGCCATGACGACGCGCGCAAGATCGCTGAGGCGTTTCTGCGCGACCCGGGCGCGCGCCGCTGGCAGGACAACGCCTGGCAGGCCAGCGAGCCGGTCACTGGGCTGCCCCGCCAGCAGGTGTTCTCCGGCGGCTGGTTCAAGAGCATGGGGCCGGTTACCCGCACGGTGCTGGTGGTCAGCGCGCTGATTTACGCTTCGCCCTACGTGATCGGCCCGCAGATCTATTACGCGCTGATGTTTCCGCAGAGCCTGGACGGTCTGGCGGCTCAGCCGTGGCGCCTGTTCAGCCCCATGCTGCTGCATTTTTCAGTGCTTCACATCATCTTCAACCTGCTGTGGTGGAGTGACCTGGGCCGGCTTATCGAGCGCTTCCAGTCCAGCTTCCAGCTGGTGTGGATCACGCTGCTGGTGGCGGCGGTGTCCAACCTGGCGCAATTCATGGACACCGGGCCGCGTTTCGGTGGGCTTTCCGGGGTGGTGTACGGTCTGCTTGGCTATTTGTGGCTGTACGGCAAAACCAACCCGGCGGCCGGGTATCAGCTGCGCCGGGAGATTGTGATATTGATGCTGGTCTGGCTGGTGATCTGCTATGTGGGCCTGGCGGATATCGTTGCCAACGCGGCGCATTTGTCCGGTCTGATCACCGGCGCGGTGCTGGGCGCGGGCATCGGCCTTTACCGCCGCGCCCGCTATTACAAAGGCTTGTAGGAGCGGGCGGGGCCCGCTCCTACGAGCCGAGGAGATGGAGCAGACGATGTACAGAATATTGGGCGTGACGCTGATGCTGGCGTTAATGAGCGGCTGTGGGGTGGCGCGCCTGGACGACAGCCTGGGTCGCGCGGTGATGCAAAACAACGACCTGGCCACCGTGGAGGCGGGATTACCGTCCTATCTGCTGATGGTGGACGGGTTGATCGTCAACTGGCCGGAACGCAGTGGTCTGCTGATCACCGGTGCCGATCTGTACGGCGCCTACGCCGGGGTCTTCGTGGACGACGAGGCGCGCGCCGCGCGGCTTAACGAGAAGGCGCTCGGCTATGCGCTGCGCGGCGCTTGCGCCCATGACGGCGACTACTGCGATCTGCGCGACATCGAGGTGCCGGCGTTCGAGGCGCTGCTCGACGAGGCCGGCCAGGATGACGTCCCCGTTCTGTTCTCGCTGGGCGGCGCCTGGGCCGGCTATATCCAGACCCACACCGACGACTGGAACGCGGTGGCGGAACTGTCCCGGGTGCGGCTGCTGATGGAGCGGGTGGTGGCACTGGACGAAGACTACCGCTACGGTCAGGCGCACATGTACCTGGGCGTGCTGAACAGCATCCTGCCGGCGAGCCTGGGTGGCCGCCCGGAGCAAGCGCGCGAGCATTTCGAGCGGGCGGTGGCGCTCTCGGAGGGCCGCAACCTGTTGGCGCGGGTGCTGTTCGCCGAGCACTACGCGCGTCTGGTATTCGACCGCGAGCTGCACGATGAGCAGTTGCGTAAAGTGCTCGACGCCGATGTGGACGTGCCGGACCTGACGCTTCAGAACACCTACGCCAGGCAGCAGGCGCGACAGTTGCTGGACAGCGCCGACGATTATTTCTGAGGCCTTGGAGTGCAGGCCTTGTGGGAGCGGACACCCTGTGGGAGCGGGCCCTGCGCGCGAAAGGCCGGCAACGCCGGCCGGCAGGATACCAGAGAGGGTGTTTATGCTGCGGGTAGAGGGCGCTCTGGGATCCTGCCGGCAAGCAAAGCTTGCCTTTCGCGGGCATGGCCCGCTCCCACAAGGGTCCGCTCCCACAAAGGAGCTGTTTTTTGACGATGGAGAGAAGGATGTTGCGAATTTCCGTGGCCTTGCTGGCCCTGTTCCCGGTGCTGGCCTTCGCCACCACCTTGAAGATTTCCACGCTGTACCCGGACGGCACGGCGGTGGTCAAGGCGCTGAAAAAAGCCGGCGACACCATCGAGCAGGAAACCGACGGCCGGGTCAGCCTGAAGATTTACCCGGGCGGGGTGATGGGCGACGACCGGGCGGTGCAGCGCAAGATCCGCGTCGGCCAGCTGCACGGGCAGATGGCCCAGGGAGGGGCTTTCGCCGGCGCCTATCCGGACAGCCAGATTCTCAATGTGCCGCTCACGTTCAATAACTACGCCGAGGTGGACGCCGCCCGCGCCGAGCTGGATCCGCTGATCCAGAAAGGCCTGGAAGACAACGGCTGGGTCAGCTTCGGTCTGGTGGACGGCGGCTTCGCCTACATTATGTCGGCCAAGCCGGTGCGCGGCCTGGACGACCTGCGCGCGCAGAAGCTGTGGTTGCCCTCCGGCGACAGCGCCTCCGCCAACGCCGCCGACACCCTGGGACTGTCGCCCATCGTGCTGAATATCGGCTCCGTGCTGACTTCTCTGCAAACCGGCGCGGTGAACGCCTTCGCGGCGCCGCCGGTGGCCGCGCTCACCCTGCAGTGGTATTCCCGGGTGGATTACATCACCGATCTGCCGCTGCTCTACACCTACGGTTTGTTGGCGATTCACAAACGCCATTTCGACCGACTCGCCGATGAGGATCAGGCGGTGGTGCGGCGGGTGCTGGAAAGCGCCTTCGACAAGATCGACCGGGACAGCCGTGAGCAGAACAAGGACGCCTTCCAGGCGGTCCGCAACCAGGGTCTCGAACTGGTGGCGCCCAGCGACGCGCAACGCGCCGAATGGAAGCGCTACGCTGACAAGGCCACCAACGAGTTGGTGGAAGAGGGCGAGCTGAGCCGCGACATGCTCGAGCGGCTGCACCGCATCCTCGAGAGCCACCGCGGCGCGGCCCGGTAAATGCGCCGCTTGCTGTTCTGGCTGCACCGTTTCGAGGACGCACTGATCGTCACCGTGCTGCTGGGCATGGTGTTGCTGGCGGTGGTGCAAATCGGCCTGCGTAACTTCGCCGGTGAAAGCCTGGTCTGGGCGGAACCGCTGCTGCGCAACGCGGTGCTGTGGATCGGCCTGCTTGGGGCGATGATCGCCTCGCGCAAGGACGAGCACATCCGCATCGATCTGGCCGCCAATTTCCTGCCGGAACGTTGTCTGCCCTGGGTCACCGGGGTGGTGGATCTGTTCACCGCGGGCATTTGTCTGCTCACCGGCTGGTACAGCGTTCAATTCGTGATCGAAGAATACGAGTTCGGCGCCAGCGCGTTCGCCGGGGTGCCGAGCTGGCTGCTGCAGGCGGTGATTCCGCTCGGGTTCACGGTAATGGCGCTGCGTTACCTGGTGCTGTTCGGTCTGGGGCTGCGCGGCCAGCGGCCGAGTATGCGGGAGCCGGTGGCATGATCTGGATCGCCGTGCTGGTTTTGCTGCTGCTGGCGCTCCTGGGCGCGCCCTTGTTCGCGGTGCTGCTGGGCGCCGCCGCTCTGGGCTTTTACACCCAGGGTTCGCCGCTGGCGGTGTTGCATATCGACATCTATCAGCTGTCCGATTCGGTGGTGCTGATGGCGCTGCCGCTGTTCACCTTCGCCGGTTTTCTGCTCAGTGAGTCGCGCACCGCCGACCGGCTGGTTCGTCTCAGCCAGGCGGCGTTCGGCTGGATGCCCGGCGGCATGGCGTTCGTGGCGTTGATCGCCTGCGCTTTTTTCACCGCCCTCACCGGCGGCTCCGGGGTCACTATCGTGGCGCTGGGGGCGCTGCTACTGCCGGCCCTGGTCAAAGCCGGTTATCCGCGCCGCTTCAGTCTCGGCCTGGTCACCTCGTCCGGCAGCCTGGGGCTGCTGCTGGTGCCGTCGGTGCCGCTGCTCATTTATGGGATCATTGCTCAGCAGCTGTCGCAGCAACTGGCGATGCCGGCGGTGGAAATCGTCGACCTCTATCTGGCCGGCATCGGCCCGGCGCTGCTGATGGTGGTGCTGCTGTATTTCTACTGCCTGTGGGCCAACCGGGAAGCCCCGCTGCCGCGTCAGGCGTTCCGTACCCGCGAGTTAATTGACGCGCTCTGGGAAGCGCGCTGGGAGCTGCCGCTGCCGTTCGTGGTGTTGGGCGGTATCTTCTCGGGCTTCCTGGTGGTCAGCGAAGCGGCGGCGGTGACCGCGCTCTACGTGCTGTTCGCCGAGGTGTTCCTGTACCGGGAAATCCCCCTGCGCCGCCTGCCTGGCATTACCCGCGAGGCAATGGTGATGGTGGGCGGCATTCTGCTGATTCTGGCGGTGGCGCAGGCGTTCGCCGATTATCTGGTGTACGCCGGCATTCCCGAGCAGTTGTTCCAGTTCATCCAGACCCACGTGCAGAGCAAGATCGCCTTCCTGGTGTTGCTGAACATTCTGCTGTTGGTGCTGGGGGCTTTCCTGGATATCTTCGCCGCGCTGGTGATCATGGTGCCGCTGATTCTGCCGGTGGCGTTGCGCTACGGCATTGACCCGGTCCATCTGGGGATTATCTTCGTGGCCAATATGCAGATCGGCTACATCACGCCGCCGGTGGGCATGAACCTGTTCATCGCCAGCTACCGGTTCCGTAAGTCGATCACCGAACTGTTCGCGGCCACGCTGCCCTTCATGCTGGTGCTGGTGATCGCTCTGCTGGCGATCACTTACATACCCCAGCTTAGCCTCTGGCTGGTGCGCTAGCCCGACCCCCAGCTGTATCAGGCATCGGCTTTGCGCTGTACGAACCAGGCCATCAGCCGCAGCGGCAACATGCGGATGATCACGCTTTGCGCGGTGATGGCGATCCCCGGCAGGGCGAATCGTTTGTCGTGGTTGAGGGCCTTGTAGCCGGCGCGGGCCACGTCCGCCGGGCTGTCGACGCGCTCGGTGACGAACCGGGTGATGCCCCGTGATGAGGCGTGGGCGTTTTGCGCCGAATCGAGAAAGCCGGTGCGGGTGGTGGTCGGGCAGAAACAGGTGACCTTTACGCCATAAGGCTTGAGTTCTTCCCCCAGGGAGGCGCTGAAGTTGATCACGAAGGCCTTGCTGGCGCTATAGGCGGCGAAGCAGGGCATCGGGCAAAAGCCGGCCAGGGAGCCGATATTGACAATGCGGCCGCCGCCGGCCTCCTTCATGCGTTTGCCGATCAGCAGGCAGAGCTGGGCCAGAAGACGGTTATTCACCGCCAGCATATCGCCGACCCGGTCCGCATCCTGCTCCACATGCTCTCCGAACAGACCGAAGCCTACATTGTTGACCAGCACGTCGATGCTAAAGCCATGCTCTTCGAGCCAGGCGTCCACCTGACGGGCGGCGTCCCGTTTCGCCAGGTCAATGGGCAGGGTGACGCAGTCGGTCCGGTCGGGCAAAGACGAGCGTAATGCCGCCAGGGCGTCGCCGTGCAGGTCGAGCGCCAGCACCCGGTAGCCGTCGGCGGCGAACAGGGCGGCGAACTCGCGGCCGATGCCGCCGGCGGCGCCGGTGATCAGTACGGTTGGGCTCATGAGCCTGCCTCCCCTGGGCCGGTGGCCGCCTTATCGGTCCTCGGGCCCAGGTCGAAGGGGCCGATCAGCATCCTGCCGGAGTGCGCGCGGTGGTAAGCCTCGCGGGCTTTCCAGGCTTTGCCGTAGCGGTAAAACGGAATGGTCGGGTACAGGTGATGCATGAGGTGGTAGTTCTGATACATCAGCACCGGGGTCAGCCACCATTCCTGGCCCAGTCGCATCAGCGCCGTGGTGTTGGGATCCTCATCCTGGCGACCGGTATGCGGATAGTGCGGCAGCACCATGAACACCAGACACATGAGGAAGAAGGCGAGATAGGTGGGGATCAGCCAGAGCGTGAGCATATAGAACGGCGCCCACACCCAGAGCGCGCTGATAATCACTCCGGCCACCAGAATCTCGCGGACCACTTCGGACACCGGCAGATTGGGCAAACGCCGGGGGTCGCGCAGGAAATAGTAGAGATAGAAGTAGGGCCACAGCCCCCATAGCGGCATGGTCCAAAGGCTGCTGGCCATCCAGTGGTCCGGATCGTTTTCCTCGTTGGCGAAGCGGTGGTGACGCATGTGCAGCAGCCGGAACAACCGGCCCCGCCCGAACGGCACCGCGACGAAGGTGGCCGCCGCCAACAGCCAGTCGTTGGCGTTCGAGCTGCGTGCCGCGCTTCGGTGGATCGCCTCGTGGGCGGGGGTGAACAGGGCATAACCGGCCACGCCGTTGACGATCATGCCGAGCCACAGCGGCCAGAACCCGTTCATGGTGAGCACCCAGCTGGCGGTGATGGAGGCCAGGCTGCCGATCAGAATCAGCAATGTGGGTAAGGCGAGAGTGGGGGATGCCCGCAGCCGCGCCAGGGCGTGTTTTGTATCCGTGTCGATAACGTCGGTGGTCATGGGACGGTCCTTCCGCGACTTGATCGTGACAGTGTCGATCAGGGTGGGGGCGTGGGGCAGGCGCGGAATCTGACAATAGGGGGATAAAAAGTGACAGGAGCGCGAGTCAGGGATTACTGGCGGCGGAAGGCGCTTGGACTGGTGCCAAACCAGCGGCGGAAGGCACGCCGGAAGCTGGCCACGTCGGTATAGCCTAATTCCAGAGCCACCGCCGCCACCGTGTAATGTGGCAGGGCCAGCAACTGTCCGGCGCGCCGCGCCAGGGTCTGATCACGCAGGGTCTGGAAGCGCATGCCTTCCTGTTTCAGGCGCCGGATCAAGGTGCGCGGGCTCACGTGCAACGCCGCGGCCGTGCTTTCCAGGTTTGGCTCCGCGTTGTTTCGCAGCAGGTGTTCGTGGAGCAATGTCAGTACCTGATCGCTCAGTGTGCCGTGGCGGCGAAGGGCTTCCTGGCGGGCCTCGCATTGCTGTACCGACATCCACAGCAGCTCCCGGTCATGGCTGGGCACCGGCTCATCGCCATAGCGGGCGGGCAGCGTGAGAGCGACGGTGGGCGCGTCGAAAACCACCTCCACGCCGCCGAACGCGGCCGGGAAAAAATCGGCGTGAGGTGGAGGCGGATAGTTGAAATGGACCGCGCCCTGTTGAATCGGCTGCCCGCGCAGCACCACATGGCAGGCGAAAGCGGACGCCAACGCTGATTCAGTCAAGAAACGGACGGCATAGTCCTGTTCATGGGCGAAGTCCAGACGCAGGGTGATGGTGTCCGCGTCCTCCAACAGGGAGGTGCTGAAAATCCGTGTGCGGGTATTGTTGAAGCGCGCGAACAGCGTCATGGCATCGCGCAGGGTAGCGCTGGCCATGGCCGCCATGCCCATGGCGCCATGCATTGCCGGCAGTGCGCGCAGTCCGGTGCGCAGCGCCAGATCCGGGTGGGGGGACAGCGCCAGGGCGTTGGCTATCAGGCGCCGGGCGCCGGGCCAGTCGATAAAGCCGTCGCTGTTTTCCAGGGTGTCCGGGTCGACGCCGGTGCCTTCCAGCAGGGCTTGCAGGCCGTCGCGGCCCGGTTCCAGCGTACGCGCGATCATCCGACAGTAGGTCATCGCCAGGTCCGGGGTCATGGGCGGCCCCCGTCACCGTCGGCGCTGGCTTCCCGGAAACCACCCAGATAGCCGGCCACCATGTCCGTGAGCTCTTCCGCCACCGCGGCTTCGGGCAGCAGGGTGTCACTCTGGCTGGCGTGTCGCACCATGGTGAACAGCACGCTGTTGGCGACGATAAAAACACGAACCTGCAGGTTGTCGATGGGGTAGTCCCGGTAGTGCTTTATGAAGTACAGCCGCGACAGCTCCATGAAGTGCTGTTGCAGTACGTCGGCGACCCGGTTGGTGGGCAGGCGGTGCCAGTTGCGTACCAGCTCCAGGTAGAGGCCATCGCGGGAGTGCAGGACCGCGAAGCCGAACCGGATGGCGCCGTTCACGGTCTCGCGCAGGCCGGCGCTGTCCGCCACAGGCAGGCGGCGCAGCCCCTGGGCGATATCGCCGGCGAGCTTATCCATCAGCGCCTCGACCAGAGCCTCCTTGCTTTCGAAATACTGGTACAGCGAGCCCACGCTGACGCCGGCGATCTCGGCGATGCGCACCGTGGTGGTGTGGTCCAGACCGTGTTCCACCAGCGCCCGGCCGGTGGCTTCGATGAGGCTGTCCACCAGTTGCCGGGAGCGCCGTTGGCGGGGTTGTTTGCGCATGGCGATGTCCGAAGTCCTGCCCAGGAATGCGAATTGAATGCGAATACATATTCGCATTACAGTCCTGGCATCGCAATAACCGCAAAAGCCAACGGAGTCCGCCATGAACGCGCCCGTCCATCCGCCGGAGGTGCCAGAACGCGCCCGGCCCTTCGCCAAGACCCAGGCCCCCACGCCGTATCTGTTGCGCCGCTTTCTGGGCCGCCCGCTGGCGCCCAGTGAAGAGGAGTACCAAGCGGTGACCGAGGCGCTCTGGCAGGGTGATCCGGCCATGGACGCTCTGGTGGCGTGGATGCATCAGCACGGGCCGCGGGAGGCTCGCGCATTGTTCGAGCAGGCTCTGGAGCAGGGCATCGACAGTCTGTCGGCGCCACCGGCCCCATTACGGCGCTTTTTCGAGACCGTCGACCACCGTCCGGACTGGTTGGATCCCGCCTTGGTCGACGAGGGCGCCCGCTTCATCCACCGCACCGGCCTCACCGCTACTTATGTGCTGCGCGATCTGGCGTTGATGGGCGGCTACTTGTTGTCCGGCTTCAACCAGTCGCTGGTACTCACCGGCGCGCTCAGCCAGGGCACCGCCCGGCGGGTGGCGGAAACCGGTAAATGGTGGATCGATTGTACCGAGCCCGGCGGCCTCGGCCGGTTCGGAGAGGGCTTCAAGACCACCCTGCGGGTGCGGCTGGTGCACAGCATGGTGCGCCGCAACCTGGCCGGCCGCCGGGAATGGGACGCGGCCCGCTGGGGGCTGCCGCTGTGTCAGACCGATATGGTCGCCACCTATCTTGGTTTCAGCGTGGTGATGCTGGGCGGGCTGCGCAAACTGGGCGTGCCGGTCACCGGCCGAGAGGCGCGCGCGGTGATGCACCTGTGGAGCTACGCTTGCTGGGTGATGGGCGTGGACCCGCGCTGGCTGGCGTTCAATGAACCGGACGGGGCGGTACGGCTGCACCACTGTCTGATGACCCAGAGCCGGCCGGACTGGACCAGCCGGGAGTTAGGCGCCGCCTTGGCCCGGGAACCCCTGGAACGGCATTTCAAGCACTTTCAGGGCCTGCGCCGGCGTGTGTTGTACCGGCAACACCTCAGTGTCAGCCGTTACTTTTTGAACCGGGAGAAGATGCACCAGCTGGGCCTGCCGCCGGGCATTACACCCTGGTTCCCGCTGCTGACCCTGGTACCGCGCTTCGCCGGCTACAGCGTGCAACGCTGGCTGCCGGGACTGGAAGCCCTGCAGCGGCGGCGTGGCCGTCGCGCCCAGTATCGCGCGTTGGCTTCCATGTTCGGCGACGGCGAGCGCTCGGTCACCGAGCCGCCGCTTTGATGGGCCTTGGTAATAGATAGAAAAATCTGATCAATCCGTTCTGCCCAGTCCTGTGCTTTCACCGCGCCTTCAGGCGTACAGTTTCATCATCCTTTGCCGATGACTGAGAACAAGCTGGAGGTTCCGATGAAACGCATTCTGGTTCTTTACTACTCCATGTACGGACACATTGAAGCCATGGCGGACGCCGTGGCCGAAGGGGCCCGCCGTGTCGAAGACGTGCAGGTGGACATCAAGCGCGTCGCCGAGACCATGCCCGAGGACGCCTTCAAGGCGGCCGGCGGCAAGACCGACCAGACGGCACCGGTGGCTGACCCCGGAGAACTGAAGGACTACGATGCCGTGATCGTCGGCACCCCCACCCGTTTCGGCAACATGAGTGGCCAGATGCGCACTTTCTGGGACCAGACCGGCGGTCTGTGGGCCAAGGGCGCGCTCGCCGGCAAGGTCGCCAGCGTGTTCACCTCCACCGGCACCGGTGGTGGCAAGGAAACCACCATTACGTCCACCTGGACCACACTGGCCCACCACGGCTTTATCATCGTGCCACTGGGCTACGCCGATCCCGAACAGGCGCAGATGGATATCAAGGAAGTGCACGGCAGCACGCCCTACGGGGCGGGCACTATCGCCGGGCCGGACGGCAGCCGTCAGCCCAGCGAGAAAGAGTTGGGCCTGGCCCGCTACCAGGGCGAGCAGGTGGCCAAGCTGACCGCGAAGCTTTAACCCCGAACACAGACGCTGATTCTTACCCCCCTTGCCGCTTCTTCCCCCAGAAGCGGCTTTTTTTATTTCAGACCAATGACTTGAGCATGCGCCAGCGGGTTAGGGCGACGCCGTCGCGCTCCACGGTTTCTTCGGCTTCCGGTTGGAAGCCGAGGAACAGGAAGAAGTCGTGGGCCACCTGGCTGGCTTCGGTGACCAGGCTGTCGCGACCATGAATGCGGGCTTCGTCCTCGAGATGCTGGTAGAGCAGGGTGGCGATGCCCAGGCGGGCGGTGTCCGGGTGAACGTAGATGAGGGTGATGCGGTCGTCCACCAACTGGGCGAAGCCGGCGATGTCTTGCTGCCATTCGGCGACCATGGTCAGCCCCTTGCCCAGATCGGCCGCGAAGGCCGGTGCATCGGCGGCGGCGCTCCAGGCGCGGCGCTGGTCGTCGTCGTAATGATCGGCGGCGGTAACCAGGATCGCCTCGCGGAATACCCGCGCCAGGGCCCCGGCGTCGCTGTCCCGGTACGGACGGATTTCGAAGGGCAACCCGGACGGCAATGCTTCCGGTGCTGGCTCGGCGGTCACGGTGGGCTCGGGCTCGCCGAGCGGCGGCTCGGCGGGGCGCTCCGGCGCGAAGGAGGTGGCCGGCGCTGGAGATTCACCAAATAACCAGCGGCGCAGTCGCCTAAGCATGGCCCGCGCCGGTGGAGACAGTGTTACGAGGCTGGCTCTTCATCGGAGGCCTCCTTGAGTTGTTGTAGTTCTTCTTCCAGGGCCTGCAAGTAACGTTCCTGTTTGAGTAGCAGGGCTTCGGTGGTTTCCTGTTGGCGGCGCAGATCGTCGGCGCGCTCAAGCAATTCCTGCTGTTCGCGGGCGGCGGCGCTCTTTTCTTCCTCGGCGGCGGTGCGGCTGGCGTCACTGGCCAAGGCCGGAAGCGGTGCCAGCAATGCCAGCATGACGATGAAACGGATTGAAGCCATAGACAATACGATCTAAGTCGGACCGGACTCGGCAGTCTACCAAAAAAAACGGAGCCCGGAGGCTCCGCATGATGGAGAGGTTCGGGGTCCGGCGGGACCTTAGTCGTTGAGAATCTTGTCCTTGAGCTCCTGGTCGATCCAGATGCGGGCGTAGATGGCGTTGGGCTTGACCGCGCCGATGCGCGTCTCGCCGTGGTAGTTCTTCACCCACGGCCACCAGGCGGAGTACACCATTTCCGTGGGCAGCCAGACGTGCGGCACCGCTTCCTCGATGATGAAGTCGTTCAGCTCGCGGATGCTGGCGTTGCGTTTTTCGTTGTCCGGTTCATGGATGGCGGCGGTGATTTTCTTGTCGAAATCCTCGTTGGAGTAGCGTGAGGCGTTCCAGGTCTGGCCGGTCATGAAGCTCTTGCGCAGGACCTGGATGGGGTTGCCGGAGCCGTTGTTCATCAGGTAGCCGCCGGCCTGGTTGTCGCCGCGCATGTTGGAACGGAAGGCGCCGTATTCCAGCGTTTTCACGTTCATGTTGATGCCCACCTGCTGGTAGTACGCCTGCAGCATGGCGACCACGTCCATGTGATAAGGGCTGCAGGAGCAGACCTGGACGTCGAAGCTGAAGCCTTTCGGGTAACCGGCGTCGGCGAGCAGTTTCTTGGCTTTTTCCGGGTTGTGGCTGAACAGTTCCTTGGCGGCGGGGGAGAGGTCCTCCAGCGGGGTGTAGAACTCGGTCCAGCGCTGCGCGAACGGGTAGTTGAGCAGCTCGCCTTCGCCGTTGAGCAGCGACGAGAGAATCGCGCGCTGATCGATGGCCAGGTTCATGGCGCGGCGCACGCGTACGTCGTCAAAGGGCTTTTCGTCGGTTTTCAGAGCGATGTAGGTGCCCTGGGTGCCCACGTGCTGGTTGAATTTCAGTTCCGGCGCGGTTTTCTTGAGCTGGTCCACCAACTGCCAGCGGATCGCTTCCATGATGTCCACGCGGCCGGAGCTGAGTGCCGCCACCGAGCTCGATTCGTCCTTGATGATGTGATAAACCACTTTTTCATTGAGCGGCAGCTGATATTCCTTGCCGTCGATGGTGGTGGAGTCCCAGTAGTTGTCGTTCTTTTCATAAACCTGCTGACGGCCGGTCTGGATATCGGCGATGCGGTAGGGGCCGGTGCCGGCGGCGTTTTTCCAGTCGGCGCGCTCGTCTTCGCTCAGGTTCTGCCACTCCGGCGGCAGGATGCCGTCGTAGTAGCCCCAGGCCAGGCGATAGGGCCAGTTACCGTGGAACTGGCTGAAATGCGCCACCACGGTGTGCTCGTCCGGCGCTTCCCAGCGTTCCACGAAGTCCCAGAAGGTGGGAATGGCGCGCGGGTTGTCCCAGCGGCTCTGGAACGAGGTGATCACATCGTTGGCTACCAGTTCGCGGCTTTCCATGACGCCGGGGACTTCCTGCCAGTAGACGCCCTTGCGCAGGTGGAACACCACGCGCATGGGGTCGTCCTTCACTTCCCAGCTTTCCGCCAGGCTGCCTTCCAGCTGGCCGTAGGGAATGTAGGCCTGCTCGACGAAGCTGTTCTCGTTGCTGCCACGCGGGCCGTATTGAAGATCGCCGCGCAGCAGCGACTCCATTTGCAGGTTGTCGTGGTTGCCTTTCCAGGTCCAGCGCTGCAGGTCCCAGGTGGTGGCGTCCAACGTGCGGTAGACCGTGGACACATTGACGGTGCCGTCGGTCTGCGGGGTTTCCGCGGCCGCCTGACCTGTCCAGGCCAGGGCGGCGGAAGCCACCAGGCCCAGTGCGATTCTCGGTGTGCGCAGATTCATCGTGCTCTCCTCACTGTGTTCTTGTCGTGGTTGTCTTCAGTGCGTTCACGGTTCAAAGGTTTACGCCCATGGCTTCGACGCGGTCCGGGTCATGCAGGTGGCAGGCCACGGTGTGGCGGTCTTCCACCTCCAGGGCACGGGGTGCTTCCTGTCGGCACAGCTCGGTGGCGTGCGGGCAGCGCGGATGGAACGGGCAGCCCGGGGGTGGATCAATCGGGCTGGGTACTTCGCCGCTCAGCGACGGGTTGAAGTGCTGTTGTACTTCCGGATCCGGGTTGGCGATGGGTATCGCGCCCAGCAACGCTCGGGTGTAGGGGTGTTGGGGGTTGTCGTAAAGGGTTTCCCGGTCGGCCACTTCCACCACCCGCCCCAGGTACATCACCACGATGCGGTGGCAAAGGTGGCGCACCACCGCCAGATCGTGGGCGATGAACAAGTAGGTGAGCCCCAGCTCTTTCTGCAGGTCCTCGAGCAGGTTGATCACCTGAGCCTGGATGGAAACATCCAGCGCGGACACCGGTTCGTCGCAGATGATCAGCTCCGGGTCGGCGGCCAGCGCCCGGGCGATACCGATGCGCTGGCGCTGCCCGCCGGAAAACTCGTGCGGGTAGCGATCCGCCATTTCCGCTTTCAAGCCCACTTTTTCCAGCAGCGCCATGACTTTTTCCCGGTAGGCGGCGCGGCCCCGGGTGAGCCGGTGCACGCGCAGCGGCTCGCCGACGATGTCCAGCACCTTCATACGCGGGTTGAGCGCGCCGAACGGGTCCTGGTAGACCATCTGCATGCGCCGGCGCAGTCGTTTCAGAGCGGGCTTGTCCGGGCTGGTGATGTCCTCGCCGTCGAACAGGATGCGGCCGTCGGTGAGCGGGCTCATACGCAGCATGGCCAGGCCGGTGGTCGACTTGCCGCAGCCGGATTCGCCCACCAGGCCCAGGGTTTCCCCGCGGTCGATATGGAAGGCGACCCCGTCCACCGCTTTCACGGTGCCGGCGTGGCGGCCCAGCAGGCCGGCCTGTAGCGGGAAGTGCACGCGCAGGTCGGAGACTTGCAGAAGCGGTTCAGCGTTTGGCATCGGTATCCACCCAGCAGGCTTTCCAGTGGTTATCGGTGATCTGTTCCAGCGGCGGGCGTTCGCTGCGGCAGCGCGCTTCGGCGAAGCGGCAGCGCGGATGGAACGGGCAGCCCGGGGGCGGATCGGAGAGATCCGGCGGCTGACCGGGAATCGGTGTCAGCCGGCTGCCGGGCGCCTGATCCAGGCGCGGCATGGATTCCATCAGACCCAGGGTGTAGGGGTGCTTGGGATGGTGGAAAATCTCTTCGGCGGTCCCCCGTTCGACGATGCGCCCGGCGTACATGACGTTGATGCGGTCGGCGTAACGGGCCACCACGCCCAGGTCGTGGGTGATCAGCATCATCGACGAATTGTTGTCGCGCACCAGGTCGCGCAGCAGCTCCAGAATCTGCGCCTGTACCGTCACGTCCAGGGCGGTGGTGGGTTCGTCGGCGATCAGCAGCTTGGGCAGGCAAGCCAGACCCATGGCGATCATCACCCGCTGGCGCATGCCGCCGGAGAGCTCGTGGGGATAGGCGTCGAGGCGCTTTTCCGGATCGCCCAGGCGCACCTGACGCAGCAGCTCCAGGCAGCGCTCGCGGATCCGTTCCTTGGGCACCGAGCCGTGCACGCGCAACGGCTCCGCCAGTTGCCGGCCGATGCGCAGGCTCGGGTTCAAGGAGGTCATCGGTTCCTGGAAAATCATGGCGATGTCGCGGCCGCGCAGGCGGCGGATCCGCTCATCGTCCAGATCAAGCAGGTCCTCGTCGTTGAATAGCACGCGGCCGCCGACAATGCGGCCGGGCGGGCTGGGTATCAACCGCAGCACCGACATGGCGGTAATGCTCTTGCCAGAGCCGCTTTCCCCGACGATGGCGAGAATCTCGCCTTCCCTGACGTCGAAGCTGACCTGATTGACCGCGTGGACTTCGTTGCCGTCCTTCTCGAAAACGGTGTGCAGGTTCTGCACGTCGAGCAGGGTGCGGCGGCTAACGTCCGCTTTCATATTCATACGCCGATCGCTCTTTTTACGCGCGCCATGTAGCGACCGCCGCCGCCGCGCATGCGCGGGTCGAGCATGTCGCGCAGGGCGTCGCCGAACATGTTGATGCCGAACACCACCACCGTCAGGGCGATGCCGGGAATGATTGCGAGCCAGGGTGCCTGGAACATATAGCTGCGCCCGTCCAGGCTGAGCATGCCGCCCCAGCTCGGTGACGGTGGCGGGATGCCCAGGCCCAGGAAGCTGAGACCGGATTCCGCCAGGATCACCGCCGCCAGGCGCGTGGTGTAGAGCACGATCAGCGGCGCCATGACGTTGGGCAGAATGTGGTGCCAGAGAATGCGGGTACTGGACGCGCCCATGGATTGGGCGGCGTGCACATAGACGTTTTGTTTGGCGCTGAGTACCGCGCCGCGCACGATCCGCGACCCGGCGATACCGAACAGCAGCCCCAGAATCACGATGATCTGCCAGGTGCCCGGGCCGAGCACCGCCACCGCCACGATCAGCAGAATCAGATCGGGGAAGCACATCCAGCCGTCCACCATACGCTGGATGAACATATCCAGGCGGCCGCCGAAATAGCCGCTGAGAATGCCCAACAAGGCGGAGATCACGATCGACAGGGTGGTGGCGGCGAACGCCACGATCACCGACAGGCGGGCGCCGTGCACGATGCGCGCGAAGATATCGCGGCCCAACTGGTCGGTGCCGAACCAATATTCCGCCGACGGCGGCTTGAGCCGGTCAATCGGGTTGATGGCGTTGTAGCCCTCCGGCGCGATCAGGTCGGCGAAAACGCCGGTCAACAGCAGCGCCAGACAGATCAGCGCGCCCACCGCGCCCAGTGGGCGCTCTCGGCACAGACGCGCGCAAAACGCCAGCGGTTTGGGCAGGGGCTTGCGTTGTTTCGCGGGCCGCGCCGGGGTAGCGGTGACGGCGGCCGGTTCAACGGATGCGTTCATACTTCGGGGTTCCTGTTTCACCGGTCGAAACGTACTTTCGGGTCAAGGTACCCGTAGCACAGATCCACAATCAGATTGACGAGCATTACCACCACGCCGGTGACCAGAAAGACGCCGGTGATAATCGGGTAATCGCGGGTGCTGACCGCTTCCAGCAGCAGCTGGCCGAGGCCGGGCAGGCGGAAGATTTGTTCGATGATCACCGTGCCGCCGAACAGGATCGGCATCAGGATGCCCACCAGGGTGATCACCGGAATCATGGCGTTCTTGACCGCGTGCACCAGCACCACGCTGCGTTCGCGCAGGCCCTTCGCCCAGGCGGTGCGGATGTAATCCTGGCGCAGCACCTCCAGCATCATGGTGCGGGTCATGCGCATGATGACCGCCGACAGGGACGTGCCCAGGATCAGGCTGGGGATCAGAAAGGTTTTGAGATTTTCGATCGGATCTTCAAAAAACGGTGTCATCTCGTTGGGCGGTGCCCAGCCCCACCAGAGCGCCGGCAGGACCACTACCAGGGTGCCCAGCCAGAAATTGGGAATCGAGAGGGCCAGGATGGAGAAGCTGCGCCCCAGGTTATCGCCCAGGCTTTCCTGGCGTATCGCCGAGAAGATGCCCACCGGCAAGGCGATGATCAGCGCGATCAGCAGCGCCAGGATGCCCAATTCCAGGGTGACGCCCAGCCGCGCGCCGATTTCCTCGGTGACCGGTGTGTTGCGCCACAGGGATTCCCCCAAATCGCCTCGCAGAGCGTTGCCGGCCCAGCTCAGATATTGCATATAGAGCGGCTTGTCCATGCCCAGGGCTTTTTCCAGTTGGGCGCGGTCTTCCGGGGCGTTGGAGGAGTAGGCGTTCTCGCTGAGCATCAAGTCGAGCACGTCGCCGGGCACCAGGCGTACCACTCCGAATACGATGACGCTGGCGATCAGCAGAGTGGGAATCAACGCCAACAGGCGGCGCAAGACATAAGCACCCATAGGGACATCCGCTATTGTTGTTGGTATTGGGCGTTCTGTAGAGCAACGCCATTAAAAAAATATCATTGGTTCAAATAATGAACTTGAATTTCACTTTATTACGCGCTTTTTGTGACTGTCAAGTCATTAAGATAAAAGGCTTTTAGGGCTACTTTATTGATGTAAACAGGGCTCTTTGCACTGTTTTAGGCTAAAAAGTGATCAAAGTGATGGGGTGTACGGCGAGGCAGCCTGAAAAGTCAGGCTGTATGGTGGATTTCGGCCATGGTGAAACGGTTTTTCATTCCTGACAAAATAAGAGGATAAGTTAATTGGATGGCATTATTTCGCGCCGGTCCGCATCGGGCGGCCCGGCGCGGAAGGGTCAGGGCTCCAGGCCGTGACGGCGCAGACGGGCCTCATTATTCAGCGCCCAGTGCCGGTAGCGGCGGCGCAAGTCGTCGTCCTCCGGGACGGGCGCGCCGACCCACTTGCAGCGCTGCAGCACGGCGCGTTTGAAGGCGCCATAGCCCCCATAGCGGCGCATGGAAAACCATTTCTTGCGGCCCCGGTTGGCGGTGACCGAGAAATTGCCGCCGAGGGGTTTGTCCCGAAAGGTGGCGGTGACCCCCACCAGGCCGAAGGGATTGCCGCCGTCACCGATACGGCCGCTGTCGTCCCCGGCGTAAAGCACCAGCGGACGGCGGTCGCCCATGGCCACACGTACCCGGGGGTCGGTGATCGCCTGGTCCCGCCACGCACGGGCGGCGGTCAGTGCCTCGCCTTTGCCGCCCAGCCGGGCGTCCCGGAACGAGCGCCGTCGTTGACGGCGGCGTCCCTGGGCGTCCACAAAGGGTACCGCGCACCACCAGAATCTTCCGGTGTGATTGCGATAGATATAAAGAAAAGAATGCACGTTGGGTTTGCGTTTTATCGCTTGTTCCATAATGGGACCTTCCTTCCTGTTTCGTTATTTTTATTGCGTTCCTGCAATTTGGAGGACGCCCCATTATTACAATAGACGAGGCCTGTTTAGAAACGAGTGGGGTATAAAATGCGGAAGGCGCATTCTGGTTTGCGTAGGAACAAAAAAAGGGGCGCCAGGCGCCCCTTTTTCGGGAGGGTTGTTTTTAACAAACCACTCAATCGGTCATCATCTGACGCAGCACGTAGTGGAGGATGCCACCGTTCTTGAAGTAGGTGACTTCGGCGCCGGTATCCAGACGGCTGATGGCTTTCACCGTCTGCTCCTTGCCGCCTTCCTTGCGGAACACCACTTCGATCTCCTGGCTGGGTTTGAGATCATTGCCCAGGTTGGGAATGTCCACTTCCTCGGTGCCATCGAGATTGAGCGTCTTGCGGGTCGTGCCTTCCGGGAACTGCAGGGGTAGCACGCCCATGCCGATCAGGTTGGAGCGGTGGATGCGCTCGTAGCTTTCCGCGATCACCGCCCGCACGCCGAGAAGGCGCGTGCCCTTGGCCGCCCAGTCGCGGCTGGAGCCGGTGCCGTATTCCTTGCCGGCCACCACCACGGTGGGCACGCCGTCCTTCTTGTAGCGCATGGCGGCGCCATAGATCGGCATTTCCTCGCCACCGGGGAAATGCTTGGTGAAGCCGCCTTCGATTTCCGGGGTCATCTCGTTGCGGATACGGATGTTGGCGAAGGTGCCGCGCATCATCACCTCATGGTTGCCGCGCCGGGAACCGTAGGAGTTGAAGTCGATCGGCTCCACGTCATGCCCTTGCAGGTAATGGCCCGCCGGGCTGTCGGCCTTGATGGCGCCGGCCGGAGAGATGTGGTCGGTGGTCACCGAGTCGCCCAGCATCGCCAGAATGCGAGCGTTCTTGACCGGCTCCACATCGTCCAGATCCGAGGTCAGACCATCGAAGAACGGCGGGTTTTGGATGTAGGTGGATTTGCTGTTCCACTCGTAGGTTTTGGAATCCGGAATCGGCAGGCTCTTCCAGGTTTCGTCGCCCTCGAACACGCTCGCGTACTGCTTTTCGAACATATCGTGATCGACCATGACCACCGCGTCCTGGATTTCCTTGCTGCTCGGCCAGATGTCTTTCATGAACACATCGTTGCCGTCCTTATCCTTGCCGAGCGGGTCTTTTTCCAGGTTGATCTTGACCGTGCCGGCCAGCGCATAGGCGACCACCAGCGGCGGAGACGCCAGCCAGTTGGTGCGCACGCTCTGGTGAATACGGCCTTCGAAGTTACGGTTGCCGGACAACACCGAAGCCACCACCAGATCGCCCTCGGCGATGGCCTTGTCGATCTCGTCCGGCAGCGGGCCGGAGTTACCGATGCAGGTGGTGCAGCCGTAGCCCACCAGGTCGAAACCGATCTGGTCGAGCGGGTCTTGCAGGCCGGCCTTGTGCAGGTAGTCGGTGACCACCTTGGAGCCCGGCGCCAGAGAGGTTTTCACCCAGGGTTTGCGGGTCAGCCCTTTTTCCACCGCTTTTTGCGCCATCAGGCCGGCGGCCATCATCACGCTGGGGTTGGAGGTGTTGGTGCAGGACGTGATCGCGGCGATCACCACGTCGCCGTGATCCAGATGGAAGGTCTCGCCGTCCATGCTGACCTCGACGCCGCTGCCCGGCTCGTGGTTGCCTATGGCGGTCTGGCCACCTTCACCCTCGAGCTTGCTGATTTCGTCGTCGTTGAGCTTCAGCTCCTGGCTGATCACGTCGATGATGGTGCGTTTCACCTCGGTCATCGGCACGCGGTCCTGGGGCCGTTTCGGGCCGGCCAGGCTGGGCACCACGTCATCCAGATCCAGTTCCAGCACGTCACTGAATTCCGGATCCGGATCATCGCTGGAGCGCCACAGGCCCTGGGCCTTGCAGTAGGCTTCCACCAGTTCGATGTCTTCCTTGGGCCGGTTGGTCAGCTTCAGATATTCAATGGTGCGTTCGTCGATCGGGAAGAAACCGCAGGTGGCGCCGTATTCCGGTGCCATGTTGGCAATGGTGGCGCGGTCCGCCAGGCTCAGATCGGCCAGGCCGTCGCCGAAGAACTCCACGAATTTACCGACCACGCCGCGCTCGCGCAGCATTTCGGTGACCGTGAGCACCAGGTCCGTGGCGGTCAGCCCTTCGCGCATTTTGCCGGTGATCTTGAAGCCGACCACTTCGGGGATCAGCATCGCCACCGGCTGACCCAGCATGGCCGCTTCCGCTTCGATGCCGCCCACGCCCCAGCCGAGCACGCCTAGGCCGTTGATCATGGTGGTGTGGGAATCGGTGCCCACCAGGGTGTCGGGGTAGGCGAAGGTCTTGCCGTCCTCGGTATCGCTGAACCACACACCGCGACCCAGATATTCCAGGTTCACCTGGTGACAAATGCCGGTGCCCGGCGGCACCACGCGGAAATTATTGAAGGCGTTCTGGCCCCAACGCAGGAACTGATAGCGCTCCTTGTTGCGCTCGTACTCTCTCTCCACGTTCTGGGAAAACGATTGCGGAGTGCCGTATTCATCGACCATCACCGAGTGGTCGATGACCAGATCCACCGGTGCCAGCGGGTTGATCCGCTGCGGGTCGCCGCCGGCCTTGGCGATGGCGTCGCGCATGGCGGCCAGATCCACCACCCCGGGGACGCCGGTGAAATCCTGCATCAAAACCCGTGCCGGACGGTAGTTGATTTCGCGATCGGAAGCGCGCTTCTCGGTCCAGCGTACCAGCCCTTCGATGTCCTCCACGGTGACGGATTCGCCGTCCTCGTGTCGGAGCAGGTTTTCCAGAAGGACCTTGAGTGAAAAGGGAAGCTTGCTGAGATCACCCCAGCCCTTGTCGGCGACGGCATTGAGATCGTAGTAATGATACGTCTTGCCGCCGACATCGAGGGTCTTGGCGCTCTTCAGGGTGTCCTGGCCAATCCGTGTCACTGCGCACCTCCTTAGTTGGCGATGTATCTGTACTTGGGTGATTTGATACTACGCCCTTATTGCCAGCACATGAACCAGGCCAAAAGGCCAACGCCGGCTATCGCCGCCATGGGCCGCGGCGATACGGCGTTCGCGGGTTCAGGTTTTACAGCTTTTCGCAAAGCGGGCCGCGCCGGTTCTGTAGAGTTCACGCATGTTTGACTGGATATCGCAAAATAAGGACGTCCTGAACGTATTGATCGGTTTCGCCACTCTGATGGTCTGGGTGGTCTACGCGCAGCTGCTTTACAACGGCTATAAGCGCCAGCGGCGGCCGCGAATCGTGATTAACCGGGGCCGGTATAAAGGCGTGGATGCGCTCTGTTTGATCAGCAACATGAGTGCCGAGTCGATCTTCATTCAGCACATCGTTGCACGCTTGGAGACCGACCAGGGCACCTATGTCCAGGACGTCACCGAACTGGAGCAGAACTATCAGGAAGGTGACGAGGAGCGCGAGCAGCGCGGTACCGGCGACACGCCCTCGCTCAGCGACAGCACCCGCCAGGGACCGCTGGGTTCCGGCGAGTTCGTGCACATCGGTGCGTTCAACAGCGTTATCGAACGCATTGCTCAGTGCGAAAATCTGCGCCTGGATCAGCACCGTGACGACCGGGCGGAAAGCGAAGAAGGCATTGTGCGTTTGCGGTCGCTGACCATTCAGCTGGTGGCCATTTATGGCTCGGACGATTATCCCATCGGCGTGGAACGGCGCTTTCTGATTCGCGATCTGGACGAAGGCCGTTTGTTGGTGCCCGCCACCTGGGACAGCAAGCGCCTTACCAGCCGCCGGCACCGCAAGCAGGTGCGCCGGTTGATCGAGGATCTGGCCCGCGACGAAGCCCGGGGATGACGCCGGGGGATTCTTAGCCCCGGCGCCAATACGGTATCCTCCTCGCTGATCCTGATGATCGCTAAGGGGGAACCGCATGTCGCTTGAATCCGTGAGCCCGGCCACCGTGCCGGTATGGCGTCTGCGCGCCTTGTGCACCGCCGTGGTGCTGGCGGGCGCGCCGGTGGGCGCCGCTCTGACGCTGTTACCGGTGAGCCCGGGCCCGCTGCTGGCGCTGGCGTGCCTGGGCTGGACGCTGTTGGTGTTCGGCCTGGCCTGGTGGCTGCCCGGCGCCTGGTTCCGGCATCTGGGCTACCGGCTTGATCCCCATGGCCTGGTGATCCGTCAGGGCCTCTTCTGGCGCCACCGTATCGCCATCCCGCGGGTGCGCATCCAACACTCCGACGTCAGCCAGGGCCCGCTGCAGCGCCGCTTCGGCGTCGGCACCCTGAAGCTGTACACCGCCGGCAGCCGCTTTACTTGCAACGAACTGCCCGGCCTTGACCACGACACCGCTCTGGCGTTGCGCGACACCTTGCTGCGCCAGGACGACGGGGGCGACGGCGATGCGGTATGAGTCCGGCCGGCCGCTTCCCGAGAAGCGCCTGCACCCGCTCAGCTGGGTGTTTCAGCTGGTGGGCAGCCTGGGCGCGGTGGTTCCGATCGGCGTGGCGGTGGCGCTCGGCGCCGAGCGCGGCGGACTGCTGTGGGTGGCGTTGCCGCTGCTGTTACTGGGCCCGCTGGGCGCGCTCTGGCATCAGTGGGTGTACCGCTATGATTTCGCCGACGACGGCCTGGTGATCCGCGAGGGCCTGATTTTCCGCAATCTGCGCCAGATTGATTATCGCCGCATCGAGAACATCGACACCCAGCGTAATCTGTTGCACCGCCTGCTCGGTGTCGCCGACGTCAAGGTGGAAACGTCCAGCGGCGGCGGCGCGGAAGCGACCATCCGGGTGTTGTCCCTGGACGATGCTCGCACGCTCAGCGATACCGTGTTCGCGCGCCGCGACGCCCTCAAAGGCGAGACATCGGGCGACCATCAAGACGACGGAGAGTCGGCCGAGGGCACCGCCCTGCTGACCCTGCCGCCCGGTGAACTGGTGATGCTGGGGCTGATCGACAACCGCAATCTGGTCTGGGTCGGCGCGGTACTGGGCGCCATCATGCAGGTGGTCAATGTGGAGACCTTGCAGCGCCTGCTCGGCCCGGTATTGCGCGACGCCGGTGCCGCCTGGTTCGATCAGCTGGGGCTGGTGGTGACGGTATTGCTCGCCCTGGGCACGCTGGTGGCGGTGCTGGCGGTGGGCAAGGTGTTGTCGGTGGTGGCGGCGCTGGTCAAGTATTACGGCTATCGCCTGGAGGACCAGGGCCCGGACCTTCGCGTGCGCCACGGCCTGTTCACGCGGGTGTCGGTAACCCTGCGGGTGCCGCGCATCCAGGTGGTGCACCAATTGGCCACGCCGTTGCACCGGTTGTTCGGGCGCGTGGCGCTGCAGGTGGATCAGGCCGGTGGCGGCGGTGATCCGGAGGCCGGACAGGGCGGCGCCCGGCCGCTGGCGCCGATCTGCACGCCGGCCCGGGCGGAGGCTCTGATCGCCCGGGCGCTGCCGGGCATGACCGGCCAGGCGCCGGAGTGGCAGTCGCTTTCCAGCCGTACCCGCCACCGGCTGGCGCGGCTGTGGTTGTGGTGCTGGACGGTGCTGACCTTGCCGCCCGGGCTTTGGTGGCTGGGGGCGCACGGTCTCTGGCTGCCGCTGGCGGGGGTGCCCCTGGCCTTGGTCCACGGCCATCTGTACGCCAAATACACGCGTTGGGCGCTGACCCCGGACTTGCTGCTGTTTCACCGGGGTTGGCTGTGGCGCCGGCTGGCGGTGGTGCCGCGCAACCGGATTCAGGCGATCCGCCTGACCCGCAGCCCGTTCGACCGGCGTTACCGCATGAGTGAACTGGAAGTGGACACCGCCGGCGGCGGCCTCGGTAAACGCCGGGTGCGGCTGCCGTATCTGGACCGCCGCGTGGCGGCTCGGTTGGGAGCGACGCTTTACCATGATTGAGGGTGTTGTCGGATTACGCTTTGCTAATCCGACCTACGGTACTTGCAAGCAAATCGCCGCCGGTTTCGAATAGCGGTTTTACCTGACCGGGATTCACCATGCTCGAATGGATCACCATGCCGGAGGCCTGGATTGCTCTGGCCACCCTGACCGCCCTGGAAATCGTGCTGGGCATCGACAACATTATCTTCCTGTCCATCCTGGTGGACCGGCTGCCGGAAAAGCAGCGTCCCAAGGCGCGCCTGATCGGCCTGTCCCTGGCCATGGTGATGCGGCTCGGTCTGCTGGCGTCGCTGGCCTGGCTCACCAAGCTCACCGCGGATCTGTTCATGGTGTTGGGGCAGGGCATCTCCGGACGGGATCTGGTGCTGATACTGGGCGGTCTGTTCTTGCTGGGGAAGTCGGTGCTGGAAATCCACCATTCCATCGAGGGCGCCGAAGAACCCCACGAACTGGCCAAGCCCAAGGCGGGCGCGTCCTTCATGGGCATTCTGGTTCAGATCGCGATTCTCGACATGGTGTTCTCGCTGGACTCGGTGATCACCGCCGTGGGCATGGCCGATCACATCGAGGTGATGGTGATCGCGGTGATCATCGCGGTGGGCTTCATGATGGTGTTCGCCAACGCCATCGGCCGGTTTATCACCGAGCACCCGACGCTGAAGATGCTGGCGCTGTCGTTCCTGGTGCTGGTGGGCACGGCGCTGATCGCCGACGGCCTGGAGTTCCACATTCCCAAGGGCTACATCTACTTCGCCATGGCGTTCAGCTTCTCCGTGGAGATGCTCAACCTGCGCATCCGCGCCAACAAGAAGAAAGCCGCCGGTTAACCGGTGGGAGCGGGCCTTTGTGGGAGCGGGCCCTGCCCGCGAAAGGCAAGCTCCCACAAGGCCCGCTCCCTGTTGTCAGAGACCTTTCTGGTCGTCCTCTCGCGTCCATTCCGGCGGCGCCCAAAAGTGCTTCAGGCGCTGCTTGAGCGGCCCCGGGCGGGCCGCGTCCCGGAACATGTCCATGGCTTCGTGCAGGGTCAGGGTAATCGGGTTGTGGCTGTTCACCGGCCGGGTGATGCCGTATTCCACGGGCACGTCCTCTTTCTCTTCCACGAAGGTGCCGAACAGGCGGTCGTAGAGGATCAGAATGCCGCCGTAGTTGCGGTCGATGTACTCCGCGTTGCGGCCGTGGTGGGCGCGGTGGTGGCTGGGCGTGTTGAACACGAATTCAATCGCCGGGTGCAGCTTGCCCACCCATTGGGTGTGGATGAAGTACTGGTAGGCCAGGTTCACGGTGAGCATGAAGAACACCCAGATCGGCTCGAAGCCCAGGAACGCCAGCGGCACGTAGAACAGCCAGTTGCCGACGATGCTGTAGATGGCGCTCTGCCGCATGGCGGTGGAGAAGTTCATCAGCGTGCTGGAGTGGTGGGCCACATGGGCGCTCCAGAACCAGCGGATGCGATGGCTGGCGCGGTGGAACCAGTAGTAGCAAAACTCCAGGGACACGAACAGCAGCAGCCCGGTAAGCGGCGTCATGGTGATGTCGAACAGGCGGTGCTGGTAGGCCCAGGAAAAAATCAGCGCCACCAGGGTCACGGTCACCAGGGTGTCGAACACCATGTACAGCGAACCCAGCCCCATGCTGGCCATGGAATCCTTGAGCGTGAGGCGGCCCTGGCCGCGGAACCGCCAGGCTTCGGCGATCAACACGGCGACGAATATCGGCACCATGGCCGGCAGCACCAGGGTGCGCCAATCTAATTGTTGAAGAAGGTCGTTCATGGTCCCGAAACTCCTGTGTTGGAAGCTTGCCGGCAGGATTCCAGAAGCCGTTCCAAGGGCCACAAACAAACTCTCTGGTATCCCGCCGGGTGGCTAGAGCCACCCTTTCGCGGGCAAGGCCCGCTCCTACAATGCGTTCAAGATAGCGTTGTAGGGCACGCCGGGCTTGACAGCGGCGCCCTATTTTTTGACAAATGACGCCATGACTTCCGTCTCCCGCGCCGCCAACGACACCCCGCCCACCAGCAATTACGTGGCGGCCACCTATGTGCAGCTGCTCTACGACTACCTGGAGGCGCGCGGATACGATGCCCGGGCCCTGCTCGGACCGATGCCGGTGGAGCGCTCGCCGGTGGGGCTTGAGCGCGTTGCTCTGGGGTTCTGGGAACGAAGCCTGGCCGCCGCCGCCGACCTGCTCGGCGACCCCGCCCTGGGCGTGGCGGTGGGCCGTACCATCACGCCGCGCCATTTTGGTCTGCTCGGCTACGCGGTGCTGAACTGCGCCAATCTGGGCCAGGCCCTGGCGCGCATGGAGCGTTATCACCGGCTGATTTACGACGTGAACCCGGCGCGCATCGAGGTGGACGGCGACCGGGTGGAGGTACGCTGGGGCGTGGAGCGCGGCCTGTCCGGGCAATTGGTGGACGAGACCGGTATCGCCGCGGTGGTCCAGATCACCCGTGATCTCACCGGCGAGCCGCAACTGGTGGAGCGCGTCTGCTTCGTCAATCCGCCGCCGCCGGATACCGGCCCCCACGAGCGGTTCTTCGGCGGCGAGGTGCGTTTCAACCAGCCTGAGACCGTGATCCGGGTACCCCTGGAGTATCTGGCGCTGCCGCTGCGCGAACCCGACGCCAACCTGCTCGCCATTCTCGACCGCCAGGCGGAAGCACTGCTCGCCCGCCAGGGCGAAGTGGCCGACCCGCTGGAAGCGCAACTGGCGCGGTTGATGCGCGAGCGGCGTCCCACCCTGGAAGCGCTGGCGGCGGCCAACCACCTCAGCGTACGCACGCTGCAACGGCGGCTCAGCGAGCGCGACGACAGCTTCCAGGCCTTGCTGGCGCGCACCCGCTACCGGCTGGCGCGGGAATACCTGCGCGACCCGCGCCTGGAGCTCACCGAGGTGGCGGCGCTGCTCGGCTACTCCGAACACAGCGCCTTCACCCGCGCTTTCCGCCACTGGAGCGGTCAAAGCCCCGCCCGCTGGCGCCGCACACATTGCTAACGATGCTCGGCGCTGGCGCCGGGCTACGGAGCCGTCGATCAGCCGCCGAGCAGCTTCTCCTCGCTGGCTTCCACCGCTTCCAGCGGCCCGTAAAGGATCAGAATGTCGCCGTCCCGTAGCACTTCGTCGTCCGCCGGCCGGTCGATGGTGCGGTCGCCGCGCCGCAAGGTTTGCACTTCCACCTTGCTCTCGTTGAGCCCCAGTTCGTCGATACGCTTGCCCAAGCAGGCGGCGCGCCCGTTAAGAGTCACCGCATGCAGCAGGCGGTAGGGATTGCCGGCGCTGTCGGCGGTGGGCAGGGATTCACCGTGATAGTAACCGCGCAGCAGCTTGTAGCGCTCGCGGCGACTCTGGCGCAGCATCGCCAGCACCTTGCCGAACGGCGTGTCGAGCATCATCAGCGCGTGGGCCACCAGCATCAACGACGCCTCCAGCACTTCCGGCACCACCTCGGCGGCGCCGGCGCCGAGCAGGTCGTCCAGGTGGGTGTCGTCGCGGGTGCGCACCAGCACGCGCAGGTCCGGGCACAGTTGGTGGGCGGTGTGCAGGATCCGTTCCGCCTGGCGCGGGTCGTCGAAGGTGACCACCAGCAGGCTGGCGCGGTGGATGCCGGCCCGTTCCAGGATTTCCTTGCGGGTGGCGTCGCCGAAGATGATCCGCTCGCCGGCCTGACTGGCCTCTTGAATACGCACCAGGTCGGTGTCGATGGCCACCGCCTGATGGTGAAAGCGGGTCAGGTAGCGCATCAGGTTCTGCCCCACGCGGCCGTAGCCGCACAGCAGCACATGGCCGGCGGTGGCCTCGTCCACCGCCGGAGTGTCCGGGGCCTGTTCCCACTGGCGCAGTAATTTACGGGTCAGCGCGCCGCTGTTCTCCAGCAGCGCCGGGGTCACGGCCATGGTCAGCACGGTGATCGACACCAGCACGCCGGCCTGCTCGTTGTTCATCAGTCCGTGGCTCACCGCCAGGGCCACCAGCACGAAGCCGAACTCGCCGCCCTGGGCCAACAGGATGCCGCTGCGCAGGGCGGTTTCGGTACGCTCGCCGAGCCAGCGCAGCAACAGGCTGATCAGCGTCAGCTTGAACAGCATCAGCACCGCCGCGCCGAGCAGGATCCAGTGCCAGTGGCTGGCGAACAGCGCCGGCGATACCAGCATCCCCACGCCCATGAAGAACAGGCCCAGCAGCAGGTCCCGGAACGGCCGGATGTCCGCCTCGATCTGATGGCGGAAGTGGCTTTCGCCCAGCATCATGCCGGCGAGAAACGCGCCCAGCGCCATGGACAGGCCCAGGGCGTGGGTCACCCAGGCGGCCAGCAGCGCCAGCAGCAAGGCGGTCATCACGAACACTTCGTCGGACCGCGCCCGGCCGGTTTCCTCCAGGGCCCGGGGCAGCACCCACTTGCCGATCACATAGATGCCGATGAACAGCGCCAGCGCCTTGCCCAGGGTGGTGACCGCGGCCAGGCCGGGGTGGCCGCTTTCCGGGTTGGCGAGCACCGGCAGCAGCACCAGCATGATCACCGCGGCCAGGTCCTGGAACAGCAGCACGCCGGTGGTGGCGCGGCCGTAACCGGTGTTCACCGCGCCGCGCGTGATCAGGTCGCGGATCACGATGGCGGTGGAGGACAAGGCGAAGGCGCCGCCGGCGATCAACGCCACCGCCGGAGTGAAACCCAGCAGCCACATCAGCGCCGCCACCGGCACGCCGGTGAGCAGTACCTGCAGCGGGCCGGCGCCGAACACCACCCGGCGCAGGGCCAGCACTTTGGGAATCGAGAATTCCAGCCCCAGGGAAAACAGCAGAAAGACGATGCCGAATTCCGCCAGGTGCAGCATGCCCTCGGTGTCGCCGACCCAGCCCAGCCCACCGGGGCCGGCCAGGACCCCGGCACTCAGGTAGGCGAGAATCGGCGGCAGGTGGAGCCGCCGGAATACCACCACGGCGAGCACCGCCGCGGCCAGCAGGACCACCACCTGGGTTAATGCTCCGGTCATGCCGTGATTTCCCCCTGCCCATCGTTCACGGGGATACTGTAATACATGCGGGGCGGGGAAAGGAGACGGGGCGCCAGGAAAGGCGCCCCGGGGTGTGGGGTCAGGGCAGGACGGTATCGGCGCGGCGGCTCAGGTTTTGAATGCGCGTGTCCTGGTCGGCGTCGGTTTCCGGCTGGTTGAAGGGCGCGCTCTCGTCGAACCGGTCGAGCAGGTACTCGGCCAGGGCGTCCTGTTCGCTGCCCGGGTCGGCGAAGGTGGCCAGGTTGCTGCCGCCGCCGGGGATCGCTTCGGCGTTCAGGTCGAGGCGGTTCTCCAGGGGGAAGTCGAACGGGTAACCGTCGCCGCCCAGGCCGCTGCCGCCTTCGGTGGCCAGGAAGCCCAGTGTGACCAGACGGATGACCCGGTCCGGGTCGCCGGCCACGGCGCCGTTTTGCACCAGGGTGTCGAGCAGCGCGCCGTTGTCGTCCACCAGCGCCAGGCTGCGCACCCGCTCGCCGGCCTGATTGATGTCGTCGCCGTTGGCGGTGCTGCGCAGGCCCGGGCGGCTGGGGTCGAAGCTGAAGCGCAGGCCCGCCACCTGCGGGAATTGACCGGCCACGCCCTCGACCTTGGCGACCGCGTGCTCCAGCAGCTGATGCAGCTCGGCGGCGGTGACGTCGCCGATGGTGAGGGTGTTGTTGAAGCGCAATGACCCCTCCAGGTCGAACTGGGAGATGTCGCCCTCCGCTTTGCCGGCGCTTTCGTTGGCCGCCGGCGGGAAGAACTGCAGATCGTCCTCGGAGGTGGAACCCGGCGGGATCACGAAGTAGCCGATGTCGTCGCGGATACCACCGCCGTTCTTGATCGACACCTGCACGTTCGGGTCGTACTGGCGGGCGAGCCACAGGTTGGCGTCGGACGTCAGGTTGCCGAGGTTGGTCTCCTGGGTGCGGACCTGGCCGCGGCGGCCGTCCAGATAGACGGCGGTGCGGCCGAGGATGTTGCCGTCGCGGGCGGCCAGCACCTGTTCCAGGGCGGTAACGATGGTGGTGACGTCGCTGTTGGGCGTGCCTTCCAGGGCGGTGGCCATGGTTTCGTCGGTGACATAGGCGCCGTTGACGGTGTCGTCCAGGCTGTCGGTGAGCAGTACCCCGTTGTCGTCGAAGCGCACCACCAGTCGGCCCAGGTATTTGTAGTCGCCGTCCGTGTTGACCACCAGCACCGGTTCGTCGGCGGCGGAGGTAAAGGTGAGCGGGTAGCCGTCGGCGGCGCTGTCGCCGTCGCGCAGGCGGTCGTTGCCGTCGGCGAGCAGGGTGTTGGAGCCGCCGGCGACGATGATGTCGACGCCCTCCAGCAGGGTGGCGAGCTCTTTTTCCACGCTGATCGTCTGCATGTGGGCGAGCATGATGATCTTGTCGACCCCCTGGTCGCGCAGGGCGTCGATGCGGGGCTGAAGCGCATCGGCCAGCGCCTGGTTGCCGCCGCTGGCCGGGCTGACCGTGATGTCCCCGGTGCTGGTGATGTTGCCCAGCGAGGGTGTGGAGGCGCCGATCACGCCGAGGGTCTCGCCGCCCACTTCCACGGTGCCATAGCCGGTCAGGCCGTTGTTCAGGGCGGCCAGACTCTGACCGTCCGCTGCCACCAGACCGGCCAGATTGGCGTCGGTGGTGAAATCCAGATTGGCGCTCAGGTAGGGGAAGCGGGCGCCGGGGTAATTGCCCTCGGCGGCCAGAATGCTCGCGAATTCCGCGGTGCCGCCGTCCAGGTCGTGGTTGCCGACGGCGGCGCCTTGCAGGCCCATGGCGTTGAGCATGGCGATGTCGGCGCGGCCGTTGCCGGCCACGGCGATACCCGGCACACCGTCCATGGCCGGGTCGGCGGCGGCGAAGTAGCGCGGGCCGGGGATGAAATTGTCGCCGGAGCTGAGTACCAGAGTATTGTCCGGGTACCGCGCGCGCAGGGCGTCCAGCACCGCGGAAAACGGCTCTACGTTCTGGAGCGCGCCGGTGGCGCCGTCCATGTCGGCGAAGTGCAGCAGTTGCAGCTGGAAGCCGGTTTCTTCCGACGGCGCCGGGGCCGGGTCGTTGTCGTCGTCGCCGCCGCAGGCGGAAAGGGCAAGAGCCGCCAGGCAGGCGGTAGTGAGTTTTCGCAGCGCGCTGATGTCCATCGTCCGACCTTTTTTAGCAATGATTGGGGAGGCGGCCTTGGCCGACGCTCCCCAGCTAAGCAAGGGGCGATGAAAGCGGTGTTACCGGGGCGGGTCGGTTTTATGTCGGACCGCGCCCCGGCGAGCCCGGGGCTTGGGACTAGGGATGACAGCTGTAGCGGAAGCTGCCGTCGAGCATTTGCGGCAGGGTCAGGGTGTGGAAGCCCAGGCCGCGGGTGTACAAGCACAGCTCGGCACGGCCCACCGGGTCATCGGCGTACAGGTAATTGAGGTGCACCACCGGCTTGCCGGCCTCGATGAAGGGCATCAGCAGTTCGCACTCGTCCCACTCGTGGCAGGATTCGTTAATCGCGAAATCAAAGTGCGCCACCAGATCATCGATCTGGCCCAGATCATTCTTCAGGGAAATCGCCAGGCCGCGTTGGTGCGCCTGATCCGCCAGCCAGGTGTTGTAGTCAATCTGATCCTGATAGGTCAGCGGCAGGCCGGTGCGGTTGGAGTAGCCGTCCACGTTGTCCGGGTCGACGCCGTCGCAACCGCGCTGCACCGCCAGATCAAGGCGGTCGGCCATGATCGCGCGCACGTTCTGCGAGCGCACATCCAGCCAGCGCTCGCCGGGCCAGTTGCCCAGGCGCCGGCCCTTGTCGGCGGCGGTGAATCGGCCGGCGTCGTCACGCCAGTTCTCGAAGGTGCCGGCGGAAAAATAGCAGATCATCCGGCGGCCGTCGGCGTGCAAGGCGTCGATCACGGCGCTGTCGGTGTCGAACAGGTCGAGGACGTAGAGTTCCACGTCGTAACCGATGTTGGGGGTGCCCTGAAGCTGGACCTGAGCGGCCACGTCCACGGCCGGGCGATACCAGTCGCTGTTGTCGACGGCGGTACCGGCGTCCGGGGCGGGCGCGGTTCCAGTAGCTCCGGTGGAGAGCACGGCGCTCAGCACCGAGGGAAGAACATTGAATAAAGACGTGGATGCCATGCTGGCGCTCCCTGCGCGAATCGGGTGGGAGTGGCAGATTAGCACCGATGTCGGAATCCCGGGGAGCGTTTTCCGACGAGCGGCCTACCGCTCATCGGAAAACGTGCGAGGCGCTCAGACCTTGCGGCTGAGCTCGCGGATTTCCTGGTTGAGAACGCGGTCGTTGTCGCTGTAATCCACGGGCAGGTCGATCACGTGCACGCCGCCGGCGGCGAAGCAATCCTCCACCAGCGGGCCGAGCGCTTCGGTGCTCTCCACACGGTGACCCTGGGCGCCGTAGGACTTGGCGTAGGCAACGAAGTCCGGGTTCTGGAAGTCCAGGCCGAAATCGTGGAAATCCATCTGCTTCTGTTTCCACTTGATCATGCCGTAGCCGTCGTCGCGCAGGATCAGCACCACCAGGTCGAGGCGCAGCCGTACGGCGGTTTCCAGTTCCTGGGAATTCATCATAAAGCCGCCGTCACCGCACACCGCCATCACGCGGCGGTCCGGATGCACCATCTTGGCGGCCATCGCCGACGGCAGGCCGGCGCCCATGCTGGCCAGGGCATTATCCAGCAACACCGTGTTGGGGTGCGTGGCCGGGTAGTTACGCGCGAACCAGATTTTGTACATGCCGTTATCCAGCGCGATGGTGCCGTCGTCGGGCATCACTTTGCGGATCTCGCGCACCAGGCGTGAGGGCAGAATCGGGAAACGGTCGTCGCGCTCGCCTTCGGCGATGTGCGACTGCAGCGCGTCGCGGACCCGGTGAAAGTCGGCGAAGCTCCAGTGCTCCTGGGGTTCCAGGCGCTCCTTGAGTTGCCACAGGCTGTTGGCGATGTCGCCGACCATCTCGATCTGCGGGAAGTACACCGGGTCCACCTGGGCGGAGTTGAAATTCACGTGCACCACGGTGGCGCCGCCGGGCTGCATGAAGAAGGGCGGTTTTTCCACCACGTCGTGGCCGACGTTGATGATCAGATCGGCGGCGCCGATCGCGCGGTGCACGAAGTCGCCGTCGGAGAGCGCCGTGTTGCCCAGGAAGTGGGGGCCGGTTTCATCCACCACGCCCTTGCCCATCTGCGTGGTGATCGCCGGGATGCCCAGCTTTTCGATGAACTGGCGCAGCATCTTGCTGGTCAGTTTGCGGTTGGCGCCGGCGCCCACCACGATCAGTGGCTTGCGGGCGTTCTGAATCGCTTCGACGCCGCGGCAGATGGCTTTGTCCTCGGCGATCGGCCGGCGCGTGAGGCTGGGCTCGAGCACCGGCATGGAGGAGTGCTCACGGGCAATGTCCTCGGGCAGCTCCAGGTGGGTGGCGCCGGGGCGCTCTTCCTGCGCCAGGCGGAACGCCTCGCGGATGCGCGCTGGGATGGTGTCGCCGCTGACCACGGTCTTGGTGAATTTGGTGAGCGGGCGCATCATGTCGACTACGTCGATGATCTGGAACTGGCCCTGCTTGCTGGATTTGATCGGCTTCTGGCCGGTGATCATGACGATCGGCATGGCGCCCAGTTGCGCGTAGGCGGCGGCGGTGACCAGGTTGGTGGCGCCGGGGCCCAGGGTCGACAGGCAGACGCCGGCTTTGCCGGTGAGGCGGCCATAGGTGGCGGCCATGAAACCGGCGCCCTGTTCGTGGCGGGTGACCACCAGTTTGATCGAGCGGGAGCCGCGCAGGGCCTCCAGCAGATCCAGGTTTTCCTCGCCGGGGATGGCGAAGACGTATTCCACGCCCTCGGCTTCCAGGGCGCGAACGAACAAATCCGAAGCTTTCATTCAACCTTCTCCTTCCGGCGCCGGGAACGCGCCGTCACTGTGCCGGACACTATAACGCGCGGGTGGGGCAGGGGGGTATGGTCAATGCTGATGCTTGGGATTGGGAGAGTCGATTCGGGGGGCTCAGTGCCAGGTGCCCTCGGAATTCTCGCATTGCTCCAGGAATTCCTCGGCGCTCATTTCAATGGTGTCGTCGTCGCCGTCGAGGTGCGTGGCGACCTGCTCCTTGAGCTGGCTGACCACGGTGGTCATCACCGACAGGGTTTCCTCGACCTGCTCAATGGTGCTGAGCAACTCCTGGGCTTCCTGCTTGTAGTCGTCGTAATCGTCGTAGTCTTGATGGTCGCTCATTAATGCCTCCGGCTCGGGTGCCTTCATGGTGCCAAACGGTGGCAAAGGAGACAATCGGGCAGCGCTTGTGGGAGCGGGCTCGCTCCCACAGGTGTTGGATCAATCCCAGCTGAGCGCGCCGCCGACCTGATACTCAGTGACCCGGGTTTCGAAGAAGTTCTTCTCCTTGCGCAGGTCCATGATCTCGCTCATCCAGGGGAAGGGGTTGCTGACGCCCTTGAACTGCTCGGGCAGACCCAGCTGGGTGAGACGGCGGTTGGCGATGAACTGCAGGTACTCTTCCATCATCGCCGCGTTCATGCCGAGCACGCCGCGCGGCATGGTGTCGCGGGCGTATTGGATTTCCAGCTCGGTGCCTTCCAGGATCATCAGCGTGGCCTGGTCGCGCATTTCCTGGTCCCACAGGTGCGGGTTTTCCAGTTTGATCTGGTTGATCACGTCGACGCCGAAGTTCACGTGCATGGACTCGTCGCGCAGGATGTACTGGAATTGCTCGGCGACGCCGGTCATCTTGTTGCGGCGGCCCATGGACAGGATCTGAGTGAAGCCGCAGTAGAAAAAGATGCCTTCCAGCACGCAGTAGAACGCGATCAGGTTCTTGAGCAGTGCCTTGTCGGTTTCCGTGGTGCCGGTGGTGAACTGCGGGTCGGAGATTTCACGGGTGTAGTCGACCCCCCATTGCGCCTTCTTGGCCACCGAGGGAATTTCCCGGTACATGTTGAAGATCTCGCCCTCGTCCATGCCCAGCGACTCGATGCAGTACTGATAGGCGTGGGTGTGGATCGCCTCTTCGAAGGACTGGCGCAGGATGTACTGGCGGCACTCCGGATTCGTGATCAGGCGGTAGATGGCCAGCACGAGGTTGTTCGCCACCAGGGAATCGGCGGTGGAGAAGAAGCCCAGGTTGCGCTTGACGATGCGGCGCTCGTCCTCGGTGAGGCCGCCTTCCTTCTTCCACAGCGCCAGGTCGGCGTTCATGTTGATTTCCTGGGGCATCCAGTGGTTGGCGCAGCCGTCCAGGTATTTCTGCCAGGCCCAGTCGTACTTGAAGGGCACCAGCTGGTTGAGGTCGGCGCGGCAGTTGATCATGCGCTTGTCGTCCACCTCGACCCGGCCGGCGGCGCCTTCCAGTTCCGCGATGCCCTCGGCGGTGTCCATTTCAGCCACCGCCTGTTGGGCGCGCAGGACCGCGTCGCTCAGCGCCCGCTCCCGTGAGGATTCTCCTCGCAGTTCGTCGTGTCCGGGGTGGCCGGCTTCATTTCCCGCATCCGTTCCACTTCCCGCTGCCGGTGCTTGAGGTGCAGGTGCCGCTTCCTCAGATACCGGTTGAGATTGCGGCGGCGTTGGGCGCCCGCCGGACTGCTTGTGATTGGGCGTTTCTGGCGCATGAAATTCGTCCCAGCTCAGCATGTGTCTCTCTCCATTCTTTCGGGATGACGCTCGGGCGTCACCGATGGTGCATTCTTGGGGCCGGGCGGCGAGCGCCCGGCGCTGTCCGGTCCGTTACTGACAGGCTTCGCAGTCCGGGTCGTCCAGGGAGCAGGCCTGCGGCACGTCCGCGGGCTGGCTGAAATCGGCGCCGCCGTCGGCGGGGCCGGAGGACACCCGGTTGAGCTTGTTGTCGTTGACCGTGGATTTCTCGGTCTGGGTGGCGCCGATGGCGCGCAGGTAATAGGTGGTCTTGAGACCCAGCAGCCAGGCCATCTTGTAGGTCACGTCCAGCTTCTTGCCGTTGGCCTCGGCGATGTACAGGTTCAACGACTGGGCCTGATCGATCCATTTCTGACGGCGGCTGGCGGCTTCCACCAGCCAGCGCGGCTCGATCTCGAAGGCGGTGCGGAACTCTTCCTTGAGATCGTCCGGCACCCGCTCGATGGGCAGCACGGAGCCGTCGTAGTACTTGAGATCGTTGACCATCACGTTGTCCCACAGGCCCCGTTCCTTGAGCGCGTTGACCAGGAACGGGTTGACCACGGTGAACTCGCCGGACAGGTTCGATTTCACGTACAGGTTCTGGTACGTGGGCTCGATGGACTGCGACACACCGGTGATGTTGGCGATGGTGGCCGTCGGCGCGATCGCCATTACGTTGGAGTTACGCATGCCCTTGCGGGCCCGCTCTCGCACGCTGTCCCAGTCCAGGGTCTGGCTACGGTCCACCTTGCAGTAGTCCTCGCCGCGCTGCTTCACCAGGATGTCGATGGAGTCGATCGGCAGCACGCCCTGGCTCCACAGGGAGCCGTCGAAGCTCTGGTAAGCGCCGCGTTCCTCGGCCAGGTCCGCGGAGGCCTGGATGGCGTAGTAGCTCACCGCTTCCATGGACTGGTCGGCGAAGGCCACCGCTTCCTGGGACGCGTAGCTGAAGCCCTGCTTATAGAGGGCGTCCTGGAAGCCCATGATGCCCAGACCCACCGGCCGGTGCTTCATGTTGGAGCGTTCCGCCTGGGGCACGCTGTAGTAGTTGATGTCGATCACGTTATCAAGCATGCGCACGGCGGTTTTCACGGTGCCCGCCAGCTTGTCGCGGTCCAGGGCGCCGTCGACGATGTGCTGGGCCAGGTTCACGGAGCCCAGGTTGCACACCGCGATCTCTTCTTTATTGGTGTTGAGCGTGATCTCGGTGCACAGGTTGGAAGAGTGCACCACGCCCGCGTGCTGCTGCGGGCTGCGCAGGTTGCACGGATCCTTGAAGGTGAACCAGGGGTGGCCTGTTTCGAACAGCATGGAGAGCATCTTGCGCCACAGGTTCACCGCCGGAATGCGCTTGTAGAGCTTCATGCGACCGTCGCGGGTCATCGCTTCGTATTCTTCGTAGCGCTGCTCGAAGGCTTCGCCGTACAGGTCGTGCAGGTCGGGCACGTCGTTGGGGCTGAACAGGGTCCAGTCCTGCTCGTTGATCACCCGTTTCATGAACAGGTCGGGGATCCAGTTGGCGGAGTTCATGTCGTGGGTGCGGCGGCGGTCGTCACCGGTGTTCTTGCGCAGCTCGATGAACTCTTCGATGTCCAGGTGCCAAGTTTCCAGGTAGGCGCACACCGCGCCCTTGCGCTTGCCGCCCTGGTTGACCGCCACGGCGGTGTCGTTGACCACTTTCAGGAACGGCACCACGCCCTGGGATTTGCCGTTGGTGCCCTTGATGTAGGCGCCCAGCGCGCGCACCGGGGTCCAGTCGTTGCCCAGACCGCCGGCGAACTTGCTCAGCATGGCGTTATCGTGGATAGCGCTGTAAATACCGGACAGGTCGTCGGGCACCGTGGTCAGGTAGCAGCTGGACAGCTGCGGACGCAGGGTGCCGGCGTTGAACAGGGTCGGCGTGGAGCTCATGTAGTCGAAGCTGGAGAGCAGGTTGTAGAACTCGATGGCGCGCTCTTCACGGTTGTCCTCGCGCACCGCCAGGCCCATGGCCACGCGCATGAAGAAGCACTGCGGCAGCTCGATGCGGGTCTCGTTGTGGTGGATGAAGTAGCGGTCGTAGAGCGTTTGCAGGCCCAGGTAGGAAAACTGCAGGTCGCGCTTGCCGTCGAGGGCGGCGCCCAGCTTGTTCAGGTCGAACTCGGCCAGCTCCGGGCTCAGCAGTTCGTATTGGATGCCTTTCTCGATGTAGGCGGCCAGCGCCTTGGCGTAAAGGTCTTCCATCTCCTGCTGGCTGGCGCGCTCGCCCACGCCCAGATACTGCAGGGCCTCGGCGCGGATCTTGTCCATCAGCAGCCGGGCGGTGACCTGGGAGTAGTTGGGCTCCATTTCGATCATGGTACGGGCGGTCATCACCATGGAGGTGTTGACGTCCTTGATGGACACGCCGTCGTACAGATTCTTGACGGTTTCCGCGATGATCTTGTCCGGATAGACCTCCTCGAGACCGCTGCAGGCTTCGTGGATCAGATACTCCAGACGGGCCATGTCGAGCGGCGCGCTGCTGCCGTCTTCCATGGTCACGTTCATGTCCACCTTGTGCTTGGGCTCGGGCAGATCGCGGGCGCGCTCGGCGCGTTTGCGGGCCTGCTGGTCCCGGTAGAGCACGTAGTCGCGGGCCACTTTGTGCTCGCCGTTGCGCATCAGCGCCAGTTCCACCTGGTCCTGGATTTCCTCGATATGGATAGTGCCGCCGGAGGGCATGCGGCGTTTGAAGGTGGCGCTGACCTGCTCGGTGAGGCGGTCGACGGTGTCGTGAATGCGCGAGCTGGCCGCCGCGGTGCCGCCTTCCACGGCCAGGAACGCCTTGGTGATGGCCACGGTGATCTTGTCGTCGTCGTAGGAAACCACCTTGCCGTTGCGCTTGATGACGCGCAGTTGGCCGGGGGCGGTGGCGGTGACGTCCTGCTCGGCGCTGACTTCGCCGCCTTGCGCGCCCGCGTGGGACTGATCGCGATTCATATCCGTGTGCATGATGCCCTCTCCGTTGTCTCTGTGCTGACTATTCTGATTGTGAAAACCGTTGTGAGCGTGTGCCGGAAACCGCCAGTTCGGCAACCCTGGTGGGCTGGCGAGCCGGAAACACCACATATTGTGTTCGCGGCGCCGTGCCGGGTGCCGGACCGCCGGCGACTTCTGGACTGCATAATTCGGGCCGGATTCCGTAAGCGGCTGATCCGGCGGCCTTTTTCCGGGGGCGGAAAGCGTTGAGCCTGCTGAACCGGAAAACCTTACAAAACCCAATATGTTGGGGTCGGTGGCCGATAACAGTACAAGTTATAGATGGGTTCCGGCTTTTGCAAGCATTCCGGTTGGGGAAATCCTGTGGATAAACTGTGCGCGGGCTGTGCAGTGATGTGGGCGAAAAAAAGGCCTGCTTGAGCGCGGTGAGGGGACCACTATATATTGTGTCGCCGCCGCCGGCCTCATTCCGGTTGCTCAACCGCACGGGTATGCGTATAAACAGAATTGGCGGCTGCGCCGCGACAACAATGAATCGATAAGGATAACGACGGGAATGACAAGCGTGCAGGATAACCCGCCGACCATCATGATCGTGGAAGACGATGAGCGTCTCGCCGATCTCACTTGTGAATACCTTCAATCCAACGGCCTTGACGTCAGCGTGGTGAGCGACGGAGAGGAAGCCATTCGCCGTATTCGTTCCGAACAGCCGGACCTGGTGGTCCTGGATCTGATGCTTCCGGGCGCCGACGGCCTCACCGTATGCCGGGAGGTGCGTTCCACCTTCAAAAACCCGATCCTGATGTTGACCGCACGCACCGACGATATGGATCAGGTACTGGGGCTGGAAATGGGCGCCGACGACTATGTCGCCAAGCCGGTCAAGCCGCGCGTTTTGCTAGCCCGCATCCGTGCCCTGCTGCGGCGGGTGGAAACCGACAGCGAGCGCGACAGTTCACCGTCGCGGCTGGAATTCGGCGCCCTGGTGATCGACAACTCCGCCCGGGAAGTGAGCCTGCGCGGCAAGTCGGTGGACCTGACCAGCGCCGAATACGACCTGCTCTGGCTGCTGGCCTCCAATGCCGGCACGGTGCTGTCCCGCGAGACCATCTTCGAGAAACTGCGCGGTATTCAGTACGACGGTCAGGACCGCTCCATCGACGTTCGCATTTCCCGCATCCGGCCCAAGGTCGGTGATGACCCGGAAAACCCCAAGCGAATCAAAACGGTGCGTTCCAAGGGCTATCTGTTCGTTAAGGAAATGAGCAGCGGATGACGGGGGCGGGGCCCGCATAGCCCGTCCGCGCCGGCAGGTGTGATTTGAACAGTATCTTCGTCCGAATCTATGGCGGCGTCCTGGTGGCTCTGCTGATTATCGGCGCGCTGACCTATGCCGGCGTGGAGCTGGTCAACGACTATCGTTCCCAGTTGTACCGCGAGCGCATGGCTCGCGGTACTTTCTATCTAATGGCGGAAGGCTACCGGGAGCGCGCCGGCGACGCGGAGCGCCAGGCCTGGTCCCGTTCGCTGAGCCGCATGTTCGGTGCCCCGGTGGCATTGCGTGACGCCGGCGAACTGGGGCTTTCCTACCGCGACGGGCTGCATCTTCAGGAAGGCCGGGTGGTGCTGCGCGGTAATCCCGACAGCGAACGGGTGGACGTGCTGTTCGCGGTCCCCGGTGAACCTCTTTACATACACGCCGCCATGACACGCTTGTCCGAACAGCAGGCCCGCGCCACCGCCATGCTGGTGCTGGATTACCTGCGTGCCCGACCGGCCAATCGCCAGGACGGCGCCCTGGCCGATCTGAATGAATATTTCGGTTACCCCCTGACGTTGATGCCGCGCACCGACCTGGACCTGGATGTGGAACAACAGCGGCGCCTGGAGCGCGACGAGGTGGTGTTCACCCTCACCGACAGCACCCGCCGGGATGCCGGGATACGGGTGCTGGTGCCGGTGCCCGGGGGCGATCGCATTCTGGTGATGGGGCCGCTGCACCTGTTTGATCAGTTTCCGTGGGAGTTGCTGGTGATCGCCGGGGTGGTGGCCTTGCTGCTGGTGGCGCTCTCCACCTATTTGCAGGTGCGCCCGCTGCAAACCCGCCTGCGCCGTCTGGACCGGGCGGTGAAGCGGTTGGGCAGCGGTGATCTGGGTGCTTACGCGGATATTCCCGGCAATGACCCCATCGGTCAGGTGGCGGCCACCTTCAACGGCATGACCGCGCATATCCGCCGTCTTATCGAGGCGCAGCGGGAAATGACCCGCGCCGTGTCCCACGAACTGCGTACCCCGGTGGCCCGGCTGCGGTTCGGGCTTGAGATGCTGGCGGATTGCGAATCCGCCGACGAGCGCCGGGAAAAACTCAATGCCCTGGACCGGGACATCGAGCAACTGGACGACCTGATTGATGAGATTCTCACCTACGCGCGGCTGGAGGAGGGGACCCCGAACATCGAGTTCCAGCCGGTGTTCCTGCTGGAAGTGTGTGACCAGTTGATCGGTGAGTTGGAGGACATCCGCGGCGATATTCTGATCGACGCGCGCGGCTCCCGGGATCTGACCGTGGAAGGCGACCCGCGCTATCTGCACCGCATTCTGCAGAATCTGGTCACCAACGCGCTGCGCTACGCGAAAACCCGGGTGCGGATGACGGTCACCGAACGGGACGGCAGCCTGATTCTGGACGTGGACGACGACGGTGCCGGTATCGCCGAGCACCAGCGTGAGCGCGTCTTCAAGCCTTTCGCCCGGCTCGATAAAAGCCGCCACCGCGCCAGCGGCGGCTACGGTTTGGGATTGTCCATCGTCAAACGCATCGTCGACTGGCACGGCGGCGACGTGGCGGTGGGCGAGAGCGACTGGGGCGGCGCCCGTTTCCGGGTTATCCTGCCCCGCGAACAACGCCGCCAGCACGTGCTAATACGGCAAAAGAAAATATAGAAAAGTTGACAGTTGATAGTTGACAGCGAAAAGCGAGCTAGCGTCGAAGGTTCGCACGCTACTTTCTGGTCGGTGTCTTATAGCTATCAACTGTCCACTATCAACTATCAACTGATTTCAGGTTTGGTTATGTCCGCTTTCATCCTTGCAATCGACCAGGGCACGACCAGCTCCCGCGCCATCATTTTTGATCGGGACGGGGTCGCGGTGGGGCAGGCGCAGAAAGAATTCCGCCAGCATTTCCCCCGCGACGGCTGGGTCGAGCACGATGCTCAGGAAATCTGGAACGATTGCCTGGCGCTGTGCCGCCAGGCCCTGCGCAACGCTCAGGTGGAGGCGGACCAGTTGGCCGCCATCGGCATCACCAACCAGCGCGAGACCACCGTGCTCTGGGACCGCGCCACCGGCGAGCCGGTGGCACGGGCCATTGTCTGGCAGGACCGGCGCACCGCGGATTACTGCCAGCGGCTCAAGCAGGCGGGCCACGAGGATCTGGTGCGTGAGCGCAGCGGTTTGTTGCTGGACCCGTACTTCTCGGCCACCAAGCTGGCCTGGTTGCTGGAGCACGTGGACGGCGCCCGCCGCCGGGCCGAGGCCGGCGAGCTGGCCTTCGGCACCATTGACTGTTGGTTGCTGTGGAAGCTCACCGACGGCCGGGTGCACGCCACCGACGCCACCAACGCCTCGCGCACGCTGCTGTTCAATATCCACAGCCAGCAGTGGGACGAGGATCTGCTCGAGCTGTTCGAGATCCCCGCGTCGCTGCTTCCCGACGTCCGTGACAGCGCCGGCGAGTTCGGCCGCACCGAACCCCGGGTACTGGGTGCCGCGGTGCCGGTGACCGGCATCGCCGGCGATCAGCAGGCGGCGCTGGTGGGTCAGGCCTGTTTCCAGCCGGGCATGGTGAAAAGCACCTATGGCACCGGTTGCTTCATGGTGATGAACACCGGCGCGGCGGTGCACTCGGACAACCGTCTTCTGACCACGGTGGCCTACCGCTTGAACGGCGAGACCACCTATGCGCTGGAGGGCTCGATCTTCGTCGCCGGCGCCGCGATCCAGTGGCTGCGCGACGGGCTCAACCTGATCTCCCACGCCAGCGAAACCGAGGCCCTGGCCCGCCGTGTCGGCTCCGCCGGCGGCGTTTATCTGGTACCGGCCTTCACCGGCCTGGGCGCACCCTGGTGGGACCCGCACGCGCGCGGGGCGCTGCTCGGCCTGACCCGCGACACCGGTATCGCCGAGGTGGTGACCGCCGGTCTGGAGGCGGTGTGCTACCAATCCCGGGATTTGCTCGAGGCGATGGCCGCCGACTGCGCCCGGCGCCCCACCACGCTGCGGGTGGACGGTGGCATGGTGGTTAACAACTGGTTGGGCCAGACCCTGGCCGACGTGTTGGGGGTGCGGGTGGACCGGCCCCGGGTCACCGAAACCACCGCCCTGGGGGCGGCCTACCTGGCCGGGTTGGGCTGCGGCCTGTTCCGCGATCTCGGCGAAATCGCCGAGCACTGGCAGTCCGATCGCGCCTTCGAGCCGGCCCTGGAGGAGGGCGAGCGGGAGCGCCGGTACCGGGGCTGGCGTGAAGCCGTGCAGCGGGTATGTTCGGATAACCGGCAGTGATAGCCCGACCGAAAGTGTGATTCACTGCACAGTTTTGATTATCATCCCCATGCCATAAGAAGAGGACCTTGGGGAAGGATCGCATGCACGGACGGCTTGCCACAGTGACGGATCGACGCCAGGAATTGCGTCTGCGCCGCCTGGCGTTTTCGTTGCTGATGGGGGGCGCGGCGCACACTCTGGTGTGCTGGCTGATTCTGCAATGGGGTTTTTTTCGCGGTGGCGCGGCGGCCTTTTATGCCCTGTTCGGGGCCATTTGGGCCGGCCACCTCGGCCTGCTGATGTTCGCTCGCGCGGGCTGGAACCGGCGGCTGAAGGATCCGGCGATGACCGAGCCGGTGATGGTCTGGTGCATCGTCACGCTGCTTTTTTCCGCGCTCTACCTGGATCAGGGCCGTCTGGCGGTGATGGCGTTCTTCTTCGCGATCCTGCATCAGGGGGTATTCCGCGTGCGCCGCCGCCAGGTGGCGCGGGCCGCCGCCCTGGCCGTGGCCGGCTATGCCGTGATGTTGTTGTACCTGAATGCCGGGGGGCATCTGGGACAGCCTTGGTTGGAGGCGGGCCAGTGGTTGCTGTTTTCCCTGGTCACCCTGGCCATGGTGTTGCTGGCCAGCGAAATCACCACCATTCGTTTGCGGCTGCGTGAGCGCAACGGCCAGCTCGCCGAGTTGCTGGAGCGTATCCAGGATCTGGCCGTCAAGGACGAGCTCACCGGCCTCTACAGCCGCCGCCACGCCATGGAGCTGCTCGCCAAGGCCTGTGGTCAGGCCCGACGGGGGGCGTTTTTGCTGGCGGTGGGGTTCATCGATCTGGACCATTTCAAGCGCATCAACGACCGCCACGGGCACCTGTTCGGCGACCAGGTGCTGGTGCGGTTCGCCGAGCTCACCCGCCGCTATCTGGGCGACAAGGACATGGCCGCGCGCCTGGGTGGCGAAGAGTTCCTGGTGATGCTCCCGGTGATGGATATGGAGCAGGCGCTCACCAGTGTGGAGCGTCTGATGAGCGCGCTGCGCGCCCAGCGCTTCATGGCCGCGCCGGCCCTGGAAGTGACCGCTTCGGTGGGTCTCACGGTGGTGGGGCACGGTGAGAGCCCGGACGAGGTGCTGGTGCGCGCCGACCGTCTGCTCTATCAGGCCAAGGCCGCCGGCCGCGATCGGATTATCACGGCGGGCCCTCCGTGAGCGGCGGGGAGTGGCGTCGGGCGCGCCGGCTGACGGTCAGCGAGCGGCGTCTGCTGCTGCGCCATGGCTGGTCCCTGGCGGCGGTGGCGCTGTTTCATTCGCTGCTGGTGGTGGCGCTCTGGCTGTGGGGCTCGCTGGACGCCGGTGGCCTTTACGTGAGCCTGCTGCTCGGCGCGCTGGCGGTGATGACGGCGGTGTATCTGCTGCTGATTGAAACCGGCGCCACCCTGGAGTGGCGGGAACCCAGTCTGTCCGTACCCATGGCCCTGGGGTTGGTGGTGGCTTTTCTGATCGCCGCTTTTCCCATGAACGAGGCGCGCATCAGCGCCATGATTCTGTTCTTTCCCTTGTTGCTGCTGGTGTCGTTCCGTCTCGGCGCGCGCGCCTTGTTGTCCCTGGCACTGCTGGCCAGCCTCGGCTATGCGCTGATGCTGGCCCTGGCGCTGGCCACCAGGGGCCTGCGCCTGAGTCTGAGTCTGGAACTGTTGCAATGGCTGATTTTCACGCTGGTGGCCTTGAGCTTCGCGGTGACCGGCAGCGGCGTGAACGGTCTGCGGCGCAGCCTGGCGGTCAAGAATCAGGCGCTGGCGGATGCGCTGGAACAAGTCCGTGATCTGGCGATCCGCGACGATCTCACCGGCCTGTTCAACCGGCGCCATATTCTGGAGGTGTTGGAGCACCAGAAGGCACTGGCGGACAACCAGATTTATCCGTTCTCGGTCTGCTACGTGGACCTGGACCATTTCAAACGTATTAACGATGAGTTCGGCCATGACATGGGGGACCGGGTGCTGCGGCGGTTCGCCGAGCACACCCTGGACAACCTGCGTGAAGGGGACTATCTGGCCCGTCTGGGCGGTGAGGAATTCATTCTGGTGTTGCCGCAGAGCGATCTGGACGGCGCCGTTCTGGTGGCCGAGCGGCTGCGCGACAGCTGGGCCGCGCGGAGCTTCAAGGAGCACAACGGACCGCCTCGCGTGAGTCTGTCGGCGGGCGTGGCCAGCTACCGGAGCAAGGAGACCGTGGACCAGCTGCTGGGCCGCGCCGACCGCGCCCTGTACCGCGCCAAGACCGGCGGCCGCAATCGCGTTTGCCGCGAGGATGACGTGTAGGCGCGGGCTTTGTGGGAGCGGGTCCTGCCCGCGAAAGGGTGGCGCCAGCCACCCGGCGGGATCCCAGAGCCCGTAGGTCGGGTTAGCGAAGCGTAACCCGACAATCGGATTCAGTGCGTCCCGGTGAGCAGGAACTCCAACAGCGCCTTCTGCGCGTGCAGGCGGTTCTCCGCCTCGTCCCAGACCACCGCGCGCGGGTCGTCGAGCATGTCGTGGCTGACTTCCTCGCCCCGGTGGGCCGGCAGGCAGTGCATGAACAAAGCGTCCGGGTCGGCCCGGTCCATCAAGGCCGGGTTCACTTGATACTCGGAGAAGCGCTTGATGCGGTCGGCCTGTTCGTCTTCCTGGCCCATGGAGGCCCAGACATCGGTGACCACCAGGTGGGCGCCTTTCACCGCTTCGGCGGGATCGCGTTGCAGGGTGACCCGGTGGGCGAAGGTTTCGACCAGTTCCGCCGGCGGCTCGAAGCCCTCCGGGCAGCACACCACCAGCTGGAAATCGAACTGTTCGGCGGCGTTGATGTAGCTGGCGCACATGTTGTTGCCGTCGCCCACCCAGGCCACCGTTTTACCGGCGATGGCGCCGCGGTGCTCGACGAAGGTCTGCATGTCGGCGAGCAGCTGGCAGGGGTGGAACTGGTCGGTGAGCGCGTTGATCACCGGCACCCGCGAGTGGGCGGCGAAGGCCTCCACGGTGTCGTGATCGAAGGTGCGGATCATCACCGCGTCGACCATCCGCGACAGCACCCGGGCGGAATCCTCCACCGGCTCACCGCGCCCCAGCTGGGTATCGCGCGGTGACAGGAACACACTGGCGCCGCCGAACTGGGTCATCGCCACTTCGAACGACACCCGGGTGCGGGTGGAGGACTTTTCGAAAATCATGCCCAGGGTCTTGCCGCGCAGGGGTTCATGAAACTGCCCGGTGTGCAGCATGGTTTTCAGCTCCACGGCGCGCTGTATCAGATACCCCAGCTCCTTGGGCGTAAGGTCCATCAGAGTGAGAAAGTGACGCGGACTGCTCATGGGTTCTCCTGATCACGGGCAAAGTCGCGGATCACCTGGGCCAGGGTGTCCACCAAGAAACGGAGTTCGTCGTCGTTGATCACCAGGGGCGGCAACAACCGCACCACCGAACCGGCGGTGACATTGATCAGCAGGCCGGCCTCGCGGGCCCGGCCCACCAGGGCGGCGCAGTCGCGGTCGAGCTGCACGCCGATCATCAGCCCATGGCCGCGCACCCCGGTGACCAGCGGCACATCGGCCAGTGCTTCGCGCAGCGCCGCGCGCAGCGCCTCGCCCTTGGCGCCGACGGTCGGGATCACGTCGTCGCTGAGCGTCTCCACTACCGTCAGCGCGGTGGCGCAGCCCAGCGGGTTGCCGCCGAAGGTGCTGCCGTGGCTGCCCGGCCCGAACAGCGACGAGGCGGCGCCGCTGACTAGGCAGGCGCCGATCGGGAAGCCGTTGCCCAGGCCCTTGGCCGTGGTCAGCACGTCGGGCCGCACGTCGTCGCCCTGGCACGCGAAATAGGTGCCGGTACGCCCATTGCCGGTCTGGATTTCATCGAACATCAACAACCAGCCGTGGCTATCGCAGAGTGCCCGCAGGCCCCGCAGGTAGCCGTCGTCGGGCACGTTGACCCCGCCTTCGCCTTGCACCGGCTCCACCAGTACCGCGGCGATATCGCCGGCCCGGTCGTCGGCCGCGGCGGCTTCCACCGCCGCCAGGTCGTTGTAGGGCAGGTGCTGGAAGCCTTCCACCAGCGGCTCGAAGCCGTGCTGCACCTTGCGGTTGCCGGTGGCGGACAGGGTCGCCAGAGTACGGCCGTGGAAGCTGTTCTCCATCACCAGAATGCGCGGCGCGTCGCTGCCCCGGTGATGGCCGTGCAGCCGCGCCAGCTTGATCGCCGCCTCGTTGGCTTCGGCCCCGGAGTTGGAGAAGAACACCTTCTCCTGGCCGCTAACCCGGCACAGGCGCTCGGCCAGTTGTTCCTGGGCCGGCACCCGGTAGAGGTTGGACGTGTGCACCAGTCGCGCGGCCTGATCCGCCAGGGTCCGGGTCACCGCCGGATGGGCGTGGCCAAGGTTGCACACGGCAATACCGGACACGGCGTCCATGAAACGGTTGCCGTCGGTGTCGTACAGCCATACGCCTTCGCCGCGCTCGAAGCTCACCGGCTGACGGGCGTAGGTGGGGATCAGAAACTGCTCGCTCATGGTCTTTGGCGCTGTAGGTCGATGAAGGACGCTTACCAACAAAAAACGGCAGCCGAAGCTGCCGCGTGGACCCTGAATAATACTGAGGCCGGCGCGGGGACGCAATTCCCGCGCCTGAATCCTGTATCCTGCATCCTGAACCGTGTTTTATGGGGTGACGATGGATCCGGTACAGCTGAGCATTTTCGCCAACCGCCTGGCGGGTATCTGCGATGAGATGGGCGCCTTGCTGCGCGCCAGCGCGCTGTCGCCCAATATCAAGGACCGCCTGGATTTTTCCTGCGCGATCTTCGACGCCGACGGCGGCCTGTGCGCCCAGGCCGCGCACATCCCCGTGCATCTGGGGTCCATGGCCTACGCCATGGCCGATCTGGTGGGGGGCCGTGACTGGCGCCCCGGCGATTTACTGGTGGTCAACGACCCTTACCTGGGCGGCACCCACTTACCGGACGTGACGGTGGTGGCGCCGGTGTTCGCCGGCGAGCGGCTGGCCGCCTTCACCGTGACCCGCGCCCACCACGCCAATATCGGCGCGCACAGCCCGGGCTCCATGCCAGTCTCCAGGACCCTGGACGAGGAAGGGTTGGTGATTGCTCCGCAATGGCTTAAGCGGGACGGCCAATGGCAACGGTCGTTGAGCCGCCGTCTGGCCGGTCTCGGCGACGGTGACCGGTTGCCCCTGGACGTGCCCCGGTTCGCGGATTTCGCCGCCCAGGCGAGCGCCTGCGAGGCGGGTGCCCGGCGGCTGGCGGCGCTGATCGGCGAGCGCGGCCTGGACGCGCTGCGCGTATCCCTGGACGCTCTCAACACCTATGGCGAACGGCGCATGCGCCAGCGTCTGGCGGACCTGGCGGATGGCGAATACCGTTTCACCGATGTGATGGACGACGATGGTCAGGGACGCGTCGATATTCCGCTGGCGGTCACCCTTCGCGTGCGCGGCGACAGCGCCGAACTGGACTTCACCGGCACCGCCGATCAGGTGAGCGGCAACATCAACTGCCCGTTGTCGGTGGCCGCCGCCGCCGCTTACTACTGCTTCCGTTGTCTGCTGCCCGACGACGCGCCGTCCTGTGCCGGGCTGTTCCGGCCCATCGCGTTGTCGGCGCCGGAGGGCAGCCTGGTCAACGCGCGCCGCCCCGGCGCGGTGGCCGCCGGCAACGTCGAGACCAGCTCGCGGATTGTCGATGTGGTGCTGGGCGCCCTGGCCCGCGCCTTGCCCGGCGGGATCCCCGCCGCCAGCCAGGGCACCATGAACAATCTGGCCATGGGGGAGGGCGGCGAGAGCGGCGCGCGTCCCTGGGATTATTACGAAACCATGGCCGGCGGCATGGGCGCGCACCGCCGGGGTGACGGCCTGTCGGCGGTACACAGCCATATGACCAACACCCTGAACACGCCCATTGAAAGCCTGGAAGAGCACTATCCGCTGCGGGTGCGGCGCTACGCGCTGCGGCGTGGCAGTGGCGGGGCGGGCGCCCACCGGGGCGGCGACGGCATCGAGCGGGAGCTGGAATTTCTTGCCGCCGCCAGTTTCACCCTGCTCACCGAGCGGCGCCGCCACCGGCCCTGGGGGCTGGAAGGAGGCGGCCCCGGCGCCGCCGGCGAGAACCGCCTCAACGGTGAGATCCTGCCGCCCAAGTACAGCGGGCGCGCCGAAACCGGGGATCGGTTATTGCTGGCGTCACCGGGCGGGGGAGGTTACGGCCTTACCGAAAACGAACAAAAAATCAGTCAGGAAGGTAAAGTTACTTAGCTGTTATTGAGAATCGTTTTCATTATGGTTCCCGCGACTTACATACTTTACACGTCGCAGGAACCATAACGATGAAACGACGCACTGCCCCCCTGGCGCTTGGCGCCCTTGGCGGAGCCTCCGCCCTGTTGCTTGCCGAAACCCTGGCCGCCGACACCAACCGCTTGCCCGCCGTGGACATCATCGGCTCCACGGAGGACACCTTCAGCCTTTCCGGCTCGGCCCATGTGCTCTCGAACGAGGATCTGGAGAAAAAGGAATACACCGACGTGCACCGCATTCTGCGCGACGTGCCCGGTGTCTACGTGCAGGAAGAGGAGGGCTACGGCCTGCGGCCGAATATCGGTATTCGTGGCACCGGCACCAACCGCAGTGACCGCATCACCGTGATGGAGGACGGCATTCCCATCGCCCCCGCGCCCTACGCGGCGCCGGCGGCGTATTATTTTCCCAGCGCCGGTCGTTTCCATGGCGTGGAAGTCCTGAAAGGGCCGGATAACCTGCGCTATGGCCCCTTTACCGTGGGTGGCGCGCTTAATGTGCTGTCCACGCCGATTCCCGCCGACGAGGCCGGCATGGTGCAGCTGGAAGCGGGCGAGGACCGCCATCAGCGCGGCCACGTCTGGTATGGCGCCAGCGAGGGGCAGTGGGGCTTCCTGCTGGAGACCCATCAGCAGCGCAGCGCGGGCTTCAAGGACGTGGACCGCTCCAACAGGGATACCGGCTTCGACAAGCAGGATTACGTCGCCAAGCTGCGCTGGACCAGCCCCGACAGCGCCGATGTGAAGCAGGCCCTGGAGCTCAAGCTGTCGCATTCCAGCGAGGTGTCCAACCACAGCTACCTGGGCCTCACCGACCGCGACTTCAGCGATGACGCCAACCGTCGTTACGGGCTCAGCGCCTTTGACCAGATGGACAACGACCACGACGGCGTGGCCCTGCGTCACCATCTGGTGCTGGGCAGCGAGACCAGCCTGGAAACCGCCGTCTACCGCAACAAATTCCAGCGCAACTGGTTCAAGGTGGCGAGCGCCGGCGGCCAGAGCATCGGTGATCTGATCGAGGACGCCAATAACGGCGACGCCAACGCTCAGGCGATTCTCGATGGCGACCAGGACGTGGCCGACGTACGGCTCAAGAACAACAACCGCGAGTACACGTCCGAAGGGATACGGACCGAGCTCTCCCACGGTTTTGAATGGGGGGCGGTGCGCCACGATCTGGTCGCCGGCGTGCGCTTCCACCAGGATGAGGTGGATCGTTATCAGCCGATCGAGGTGTTCGAGCAGCAGAACGGCAGCCTGGTGCGCAGCGGCTATATTGAGCCCACCGGCGGTGATAATCGCATTGAGGAGGCGGACGCCTTCTCCGCCTGGATGGTGGATCACATCCGCCTGGACCAGTGGTTGCTGACCGCCTCGCTGCGCTACGAGGACGTGGAAAGCGAAGCCAAACGCTACGCCGACCCGGGCCGCGGCGTGGTCAGCCAGCGGGTCGACAATCAGGTGGATGAGCTGATGGCGGGCCTGGGCGCCACCTGGCTGCTGGACGACCATTGGGCGTTGCTCGCCGGTGTGCACCAGGGCTTCGCGCCTCCCGGCGCATCCTCCGCCGAAGGCACGGACCCGGAGAAAAGCCTGAATTACGAGGCTGGCGTGCGTTACTGGAGCGGCCCGTTCAGTGCCGACGCCATCGCCTTCTTCAGTGATTACGAAAACACCGTTAACAACTGCTCGGTAGCGGCGCCGTGCCCCAACGGCGACACCATCGGCTCGCAGAGCTTCGGTGAATCCCGGGTGCGGGGCCTGGAGCTGGGGGTCAGCAGCCGGTTGTGGCAGGGCAACGGCCTCACCGTGCCGGCGCGCCTGGCCTATACCTATACCGACGGCGAAATCACCGAGACCGCCGATGACCTGAGCGTACGCGACGGCGACGTGCTGCCCTATCTGCCGGAAAACCAGCTCAGCCTGACTCTGGGCCTGGAACGGCCCGCCCAGTGGGGGGCCTATCTCACCACCACCTATGTGGACGAGGTGTGCGTGGACAACACTTGCGATCGCGCCAACGGACCGGCTTTCCGCGGCACCGATGATTACCTGGTGCTCGACCTGGCGGCCTCCTACTATTTGCGCAGCAATGTGGAGGTGTACGCCAAGGTGGACAATCTGCTCGACGACCAGGAAATCGTCGCTCGTTCGCCGGACGGCGCCCGCCCCAACAGCCCTCGCACCGCTTACATGGGCGTGCGGGTGGGTTTCTGAGGCGAATCCCGCGAGGCCACACCGGTTGAAACCGGGCGGCGTTGTCCCCACTGTCTGCGGATACAGCGGAAAACCCGGCGCCGGTGTTATACTGGCGCCTTTCACAATCAGCAGGCAGGTGGTTTCTATGGATGATGTGATTCAGGTCATCAAGGACCAGATCGCGAAAAATCCGGTGCTCGTGTACATCAAGGGCACACCTCAGTTTCCCCAATGTGGCTTCTCCGCCCAGGTGGTGGAAGCCATGACCAGCGTCGGCAAGCCTTTTGCCTACGTTAATATTCTGGAAGCGCCGGAGATCCGGCAGAGTCTGAAGGAATACGCCAACTGGCCCACCTACCCGCAGCTGTGGGTCAACGGTGAGCTGGTCGGCGGCTGTGACATCATCATGGAAATGTACCGTTCCGGTCAGCTCAAGGAGCTGGTGGAAAGCGCCGCCGTGGAAGGCGACGCCTGAAGCGGCGCGGCGGCCCATTGGTTTTACCAATGAGGGCCAATGGGCCGGCCTGTTGAATCCTGGCACGGGATTCCCATGATAGGCGTGCGAAGGTGGCGTCAAGACGCCGCCGCCGGATGTGCGAAGATGTCTTCAACATTGATTCAACGCAGAGAGGAAAAACATGGGCGTACTGGTAGGTAAACCCGCACCTGATTTTACGGTTCCCGCCGTCCTGGGTGACGGCAGCATTGTGGACGAATTCACCCTGTCCGAGGCCATCAAGGGCAAATACGGTCTGGTGTTCTTCTATCCGCTGGACTTCACCTTTGTGTGCCCGTCCGAACTGATCGCCCTTGATCACCGCATGGACGCCTTCAAAGAGCGCGGCGTGGAAGTGATCAGCGTGTCCATCGACAGCCACTTCACCCACAACGCGTGGCGCAACACCGCTATCAACGATGGCGGCATCGGTCCGGTGAAATACACCATGGCCGCGGACATGAACCACCAGATCTCCCAGGCCTACGACGTGGAGTCCGAGGGTGGCATGGCGTTCCGCGGTGCCTTCCTGATCGACAACAACGGCGTGGTGCGCAGCCAGCTGATCAACGACCTGCCCCTGGGTCGTAACATCGACGAGCTGGTACGTCTGGTCGACGCTCTGCAGTTCCACGAGGAGCACGGTGAAGTGTGCCCCGCGGGCTGGCAGAAAGGCGACCAGGGCATGCAGGACAACCCGGCCGGTGTTGCTTCCTACCTGTCCGAGAACGCCGAGAAGCTGTAACCCACAGCACTCAGCGACGATAAAAAAGGGCGCCTTCATGGCGCCCTTTTTTTGTGCCCGCTCCCACAAGCGTTCAGTCGAGTTCGCGGGCCAGGGTAGGGGGCATCTCGCCGGCCGGCGGCGGCGGCCAGCCGCCCAGGTCGCGGAAGCGGTTGATCATGGAGCAGAACAACTCGGCGGTGCGGGTGGCGTCGTACAAGGCGGAATGGGCGTCACGCTGATTGAAGGGGATGCCCGCCGCCTCGCAGGCCTTGGCCAACACGGTTTGCCCGTACACCAGACCGGCCAGCGTGGCGGTGTCGAAGCTGGAAAACGGGTGGAACGGGTTGCGCTTGATGTCGGCGCGCTCGCTGGCGGCGTTGAGAAAGCCCTGGTCGAAGAAGCTGTTGTGGCCGACCAGCACCGCCCGGTTGCAGCCGTGCGCCTTGACCGCCTTGCGGACCGGTTCGAACACGCCCTTGAGGGCGGTCAGCTCGCCCACCGCGCCGCGCAGCGGGTTATCGGGGTCGATGCCGGTGAAATCCAGCGCCGCCTGCTCGATATTGGCGCCCGGAAAGGGGTCGACATGGAAGTGCACGCGGGTCGAGGGGCGCAGACGGCCCCGGGCGTCCATGTCCAGCAGTACCGCGGCGATTTCCAGCAGGGCGTCGTTACGGGCGTCGAAGCCCCCGGTTTCAACGTCCACCACCACCGGCAGGAAGCCGCGGAAGCGCAGGGCCAGGGACGGATGTTGATTAGTCATGCTCTCTCCAGTCAGCGGTCGACATGCTACCCGATTACCGGACCCCGGGACAGGTGACGGCGGCGGACGGGCGCGGGTACAATACGCGCCTTTCTAATCGCGAGTTCTTGGAGTGACGCATGTCTGATATCAACAAGGTGGTGCTGGCCTATTCCGGTGGCCTGGACACCTCCGTGATCGTCAAGTGGTTGCAGGAAACCTACAACTGCGAAGTGGTCACCTTCACCGCTGATATCGGTCAAGGCGAGGAAGTGGAGCCGGCCCGCGCCAAGGCCGAGGCGATGGGCGTGAAGGAGATCTACATCGAGGACCTGCGCGAGGAGTTCGTGCGCGATTACGTGTTCCCGATGTTTCGCGCCAACGCCATCTACGAAGGCGAGTACCTGCTCGGTACCTCCATCGCCCGGCCGCTGATCGCCAAGCGTCTGGTGGAAATCGCCGCCGAGACCGGCGCCGACGCGATCTCCCACGGCGCCACCGGCAAGGGCAACGATCAGGTGCGTTTCGAGCTGGGCGCCTACGCTCTGGCACCCGGCATTCAGGTGATCGCGCCGTGGCGTGAGTGGGACCTGAATTCCCGCGAGAAGCTGATGCAGTTCTGCGAGGACCACGAGATCCCGGTGGACTTCACCAGCAAGAAGAAGAAATCTCCGTACTCCATGGACGCCAACCTGCTGCACATCTCCTACGAGGGCGGCAACCTGGAAGACCCCTGGTGGGAAGCGGAAGAAGACATGTGGCGCTGGAGCGTCAGCCCGGAAACGGCGCCGGACACGCCCACCTATGTCACCCTGACCTACGAGAAGGGCGACATCGTCGCCATTGACGGCGAACGTCTGAGCGCCGCGGAGATCCTCAGCAAGCTCAACAAGCTGGGCGGCGACAACGGCATCGGCCGCCTGGATATCGTCGAGAACCGCTATGTGGGCATGAAATCACGGGGCTGCTATGAAACCCCCGGCGGCACCATCATGCTGCCCGCCCACCGCGCCATCGAGTCGCTGACCCTGGATCGCGAGTCCGCTCATCTGAAGGATTCAGTGATGCCCAAGTACGCCGAGTTGCTCTACAACGGCTACTGGTGGTCCCCGGAGCGTCTCGCCCTGCAGAAGCTGATCGACGCCACCCAGGAAAACGTCAACGGCGAAGTGCGCATGAAATTGTACAAAGGCGCCGCCACCGTGGTGGGCCGCCGCTCCGACAACGACAGCCTGTTCGACGCCTCCATCGCCACCTTCGAGGACGACGCCGGCGCCTACGACCAGAAGGACGCGGAAGGCTTTATCAAGCTCAACGCCCTGCGTCTGCGCATCGCCGCCAAAAACGGCCGCAAGCTGTCCTGATCGCCTCCCGCTGTTACACATCGTCAATGGAAACCTTTCTGTTCTTGTACGAAGGTACCGATTAACGCATTCCTTCGAATCACAACAATAGAAAGGTGGACCATGGCGATGTTCCCTGTTCCTTCGTTTTCCGCCGCGCGGGCCGGGCTCTGCCTGGCGTTGATGCTGGTTGCCGCGCCGGTGGCGGCCGGCTGGCCGTTCAATCTGTTCTCCCCGCCTGAGTTTTCCGACCAGACCCGCGATGTGATCTTCGTCGGCAATAATTGGGAAGGCACGGTCAATGTGATCGACGCTGAGACCTATGAGCCGCTCGGCACCATCAACGCGATTCCCGACAAGACCGAGCGCACCACCGAGATTTACCTGAACCCGGTGCGCCTGCTGTTCTTCCAGGGCGTGCGCTTGCTGATCGGCGAGGGCAACCACCAGTACGTGGACGACATGTACAGCTCCAACGATGGGCGCCTGCTGGTGGTGTCGCGGCCCAGCTTCGCCGACGTGGTGGCGCTGGACGTGATCACCGGGGAAGTGGTGTGGCGCTTCCAGGTGGACGGCTACCGGTCCGACCATATGGCGATCTCGCCGGACGGCCAGCATGTGGCGGTCTCCGCGTCCACCGGGGGCGTGGTGCACGTGCTGGACGTGGCCACCGGCGAGGAGGTGGGACGCTTTCCGTCCGGGGATTCCCCCCACGAGAATATTTATTCCGAGGACGGCGAGCGCATCTTTCATGCCGCTATTGGTCAGGTGTTCACGCCGCTGGACCGGGGCCGGGCGGTCAAGCGCCTGACCAAGGGCGAGCGCCTGTTCCAGATCGTCGACGCGGAGACCTTCGAGATCATCAAGCGGTTCGACCTGCGCGAAAAGCTGGACGAAGCCGGCTACACCGACCTGAGCCCGGCGATCCGACCCATGGCGCACACCGACGACGAGCGCTATTTCTACTTCCAGGTGTCGTTTTTCCACGGCTTCCTGGAGTACGACATGCAGGAGGACCGCATCACCCGCCTGGCGCACCTGCCGAACCTGGTGCCCAACCTGCCCCGCGAGAAGTACGTCAACGATTCCGCCCACCACGGCATCGCGCTGAGCGGTGATCAGAGCACCCTGTGCGTGGCCGGCACCATGAGCGACTATGTGGCGATCGTGTCGCGGGAGACCTTCGAATACACCATCTTCACCGGTATCGGCGAGAAGCCCTACTGGGTGACCACCAGCGAGGATGGCGAACACTGCTATATTTCCTGGAGCGGCACCGATCAGATGTCGGTGTTTTCCTACGACAGCGGGCAGGAAGTGGCCCGGCTGGATGTGGGGGACCACCCGCAACGCGTCCGTGAAGGGCGTATCCTGGAAAACTGGCTGACCCCCTGAAGGGCCCGGCGGGCGCCGCCCGCCGGTAAAATTTACGCTATTGTCTGGCCCCGCCGGGCGTCCCTGTGTACTCTGCCGAAAAGTCGGCGTGCCGGGTGCGCGGCGGGGTTTTTTGTTATCCAAAAGCTTCCTGGCGAAGAGCAAGCGCATGAATAAAACCACCGTGGGCTGGCGGGAATGGGCCAGCCTGCCCGATCTGGGGATCAAAGCGATCAAGATGAAGGTGGATACCGGCGCGCGTACCTCGGCGCTGCACGCCTTCGAAGTGTCCAGTTTCCAACGTGACGGGCGCGAGTGGATCCGATTCAGCATCCACCCGTTTCAGGACTCCGACCAGTCCCGCGAATGCGAAGCGCCCCTGTTGGACCGTCGTGTGGTGACGGATTCCGGCGGTCACCGGGAAGAGCGGCCGGTGATTAAGACTCTGCTCGCCGTGGGCGGGCGCCGCTGGCCGGTGGAGATGACCCTCACCGACCGTGACACCATGAAATTTCGCATGTTGCTCGGGCGTACCGCCATGGATCAGTTGGTGGTGCATCCCCAGGCTTCATTTTTACTCGGTGGCAACGAGCATCAACCATGAAGATAGCGATTCTGTCCCGGAACAAGCATCTGTATTCCACGCGCCGCCTGGTTCAGGCGGGCGAGGACGCCGGTCACGAAATGCACGTCATCGACACCCTGCGCTGCTATATGAGTATGGTCTCCCACAAGCCGGAGATTCATTTCAAAGGCCAGGTGCTGGAAGGCTTCGACGCGGTGATCCCGCGGATCGGCGCCTCGATCACCCAGTACGGTACCGCGGTGCTGCGCCAGTTCGAGATGATGGGCGTGTTCCCGGTCAACGAATCGGTGGCGATTTCCCGCTCCCGGGATAAGCTGCGCTCCCTGCAGCTGCTGTCGCGCAAGGGCGTGGGTCTGCCGGTGACCGGCTTCGCCCACTCGCCGGACGACATCCCCGACCTGATCAACATGGTCGGCGGTGCGCCGCTGGTGATCAAAATGCTGGAAGGCACCCAGGGCATCGGGGTGGTGCTGGCGGAAACCCGCAAGGCGGCGGAATCGGTGATCGAGGCGTTCATGGGCCTGAACGTGTCGGTGATGGTGCAGGAATACATCAAAGAAGCCGGCGGCGCGGATATCCGCTGTTTCGTGGTGGGCGGCAAGGTGATCGCCGCCATGAAGCGCCAGGCCCTGCCCGGTGAATTCCGCTCCAATCTGCACCGTGGCGGCACCGCCAGCCTGATCCGTATCACCCCGGAAGAGCGCGCCACCGCGGTGCGCGCGGCGCGCATCATGGGCCTGAACGTGGCGGGCGTGGATATTCTGCGCTCCCACCACGGCGCGCTGGTGATGGAAGTGAATTCCTCGCCGGGCCTGGAAGGCATCGAAGCGGCCACCAACAAAGATGTGGCGGGCATGGTGGTGAAATTCATCGAGAGTAACGCGCGGCCCCATCGTACTCAGACCAAAGGGGCTAAGGGCTGACGCCCAGTTGACAGTGGATAGTTGATAGTTGATAGCTAAAACAAGAATCCGGTGAGTGATGACGAGCAGCAAAGGCAAGAGTGGGCAGGAACAGAAAGCGGCGCCGTTTGAGTTGAACGGCACGCGGGTGATGCCGGGTACCCGGGCCAAGGTGGAGCTGCCGCTGGCGCAGCTGTACACCCAGACGCCGCTGAACGTGCCCATTCATGTGATCCACGGTCGCCGGCCGGGGCCGGTGTTGCTGGTCAGCGCGGCGATTCACGGCGATGAGTTGAACGGCGTGGAGATCATCCGCCGGCTGCTCCGTCACTCGTCGCTTAACCGTCTTAACGGCACCCTGCTGGCGGTGCCGGTGGTCAATGTGTTCGGCTTTATTCACAAAACCCGCTATCTGCCCGACCGCCGTGATCTCAACCGCTCGTTCCCGGGCTCGGAAACCGGCAGCCTGGGCGCCCGCATGGCCTGGCAGTTCAAGACCCAGGTGCTGGACCGTGCTACCCACGCCGTGGATCTGCATACCGGCGCGATCCACCGCGCCAATCTGCCGCAAATTCGCGCCGACCTTTCCAATGACGATACCGCCGCCATGGCGACCGCCTTCGGCGTGCCGGTGGTGATCAACTCGGTGCTCGGCGAGGGCACGTTGCGCGAAGTCGCCGAGGCCCAGGGGATCCCCGTGATTACCTACGAAGCCGGCGAAGCGCTGCGTTTCGATGAAAGTTGCATTCGCGCCGGGGTCAAAGGCGTGCTCAATGTCATGCACCACCTGAATATGACCGGCCCGCGCCGTACCCGAGCGCCGCTGGAGCCGCACATCGCACGGTCGTCCAGCTGGGTGCGCGCGGAGCGCGATGGTGTTTTCCTGCCGCTGGTGGCATTGGGGGCCTGGTTGCGCAAGGGTCAGTTGATCGGCCGTATTTCCAGCCCGTTCGGCGGCGAGGACGTGAACATTGAGTCGCCCTGCGCCGGTATTCTGGTGGGGCGCAATAATCTGCCGCTGGTCAATGAAGGGGAAGCCCTGTACCACATTGCCCGCTTCGAGGAGGTACGCGAAGTGGCGCAGAATCTGGAAGTGTTCACCTCGGACATTGAACGCGGGCCGGGACTCACCGGCGAACCGCCGATCGCGTAGGTCGGGTTAGCGAAGCGTAACCCGACGACAGGCTTGGCGCGTCCTTGACGGGTCTATTGTCGGGTTACGCGTTGCTAACCCGACCTACGGTGTTTTTGGGAGTATCGATGAATCTACCGACGCCGCGAAGCGTGTATCGCGGTTTACGCAAAATGCTGCGTTTCCTGGCGCGCCCGGCGCGGCGCGCCGGCAGCCGTGGCGGCCCGGTGATTCAGACGTACCGGGGCTACGGTTCCCGCGAAGAGGTGTTCTTGATGGGGCGCGTCTTCCGGCAGCCGGGTCTCGGGCTCAAGCTGGGCGAGGGCCCGCTCGACGACCTGGTCAACATTGCCCGCCGCACCGCCCGCTGGGGCATTCGCGACGCCCGGGTGGCGGTCACCGTGGGCGACGCCCACGCCAGCGTCACCACCGACCGGGACGGTTATTTCAGCGTTCAAATGCCGATTGGCGAGCCATTGCCGGACGGCGGTTTCTGGCAGCAGGCGCGGCTGGAATTGCTGTCGGCTTCGGCGGCTGACGACGACGGCGCGGTTGAGCCCTCCGCCGCGCGGGGCGGCCGCGGGGTGGCCACCACCGCCGAGATCTATATTCCACCCCGCGAGGTTGACTTGGCGGTGGTCAGCGACATCGACGACACGGTGATCTACACCGGCGTGGCCAGCAAGCTGACCATGATGTACCAGCTGTTTATCGCCAAGGCCCGGCACCGCACCGCTTTCCCGGGCGTGTCCGCGTTCTACCGGGCGCTGTTCCATGGCGAAAGCGGCGAGCGCCGCCGGCCGATGCTGTATGTGTCTCGAGGGCCCTGGAGCATCTACGATGTGCTGGTGGAATTCTTTCGCCTCAACCATATTCCCCACGGGCCGGTGCTGTTCCTGCGCGAGTGGGGCGTGACGTTCCAGCGGCCGCTGCCGATTCGCGCCAAGGACCACAAGGCGATGCTGATCGAACGCATGCTGTCGCTCTACCAGTCGTTGCCTTTCGTCTTGATCGGCGACAGCGGCCAGCACGACCCGGAAGTGTACGCCGATCTGGTGGCCCGCTATCCCGGCCGCATCCACACCATCTACATCCGCCACGTGCATCAGGGCGAGGACCGGGATCAAGCGATCCAGGCGCTCGCCGACCGGGTGGCGGAAAGCGGCTGCCAGATGATCCTCGCCAAGGACAGCCTGGAGATGGCCCAGCACGCCTTCCAAAACGGCCTGATCGCCCGGCGCGGCCTCGAAGAGGTGCGCGCCGACTGCCGCAGAAGAGGCAGTTGATAGTTGACAGTTGATAGCGGAAACAACGCGATTCAGACGGTTGTCGTATTTGCAGAACGCGATTTGTAAATAAGCAGGGCCAGCGTTCCCGCAGCACCGAGTTTGAATACACGCGCCGAAGCTAGCGGCTACGCTTTGTTTTTAGCTATCAACTATCCACTGTCAACTATCAACTCTTCCCCTCAATCTTTCCACCCACGCTGCGCCATCCCGCGAAGCCGCCTTCAATGTCACAGACCGGCCCGAACCCCATATCCATGAGCTGGGCGGTGGCGAGGGCGGAGCGGTGGCCGAGGGCGCAGAACAGAACGAAGCGCTGGCCGCTGGCGAAGTCGGCTTTGTGGTAGGGCGAGTCCGGGTCGACCCAGAATTCCAGCATGCCGCGCGGGGCGTGCAGGGCGCCGGGGACGGTGCCCTCCCGTTTCAGTTCGCGCACGTCACGGATGTCCACGAAGCGTACGCCCGGGTCGTCCAGAAGGGCCCGGGCCTGTTCCGGGGTGAGCCGCTCAATGCGGGCTTCGGCGGCGGCCACCATTTCCGAGACGCTTTTCTTCAGGGCCATGACGGGCTCCTCCGTTATTGCGGTTTGCCCGGCGTGGGCACCAGGCCGTCGCGGCTTAGAACGGCGGCGATCTCATCGAGAATCGCCGGGTCATCAATGGTCGAGGGCAATGGGAAATCACGGCCGTTGGCCATCTTGCGCAGGGCGGCGCGCAGGGTCTTGCCGGAGCGGGTCTTGGGCAGGCGCTGCACCACCAGGGCGCGGCGGAAGCGGGCCACGGCGCCCACCTGGTCGCGGATCAGCGCCACCAGTTCTTTCTCCAGGCGTGCTTCGTCGATGCCGGCGCCGTCCTTGAGCACCACCAGGCCCACCGGTACCTCGCCGCAAAGCTCGTCGTGCAGGCCCACCACGGCGGATTCCGCCACCGCGGGATGGGTGGCGATGTGTTCTTCCATGACCCCGGTGGAAAGCCGGTGGCCGGAGACGTTAATCACATCGTCGGTGCGGCCCATGATGTAAACGAAGCCGTCCGCGTCCAGATAGCCGCCGTCACCGGTATGGTAATAGCCCGGGTGGGTGTTCAGGTAGGCATCCAGATAGCGGGGATGGTCGTTCCAAAGAGTCTGGGCACAGCCCGGCGGCAACGGCAGGCGCAGCACGATGGCGCCTTCCTCGTTGGGGCCCAGGGGCTGGCTGTTGGCGTCCAGCACCTCCACCTGATAACCGGGCACCGGCCGGTTGGTGGAGCCGCCGCGCACCTCGGTCTGGCCGAGGCCGGTGCAGGGCGCGGTCACCGGCCAGCCGGTCTCGGTCTGCCACCAGTGGTCGTACACCGGCCGGCCGGTGAGCTCGCTGAGCCACTGGTAAGTAGGGGTGTCCAGTTTTTCTCCGGCCACGAACAGATGCCGCAGGCTGCTGACGTCGTAGCGTTTGAACGCTTCGCCGTCCGGGTCTTCCTTGCGGATCGCCCGGAACGCGGTGGGCGCTGCGAACAGGCCCTGTACCCCGTGCTCCTGCACCACCCGCCAGTAGGCACCGGCGTCCGGTGTTTTCACCGGCTTGCCCTCGAACATCACCGTGGTGCAGCCGCCCAGCAGGGGCGCGTAGACGATGAACGAATGGCCCACCACCCAGCCCACGTCCGAGCAGCCCCACCAGACTTCGCCGGCGCGCATGCCGTACACCTCGCGCAGCGCGTACAACAGCGCCACGGCGTGGCCGCCGTTGTCGCGCACGATGCCCTTGGGTTTCCCGGTGGTGCCGGAGGTGTACATGATGTACAGCGGGTCCGTCGCGTTGACCGGCACCGGCGCCGCCGGCGCGCTGCCGGAGACCTCCGCCCGCCAGTCCTTGAAACCGGTGCCGGCCAAGTCCGCCGGACCCGCGTCCCGCTGCAGCACCAGCACCGCCTCGACCTGATGCGCGGCCTGTTCCAAGGCACCGCGGACCAGCGGCATGTAGGGAATCACCCGGTCGATTTCGATACCGCAGGAGGCGGTGAGCACCACCTTGGGTTTGGCGTCGTCGACGCGGATTGCCAATTCGTGGGCGGCGAAGCCGCCGAACACCACCGAATGCACCGCCCCCAGCCGCGCGCAGGCGAGCATGGCGATGGCCGCTTCCGGAACCATGGGCAGATAGATCACCACGCCGTCGCCCTTGCCCACGCCCAGGCGCGCCAGGGCACCGGCCAGCTCTTCCACCCGGGCCTTGAGCTGGTTGAAGGTGAAGCGCTGCTGGCTGTTGGTCACCGGGGAGTCGTGGATCAGCGCCAGTTGTTCGCCGCGGCCCTGCTCGATTTGATAGTCCAGCGCCAGGTAGCTGGTGTTGAGTTCGCCGTCGCCGAACCAGCGGTGGGTGCCGTCCGGGAGGGTTTCCAGAATGCGGGTGGGAGGTCGGTACCAGGCCACGGCCCGGGCCTGCTCGGCCCAGAAGTCGTCGGCGTCATGCCGTGCCCGCTGGTAGGCTTCCGCGTAACTCATGCTCCGCTCCTCGCTGTTGTTATTCGCCGCGCCCTGGAGGGCACTCAGGCTCATACAATCACGAAGCGGGTGGCGAGGCTATTCGACGAAGGAGGTAGGGGTGGGCCTTGAGACGGGGTTTCTCTCCAGCGGGGTCGAGTGTCTGTGTTCTGCCCTTCCGGGAACGCCGTGAATACGTCCCTGTAGGCTCCCTGTCGAACGTCCTGTTCTCCAGGGTCCCGGAAGGGCAGAACACAGACACTCGCCTCAGGTAGCGTCACCGCCCCGGGTCATTGCTGGCGCCGAAACTTTCTATAAAGCTGGTTTGGTGGGAGCGGGCTTTGTGGGAGAGGGCCCTGCCCGCGAAAGGGAGCGAAGCTCCCGGCAAAGGTTGCCCCGCAGGATCCCAGAGAGCTTTCTGACGGCGGCACCAACAGCGTCTCTGGAATCCTGCCGGCAGGCCCGCTCCCACAAATCTAGCTTCGTAGTGCTGCTGGGCGGCTCGCTCCATTCGGGAGGTTCGGTCTCGGTGGCCGGGTCCAGGACTGTGTGAGGCAGGGAGCCGAACACAAGCCTACAGGGACGTATTCACGGCGGGTCCTGGACCCGGCCACCGAGACCGAACCGGGCTACGGAGCCGCCAACCCTCCTCGCGCGAGGGTCAGGCGCCGCGGTTGCCGCCGCCGGAGCGGCGGGCGCGGCCGCCCTGGTTGGGGCGGCCGGAGCCGTTGCCGCCACCGCCGGAGCGCTGTCCGCCACGGGAACGGCGGCCGCCGCCGGGTTTGTTGCCGCCGGGGCGACCGCCGCCACCGCCACGCGGACCGCGGGGTGGCCGGGGCGGACGGTCATCGGCCGGCTCCGGGGCGGCTTTGCTGGCGTCGAAACCGGCCACTTCCTTGTGTTCCAGGGGTTTCTTGATCAGCCGCTCGATGTCCTTGAGCAGTTTGCGGTCTTCTCCGCTGACCAGGGATACGGCCTGGCCGCTGGCGCCGGCGCGGCCGGTCCGGCCGATGCGGTGCACATAGTCCTCGGCCACGTTGGGCAGGTCGAAATTGACCACCTGGGGCAGCTGGTCGATGTCCAGGCCCCGGGCGGCGATGTCGGTGGCCACCAGGGCGCGCACGTCGCCGCTCTTGAAGCCGGCCAGGGCCCGGGTGCGGGCGCCCTGGCTCTTGTTGCCGTGGATCGCGGCGGCCTGGATGCCGGCGCTTTCCAGCTGTTTGGCGAGCCGGTTGGCGCCGTGCTTGGTGCGCGTGAATACCAGTACCTGGAACCACTGTTCGTCGTCGATCAGGTGGGTGAGCAGGGCGGCTTTGTGACGCTTGTCCACCGGCACCACCCACTGACGCACGCGCTCGGCGGTGCTGTTGCGCGGACTCACGTCGATCTGCACCGGGTCGTTGACCAGCGTCTTGGCGAGCGCGCGGATCTCGTTGGAGAAGGTGGCCGAGAACATCAGGGTCTGACGCTTTTGCGGCAGCACCTTGAGGATACGGCGGATGTCGTGGATGAAGCCCATGTCCAGCATCCGGTCCGCTTCGTCCAGGACCAGGATTTCCAGATTGTCGAAGCGCACCGCCTTTTGCTGGAACAGATCCAGCAGCCGGCCGGGGGTCGCCACCAGAACGTCCACGCCACGGCTGAGTTTGTCGATCTGCGGGTTGATCTTGACGCCGCCGAACACCACCGCCGAGCGCATTGCCGGCAGATACTTGCCATACAAGGCGACGCTTTCCGCCACCTGGGCCGCCAGTTCGCGGGTGGGGGTGAGCACCAGCGCGCGTACTTGACGGGCCGGCGCGGGCTCGCCGTCGCTGAGGCGCTGCAGCAGCGGCAGGGTAAAGCCGGCGGTTTTGCCGGTGCCGGTCTGCGCCGCCGCCATGGCGTCGCGGCCTTCCAGGACGGCGGGGATCGCCTGGGCCTGGATCGGCGAGGGGCTGGTGTAACCCTGCTCGGCGACAGCACGCAGCAGAGGATCGATCAATCCGAGGGAAGCAAAATCCATATGAAGTGTCTTTCAGAAAACAAGGAGGGCGTAGCCCGAGGGGGCGGGCAAGCCTAACGGATTGTGGGGCTGGGTACGAGTGTTATTTGTCGGATACGGCGGGGGATGGCGCTCCGTAGCCCGCCACCACCTCAGCAGAAGGGAGCATCCCGCGAATCTTCCAAGAAGTGCTGGGAGCGAGCGGCTTGCGAATCTCGCCAGGAGGGCCGCTTCCGGGGTGGCGCGGACAGAACCGTATGAGCGCAGGGATGCGCGAATCGAGCCCCCAGGGAAGGGTTCACGGCGTGTTCTGTCCGCGCCACCCCGGAAGCGGCGCGGTCGTTCTGGAGAGGTTAGCGGCGCAGCAGGGCCAGTTCGGCGTCCTGTTGCAGCACTGCCCAGAAGCGGCGGCCGTGGTCCGGGTCGACGCCGACCAGCGGCTGGCCGGCGCAGGCGTCCGGACGGGTCGGCGGCGTGCTCAGATAACCGCCGTCGAACGGACCTTCCACCAGGCAGTCGGCACTGGCCAGGGGCTGCCAGCCTTCGGCGGTGCGCATGCCCAGGGTCAGGCTGTTCACGTCGCTGCCTTCCGGAGCATCGAAGGTGAGCGCGTAGGCGTCGGCGACGGCGGTGGCCAGGTCCCAGTCCTTGCTGGCGGCGGCGGGCAGGGTATGCGGCTGTTTGGCGGTGCCGTCCGGCTGGCTGCCGGGCAGGCCGACCATGGTTTCGATGTCCTTCACCGCGCCGTAGGCGCTGGAGTAAGTGCCGGTCTGGTTCTGGGTGCCGCTGACGATCAGGATGTCCGAGGCGGTGTCGCCGTCGCCTTGCTGCCAGCTCATGGTCACCAGCTCTTTCAGGTCGATGGTGGTCTCCGGGATTTCCACTTCGCTGTCGTTGAGCGGCACCAGGCGGTTCTCGCCGTTCAGGTTGGGGGTCCAGGGCTGGTGGTACTGGAACAGGAACTGGTAGCCCAGGCGCATCAGGTCGGTGACGGTCTCCGCGCGGCTGAAGCCCGGGGTGATGCCCATGTCGCGGGTGCGGCTTTCCACCCGGTTGAAGGTGTTGTTGGTGCCGGCGACCATGCGCGCCACGCTGCCGTCGTCGCCGGTGCAGTCGTTGCTGATATAGCTGGCGTCCAGGTACATCACCGGGCGGGTGCCCTCGGGGATCGAGTTGGGGTAGACCAGCCGCTCACAACGGTTCTTGGTGCGGGTGAAACGGTCCATCAGTTTCCATTGCGGGTCGGCCAGCTCTTTGACGCCGTCTTCGTTGCTGCCGATGGTGTGCTCCACGAACCAGGACTCGTAGTCGACCCGGTCGCCTTGGAAGGTGAGCACCGAAGCGTTGGCGTCATAGGCCGGTGAGCCGTTGCTGCGGGTGTTCATCTTCTGCTGGACGATGCGCTGCACCAGCTCCCGTTCGCCGTAGCGGAATTCGTAGCCTTTATAGGAGGCGTTGCCGGACATGATCTGGGTGTACTGCGGCAGGCGGTAGTTGCCGTCGGCGGTGGTCCAGGATGACGGGTCGACCCAGATCGGCGCCTGCACCACGGAGCGCTGGTACATGTGTTCGTGGCCTTGCACCCAGAGTACGTCGTGGCGGGCAAAGAAGGCGCGGATGTCGTCCCACATATCCATCAGGGCGTTGTCGCCCTTGGTGCCCTCGACGATCATCTCGCGGGTCTCGCCGTACTTGGCGCCGATCAGTCCATCGTGGCTGGCGATCACCAGGTGATCGAACTTGCCTTCATTGGCCGCCACTTCCTGTTTGATCCACTCGAAGGCGATCGGCAGGTTGTAGTACTTGAGCAGGATGATCATCACATTGTCGCGGATCACGTAATAGTTCAGGTACTGCGCGCCGGCCATGTGCACCGCATCCTCGGGGATGTAGTGCTTCATATTCTCGATCCACTCCACGGAGTAGGCGTAGCTGTCTTCGTGGTTGCCCATCAGCGGCAAAAACTCAATGCCCGCGTCGCGGTAGCTTTCCGCCACCGAGGTCCATTGCTCGAACTCCCGGGTGGTGCCGTGGTCGGTGAGGTCACCCACCGGGATCACGATGTCCACGCCCAGGGCCTGTTCTTTGTCGAGCACCGCTTTCATCGGGTGCATGGAGACGTTGTCGCCACCGCCCTGGGTGTCCGGCAGCAGGCCGATTTTGAGGGTCGAGGTGCTGGCGGGCGGGTTGGTATTACCGTTACCGTCGCCGGAGGTACTGTCGGAACTGGATGAGTCGCCGCCGCAGCCGGCCAGCATGGCCGTCAGCAGGCCGGCGGCCATCGAAAAAGATAGTGTTTTCATGGTTTTCCCCAACTAAAGATAAATAAAACCCGGGGAAACCATGCGTGAGCAAAACGTCAAGCTTATAACGGTATAGTGAATTTTATTTGAAGGGCTCCATTGGCGTATCGGTGGCGTTCAACCGTTATGAAATCGCCATCGTGCTGTCGCTGATCAACTTCCTGATCCTGCAGTTCGCCTCGCCGCTCAAGCGTCGCGTGCGAGGCCAGTAAGCACCCGGGCCAACGCTTCGCCCTGGTCCTCCTGCAGAAAGTGGCCGCCGTTTTCGATGGTGGCGTGGGGCTGACCCTGGCAGCCGGGGATCAGCTTGCGCAGCACCGCGTCGGCGCCGGCGGTGATCGGATCCTTGTCGCTGAAGGCGGTGATGAACGGCTTGTCGAACGCCATCAGCGATTGCCAGGCCTCGCGGTTCTCGGCGGCGCCGGGGGCGTCCGGGCGGTCGGGTACCAGCGCAGGGAACTGGCGGGCGCCGGCCTTGTAGCGCTCCTCGGGAAAAGGGGCGTCGTAGGCGGCCAGCACGGCTGCCGGCAGCTCGGTGGTGGTGGCGCCCTGAATGATCATGCTGACCGGGAACTGTGGCACCGTCTGGGAAAAGTCCCGCCACTTGCGGAACGCCTCGCCGGGGTCGTGCTGGCCGTCCGGCAGAAAGGTGTTGGCGGCGATCACCCGGGCGAACCGCTCGGGATGGTTGCCTACCAGGCGCAGACCGATGAGGCCGCCCCAGTCCTGACAAATCAGAGTTATGTCGCGCAGGTCCAGATGATCCAGCAGCAGGCTGCGCACCCAGCCCACATGACGGTTGTAGGTGTAGTCTTCGCGGTGCACCGGTTTGTCGGAGCGGCCGAAGCCGATCAAATCCGGCGCGATTACCCGGTAGCCGGCGGCCACCACCGGCTCGATCATATGTCTGTATAGATAGCTCCAGGACGGTTCACCGTGGAGCATCAGCACCACCGGGGCGTCGCGTTCGCCTTCGTCGAGATAATGCATGCGCATCTCATGGCCTTCGCCGTCGTCGACCTGGGCGTAGTGTGGCGCCCAGGGATAGCCGGGCAGGTTTTCGAAGCAGGTGTCCGGGGTACGCAGGTATTCCATGGTGCCGCTCGCGTCGAAAGGGGAGGCATTCACCGTAAGTCTGGACTTCCGGTGGCGCAATGACCCTTTCTTCCAACGGGGTGGCGGCAATCTTTGTTGTTCCGGTGTTCGGTGCTCCGTATCGGAGACGCGGTGCAATGGTGGTGCCTTCCGGGATCGCTCAAGCCCCGCAAGCGGGCCCGGCCACCCATCACAGATGGGCGGCGTTCGGCGGCGCGCGAAGCAGTGCTTCGCAACACGCTTGCCTCACCCATGGCCGCTCTCATTTGGCCATCCCTGGCCAAATAGGTCCCTCCAGGCACCACCATTGCCCCGCTCCTACAAAACACAGGCTTTGTAGAATGGTCCGGGCCAGCTATGACCCGGAGCGGTGACGTTCGCTGCGGAGCGGTTCTGTGTCAGGCCCTTCCGGGACCCTGGAGAACAGGACGTTCGACAGGGAGCCCCCAGGGACGGGTTCACGGCGTTCCCGGAAGGG
>Ga0310342_100000001_pt1 | contig 191133 bp, 220 predicted proteins | sample S15DNA20500_MG_FD_206155 | JGI IMG/M metagenome (GOLD analysis project Ga0310342, IMG submission 206155) | Marine microbial communities from station ALOHA, North Pacific Subtropical Gyre - S1503-DNA-20-500_MG | ecosystem: Environmental > Aquatic > Marine > Oceanic | place: Pacific Ocean... | reverse complement strand
TGAGGGTAACGAAGACTCGTGGCGAATGGAAATTGCGTCACCGACGGGGATGACCGCAAATAATGGAACCATCACTTTCGAGATAACCGCCAAAAATCCCGAAGGTGATGATGCTTATGTTATAAAGAAAATCCAAAGTTTCGCCAAATCGGTTGAAGGTGCGGTTGGCGACGACGCCCAAGTAGTGAAGATGCTTGCAGATGATTATCAAGTAGCATATAATGCAGACGGAGCCGAGCCTTCACCACAATTCGTCATTGTCACTGCTGATGCAAAAAACCACGGCGAAACTCCCACCTATCGTTTTTCCGTTGATGAGGGGGATGGCTTCAAGCCTTGGACGCCGGGCGTTGGCACCACCGGAGCAGGTGGTCCACTACCGGCGGGGACTGAACACAACTTCCAGGCCGGTTTCACTCAAGCAAAAATTATTGCAGATTCATCACATGCCAGCTTCGGAGGAAAGAAGATTGTTAAAGTAGAGTCTAGCGCCGATGGCGAAGAAGAGGTGGCCAGCGATATTATTTCAATCATTGGTACCAAAGATGGCTCGAACGCAATTATGATTACAGCAGATAATCTCACTCATGCGTTTCCTGCTACTTATGGCGGCGCCATTGCAGATTACGAAGATGCATCCATCCAGTTCGAACTTTATAATGGGAACGATAGACAACTACCACAAATTTTAGACCTCTCAGAAAACCTTGATGCTTTGGATAATTTAGACAAGGGAAAATATACAGTAAAGGCCGATGCATCCAACTTTGTGAATGAATCTAATGTGGAAGTGGAGACGATTGTCCCCGGTGAGCCTGAAATTAATTTTAGCAACACATATGCAATTGACTTTTTTCCTACTAGCATGGAAGCCGTAAGAAATCGTGCTGCAATTGTTTATTCATTCTGGTCTAGAGATAGCTCGGACACTCTTATCGGGCCCATCACTCAAACTCAAACATTTGTGAAAGCCCGCGAAGGAAATGATGGCACCCCCGGACTGCCCGGTGATCCCGGCGCAGACAGCAAAGCTGTTAAATTAACCGCTGACGATTACCAAGTTGCGTATGACGAGCATGGCGCAAACCCGGATACATTTAGCCATGCCTGGAATGCAGACACCAGCGAGTTTGATATTCCTCAAATAATTTTCAAAGCAGACAAACAAAACGTTGCTTCAAATAGAGATGTTTACAGATTCTCTGTAGACGATGCCATCGTACCGCCCGTAGTGGGTGATGCTGAATATATTTCATTCGACCAGCCATCCGGCATGGGCAATGACGGCTGGCGAAAACCGCTAGGACAAAATCCAGGTGTTTTTCAAGATCTTTTAATTGATGACAAGTATGATGACTTCGGAAAAAAGAAAGTTGTCAAAGTTGAGCTGGGAGAGTATACCCACAATTATAATCCCGAATACGCTGTAGACATCAAAATCTTTGATGGCATTGTTGCCACCGACAGCGTTTCAGTTATTGCGACGAAAGAGGGATCAAATGCTGTCGAAGTTGTTGCAGACAATTTAGCTCATGTTTTTCCACAAAATGAGAATGATGTTATTGACTACTCTGATGGTAACATTGGCTTTGAGGTTTATATTGGAAACGAGCAACTTTTACCATGGCGCGGAATTCAATCAAATGAAGGCGGCGGAGTATGGCTCCCAGGTTCGGGTGGTGAATTTTCTTTTGATAACAGTGCGCCGAAAAACACTTTCCACATTGCCCCGTTGGGGACTGGTATTGATCCGGGAGATGCCCTGAATGCAACATACCAAAACGAACCACAATTTCATGGTCAACAGGGTTGGGATGGGGGCTATCGTTTTGAGTATGGGCCACCGTCGGAGATGACGGGAGACAAGGCATCAATAAAGTATGAGATAAGAGTGAAAGACGGCAATGGAATTGCTGGGACAATTAGGCCCACGTTCACTCGGATACAAACATTCACAAAGACAAGACAACCAGCAGACGCAAAGGTAATGAGACTTAATGCAAGTTCCTATGCGTTTTTGTTTGACGACCGCACCGACATTACAGCGACACCCGAATCGATTTCAGTATTTCTGGAGCCTCAAAACGTTGAAGGCGGAGTGTCGTTTGAAAATGTGACAATAAAAGACAAGTGGGACGCAGAGATTACCGAATGGTCTACTGGGAATCCTCCTGATGTCTTTACAGACACCGGTGGCATAAAATATTTTAATATTAATCTGTTTGATTTTGCCAAACATGCAACGTTGTCGTCGGCCATTCCCACCGAAGGCGATTGGTATTCGGAAGCCAGTGCAGAGAATATTCCAGCAGAGTGGTTGTTTGCAGTTAAAAATGATTTATTCCCCATCACCGTCCAATTACAGAAGACAAACATCTCTGGAGATAAAATATCCATTCACACAATTAATGGTGGAACCGATACTTTAAATATTTTAATCCCGAACGACAACCATACATTTCCCGCCGACTTTGATGCCAACGTTGACGAGCTCGATTTTGAAGACGGTGACTCAGAGATCATTGTATATCAAGGCGCAGACAAATTAACTTACGATGATTCAGCAACACCTGCAGCTGGCACATATAAATTTGGAGATATGGTATATCGCTCTAGGGGAAACATAAAGGAAGGTGATGCCCGAACAGTTGAACTTTACGAACCGGGAGATGCAGAGTTCGCGGGAGACGAAATAAAAATAAAATTAGTTAGACCTTCTGCCAAATCCAATACTGTAGCGATACCCTTTGTCATAACTAAAAAAAATGGCACTACGGTGGAGACTATAGAGAAGATAGTGACGTATTCCATCGCAAAGGATGGCCGAGACGGGGCCAACCTTAAAGATAGAAATTATGATTTTTCTCAAGGTTCTACTGGGTGGAGTTTGGACAACGCTGCAGGCACCACCGCCGACATGCTCACCTACCAATTTAACACACTTCCAGATCCAGATGATAAAGGCACTTACGGAACGAAAGTAGCTTTCTTCCCGTCTTCCCATATCGCTGAAGATGGTGAAGCTCCTCGTATGTCAAAGAAAATTTATTTAGCGGAACCTCTACCGATTGGGGATCTTGGAAAATTTGAAATTATATTTAGAGCCAAGACCAACCATGAACATGCAACAAATATGGGCGACAGTACCCTTAAAGCAAAATTGTTTATACAGACTTATGATGCTCAAGGTTTGCCGGGGACTATTACTGACGATAATTATATTTATTTCCCGCGTCTTCTTCAATCTTGGATGGGTGCTGGTGGAGCGTCAGCCGGCATCAACACTGGTCCGTGGGAAAATGGAAATTTAATAAAAGCTCTTCCTGATATTGCAGCCCAAACCGCGCAAGCCGATGGATCCCTTTCGGCTCTGTGGTATTTGTCCGACACGTTTACTTCGGCCACTAAAAAGGCCCACGGCGCGAAGCTACCAATCTGCAACGATAGGTATCAAACTTTTAATGCCCTAATTCTACCATCCACAATAAAAGAGCTCCAAGAGGCAGCTGTGGAATTTAAGATAGGTCTTGAATATGAATACGTTAAGGACGCCGATGGAGACGGCCTACTTGATATCGACTCCAACGGAACTCCAGAGTGGACATATCAACTTATCAATGAGTCTGGCAAAGGTCTTTATGTTGATGTATATGGTGTCTCGATAGTTGCTGAAGCTGTTGTTAAAAACGAAACGGCTGGTGCTGAAAACGCAGCTGCCAATCACCACACCAACGAAGATGTCGCTGCCGGAAGCCCAGAAAGTATTTACAATGGTAAATTAAATATATTGGCACCCGATGGCTATCCAGCAGGTATACTCACTTCACGGTTTAATGCGGCCGCTACCTTTGAAGAGCGGGCGGCCATGAGAGATCCTGAGTCTGATATTATTCCCGACCCAAACGGGGAACAGGGTGTGATCATCATGGCCGCAGGAGCCTCAGATGATGGCATTCCAGGCAACGGGCAAATAGACAGAAAAGGTCTCATATTTCGAGCTATCAAAATACCAAGCCCAGATCATAGGCTCAAGGTTACAATAAGATATTATAGAACTCCCGGCAACGATGATTCAGATAGCGACTACCCCTCTATGTATGTTTATTATTCAGATGATGATTTAACGGGAGATCAGAGATATATTGCCTCTTCTACGAAAACATTTGCAACATCACATGATGATCGGGGATTATCAACTTATGGTGACAACATTGTCAGTGTTGCTTATAGAACTGGAGCTGATAATACAACAGGTTGGAACTCCATCGATGGCGGTGATAATCTCTATAGCTATAAGAATCTTGAAAAAACGGGAACCGCAACTGCTTGGGCGGTTGATACTCATGAAGTAACTTTCGGGGAGGATTCAAATTGGTCCAACCTCTATGAACGAGGAACTGGTGAACCCAAGTGGATGAGTATCCATATCCTCGGCGCAAAGGAAGATAATTACAGTCAGATATTTGTTAAAGAAGTTTCAGTTGAATGGGAACTCATGGCAGGGCTTATTGTTGCAAAAACCAAAAAAGATGGTGCGATAGCTCCTTGGGTTGCAACCAACCCGGATGATCACAGCAGTGCAACAATCGATGGAGTCTGGGCAGAAGGCGGAACTGGCGAAGGTGTCCAACAAGAAGCATCCTATGGAAAGACTGCCTACGACGGGATTGCAGAAGGAGCAATTGAAGAAATTGGTGAAACTGGCAAATTTAGATTTACTTTTGGAGACAGCGGCATTGGATCTGTAGATTCACCTTTTGCTGCCAATAACGAAAATGCTTTTGACGATGGAACTCCTGGTGAGGATGTTAAAGATAATGCCACCAAAGGCAAAGGTGCATACGATGGCATAGACGGAATGAGTATAGAAGATAGTGGCACCGACGGGATAAAAATTAAATTTGGTGGAAGTACCTGGGGCGATCTTGTGGCCAGTGGAGTGAAAAACTCCGCAGTCGATAAAGATCACGTTGGCATGGGATCTTACCCAGATAGCCCTGAAGGTATTGTTGACGACGTATTTGACGATGACAGATTCACTGCTGTTGAGGGACAGAATTTTGATTTCTCCTCACGAACAGGTTGGAGCACGTCCAGTGGAATTGGTAAACAAAGCGTTGCAAGCAGTGATGACTTCTCTCTTTTAGAAAATAACGCTGGTGCAAAATACGGAAGAAACTTGGGACAATTCGCATATAATACATGGTTTTTCTCCGCAACACCGATTAGTGTTGATAACACAGAAACAGGTAAATATAGATTCACGCTCAGACAAAAAAACATTGATGTTAACGGATCCGTTTATGCCGGCATAGAATGTTATAGTGCCACTCAAACTCTAGGGAAAATTTATTTCAATAACGATGGTTCTTTGGATATTAGTTATGGTGGCAGTCCATCGTCCAATAATACATGGCAGGAAAAAACCTGGGAAATTACATCTCAACAATTGCAGAATCTGAGAAGCGGAACAACAAATTTTAAACTATTTTTTAGACTCCCGCATGCGGCATCCAGTGGCGCAGAATATATAATAATAGACACATTTAAGGTTGAATATAATCCACATGCTGATTTAGAAGAAATGGATCCAATAAGTTATGGATGGGCCGGCCAAGGCAAAGGTGCATACGATGGCTTAAACGAAGGCATTTTTGAGGACGATGGAACTGGCAAATTAAAATTAAAGTTTCCAACCGACTCTGACTTTGGTGATATCACGTCACCTTTTGCTGCCAATAACGAAAATGCATTTGATGCTGGAAGTGTCGGTGAGGGCGTTAAAGATGACGCCACCAAAGGTAAAGGTGCATATGATGGTTTAAAAGATGGCGCATTCGTCGACGATGGAAATGGCAAATGGAAATTGGAATTCCCGGACGGGTCTGACTTCACTGACATGACGGCACCCTTTGCATCAAATATTGGAAGCACAGGAACAAACAACTTCATTGCATCAAGTAATGTGTCTTTAGTTGGCACGACTGCGCGCAAGACTTCCACGGCTGATGGTTGGGATGCACAAGTCTATTCTAAGGACGGATATACGGGCGGAGCATATGCTAGTGCCACGTTCCCAAAAGCACCCAATAGCGGCGCCGGTGGCGGGGATACCCAGTGGATAGCATTCGGACTCAGCACAGATGCAACTGATTTGGGTAGCTATAATGATATAGAATATTGCTGGTATATGAGAGACTCCCAAGACAAATTTTATATATATGAGAATGGCTCAGAAAAAGAAGATTTTGGAGCATGGTCGACCGGCGACGTTTTTTCTGTCAAATATGATGGGGCCTATGTGAAATATTTCCACAACGGCGAAGAAAAGAGGAGCGTGGCGGTAGCAATTGCGGGGAAGCTGTTTTTTGATGCACACTTTTGGCACAAGGATTCAGAAATAAGCAACATGGACTTCGGCCCGGTGGCAGATATATCCAAAGGCAAAGGTGCATATGATGGCTTAAAAGATGGTGCATTCGTCGACGATGGAAATGGCAAATGGAAATTGGAATTTCCGGCTGCTTCTGATTTTGATGATATGACCGCGCCCTTTGCATCAAACATTGGAAGCACAGGAACAAATAGGTTCATTGCATCTAGTGGAGTATCCCTCGTTGGAACGACAGCGAGAAGAACAGCCGCTGGGTCTACTTGGGTTCAGCAAGTGTATTCGAAAGATGGCTTCGTGGGAGGCGCCTTTGCAAGCGCAGCTCCGGGCACCGCTTTGGACAACAGAAGATGTATGTTTGGTTTGAATACTGATCCAACAACAGATGGCAGCTATGAAACTCTTGATTATGCTTGGTATTTCAGGGATGGCGAGGCTAGAATATATGAAAGCGGCGATGCGGCATTAACGGTGGGAAATTATTCTGTTGGTGATGTTTTCTCCGTAGTTTATGATGGTTATCAGATCAAGTATCTTTGGAACGGCACAACAGAAAGAACTGTCACCGTTTCTATCGCAAATAAGCTGTTTTTCGATTCTAGTTTCAAGCAGCCGGAGGCGATAATTACGAACATGAATTTTGGCCCAATGTCGGATACAGGCGTTACGCGGCGAAAGTTCGATGGAACCACAAGTAGACTTCTAAAAGCAAATGCAACGAATAATCCGACAGTCGCAATTGGTTATGGTAGTGTTCCACCTACGGATGCCCAGCCGGGAGATATGGTAGAGTTAGCGGGAGATATATATCATCCATCTGGGTTGTGGAGATACACTGGGATCGTTTCAGGAGATCCTCAAGTGAGTGATTTTTCGGGTGATATAAAGTGGTATAATTTTGAACTCGGACAGGCATCTTACCAAAGTTCATGGTGGGGGTTCAGAGATGCCACAAATAATATACACGTAGGTGATGGATATAGTGCCGGCCTTGAATTGTGGCCAGAATCGGCAGATATGATCTGGGATAGCGGAGCGGCTAGCGGGGTTATAAAATATACAAATACCAGCTGGGGCCCCGGTGGTGCCTATAAGATCAAAAAGACAGGAATGATTTGCCGCAGCTCCGAGCCGGGAATTGAATTCAGACAACCCTTCTATGGAACAACCAGAATGCATATAGATTATATGTATACCAAACGATACGGTTCCGGCGACTCAATTTATTACTCAAGATCTACCGTCGACGCTGCAGCCTCGGCTGCTTATTTAATAGTAGAAACTTCTCTCGATAATGGTGCAAACTGGTCGCAAAATCTGGATACTAAGTTTTATAGTGGGACCACTTCAAAAGGGAATCAATGCCAAATGGAAGACGGGGTTGAGTATGGCTACGCCGGTGGTTTGTATCCAAGTAATTGGACTCACTACAAAAGGCATGTAAGAATCTCGGTTGCTCAAACTGGAAAATACCTTTGTCGGATCAGGTCGGTGAATACAGGCAACGACGACAGACCAATTATACATGCAATCGGGCTAGAAGGTTGGGTTCCCGCGAAGGATTTAGAAACACAGGCGAAGGTTTATGAGCTCGGAACTGATGCATCTTACAACTTTATGTCTTTCACGGGGCAGCATAAATGTGCAGCAGAAGATAACAGTACACCCATAGAACAAGGCATGATCGTTTCTTCAACTGGAGAATATGATAATTTTAATTATGAGAGAGGATTTGTTGACGATCATAGTGGGGTCGAAACATCATTACGACACAGGGTTAATATCAAAGAATCTGTTCCCGTGATTAAATTGACAAGTAACGCTAAAGATAAGAAAGTTGTTGGCGTCTATGCGGGAGAGTGGGCAAAGAGTAAATTGAAAAATAAAAGTTTTATGGGCTCTGGTATTGACGAGAGTTTGATAACTCGCTACGAAATCAACTCCCTCGGCGAAGGTGGCATCTGGGTAAGCGATATATCTGGCTTCCTAGAGAACGGAGATTATATCTGTTCATCTGACATCCCTGGCTACGGCATGAAACAAGACGACGACATCTTAAGAAATTACACTGTAGCAAAAATTACACAAGACTGCTACTTCGATCTAGAGTCGGAAGATTACGATTGTAAAGAAGTCGAACACGATGGTATAGTATATAAGGTGGCCTTTGTTGGTTGCACATATCATTGCGGGTAAAAGATGGGGAACATATTCAATAGTAAATCTTTAGTATTGGATAAAAATTATCAACCTATTCGAATTGTAAATTTAAAAGGCGCAATCTATTTAGTTTTTCGTGAGGTTGCGAATGTGATTGATCAAGATTATAATATTTTTAAATTGCAAGAGTGGATAAGGCACTCTGAAAATACATATGCAGTAGATAAAGATTTTAAGGCCCTGAGATCTGTCAGTTCTGTTTTTGGGATTCCCGACATTGTTATTCTGCGAAATTATAAACAGAGAGTCCCAAGGCAATCTGCTTGCACAAAGAATAATGTCATCTTTAGAGATCTTTGTGTGTGTCAATACTGCGGGATGAAGCTGATGCATTCGGAAACAACAATTGATCATGTGATCCCAGCCTCAAAGGGTGGAACTCTGACTTGGGAGAACGCAGTAACGGCGTGTAAAAGATGTAATAACAAAAAAGGCAATAAAGATCTTGACAAATCAGGATTAATGTTGTCTAATATACCTAAGCCCCTTTTTTGGGATCGCGGGTATTTTAAAAGATATGAGAAAAGATTTCCAAACGAGGCTTGGAAAAGGTTTCTGTAGTAGAGGTAAAATATATGGCGAAATTTGTAAAAGGCGATTATGTTCAGATCACTCCACGTCCAGATTATTCGTGGGAACATTGGACAGAAGCACACACCAACTTGTGTGACAAAATATGCAGAGTAGTAAAAGTGACTGAAGGCGACTGGGTTGGCGAGGTATATGTGGAAGTAGAATATCGTGGCACCCGCGTTTGGTTCCGAGATAATCAAATGATAAAAGTTAAAAAGTCTAATGAAATTTATGACGATGTTTTAAAGGAAGCCATACACAACCTCAATAAGAGGGAAGATATGTTCAAGAAAATGAGAGATGAAATTCTCGAAGACATCTTTGGCGAACCCAGAAAAGAAGAAACTGATAAGTTGATCGAAGAGCCGGCGATAGATCCAGATCCTGACGATCAGTTCTTTGATGATTGGGAAGAGCAAACCACGAAAGATATTATTCCTCTTCCTGGGAGGGATCCAGTCACCGAAGAAGATCCCAAAGCTCAATCATCCGGTGATGATCCTAAATCAAAGAAAACCAAATTTAGTAAATCGAAAATGAGAAAACTAAAATCTTTGGGAAAGAAAAAGAAATTATATTCAAGTCCCGGTGCTGGCACTTGGGTGTTGTCTGACGAAGATATGGAGGAGTTAGAAAAGTTTATTGATTCTCTCCCGACGTTGAACGATGCTGATTCTACTGACGACTTTGATTTTGAATATTTCTTTGGGGAGCATGATCATGGAGATTAATATTGGTGACTTGGTTCGAGAGAGCATATTCCACCGAGGCAACCGGCCAGAAGCAGATGAAAATGTTTGGCGCTATGGCATCGTTGTTGATCGTCTAACAATTAAAGGGATTGTTCATGATAACATGTGCAAAGTCTGCTGGTCTGCCTGTCCACAGTTCCCGGTGTCGGCCAAAGCATACACTTGCTTTGTTCAAGAAAAACAATTAGAGGTTGTTTCGTAATTAAAAGCCTATTTATAGTGTAAAACTTATGTTTTTTATGTTATAATGGGCCAGTATGAAAAACCTCGAAAATTTAATCTACAAAAAACTTACGAATGAACGCCTCGACGTTGGTGGCCAACTAAGCCGCTTGACTCAGATGATGATGGCCAGTGATGCATGTTGCGACACTGAGTCTATTTCTGGTTTGTGGTCAGAGAGCGACCCTCAATACGATATGTCTTTTCTTCTTCCCGAACCGGAGTACCGTGAGTGGGAAGAGGGTGACAGCTATGAAGAAGACAAAGAAGAATGGATTGAGAAAGAGATGGAGAAGCGTAGGATTGCCGACAAGGGAATTTCTATGGACGAAATCTACAAGTCCAGAGAAGAGCTTGGAGAATTATCTCGACGTGGATTGACGAAAGACGGCATCGTAACCCAAAGCCCTGACGGTTCTGGTGCAGTGATTAAAGTTTGGCGATGTGGCTCAACCAAAGAAATGGATGACAGCGATCAGCCTATCACTTCTGTAACGTGGAGTGAGAAGTATGCGTATAGATTTTGCAAAGGTAAAAAAGAATATACCCATCACAAACATGACCACACCGACGTTGACGCTTATTATATAAATTTAAAAGATGTTCTTGTTTCGATTCCTCACGTTTGGAGCAACGCTTATGATGAGAAGGAATTGCTTGTGCGTCCAGAGGACTTGGTTCCTGTTGAGGGATACCAGCGAAAGATGGAAGATAAAATCTACGAGCGACTTGTCGGGGAAGAAAAAGAGATTAATTATAAAGACCACGCAAGTTTAACGTTTGATCAAATGGAAGCCGCCGTAAAAGCAGCTGCAGCCGATAGGGAGGCATCAGCATTTAAGAAGGCTACCAAGAATGTTATCCCCGGCCAAGATTACCGAACGGCCTATGATGGCCCCTACTTTAAAATTGTCGTTCCCGTTTCCACCAAGGCATCCTGCCTATACGGTGCTGGGTCGACATGGTGTACGACAGCAGCAGACCCTAAAGAAAATTGGTTCAGGCGTTATTATAATGACGACGGGATGACTCTTTATTATGTTCTCCCGAAAAAGGTTATACCACCACCAGAGCTGCCCGCGAAAGATGTCGAAACATACGATATTACTGACGAGTTGCTCGACGATCTTTTTGAAGGAAAAGTGGAGGACTTAAAAAAGAAATATCCTCATCTGGATGTAGAGCGGGGAAGCTATACCGACAACGAGCATCGCGGTGCCAGAGGAATCGATAAGCTGGCATGGTGGGATCCAACTGAGAATAAAAAATATCTTCCATGGATGGTTAAACAACTCGACCAGATTGTGAGTGATGATCGTGACTTCTACTATAACGAAGAGGGTGGCATAAAAAATAGACCCCTTTATGGGGCCACCCAAAGAATTGCCGATGTCGTTAATAATTATCACAAGCTGGTGCCATGGATGGGAAAGAAGAAAAAGAAAGCTCCTAGTAAAAAAGGAAAGCCGCAAGAACGAACTCGATATGATAAACTTGCTGTTGTATTGGATAGCGACGGAGTACTCAATAGTGTGTGGGATGCCCAGAATAATGATTTGAGTCTAGGAAAAGTAAAGAGAGAAATGTTTCCCACCTGGGGAATAAAGAGAAAGGACGTCGAAGATACCATGGAGAAGATGATGGTTTCCATCCATGATGATCTTAACGCTAACCCCAATCCCGGCAACGAGCTAGTAAAATATTGGGAGTATCTAAAAGAAGAAGGCCCGATGGCAAACGTTGATCCAAGTATTGACGAAACCTCTGGCCCCCACTTTGTTGGGGATGAAGTGAAGTTTCGATTTGATTGGATGAGTTACGTCAAGGTTCCCATGCCAAAAGAAATTGGAAACTACCAGTCTGTAACAGGCGACGATATTTTCAGCGGCGCTGACAGAGGACGCCGAGAGAGCTTTGCTCAATATGTTAATGAACACTTAGATCGCTCCCTTCTCTCACAAAGAACCGAACACCTGGGAATGGCATATGCCGACATTAATGGTGGTAAGCTTGTTAAAAAACAAATTGGTGATGTCAAAATAGGGGAGGAGCCCCACCCCGGTGGCGACCCTTCACTCGTTTATTTTATTATCGAACAGGCCGGTGGCTATCAATATACCAATGCGTGGTATGAGGAATATAAGGATGATAATAAAGTTAAGAAGCTGGCGATGAAACATGGTTGGCAGGATATGCGAAACTTAGATGCCTCCATTAACCCCAAGTGGAGCAAACTTTCTCCCAGTAAAGCTGGAGCATGGGGAGAGCCCCTCCAAAAACAATACCGAAAAGAAATTAAGGAATTAGCCAAAGACTGGATGGAGAACAATCCACGTCCTTCGGCCGAAGAAGAAAAGGTGGAAATAGAGAAAGGCATCGAAGATATTATGTCACTCTTCGAAGAAGACAAAGCCCCAATGTCCTTGGAAGAAAAACTTTATAGAAAAATGATTCTGAAAGAGGTTAGTTATGAGGACGCATTGAAAACCCTCGACGGCAAAAAGAATCGCAACGTCATTAAAAATTATAATTTCCAAAGAGACCCCGAAGGCGATCCTGAGCGTGGACTGAAGGCTGCCATGAGAGTTGTTAAGAACACATTGCACAGTCTGGTTCCCGACGATATCGAAGATGGTCAAAAGGGAGCGGCAACTCTTTGGCTCAGTCGCATGTTCCGCACAAGCCCAGACGTAAGGGACGGGATAATCCATGCATGGGGTGGCGCCGATGTTGGTGCGCCGCAAAGTACGCAGTTTCCGTGGGGTCTTCGAACCACGATCTCGCGGGGCCTTGAAACTTTCTTTCAGCATAAGCGACACATGAAAATTAACCAGCTCGATAAAATTGCGAGCCCGGAAATGTTGAACGACGTAGTGACTCAAGCGGAAAAATCGATTGAAGCAGACAAAGATAAAAAGTTATCCAAAGATGCCCCACAAGGAACCGAGTTCTTTACGGGAGACTTTCACTATGACGACGATGGAAGTGTTATGCGAGATCCTGACAGCGGACTGCCACTCTTTAATCAGGGCGACGATGGTTGGGTGATTGCTGGTGCCCACAACAAAGGCGCAGCTTGCCTTCTCGGAAAGAAAACAAACTGGTGTACAGCTTCTCCCGGACTAGATTATTTTAAACAATACTACGGTGGCAGAGACGATCCATTATTTTATATTCATACTCCCGACGACGAAAGATACCAGTTCTCTTATGGGAAAAAAGAATTTATGGATGTTGACGATGTAAAGCCCAGCAAAGACAAATTTGAAGAACTTCATGACCGATTAAAAGATGCCCTTGAAAGTGCTGGGCAGAAAGAAAGGTTTGAGGAGTTAGTTTTTGACTTTGAGTTCGTCGATGTTAATGCTATCCTAACAGCTGAACTTAAAGAAATTAAAGAGAAACAGTCTCACCCCGAAAATGTTGATATTAGTTTTGATTATGAAGAAGATTATGAAGATAGCAGAGTTCATCTTTATTGCACAACAAAATTTACCTTTGACCGCAATGGGGGAACTGGAGATCCACTAGCTAGTCTTAATCTGCCTAAAGCCGTCCCTGCGAACCGAACTGATCCATGGGAACCCCCACACAAGAAATGGTCTCAAGAACAAATAGACGGAGAGTATAGGATTATGGCGGAGCTTGCTGAACTTTTTACTGACGCAAACGGCGGGTATTTTTGTCCCGGCAACGAAGATTGCGAGGACGAGGGAGAGAACATAGCATACGGGCCTGATGCATCGGACAATGTTGACACGTTAGGTGAGGGTGATAATTTTTCAATAGATTTTTCCTTTCACAGAACGATTTATATAAGTGACGACATGTTGAACGACGAACATCAAGCCACAGAGGAATCACTAGATTTCTTCCGCGATGTTGATCGCACAATCGATGGCAACTACGAAACCATCGGCGGAACCATGCGAAAGAAACTGCTAGAGTGGGGCGTCATAAAAAAGAATGATGTGGATGAAGAATTCGAAGCTGACGACGGTAAGGCACTAGAAAAGAAATTTGATAATTTTAATGTATTCATGCATGCCGATATGGAGTTTGCAAATATCTTTTTGTCCTATCAAGATCTCCCGCGCTCAGGTTATGATTTGAGTGAGGCTGGCGTAGAATGGCTAGAGTCCCCAGAGATCGGCAAAAGGCTGATTACGCAGGCAATGGAAGTTGTGCGAGAAGTTACAGAAAGACAAACGTCATTAGAACTTGGGATAGAAAACGAAGAAACTCCAATGTATATGCCTGACATGCAAGCCTACCTCCCTACAGATTCTAAATTAGATATTAGTAATGGAACGGTGGAAGTCGACAGTGGCAAAATAAATGTCAATAAAGAACCAATCCCAATGGGCTTGCCAAGGCCGCGATATTGGGGGTTAGTATTCAAGCCCTCCTCCGCAGGAACCGCAGAGGAAATAGCGCGAACTAAAATCTTCTTTCAAAACTTCACAGTCGTCAACAATAATATTGAACTCTTTAAGAAAGCATTTCATAAACTTCTTGACGAACAAATTAAATCGATGCGGGAAAACCATGTCTCAGATACGCTATTTCGTGATCCCATAAATCCGGATTTAATTATCGGCCCCATCACGGAAGTACAAGAACCACTACAAGAAATTTCATATGCTGATGCAAGAGCCTCTGTCGAGAAGCAGGGAACGAAGCTCATCAAGGGTTGGAATTATGATCATGGCAATGAACCTACCAAAGATTTAGATGGTATGCTGCGCGCATTCCGTGGAAAGGTTTTACATTTTATGCCCCGCGATATCGAGGATGGCCAAAAGGCACAAGCATCTTTGTGGCTTCTACGACAAATCAAAAAAAGCCTGCAGCGCCGCGAAGATTTCGTTAATCCCGTAGGAAGTATTATTGGTAATGAATCTTATGGTACCCTTCGCAATAATCTGGAGAAGTTTTTTCAGCACAACACACACATGGAGCCCAAGGGCCTTGATGCAGTTATTAGCATTGGCGCCTTGAACAAAGTTGTCAAGGATGCAAAACCTCGCATCGAAGCGGCGGATGCCAAAGAGCTCTCCAAGAACGCAGAGGCAGGAACGGACGTTCTGCGTGACGACGAAGAGTGGAGAGTTGCCGTTATCAATAACAAAGGTGCAGCCTGCACTCTTGGCAAAGGCACCGATTGGTGTACTGCAGCGCCCGGATTAAATTACTTTGAACAATATTATAAAGAAGATGACCCACTGTTTTACATTGAAGACAAGGGAACCGGAGAGAAGTGGCAATTCCATTATGGTTCTCATCAGTTTATGGATGTCAATGATAGCCAAGTTGATAGAGAAAAGTGGGAAGAGCTTCACAGTGTTTTAAGAAGTGCCATGGCCGATCATGATTATGAAGAGAAGTATCCCAAAGTTTGGGATTATGAACATAAGGATTGGGAGGAGGAAGTTTCAAGGGTACTCGATGAACAAAGAGAACACATTGATCATCGAGAATTAACTATAGATGCCACCGTTGATGGAGGCTATGACATCGACGAAGGTGGGCTTTATGTAACTCCAAGCTTTCGAGTAGAATTTCTTTTTGATCGCCCAGCGGATAAAGAATTCGCTGACGAATTAGATATACTTGGGTATGAGGAAATCGACGAGTCGTTTACCAACGAATCTGGTGGACTTACAGCGGGCGACAATTCCGAAAATATTCAGGATGACGCCCACGAAGATAATATTGATATTAGAACTGGGCATACAACTGTCCAAGTTATTATAACAGGATTCAAAAGTCTTAGCAGTTATGATGAAGGTGATGAAAACGAGGTTATCAATGCTACAGATCGCTTTCTTCAAGATGTGAGGCACACTGTTGATGACAACTATAAAGATATTAAAGATAAAATTCGTGGAATACTTATTAAACATGAAATGCTCGAAGGAACCAAGTATGATAAACTGGTAGATGACCAGAACGCGCACGATGGCTTTGAAGAACAATTCGAAGGATTGGGCGTAAGCATTTTTCCGGAAGACAGAACTATACGATTTCAAATTTCTTTTTTGAAGCCCGACAATGCAAAAGACGTACCATATGGATTTCTTTCATCTGAGTTATCTGATAATAAAGACTTCATGTTTAGAATTGGTATGAAAGCCTTAGAGAGAATTGTCGGGAAGGGAGAAGCCATACAGCAAGGACTCCCCGGAACGGACACTCCTGCCGAAGAGAGTGCGCCGCAGGCTGTAGAGGGATTAATATTTGCGATGCAAAACCATCAGTATCTAAACAAGTTCGAACCTGCAAGCGAATATATCTTGGCGACGCTTGATATGACACTATCAACGCTCACTGCTTGGAACGATTTGTTTGTCGCGGGAATGAAAGTAGTTTCTCAGAATAAGAAAGCCGCGCAAGCCTCCTTGACGATGGCTGTGCAGAAATACATTGAGAAATATCCTGATAAGTTTCCGAAGGAAAACCAAGATAGAGGCCCTGGCGGGTTTTACGGCACTGGCGATGATGGCTTGACAGAAATCGTTGCTGACGAGATTGTGAATGAGATCGAACCTTATCAAAAGAAAGCCAAAAAGTGGCAAAAGCGAGCTTTGAAACTAAATATTAAAGGCGGCAATAAATATTTGACCAAGGGAATGAAGATTGCTTCAACCAAATTGGGCAAATCCGCACCACCGGGAGGATGAGATGAAATATCATAAATTACACGAAACGTGGAATAGACATGTCGAGGAAGAAGCGGTTTCCGAAACTGCTTTGGCGCGGGGTCGCGCAAAGCGTTTGGGGATTGATTACTCAGCCGAAAATGTAGGCGACCTAGAAAAATTCTTGGGTATGGATCTCTCAGCCATCGGCGAGGAAGCTATCAGCAAAATCAAGGAGAAGGTATTGGGCTGGGTAGATGAAATCTACGCGGGCCGTCCTGATTTGCAACGGGATCCCGATGCGGGCCCATCGCGTCCTGATCTACCTTCCTTCAAGGGTGCCGAAATGGAACCATTTCGAGAGGAGAAAAAAAATGACAAAATTTAGCAGCTTTAAAAAGCAACAGAAAATATTTGAGGACTGGCGACGGTACACCGAAGAGGAAGTAAGTGAAGATGCATACCCCTCCGTGGAAGCTTCGCCCATGGTTTCAAACTCAGAAGATCGCGATGAGGTGGATGCTCACCGAGAAGCTGATTTGATTGGTAACACTGAGATGGTAGAAGAAATTATTCAAGAAGAGACCGAAGATGCCGATCCTGAGCTTATTCGACTCCTCCAGAAAATTAGCGACAAATTAAATACACTTTCAACAATTGATGGTAGTATTGATTACTTGGCAAGCACAATGACTGGTGAAAATCCAATGTTGACCAAGGTTAAACAAGATACTCTTGGCCGCGTGGCCACAGGGAAACCAGTTGACCTGGGAATGCCCCTTACCGCCAAGGAATCTAAAGAGCCAAAAGAATAAAAGAAAGCAGAGGGCTCTTTGTCCAAAAATATTCTTCTATACGTTGGACTTGTCTGCCTAAGCCAGCTTATTTTCTGGTTTCAAGTGAACGGACAGTTCTTATGGGAGTTTTTTAGAAAATATCCTTATATAATTGCCTTGATGGGCCTTCCATCTGGCTATTTAGTTATCATTGCATCGAAATATGGGTACCAAGGCTTCGATGGAGAGATATGGCCAATGCGGATCATCGGGTTCTCGTCGGGAACGGTCATAGGGGCCATCTTGTTGTATGCTTTGATGGATGAGGGCCTCACAGTTAAGACAATTTTGTGCTTATTATTATCTCTTATCATCATTATCATCCAAATAGCCCTTTAAAAGAGCATAATGCATGCTATAATACTACTTACTAACTGTTATGCATAACAAAAACACCATTCACGAGCTTATAAGGGAGTTTTACCCCTATGCAAAGAAGCAATTGGGCTTTAATGAGTCCTGCAAGGTGTTTTTGCGCGAAAATAAGGAAAATTACGCAGATCCCCTTGGAAAAACAGCATATTACGACCCTCAAGGTATGGAAATCCACTTATATTCAACCGGAAGGCACCCAAAAGACGTTTTAAGGAGCTTTTCGCATGAGTTGGTTCACCATAACCAGAATTGTCAAGGCAATTTCGGGGGTGCTGCGCCTACGTCCGAAGGATACGCTCAAGACGATAAACACCTTCGAGAAATGGAAAAACAGGCGTATTTAGAGGGAAACATGCTACTTAGAGACTGGTGCGATGGCAGAAAGAACAATAATCAAGGAATTGACAAACATCGAGCCGATCCTGGCGACGACGGAGCAATTCCAATAAGAAATAACGACCGAGAAGAGTGGTTAGGGCCTGCAGGCAACCATTCCGCACATTACAGCAAGGGAGATCGTGATTCATCATGAAAAATTTACTAAACGAACGAAGCAGCAAGCTTTTTAAAAAATTATTTGAGAATCAGGGTGTTGATACGAAAAAGTATGAAAATTATTCCCTAGAGGAAGGTCCTTACACCTCTGCACGTCACGCAGATAAAGTCGGTTCTCCGGGGACGAGAGGGTGGGAAGAAGAAGGTCGAACCAAAGAAACTCCGGAAACGGTAGTTGCCTTCCTTCGCAGTGAAGACCACGACGGGGAGATATGGAATCTTTCTCGCGGTGCCTTTGCGGATCTAGCTGTAGGCGAAGATAATAGCCTTCGCGATCAATATCCCGGATGGGCCAACGATGATTTTGCGGTAGTTTTTAAAGGGATGGAGGGCGAATGGCCCCCTGGTTTTGAGGTTGATAATTTCTCAAACCCAGATCTCATGGAAAATAAAAAGGAGTAACATGAAAAAATATCTAAAAAACAGAAATGAAGATTTGTTTAAAAAATTATTTGAAAATCAAGGAATAAAACCAAATCTGGCAGAGCATGGCGATGAGGTTCCCTTTAACACCGATCCAAGTGATGTTCGGCCAACTTTAACTGGCCGGCCGATGGACAGCGACACACTTAACGCACTTGAAGGTCCAATTCTTCAGGGTGTGCGACAAATGATTCGCAAAGGAGCATCTCCGCAACAAATGGAAAGTGTTTTACGGGCAATTGATGGTTCTATCCTATATGGGTTTGCTTCTGATTCTCGACCCTATACTTCACCATTTATGGGGAAAAATATAGATGAAATAGGTGTTCCGGAGATGGCCGCTGGCCTTCAGCAACAAATTCATGATGAGGAAGATGGAAAAGCGAATCTTGACGAGGTGGATCAAGACGCTGCAGCCGTAGACGTAGAGGCTGATGAAACAAAGGGCCACGAAGAGGTACTCACAAAAAGTATGGATCGTTGGCTGGCGCTGCCCGGAGTCAGAAGCTCATTGATGGCACTTAGAAGTCCTGGAAACATAACTTGGTTTGTGAAAACAATTTTAAGCAAGGCAGGTGAGGTTGCCGGGGACACTGCCGCACTCAATAAAGGAGCCCATCTCAAAACGGCTCTTGGAGTCGCCCGACAAGATTATAGTAAAGCTGGTCCCACCGAAAGTGGTGGCCATATAATAATTTCTCCGAACGAGGAAGATAAATAAAAAAGAAAGGTGGTGATATATTATGCCAAGTCCAAGAAAAAGACGAGAAAAGAAAGCTGCAGCATTAGCTGCAAAAAAAGCGGCAACTGCTCAGGCAGATGCGGCACAAAACGCAGAATTGGAGGCTCTCAAAAAAGAAGAGGCTGAAAAACATGCGTTAGCACATGCAGCGGCCGAAAAGGCGAAAGAGGAAGCATTAAACCTCGCCAAAGAAGCTCTGATTGTTGAAGAGGTGGAAGAAGAGGTACATGTTGTATCTGAAAAGCCAAAAAAGAAATATACCAAGAAGAAAAAAGGGACAATTAACCTTTTTGGTTCAAGGGATGATGATTGATGGTAGATTTTTATAGAATGACGAGAAGGTTTCTCGTAGGAGAAGGTAAAGACGTAAGTGTCGGCTCCTATCTTCGGGCACTGAAGGAAGGTCTGTCAAAGATTAGGCCCACCTCTCAGTCTCAAGCAGTTCTAGTAGAAAATATGAAATCTAATCTTCGTACTGTGAGAAAAGAGGTATTTTCACTCCAAGAGAAAGTTAGCTTACTTGAAGAAAGAGTGCAATTGTTTGAAGAAAATAAGGAGTAGTGATAAATGGGCGGTGTAGCCAAGCACATGAATCACCTCTATGACAACCCTGATCTTAGTTTTGGCGGGATAGAAGATATCTTCATCAAAGCGAGTCAGGGCAGTCTTGTAGGTACTGAAAAAACCGATGGTCAGAATTTATTCGTATCTTATTCTGTTAAGGACGGGAAAGCTAAAGCTGCGCGGAACATGGGAAATATCAAAGCCGGCGGTCTGACAGCGGATGAGCTAGCCCACAAATTTAAAGGCAGAGGGGATTTGGCAAAATCATTTAATGATGCCTTTAATATATTCTCTCAGGCCATTGATCTCCTACATATAGAAACTCAGCTCGATATCTTTGGGCCCGATGCCAATATCTGGTACAACGCTGAAGTCCAAGATCCAAGAACATCCAATGTTATAAATTACGATAACAAGACTTTGACAATCCACCGAGTTGGTCACAAAGAATTTGATAAGCAATCCGGAGCCACCGTCGACAAGGACGTGTCTGGCAATGCAGAAGTTTTAGAAAATGCGCTTGACGATGTTAGTGACTTCCTAAGCGACGAAGAATACAAAGTTGAAGTTAATGCAATTAGAAACCTTGAAGCAATTGCAGATGACCGAATTTTAAATGAAGCTTTAAGTCGATTACATAATCTGATGAGCGAAGATGATATGACGATGAGCAATACGGTTGGGGATTACCTTAACAAGCGAGTCGGTGAAGTCGTGGATAAATTACTCCCACCTCTTGACCCCGAATTGAAGAAGGAGTTGATGAAGAGGATATTCCACGTTCGTGGAGCATCTCTCACTAAAATTTATAAAATGCTTCCTCCTGAAAATGGGGAATTAAAAAATAAAATTAGAGACCTCGTAAATGGTTCCGGAAAAATATACTCAGCAGCAATCTGGCCGCTCGAAGATATCATTCATGATTTTTCTGTGGAAATGTTAAAGGGCCTTGAGTCTGCGTTTGTTTTAGATAATGAAGCCGAAATAACAAATCTCAAAAAGAGAGTGTCTGACGCGGTTGCAGAAATTGAAGCAGCAAGTGATGAAAAAGAAATGTCGACATTAATGAAGCAAATGAAAAAACTTAAAGACGTAGAACAGGTTTCGACGGCGGCCGAAGGTTTTGTTTTTGATTATGATGGTATCACCTATAAGTTTACTGGCAATTTCGCTCCCATAAATCAAATACTTGGAATTAAAAAGTATCCGGGCAGCCGAGGTTCGAAAGAACAAGAAGAATTAAAAGAAGAAGAATCAGACGTCGAAGATAATGAACACAAACATAAGGCAGATATTGCTCTCGTTCCAGGATCATTTAAACCTCCCCATATTGGACATTTCCAACTGATGAAGGATTACCTATTACACGACGCCAACAAAGTTGTTGTTCTTATTTCAAAACCCACAAAAGAAAAATCAATCCGATTTATCAAATTACCTTCACAGGGGGTCAAACTTGAAGTGCAACCAGATGCCGCAAAAAGGATTTTAGATTTATATATTGAAAATGCTGGACTCAAGGGCAAAATAGAGGTTATACCCATCTGGAAGGAGGGGTATAATAATCCACTGGCCTTTACTCATGATTATCTAGCGGATATTGCTGAGAAGGGTGAAGAAAAAAGCGTGGTAGTGGGCGTCAGCACCAAAGATGCTGGAGATATCAAAAGGTTCGACGACATGAAAGAAAAATACGAAGCGCCAGAGGGATCGAACCTCAAATTAATTAATAAACCTCGCGAACCGCTTGGGAGTATCAGCGCCACTGACTTTCGGGATGCAATGACAAAAGCAATAGAAGAAAAAGATTTAAGTGACGTAGAAAAATATAAGCCGGATGGTGTGAGTGCTGAAACTATTATGAATATTATAAAGTCTACCTCCAAGCGTTGGCCGCTGGAAAATAAACTTAATGAAATTATCGGCGGAGTAGATGCGCCAGAATCATACACAGGAAAAGAAATGATGGCCCACGAAATGTTTGATTATATTAAGTCTCTCCCTGATCAAGAGGCCGCTGATGCCTTTGTTGATAGTATCGAAAGTATGCCAGAAGAAGAAATAGTAGATTTTCTCACTAACTGGAAAAGGAGTAAGACTGGAATGAGAGAAGTTAGCAGCATGGCTGGTGGCAACGTTGCTGGCCCCGGCATTGGTAATAAAGAAACGGAATCACTAATTAGAGAAGAGGAGCTAGACGAAATGCACACAATTGACAGAAAGAAATTTATTGAAGAGCTCGCTCTGCGCGAAAACATTCGGGGCATTCTTCGAGGAATTAAGAAAAAAGAATTCTTAAGAGAATCTGAAGCGCGGCTGGCGATTAGAAAAATGGTCCAAGAAGATATGAAGGATGCTCCGTATGCAAATACCGGTATTAATGAGTTAGAACAACTTCTGAAGAGGATTATCCCCGTTATTGAGCCTGATTATAAAAGTTTAACAACTACGTCAGAACAGCGGGAATCGTATAGAGCGCATATTATAAATGCGGTAGCAAACTCCTTATCTCCAGATATAACTTCCAGTGCTAGCGATGGTATTGAAATTCTAGATACTCCCGATGAAGATGAAATGTCGCTCGAAGAGACCGGCGATGCCAACGAAGAGATTGAAGTTGCGGTGGATACGGGAGATAAATTTATTGATATTGATCCCAAGGCCAACGACAAAGAAACAGAAGAAGCAGAAGAAGAGCAAGACTTCGCGCTCGAAGGTGAAGATGAGACCGGTCGAAATTTTGCAATGGGAACTTGGGAAAGAATTGAAACCAACATTGTTGAGTCTTACCGAAGATTATCTGATCCAAAAGACCAGGATCTTTTTTATGATTACCTCATCGCAAACTTAAAACTTTATTTTGATAAGTTTGAAGATGAATTGGCAAATGTTGTCGACGAACCTGAAAGTGAAATCTATGATCAAGAGGCAGCCGCTGGTGAAGACGAAGCAGCGATGGGAGCCGAAGAAGATTTTGAACTAGGCGGCGAAGAAGCAGCGATTTAATCGATTTAAATCTTCAACCTCACCCTTTCCTTAGCATAGCAGGCAAATCGCCTGCTATTTTTTTAAGTGGTGTTTTAAGAACAAAATTAATTATTTTGTTTACTGAGGAGATATATTGAAAAAAGTTCTTTACAAATCCTGAGACTTGATGCATAATGATTATACTAACCTAAGCAATTAAGCAGATCTGCATATATGCTTATTACTAATATATAATTTATTATTAATTAAATTATTATAATAATATTAATACTATAGAATAAATACTATGAAAGAAACATGGAAAAACAATAAGCATTTTCAAGGTACAAATAAAAACTACTCAGTATCTAAATCTCTTCGAAGAAAGAAAAAAACAACTGATGAATTTGAGTCAATGTTAAATTCTCTCAATCTAGAAGAGGTGATCTCTCTTAAATTAGAGTTGGCAGCAAAAGCAGCTGGCAATAAAATGTATGGAATCCCTATTTATAAATACCTTGACTTAATCGTTAAAGATGCTATTATTAAATATGCGCTTAGTGCTTGCCATTCAAAAGCAGAAGCTCAGAACTTTTTAGGATTGAAAAGTGCCGAATGGATGGAACTACTGAAGGGTTTTAATCCAGACCCATACTTTGATGAAGAAAAATAAGATGGTTGCCCTACTTCCAGCATAATTACTTATGTAACCATTAGAGAAAGAGAGTTAAATTTTGTTTGGAATAAATAAAGGAAAAGACAATTTAATACCTATCCTGCCTTTAAAAAATGCAGTGTTCTTTCCTGGCACAGTTATGCCTCTTTTAATTGGTCGAGAGAAATCTTTAAAATTAATCAATGCAGTTATCAAGACGGGAACTGAATTTGGCGTCGTGGCTCAAAAAGACGTAGAGGTTGAAGAACCAATTGATTTAGATTTATATAAAGTTGGAACGTTAGCGAAAATTATAAAATTTTCTAAAACCTCCGATGGTAATTATAATGTAATTATCGAGGGAATAAGAAGAATTGAATATAGTGAAATGAATACCTCAGAACCGTTCTTTACTGCAGCAGTAGAATATCCTGAAATTCCACCTTCATCGAATTCAAGTGAACTTCAATTACTATTTCAAACTTTAAGAGAAACTTCTTTCGATATTATTTCTGCTCTCCCTGAAATTCCTTCAAGCGTCAAGAACTTTATTGATACCATCGAAGATCCTGGGGTCTTGGCCGACGTGGTAGCAGGAAACTTAGGTGAAGCGGTTGAGGAAAGACAAGCAGTACTGGAAACATATGATGTAAGCCAAAGAGTTATAAAGGCCATGGAAATTTTAGGAAGAAAGCACGAAATGCTCGTCCTCTCAGATAAAATTAATACATCAGTTAAAGAAGAAATTTCAAGGAATCAAAGAGAATATTATTTGCGCCAACAACTCAGAGCAATTAATCAAGAGCTTGGCGAAGGCGCCGAAGAAAATGATGAGTTAAATGTTTTCAAGGAAAAGATGAAAAACATTGATTTACCTGATGAGGTTGTTAAGACAGCCACGAAAGAAATTAAGAGGATGCGTAATATGCAGCCAAATCAGGCGGAATATAATGTTTCTCTAAATTATCTTGAAACTATTTTAGATTTTCCCTGGGATGTTTATACCCGCGATAGTCTAAAATTGACAGATGTGAAAAAACAACTTGACGATGACCACCATGGCCTTGACGACGTTAAGGATAGAATTATTGAATATCTTGCTGTCCGTAAATTAAAGGACGATATGAAAGGGCCAATCCTTTGTTTGGTTGGGCCACCTGGAGTTGGCAAAACTTCGCTAGGAAAATCAATTGCCCAAGCTTTAGGTCGCAAAATGAAAAGAGTTTCTCTCGGCGGCGTCGGCGATGAATCAGAAATTAGAGGCCATCGAAAAACTTATATCGGCGCCATGCCAGGAAAAATAGTAAAGTCGATGATAAATATTGGCGTCAACAACCCACTCTTTTTACTCGATGAGATTGATAAGATGAGCAAAGATTATAAAGGAGATCCAGCATCAGCGATGCTAGAGGTTCTTGATCCAGAGCAGAACAATGAATTTATGGATCACTACCTTGATATTCCAATTGATCTTTCAAATTGCCTTTTTATTGCAACAGCCAATAGTCTCAGAACAATATCTGGGCCTCTTCGTGATCGAATGGAAATTATAGAATTATCTGGATATACATACGAAGAAAAGGAAAATATTGCAACCAAACATCTTGTCCCAAAACAAATAAAAAAGAATGGACTCTCTGATACTAATATCATCATTAAACCGGGCGCCCTTAATAAAATTATTTTGCAATATACCAGAGAGGCTGGAGTCCGGGGGCTTGAAAGACAAATTGCCAAAGTATGCCGTTATGTTGCGGCATTGGTTGCCAAGGAACAAGAAAAAGAACAGCCGCAACACATCATTAAAATTATAAATACTTATAATCTTGATACATTTCTTGGTCCAGAAAAATTTGACGTTGAGCCCGATACAAGAGCAAGAAATCCTGGTGTTTCAACTGGTTTAGCTTGGACTGCTTCCGGGGGAGATATATTATATATCGAAGCCACCAAAATGCCCGGCAAAGGAAATTTAACTTTAACTGGTAAGATTGGCGACGTCATGACCGAATCTGCAAAGACTGCAGTAAGTTTAATTCGATCCAAAGCAATTGCTCTTGGCCTCACAAAAGAAGAGAACAAGAACTTTTTAGAAGAAACAGATCTCCATATCCATTTCCCAGCTGGGGCAACCCCAAAGGACGGCCCCTCAGCAGGCATTGCAATAAGCACAGCACTCGTTTCGCTATTAAGTGACAAGAAGGTACGCTCGGACACTGCAATGACCGGAGAAACGAGCCTGCGCGGTCTGGTGCTGCCTGTGGGCGGAATCAAAGAGAAAGTTATTGCTGCTCACCGCTTAGGAATCAAAAGAATACTCCTTCCTCCAAAAAATGAGAAGGATATGAAAGATGTTCCAGATAAAATCAAAGAAGAGGTTGAATTCTTCTTTCCCGAAACGGTGGAGGAAGTTTTTGCACTAGCTTTGGAATAAATGAATTATAGCATTCACGAAGACATTCTGGTGGGAGATTTGGTTAGAGGGACATCTATCCATAATGATAATTGTGTCGGAATCGTTGTGAATTATGAACCAAGCCACAAAACAGAGTATACAGTTCATTGGCTTGTCGAGAGTCCATGGATTGGATATTACTCGTTTTACGAGCGTAGATACGATTTAGAGAAGCTATCTTAAAACAAGATACTACTTATTTTTATGAAAATTGATTTAGCAAAAGTAGGAACAGCGGTGGTGACTGCATTGGTTATTGGAATGATGACTTATGTTGGCACAACCCTTCGAGAACTTGAAATTGAAACGGAGCTTATTAAGGTTCGTCTTGAGCAGGTAGAAAAGAAGTTTAAAAAGCGGCCAAAACCGTCAAAAAAACACCAATAAAATCAAGTACTTACGTAAGTACCTGTTTTTAAAGGGAAAAAGAGATTTTATGAGACTTTTAATGGAAAATTGGCGACAGTATTTGAATGAAGATACCGAAGGCGTTAATATCTTTTTTGATATGGATGGTGTGTTAGTTGATTTCGCTGGCAAAGTTGCAGAATTAATTAACAGCACAATAGATAAAAATCCAGATGAGTTTTATGCCGAATCCAAATCCAAACGAAAAGCACTGAGAAGACTCCAGAAGGTGATGGAAGAAGAAGGAAGAACTACACCAATAACTCCCAAAGAACTAGAAGAGATGACAGCCAGAAAAGATGCAGGCCAAGAAAGAACCAAAGTGGAAAAGAGAATTAGTGATTATTTGTTTTCCCTTATTTCCAACGATTCTCAAGTGTGGGCTGATATGGGAATCCTTCCCGGAGCGAAAGAAATGGTGGACTTGGCCCAAGGTCTGGGAAATGTACATGTGTTGACATCGCCAGTTGATGATGCTTCGGCGGAAGGAAAGAAAGAATGGTTATCTCATCACTTTCCAGAAATCGATAATATAATTATTACCGGTGAAAAAGGCGCTGCCCTCCAGAACCTGGGAATCATCGACGCAGGAGGACGAGCTATTTTAATTGATGACCGCACCAAATATATAGATCAATTTGAACAAGCCGGAGGAGAAGCTATACATCACTCTGCAGATAATATCTCTAGCACCGTCGATTTTTTAAGGAGTTTAGAGGCATGAAATTATTAATGGAAAACTGGCGAGAATATATGACAGAAGAAGAGGGGCAGCCCAAAGTTAAGTTTAGCGGCATCCTTAAATTAATGCCCTCGTCAGATATTGTCTCCCAGGCACAGGAAGCATTAAATAAATTACCGGAGAAGGTTGAAATTCCCTGGAAACCCGGATCGTCAGCCTCTCCTGTACCGCTGACACCTGAAAATTTTCATGTGACGCTAGCCCACCAGAGTGTTTTAAAACCTTATAAAAAATTACTCAAACAAATGGGCAAAGAAAACAAGCTTCCTGAACCACCCCCAGTTCAACTGGATTTGAGTGAACCACCCCAAATGAAGGTGGCTGAAGATCTCCAGAGAATGTCGTGGGTGGCAAATGTTGCGAACCAGCAAGATATGAGAGATTATGTTAATCTTATAATGGAAATGATCGGCGGTTCTCCCAACCCCGAACCAGAGCGCATATTTCATGTTTCATTAGCCAACCTTACGGGAAATCCAGGAGACAGTGTAAAATGAAACTCCTAATGGAAAACTGGCGAGGATTTTTGAACGAAAAGCTCATGCTCAAGCCTGGGCCAAATGGCTGGGACTTGTATCGTGACTTGGTTGCAAAGGCTTACATGGCTGCACCAAGTTTTGAGCCTAGAGCTGTTTCATCTTTTGAGGCCACCGTTCCATTCATCGAAAAGATGTTCAAACAAATTCAATCGAGAGTCGAAGTACAATTTGTTGATTACCACCCCTACGAAACCGATGCGGATATCCGTCGAGATGTCGAGGAGAACGGAATAATGAAGGTTGCAACAATCGATGCAGATCATGCTTTATTCGATGAAATTACAAATGCAAAGTTCCGAGCCATCCATGATTATATGTCTCACATTCAAGCTTTCGGTTCGACAGGAACACCGTTCGGTTTGGCCGGAGAATTAAAAGCCTACAATGTTCATTTAAAAACATTACCTCCAGAAGCCGCACCCGCCCTATTTACAGAAATCGTCGGACAGGTCTGCGCGAAAGAAGCAACCGGAGAATTTCAGGAACAAAAGATTTGCTTACTGGACGGATTTGATTATTACAATGTCGGCGTTGTCAACGGATATAAAATTGTTGATAAAGAACTTGTTAAGGAGGACGCAGAGTGAAACTTTTAATGGAACAGTGGAAAAAATTTATAAATGAGAACGATGAAAAAGCATCTAGGCTTAAGCCCGTTGGTTTACCACAAGACGATTGGGACAACCACCAAGAACTTGAGCGAATCGGTTCAGAATCACTCCACAGTGATATGAGAGATTTATTAACCACGAATATGCCAGCGGCGGTTGAAAGGCTCGTCTCGCGTAACGATGATAATCGTATCACTGATGACTACACAGAAATGCTTGAAAATACGATGGATTATTATGTGGATAAGGGTTTTTATGAAGAAGCCGAAGACGGCAATGTGATTAAAACTTTTCCCAAACAGCTCGTTAAACAAATGCTCAATGTTGCCATCGAAAAGGCGCGGAAATTAAAATGAAACTATTAATGGAACAGTGGAAAAGTTATTTAAACGAAGGCCCCCGTCAAACCTATTATTGGCAGACGACAGGAGCTTGGAGTGGTGACGGCAAAATCCGTCAAGGCTCCAGTCACGTCCCGCGATCCAATCCTCGCTCCCAAGGGAACGGCAGAGTAGAAGAGATTTTTGAGGAAGTCAGAAAAGAACAATTTCCAGAACGCCCCAGCCGCTTAGATTGTGTTTATTTGTGTGAGAACCTTGACGGCCCAGAAGGAGGCAGTTTTTGTAGTTATCCAGCCCGTGGCGGAGGTGAGACTTACGAGATAAGACTTCAGGGAGAATACAATTTATTTAGAACAAATTCCGAATACTGGACTGAGGCAGTCACATCCTTTGAGCGTGGCGACGAAGATCGAGCGAGGGGTTTTGCAGAAGCGTATTGGGAAGGTGATGATCCCTACATGACCTTTTCGGAAATTCTTGTGAGTCCGCCAGAATCAGCAATCATAGATAGAAAGATTTAAAAGTGCTTAAACAATTTGTGGAGAAAGTGAAATATAAATTCTCTTTCTGGAAACGAGACAATTTTAAAAAGATTATAGTGGATTATGGAATGCCTCTCCTCGTCATCCTTATTGGATGGGAGATTGTAGAGGATATTTTATTCCCGGCCTTATTCTATTGGTTAGGACAATACTTCCCAGCATTTTACGCTTTAATCCCCGTAAGCTGGCTTTTGTGCCTCCATCCAGTTGCCGTCCCCATTCTTTGGATGATATATCTCAAATTTTGGGGAGATAAAAATAAAAAAGAATATGAGTGTGGCCACGATCATTAAAAAAAGGCACTTACTGTGCTAGAATGCTATTTAGTATTGTTAGATTCTTATTTTAGGAGACTTAATTATGAGCAACATGAAATTAATTATGGAAAACTGGCGCCACTTCGAAGAAGAGGGAAAACCCACAAAAATACTCAAAGAGGTAAGTCTCCCAGGATCAAGTCAAGCAAAGATGGATGATGAAATCGAACTTTTAGGGCGAGAAGAATTAGCGGTTGCCATCGAGAAAGCCTTTAACAATGGCCCAGCCGGCGTCCGAGCATTCATGAACTCTCCTCAAGGTAAAGATTCTAAAGTCCGGAAATTTCTAGCAATGGCCCACTCAAAATATGATGGCTCATCCACGGATGATAAAATACCTGTGTCTGCAGAAAAGCCCATAAAGTTGGATGATATGAACCCCACTCAGGCTTTTATTGATTTAATGCAATCCGTGGCCTTCCCCCTTGGTTCTGCAAAAGCCTTAAAGAATGCCATCGAAAGTGGCGGCCATGGCCCCATTACCGTTTCTCTTCCGTATGTGCTTGATGGCCACCACCGATGGTCAGGAGCTTATGCAATTAATCCAGCGGCGAGCATTACAGTAAATAATTTGGGCTTCCCCGGCAACGAAACTCAAAAACTTGCAGCTGCCCAACTTGCAGTTGCCGCTGTTGATCCAAATCCTTCTGATGAATTCCCCTCAAAGGGCGGCGACGCAAAGACGGATATAATTGGCAAAGACGCGGAAGAAATAAAACAGATGATATTGGCTAACATAGATGAACGAACCGACGATAAAGCTCCTGGTAATCTCTTAAATCCTGAGATGATCGCAACGATAGGAAAAACTAAAGATCCTGTTATTTTAAAGTGGGCAAATATTACACCCGAAGAGGCTGAGAATGCCAAGGTGGTTATAAATAAAATCGCAAATAAAGTTGCAACGAATCTGGGGAATCTCCCACAACCTTCGAGTGCTGCACCAGATCGTCCTGATATGCCACAATTAGATCACCCCTCTATTGGGGGAGATAAGGGTCTGGCTAAAATCTTTAAAGCAATACCTAATTCCGAATTTAATCTTGAGCCCCCTTTTATTAAGAAAGCGGTCAGAGAAATCAAAATCCGCGTTAAAAAGAGTTGACACACCGCGTCATTCTTAAACCAATACTTTAACCTTGACACTTTACTTTAACTATGATAGAATAAGTACAACTTAACTTCGTCCTGCAATTCAGTAGGCGAACTAAAGGAGAAAAAAACTATGAAAAAAGCACTATTAGCGACCGTTATGGCGTTTTTGGTAAGTACCGTTGGTTATGCAGACGAATTACGTTTGGAAGCTGGCGCATCAGCGAAGCTTGGCGATAATACTCTGTCTGTGGCAGAACAAACCCGCCATGATCTAAGCATTAGTGGAGACATGGTGACGAAACCAGCAGGCTATGAGCATACTGAGTTCGCCGTTTCTCGTTCTGTGACTGAGAATATCGGTCTAAGTCTTGGTGTTCGCAACACCAACACCGAAGGAACATCAAGCAACCGACTTCACTTGGATTTGAATGCTGGTGTTGGTCTTCCTATGGGTATCAACCTCTCAAACCGTTTGCGCTTGCAGATGGAAGCTGGGGATGATATTACTGCAGTCACCACTGACTCTTTGATTCTTCGCGAAAAAGTAACTCTTAGTAAAACTATTGCGTTACCTTTCGTGAGCCTCGACTTGAGTGTTGGTGATGAAATCCACGCTAATGAAGGTGGGTTGGTGGAAAACCGAATTTCCGCCGCCGTATCCAAAGAAGTTTGCCCTGGCCTTTCGGCTGGTGTAGAATACTTCCGCCAACAAACCCCTGGCAATGATGACGCGAATGTTGTGGCAGTTTCAGCTGCGCTGACATTCTAAATTTAAATAATAATAATGAATATTAAAAAGGCCCCAATTCGGGGCCTTTTTTTGTTAAAAGAGCTTTATTTTTCTTTATTTTTGTGTTAAAATGTATGTTCGTCATTACTTAATATGACGAATTCACAAATCACTCAATAAAGGAGAATTTATTATGTTCGAAATTCCTGTTCTAAAAATGACAAAAGAAGAAGCTTTGATTTATATATCGAAACTCAAAGAGGGACAAATGGTTAAAGTTATGCTTTTATCAAATGAGGGTAAGAGAGGAGATAAACAACTTCTCACGGAAGACGAAAAATGGGATTACGGATGTTACAAGGATTAAAAATGAAAAAACTACTTTTATTTAGTTTACCCGCAATGTTTGCTTGCGGTACAGACACTCACGTACAAACAGAATCGTTCGCAGCGCAGGAAATTATAATCCCCCGCGCTGCAGTTTGCGAAAACCTCGACGCCTCTGTGAGAGAGGATATGGATGCCGGCAAATACGAAGAGCTCTGCGGCCATCCGAAAATTTGTACGGAGTTTGAAACTGAGATGGTTTGTGAAGGCGAATGGTGTATTACTTATAGTACATGCCGCCTAAAGTAAATCTTCCTTCAATTTAAACCCCAACTGATCGGTTATTCTCTTTTCAACAATCTCTCTATTAAAGCCGTTTGAGTGGAACCAAATCCACTCGGCGGTTTGTTTTATATTTAAAATAGATTGATCAAGTTCTTTGTTTTTCTGGTTTAGCCAACTTATTTCCTTGTCCTTATCCACTTTGAATTGAACAGACAATTCATAGGCAATCTCCAGAAGTGAGGCTCCATCCCCGTTCTTAACTGCATTCGCAGCTTCCTTATATAAATTTATTTTATATTCTCTCTCGTTATCATCTACATCTTTTAATTTATCAGGGTGTGTCTTAATAGCTATTTTTTTAAATAATTCCCTGAGATCTTTATCTCTTCCGAAAATTTCTTCTTCGTTATCCCAAATTTCTTTTTCTATTTTTGGAATTTCCTCTTCTGCTCGATGTCCTCGTTCTTGACCTTTCATCATTTCTGTTGAATCACACTGCGCCGTTGGTTCAATTATCTTCTTCGGTTTCCGCCCGGTTTCAAATCGATTGTTAAAGCCCTCGATTGCATCCTCTAAAATTATTTCAGCTTCCAGAAATTCCGCTTTTTTGAATTGGAAGCTTAGTCTTATTTTTTTTATTTTTGCCTCTTCTCTTTTCTTAGATAAAGGCATCTTCGCTTTGCGTACCATTTCAAACCCCGGATGTTATTTGGGCAAAACAGAATTTACAAATTTTTTCATCTTATCATAAGGGACTGATAGAGTGATGTGGTGGAATCTTGAATGGATTGCCCAAACCATTCCCACGAGTTTACCTCTTGAATTTATAATGGGAGATCCAGAGCTGCCTGGATTCGCCGGGAGAGAATATATATCAGCATCGGGATTATGAAAACCATCCCCCTTCAAAACGCCGGAGTAAAATCCCTCAAAGAGCATTATGAGATCTTCACCAAAGACACCTTGCGGTGCAGCGAGGTTATAAACCTTTTCACCAATTTCTGGTTTTGATAAAGCTATACTGATAGCCCTTTCTGGTAGCTTATCTGATTCCAAGATGCATGCATCAATATCATTACTTTTTTTGATTACCTTGGTTTCCACCGTTATGGCCCTTTGAGTATGCGCGTTAATTACATCGAGAAGCCCGTCTTTCTCTTCATCGCAGAAGTGTCTTGCAGTTAAAATATAAGTCTTTTTATTGTGATGGCCTATAATTGCTCCCGATGCCGAGGACATTCCAACCATCTGTTTTTCGGCGTTGAAAACAAATTTTGTAAGACCCACAAAGGACTTCCTTCTTTGATCTAGCAGGTTTTTCGTGAAAAGGTTTGTGAAGGCACAGCTGGAGACTAAGAAAAGAATACTTAACAGTGGAATAAGGAATAGTTTTTTCATATTAGTAATTACCATTAATCCACACAAAAAGCAAAACTTATTCAGAAATAGTTATGGAAAACTATTTAGAATAGAAGGTTTAAAAGAGATATCGAAAGAAAGAGTTTATGAAAAAATGTACCTACGTTCTCGATACGAGCGTTTTTCTGACAAATGCCAATTCTGTTTATGCATATGGAACAAACGATATTATTGTCCCAATGAAGGTGCTAGAAGAGATCGACAAGCATAAGAAGAGACAAGACTCAGTGGGATCGAACGCTCGAACTATTATCCGCATATTCGATGATATGCGAGAGATAGGATCTTTATATAAAGGAGTCCGAATTCAAAAGGGAAAAGGAATTCTAAGAGTAAGACCAAGTGATGTAGACGTACATAAATACCTCCCAGATGACCTCTCCCCAGAAATCCCCGACCACAAGATAATTGCAACAGCAATGCAGGAGAGAAAAAACCGACCCAAAGTTAATGTTATCCTTGTATCTCGCGATGTTAATATGAGAGTAATATGTGATGCCCTGGGCCTCCCAACTCAAGATTATAATCCAGATCAAGTTCTTGAGTCTGGAGACGAAGTATATACTGGATTTACAGAGAGGACAATATCCGATGAGAAAATAGACAAGTTTTATGCTGGAAAGAATTTTAAGTTAAAGTGCGATGATCTCAACCCCAATCAGTTTCTTCTGCTGAAATCACAGTCAGACAAGAATAAGACGGCCCTTGCGAGATTTATAGAGCCCGGCAAACCACTCCGTAAGATTTTTAACAAAAAGACTACCTATGGAATTTCTCCCCGTAACAAAGAACAACAGTTTGCTATGGATATCCTTTTTGATAGAAGGATTCCTGTAGTCAGTCTGCTTGGATCTGCTGGGACTGGCAAAACATTATGTGCCTTATCTGCCGGCCTTGAGCAAGTCATGGCTTCCGGAGATTACACTCGCTTAATTGTTTCGAGGCCAATACAACCACTTGGAAAGGACATTGGTTTTCTACCCGGCACAATGGAAGAGAAAATGGCCCCGTGGCTTACCCCAATCCAAGATAATCTTCAATTCCTCATGGGAAATGATAAATTAATGTTGCAAGAATACTTAGATCGTGGTACAATAGAGATGGAAGCTATCACTTATATTCGTGGAAGATCTATTTCAAAGGCTTTTATTGTCATTGATGAAGCTCAAAATTTAACAAGACACGAATTAAAGACTATAATAACAAGAGTGGGAGAAGATTCTAAATTGGTATTGACGGGAGATATAGAACAAATAGATAATGCTTATGTTGATGAGACCTCTAATGGTCTCACCCACGCGGTGGAGAAATTTAAAGAATATAGCTTAGGCGGCCATGTGTCGTTTAAAAAAGGTGAGCGAAGCGAAGTGGCAACACTTGCGGCTAAAATTTTATGATAGTTAATAGAGAACAAAAAGAATTGTTATTGTATAACAGAATTCCAGTCATCATTCAGGATAAGGCGTCCTTCAATGTACAGGCAGTTCTGAAAGCTGTGCAGAAAAAGCTCCCACAGCCGCTGACACAAGATTTGGATTATATACTTATAAGCAATTCCGATTACCTCAGAGATCGAGAAGTAGATTCAGTATATCAAGATGGCATCATTTATATGTCCTCAAATATAGAAGATGACGAAACTGCCCTCTTGAGCGTGGTTCACGAGGTGGCCCATTCAATTGAAGAATTACTCCCACAAATTTATGAGGACGAGACAATTGAAACAGAATTTTTGGGAAAAAGAAAAAAACTCTATGAAATTCTGTCATCACATGGATATGATTTAAGCGGTTTAGACTTCTTTAATGCAGAATATTCGGAAAAGTTTGATGATTTCCTCTATTTAGATATTGGATATCCACTATTAAGAAACTTTGCTTCTGGTCTTTTCCTGTCGCCCTATGCGGCCACGTCAGTAAGAGAATATTTTGCAATTGCGTTTGAGGAGTATTTCATGAGGGAAGCAAAGCACGTAAAGTTGTTTAGTCCAGCTGTTTATTTTAAGATTGAAGAGTTGTTAGATAACTTGGGAGAGAAATTTGTATGAAGAAAGAGATCGTTGTAAATAAAGATAATAATGAAGTGACGATTTGTTTATCACTTAAAAAGAGGATTATGGCAAGAGATCCTCGTATGACCATTACTACGAAAATGGTGCAAACAATGCTTGAAAACGATGATTTTAAGCTTGACAAATGTATTTCACATGATACAATAGATAATCATGATAATAATTCAAGGCACGATGGAACGTGGATTTTTTCATTATTTGTGGAAAAAACACAGAAATTGGCCTTGAATAATAAGAAAAAAGAAAATATTGATGCTCCTCCAAGTGTTGCCCCCCAAAAGAAGGCAAAGACAAAAAAGAGGACATATAAAAAGAAAGAGAGCTAATTTTGCCACACGTATCATTTTCCGCTATTAAAGACTGGAAATTTTGTGCCTTTTACCATAAGCTAACGAGAATAGATAAATTAAAAGTTTTCCAAGGAAACGTTTATACCGCCTTTGGAAAAGCTATTCACGACACTTGTGAAGCTATGCTTATTAGCAACCAAATTAAGAAATCCTTTGAACCAGAGGAATATTTCAAAAAACAGCTCGTCGAAGAGTTGAAAATTCTTCCTCCCGATGTTGCACCATCGATGGATGATGCCAAAGTGTTCCTAGAGCAAGGGAGGGAAATAATCCCTCACATATTACCAGCCCTCAAAGAATACTTTGGAGAGTTTGATCTTGTCTCTTCAGAGGAAGAGATAAATGAAAAATTAAGATTAGATACAGATGACCAGTATTCCTTCAAGGGATATGTGGATTGTATCATCAAAACCCCAGATGGAAAGTATCATGTCATTGACTGGAAATCCTGCAGCTGGGGTTGGGACATGCGGAAACGCACAGATCCAATGGTGACATATCAACTGACTTATTACAAGCATTTCATTTCAGAAAAACGAGGAATTCCAAAAGAAAATATTGAAACTTATTTTGCTCTCCTCAAGAGAACAGGCAAAAAAGATAGGGTTGAATTCTTCCGTGTTACATCGGGAGAAAAAAAGACAAATAATGCCCTTAAACTTTTGGAACAATCGGTTTATAATATTGATAGGCAAAACTATGTTAAGAATCGTCTGTCCTGTAATCGATGTGAGTTTAGGGGGACGACACATTGCCCGTAGGGGAAACTATGACAAAGAAAAAGATTTTAACAATTTCCGATCACCCATTTTCACCAAGTGGTGTCGGAACACAGACAAAGTATGTTATTGATGCTTTGATGAAAACGGGAAAATACAAAGTTATTTCTCTGGGAGGCGCCGTTAAACACGGCAATTATAATCCCACCAAAACCGAAGAGTATGGAGAAGATTGGATTACTCATCCCGTCGACGGCTACGGAACACCAGATCTAATTCGTTCGTTTTTAAGAACTGAAAAGATAGACATGGTGTGGATAATGACCGATCCCCGCTTCTGGGGTTGGTTGTGGGAAATAGATGACGAGATTCGTGCGCTGTGCCCCTTGGTTTATTATCACGTTTGGGATAATTACCCTTACCCGACATTCAATAGAAAACATTATTTATCTAATGATGTAATTGCTACAATCTCCAAGGTCACGGACGATATAGTTCGAACGGTGGCACCCGAAGTAGAATGCCACTACGTTCCCCACGCGGTGAACCAGGAGATCTTCAAGCCTCTTCCGGGCGATGAAATAATAAAATATAAAAACAGAGTAATGGAAAAAATCAAAGGAGAAGATAAGTTTATCTTCTTTTGGAACAATAGAAATGCTCGAAGAAAACAAAGCGGCTCCCTCATCTATTGGTATAAGGATTTGTTAGACCGCATTGGCGATGACAAAACATGCCTAATTATGCACACTGACGTCAAAGATCCACATGGTCAGGACTTAGAGGTTATTATAAAAGAACTTGGCATGGCCAATGGGCAAGTTATGTTTTCGACTGCAAAGTTGCCACCACAAGACTTGGCACACTTATATAACATGGCCGATTGCACGATAAACGTCTCCGATGCCGAAGGATTTGGTTTGGCGACTCTTGAATCACTGGCATGTGAAACCCCAATCATTGCTACGATGACAGGTGGTCTCCAAGAGCAGGTCACGGACGGCGAGAACTTCTTCGGCTTCGGCATCGAACCATCATCCAAAGCAATCATAGGCTCACAGGAGATTCCCTGGATCTTCGAAGATCGCCTCAACGGAAAAGATGTTACGGATGCCATGCAAAAGATGTTCGAAATGTCAGAAGATGAGAGAAAGAAACTTGGACAACTTGGCAAGGAACACGTTGATAAGAATTATAATTTTGAGAACTTCCAAAAGACATGGGCTGACCTGATTGAAAAGGCGATGGTAGATTATGGCTCCTGGGCAGAAAGAAAAAAATATAATAACTGGACGCTGAAGGAGATTGTATGAAAAAGAAAGTAATTGTAAAAGGCCCAGCCCTCACCGCGTCTGGGTATGGAGAGCATGCACGTTTCGTTTTGAGAGCTCTCCGCACCAGAGAGGATATTTTTGATATATATTTTCACAACCTTAATTGGGGCAAAACGGGATGGATATTTGAAGATTCCGAAGAGCGAGAGTGGATCGATGGTCTTATCGGGAAAACTGCCAACTATATCAGCCAAAATAAAGAGAACTTAGATTTTGACATATCGTTGCAGGTGACAATTCCAAATGAATTTGAGAAGATGGCCAAAGTAAATATCGGTGTAACGGCAGGGATCGAAACAACCAAGATCGCCCCAATTTGGCTCCAAAAGGCCAACGAAATGGACAAGATAATTGTAGTTTCAGAACACGCAAAACGCGGATTTGAAAACACCAAATATCCCCTAACGAATAACAGTGGTGAACATGTATCTGACTTAGTTTGTGAAACCCCAATATCAGTTGTTGGGTATCCGGTTAAAAAATATAAACCTGCTAAGGTCAATTTTGAATTTGAAACTTCTTTTAATTTTTTATCTGTCGCTTTATGGGGTCAGAGAAAGAATCTTGAAAAGACAATTTTGAACTTTGTTGAGGAATTCAAGGATGAGGAGGATGTAGGTCTTGTTTTAAAAACCGCAATTAGGGGCGGATCAACATACGATAAGCTCGGTACCGAAAGTCTATTAAAAAACCTAGTTAAGAAATATCCAGATAGAAAATGTAAGATCTATCTTTTACACGGGAGACTCTCAGACGAAGAGATGACTACACTCTATCGTCATGACAAAATTAAGTGTATGGTATCGTTGGCTCACGGAGAAGGCTTCGGCCTCCCCCTCTTTGAAGCGACCTACAATGACTTACCAATTATCGCCACAGATTGGAGTGGCCATATGGACTTTCTCTACGCCCCCCAGAAGGATAAAAAAGGAAAGACAAAAAGAAAAGGTCTTTTTGGGAAAGTTTCTTATGACTTACATAAAGTTCAAAAGGAGTCTGTCTGGGAAGGGGTTATAACTCCAGATTCTATGTGGGCGTATCCCAAGGACAACTCTGCAAAAAGCAAAATGAGAGATGTTTACAAGGACTATCAGTTGGCCTCCAACAAGGCAAAGAAGTTGAAGAAATTTGTTGAAGAAGAGTTTGAGGCAGAAAAAATGTATAATAAATTTTCTTCAATTGTTTTGGATCACTGCACACACCGCGAGGAGCTCGAAGCAGAGGCGAGAAATGTTTTCATGTAAGTCGCTCAGGGAGCTGCAATCTTTTAAACAAAAATCTGATTTCATGAAAGGCTCATTTGCGGGACAAGAGTGTGTAATATTTTCGTGCGGGCCGTCATTTAAGTCTTTAGAGTTGAGAGATATAGAGAAATTCTGTGAGAATAAAAAAGTAGCATGCATAAAACAATCTCAAATAAAACTTAAAGAAATAACAGATTTTCATTTTATTAATGATAATAATTTTTTAGAATATGTATACCACCCGAATACTTTAAAGTTTGCTTCTTCTGGCGCCCTCTCTGCGGAACAATATAAAACCTTTTTTAATTATACCCCGGATTTGTTTTGTGGGATAGATACCCACCGCGACACCACCGCGTCGGATTGTAATTTTGATGATTTTTCCTTCGGGCCAATAAGAAGGTGGGGTCCTGGCATTATGTATGAAACGGTACTTCCCACACTGCTTCATATGGGTTTTTCTAAATTATATATAAATGGATGGGACTATACTACTGCCGATGACGGAACTCTCAAACACTTTTATGACGAAAAGAAAGCGAAGAAGGTGTTAAAAAACCCAGGAGCGAAGATAGGACAGTTATTCCCTGGCGAAAAGGATGAATTGATATCTTCTACTTCTGAGTTATATTCTTTTTGTAAATCCATTGGGGTGGAGATCTTTTTAATTTCGGAAGTATCAGAACTATCTTCAGAAATACCACGGATAAATATAAAATGAAGATTTTAATACCAGCGAGGGCGGGCTCTAAGGGCTTTCCTTATAAAAATCGGAAATTGCTGCGATATACTTTGGATACAATACCAGCGGACTATCTTGCGAATGTTGTGGTATCTACAGACGACGAGGAGATTAAAAAGGTGCTACCAAAAGGTGTGGAAATCCATCAAAGAAGTTCCGATGTTTCGGAAGACACTTCTTCAATTTGGTCAGTCGTGTCAGAGGTTGTGAAGGGGTCGGAAGAGGACGAGGATATAATTATGCTCTACTTAACTTACCCAGAGCGTCGTTGGCAACACGTTATAGATGCTTATCAGTGCTATCTCCACGCCGGCGCCAGCTCCTTATTGTGCCGCCAACCTGTTAAGTCTCACCCTTACTTATGTATGATCGAATCATCTCCCACCGCTGGAAAGCAAATTATACCTCATAATCTTCACCGCCGCCAGGATTATCCAGAGTGCTTTGAATTGAGTCACTATATATGCATTTTTAATATTTCGGAACTTAAAAATTTAAACAACAACATGTATAATAAAAATACATATTTTTATAAAATAGGAGACGTCGTTGATGTTGACTATGAAGAAGAACTGAAGAAGGTATCACTATGGTTATGACAAAAGTTATTGCAGAAATAGGAATCAATCACAATGGCTCTGTCGATATAGCAACAAAGCTTATCGACGTGGCTTCCATCGCGGGATGCGATTATGTTAAATTCCAAAAGAGAACTCCGGATCTGTGCGTCCCCGACGACCAGAAAAACAAATTGCGACAAACTCCCTGGGGAGAGATAAAATACATTGATTATAAAAAGAGGATCGAATTCGAGGAGAAAGAGTTTGATCAAATTTTTTCATACGCAAAAGAGAAGGGGGTTGAATGCTTCGCTTCTGTTTGGGATCTTCCGTCTGTAGATTTTATGAAAAAATATGGGAATATATCTAAAATTCCATCTGCCCTAATCACAGACTTGGATTTGTGCCGCTACGCTAGGAATAATTTTGAAACTCTTATAATCTCTACAGGAATGAGTACGGAGGAAGAAATAGAGAAGTGTGTGGCGGCATGTAACCCCGATGTTATAATGCACACCAACTCTACGTATCCGTCACCTGTCTCAGAGCTTAATTTAAATTATATAAAGTGGCTTCAAGACAAGTACCCCGCCGAAATTGGCTACAGTGGCCACGAATATGGCTTGGTGACGACCTTTGCGGCCGTCGCAATGGGGTGTACTTGGGTAGAAAGACACCTCACCCTCGACCGCACCATGTGGGGCAGCGATCAGGTTGCTTCCGTTGAGCCACAAGGGTTTATGAAATTAACAAAGGGAATCCGAGATATAGACTCTGCAATGGGAATTAAAGCTGCACGAGTTTGCCTCGGAGGGGAACTTGATAAGCGAAAGAGTTTGAGGGGATAAAAAATGTTGAAGCTTTTACAAGAAGAGAAACGAGTTCAAGAAGAGCTTGATAGATTGAAGGAAATAAAGAAGAATTTCAATGGCAGGTTCATTCATGATGAGATCATTTCTGCCTCTATATTGACGAAAATTCTTGCAGAAAACCGAAAAGGGATAAATTATTTAGAACTGGGGGTTCACAATGGTGCATCTTTTTGCACCGTTATCTCATCCACCAGTGGTGTAAAGTGTTGCGGGGTCGATCTCTTTGAAGACACTCATGATCCCAAACACAAAAACCATGACAAAATAAACATTGAAAGAACAAGAAGTAATATTGAATCCAATAATCCTTTTGATAATGATTTTACCCTCATCGCAGGAAATTTAAGAGATCCCTCTGTTCCAAATCAAGTTAGAGACTTTTTTTCTGAAGAAGTAGACATTCTCTTTATTGATGCGGATCACGACTATGACTCTGTAAAAAAAGACTTCACAGAATACCTTCCTCTAGTAAAACAGGGTGGGTATATATTACTAGATGATTATGCAGAACACATGAAGGGTGTAATTCAGTTTGTCGATGACGTTGATGAGTCTTTGGTGGAAAAAATTGGTGAACTGAGATACACTGGGAATAAGCGTATTGGAACCTATGTTTTGAGGAAGAGATAGTGCTTTACAATATTGATAACATCAAGATTTTTGTCGAGGAGGAGATACTATCTCCTTCTGGCGATTTGTTTGGTTCCAAACTTGTTGAGAGACTGAAGACTGGAGAATGGGAAGCCGAAGAGTTCGAAATGCTGAACACTATGCCTTCAGACTGCACAGTCTTGGAACTCGGTGGCTGCATCGGTTTTATCTCTTGTGCCACGAATCGTCTCTTGGAGAACAAGGAAAACCATGTCGTCGTCGAGGCAAACTCAAACTTAATCGAAACGATAAAGAACAACAAAAACCTGAACGACTCAAAGTTTAAAGTGAAAAACTGCATTGTGAGCAGCAAAGAAGGCTCTGTCGAGTTCTATGTTGACAAGCGCAGCATCCTCGGCTCGTCTACTGCTATGCAGAAAAGCAGAATTCACGAAACACTGGACATAGAAACAAAGACTGTTCGAGAGATTGAGCAAGAGAACGGTCTGGTTTTTGATGCACTCATTTGCGACATTGAGGGAGGAGAATACGAACTCTTCCTTTCAGAGATGATGCAAGAGAAAATCAAAGAGCTCAGATTTATTTCGGTTGAATTTCATTGGAACATCGCAAACTCAAAAGCAATGTCTCAACACATTGTCCAGAACATCAGAGAAGAAGGTTTTGATGTCACAACCTTCACAGCAAAAACAGGACAGCTGCAGCTGTTCGCGGTGAAAAACAAATGAAAAAAGTCATATTAGTTGGACCATCACTGCAGGCACTTGAGGGCTTTGACTTGTCAGAATGCAAAAATTATGACAACGTTGTCGGAACAAACAAGGTGATGGAATCTGAATTATCGAGGAAGGTTGATTTTGATGTTATATTTTTAAATACGAGTTGTGTGAAATTTTATAGTTCCCCGGAAAGGGCAAAAAGTCTCACAGGAAAAACAATATTCGTAAAGGAAAAAAAAGATATAACACTGCTATCCGGCGTCTTAGAAGAGAGAGCGAAAATTTATGATATAGAAAGCACATGGAACAAGCTCAGACAAAAGTTTGCACCGCACGTCCCTTACTATGGAACAGCCATTGTTGATTACTTATCCTCAATTTGTGCAGAGGTCTTTGTGGCAGGTTTTGATTTTTATTATAATGGATTTTCATCAAAGATGAATTATATTAGTGGATATTATGATTTAGAGGACTTACGAGAAGAGGAAAGGTGCCACAGCATCGAGAAGGATCTTCTGTATTATAAGAGTTTTTTATTAAATAATAAAAACATTATTCTAGAAAATAAAACACAAAAATATTTTGAAATGATGCTATGTGAGAAGGAGATTATATGAAAGAAGAGAAAGTTCTTAGAGAAGAGGGCGTCCTAAAGAGGGAAAGTTTTCTTTCCGATAATGAATTATCTTTAATTTTGTCTGAGGTGGACACTCTTGTTCACGAGAAGGATATTTACAACGTTCAGCCTGACTTAGCTAACACTTATGAATCACTTAGGGAGAGTAAGGAGTATGTGATAAACCGCCGAGTACCAACTCGCGATGGAGACGATGGCCTGATCGATGTTTGGAATATTGATCGCTATTTTTCACCGGAAAGCCAAAATATTTTAGAAAAGATAAAAACACACTCACTCAACGTTATTGAACGATCTTTCGAAACAAAATATAAATTTTTTACCCACAACCTCTATGTAAATCGTGGCGTCCGAACCAGAGGGATTCATGCAGATTCCGATATTTTCCCATCAAGGGTAAAATCTTTTTGTTTTCTGACTGACGTTCCAGACGAGACCTATGGACCGTTTAGTTATATAAAGGGCACTCACCTTGAGGGAGGCAAGAAATACCACAGAAGATATGATATTTACGAACCCCTCAGCGGCGAAGAGAGGGATAATTATGAAGTTTATACGGGGATCGAAAAGGGCGATTTAGTTATTGCTGCCGTAGCTGGCGCCCACCGTGGCTTGAATCAGGAGAAGGACAAAGTAAGAATTGTTCTTGTATCCAGTTATGATCCGGAGTAACATGTGATTATCTACGTTGACATCGATGAAACAATTTGTGTTTCTCCGGAAAGCAGAGATTATTCAAAGGCCATTCCCATAAAGAAAAACATTAACAAAATAAACAAAATGTATGATAATGGAGATACGATAATTTATTGGACGGCAAGAGGAACTGGAACTGGAATAAACTGGAGAAAAGTAACAGAAAGACAATTCGACGATTGGGGCGTCCAATACCACGAATTGAAATTTGGGAAACCTCAATATGACCTCTTTATAGATGATAAAAATATGAACACAGAAGATTTTTTTGGCAAACCTACAGGAGATAGCAAATGACCAAATTAGAATATATATGGACAGATGGTACACAACCAACCCCGACACTGAGGAGTAAAACAAAAATTGTTGAAGATAGTTTCGGCACCTTCGAAGACTTCCCCTTGGTGGAGGATTGCCCGATTTGGGGCTTCGATGGTTCCTCAACAAATCAGGCAGCAGGCAATGACTCAGATTGTGTTTTAAAGCCAGTTAGGGTATATGAAAACCCCCTGGATCATTCTGGTTATTTAGTTTTATGTGAGGTCTGGAATGTCGATGACAACCCCCACAAAACAAACACTCGACAGGTCTTAGAATCCTTTACGGCATCCGATACCAGCGATCCTTGGTTTGGCATTGAACAAGAATATACTCTCTATAAAGGTAGCCAGCCTCTTGGGTGGCACAATGGCGAGCCTCCCCCTCAAGGTGATTATTATTGCGGAAGAAACATTGGCGACGGAATTGCTCATTACCATCTGGACATGTGCATTGAGTGTGGTATCAAAATAGGCGGTATCAATTCTGAGGTAATGCTTGGCCAATGGGAATACCAAATCGGAGCTGCAGACCCTCTTCGTGTATCTGATGATTTGTGGGTGGCCCGGTGGCTTATGGAAAAGATTTGTGCCAAAAAGGGATTGACCGTATCACTCGACCCTAAGCCCGTCGAAGGCGACTGGAACGGCGCAGGTTGCCACACAAATTTCTCCACCAAAGCCATGCGAGAAGAGAATGGAATTAAATTTATTCATGAAGCAATTGACAAATTAGAGAAGATGCATAAGGAACATATTTTTATGTATGGTAACGGAAACGAAAAACGATTGACAGGCGACCACGAAACGTGCGACATTGATACCTTCAGAGCAGGAGTCTCAGATCGAGGTGCATCAATTAGGATTCCATGGCAGGTAAATAGAGACGGGAAGGGCTATTTAGAAGATAGACGCCCTGCCTCCAATTGCGATCCATATTTGGTTTGTTGGAGAATTTTAAAAACTACTCTCAAGTAGGAGAACGATATGACAAACAAAATACACGACAATTGGAAAAAATTCTTAAATGAGATGTCCTCACTTTCGAGGGTATACTCACACATGCTCGAACACGATACGGCCATAATTACAAGTTTCCGAGGAGACAGGGAAACAAAAGAAAATTATGAGACCAATCGGATTCTGAAAGCTCGCCTTCTGGAAAGAGGATATGGAGTAACGGCTGTGAAGGGCTCATATATAGAAAACTTTACAAAACCCGCAGCCATGGAGGTATCAGAAGAGAGTTTCTTTGTCGTAAACCTCCCAGACGATCCAGGGTTCGAAACGATGATGTTTACTTTATCTGAAGAGTACGGACAGGATTCTTTTCTTTTTATTCCCGTCGGCACCGAAGGTGCCTACCTTTTTGGCACGAGCGAAACCAACGACTTTCCCCCCTACGGGGATAGGCACATGGTTGGCGATTTGAAGATGGGCCAAGAAGATCAGTTCATGACTAGGGTGAGAAATCGACCTTTGACCTTTAAAGAGGAACTGGATACCTATGCCAAGCTTTCACGAAATTCTAAATGGTCTGTTAAAAAATTAGCAGAACAATTCAATAAATCATAAGGAGATATTATGAAATTATCAAATCAATCAATTGGAACGCTAATGATGGTTCTGCAGAAGTGCTTGATGGAACAAAGTGATATTGTACCACTGCTTAAGGAGCTGGATTTTGTAGTTGACGGAGATGAGCTTTCCGTAACAAACCCACCAACAATTCATGTTGATGAAGACAAAATAGAAGATAAATTGGTGGAAACGAGTGCCTAAATACGTTTACGAATGCAAAGAGTGCGGATTTGTTAAAGAAATAATCCATTCCATGAAAGAAAAGCTTAAAGATTGTTCTGAGTGTGATACAATAAACTCACTCATGAGGATACCTTCGTTTAATTTTCTCCGAATGGATATTGCTGACGACAGCACCACCGGCGGGAGAGTAAAAGAATTTATCGAAGATGCTCGCGAGGAATTGAAACAAGAAAGAAAAGATCTTGTGAATCGGGAGTACAACAATGATTGAGTTAATTTTAGTTTTGTCTATTTTATTAAATATCTTTCTTGGATGGTACGGATATCTTCTTCTAAGGAAGATATTATTCGCTTCCGATAATACATCAGACATTCTGTCAGAAGTTGAAAGATATAAGGAACATTTAAGCAATGTCTACGAATTAGATACATTTTATGGCGACGAGACCTTGCATGTTCTTCTGGATCATACAAGACATTTATCAACTTTCTTGACAGAGTGTGAGAATGCATACGCACTAACTGAAAGAGAGTTTGAAGAATATGTCGAAAACAACGAAGAAGAAGGTCAAGCGCCGGAGAATGAGCAGGGGCGGCGGTAAAGCCTATTTTACCAAAGATCACGAAGACGCAATTGTACAATATGCCCTTTCCGATTCGCGGGAAGTAAAGACAAAACTGTATGTAGACCTTATCAACCCCGCTTTCAACGAGATGGTTGACAAAATTGTTTATACATATAAATTCACAAACCTCCCAAATATTGATGATTTAAAGGCCGAATGTAAAGTTTGGCTCACAACAATTTTAGATAAGTTTGATCCGTCAAAAGGATCAAAAGCGTTTTCCTATTTTTCCGTTATCACAAAAAATTGGTTCATCCACAAAGTCAAGCGAACAGCACTCCAAAATCGCCGTGAGGTCTACTATGACGACATGCCGAAAGACATGGAGCAGCTGCACCTCTCCACCACAAATATGTATTTTGAAATCAGGGAAGGCCACGAGTTTTGGCAATCTTTGTGGGGAGAAATTGATGAGTGGGATAAGTTAGCTTCGAAGGCAAACGAGAAGAAAGTAATTGATGCAATTAGAATCCTTCTTTCCGAACCAGACGCAATTGAAATTTTCAATAAGAAAGCTATTTACTTCTATATAAGAGAAATAACAGGTCTCAATACAAAACAAGTCGTTAGCAGTCTTAACAAGGTGAGAACCAGATATAAAAATTTTAAGGCCAAATGGGACGAGGGAAAAATATAGATGTCAAGAAATTTAGAAGAACAAATTGAACAAGCGTTGGAGAATGTCACGGAAGACCGCGACGTCACCAAGCGCCTCCTTAATGATCTTATTGATTATATTTCCGTGTCTAATGACCGACACGTAGAGGCAGGTACAATTGCAGCCAAGTATGTTGAAACTCTTCAGCGATCAAATGAGCAAATTGTCAAAATCGCCGGAATTATTCAACGAGCAAATGCCCACGCCGGCCCCGAAGGATTATCGAGAGAGGAGAAGGAAGATCTATTCGAGTTAATTCAGGGGGTCGAATAAGTGGTCGCCTCTACCGTTAAGACAAGGCAGCCACCAAGTAAGGCTCGTGCCCTAAGAAAGATTGTAAACGATAGTCAAATTGAAGTTGGCCAAGATGCCAGCGCCGTAGACTATAGTAAGCAGTATATTGCACAAGTTAAAAGCCTTTGTTATGATCAGGCCGATCTAGAAATACCTCTTTATGTTTTATCGAAAGAAAAGGGCGTTAAATGTCAACTTTATAGAATAAAAATCCTAGAGAAGCTCGATGGCCAAGTGTTCGGAGGACAAATTCTTCCAGATATTGACGGCTCGCAAACCCGCGTTCTCGCAGAAGGCGGAACAGGTTACGAGGGCCACTCTGTGGGAAGCGAGTCGGATGAGTTGAAAATGTCAATGGCCGGCGTCGGCGGCGAAGAATTTAAGAAAGAAAAAGAAAAAGAATCACCTCAAGCAAAAAAGAGAAATATTTTGCTTGGCCTTTTACCGGAGGGGATATATAAGATTGTTGACAATGAACAACCCCCCGCCGTCAATGATTACGTTTATGCCTATCACGATAACATAGAGGGCCGATTTTTAATTAAACCACTCGACCCATCTGCAACAATTGGAAACCCAACAGGCGGAAATAACATTCCCCCTGATTATTCTTCATTAGAGGGCAACGCCGATTTCTTCACCGACAAGAATGGTTCCCCCGTAAAAACAAATAAGAAGGTCGGAAAGGGGAGTATTTCTCTTTATTCGAAGAAAGTTAATTGGGCATGCTTAACCCCGGAGACGAAGGGGATAATAGAGCAGTTGGCAAACAAAACAGGGCTAAATATAAGAATTTCTTCTGGCTTCCGAACGGCGTCAGAAAACACAAGGGTCGGCGGTATCGAACCAGAAGAAGGCAAAACGCTGGGCTCTTACCACCTTAGAGGGCTTGCTTTTGATATACCTCGCAGCCCCTATTCGGAGGAGCAGTGGAGCAACATCGGCGCAGAATTAAAAAAATTAAACCCAAAGCCCTTTGTTTTAAAGAAGAGGTCGTTATATCATGTGGCCCTGAAATTCCAGGGATTTGAAACAGCACAGGCCCAGTACGGCAACAACGCCGCTGGTGTCCCTTACTGTTCGGACGAAGGCGGCGCAGACCCCTCAGAGGGAATCCGAATCACAAAACACAAGGAAGAACAAAAACGCACCCAAGAAAGAGAAGGCCCCGCCGCTTACGAAGGAGATTAATAAATGCCAAAAAACGAACCAGTTACACCAGTACAAACAAGTCCAACAACGAACAAGGCAAAAGAACAACCCTTTGCAAATACTGGCAACACAGAGCAAGACAGGAAGTTAAAATATATCAATTCCCTGGCAAATGAAATTTGCCCGCTAGTAACTCCCGTAAAGAAATCTTGGGAGAAAGTATTTGAAACCCAAAATAATTCAAGCATTGTTCTTGGTCGCGAGTATGGCAAACCAACAGTCGATACTGGAGTAGGAATGATTGACCTCGCTGTCGGCCGAACACCGAACGCTAATCTCAAACCACAAGGCGATGGAGAGTGGTCCATCGAAGCCGTTGCAGAGTTTTTTGGAGCAGCCCCCGTAGAAGAAGAATATTCCTATGGAATTTCATCAAACGACGCAGCCAGGATTTATATGAGTCAACGAACAGACATCGATTCTCTTTTTGATCTCCCCAGCCCTGACGGCTATTCTGAACGTTCCGCAGTTGGAATAAAAGCCGATTCAGTAAGAATTATCTCCCGCGACGCAGCAGGCGGAATAAAATTAATGGTTCACCAAGACCCCAACCAGAGAAACTCTTTTAATGGTGATGCATCCGGAAAGATAGGTGTTCAATTGGTAGCCGGAGGCCGATTGGAACCAATGGTCAAAGCAAATGCACTATCTGACACTTTATTAAAAATGCTTGAGTTTATGACGAGAATAGAAAACATGGTTGTGAACTTGCAGACTGCTCAGGGCCACTTTAATACTAAGGTGGCAATGGAAACTCACATGTCTCCCTTTTACGGTACACCAGATGTACCAGACCCCGGAAACCCCCAAGCTCTTGGTAAGTGTTCTCTGGAAGGTTGGACTGAAATCATGGAAGAGGGAAGATTCCTTCAGGCCGAAATGAAATCGTGGTCTCTGGCGGAATTGGGAGCAATGAACTCAGAAGCCGGCCAGGGAGTTTTAGATCAATTACAAGGCCGCAAACGCCCTTCCGACAAACAAATAAGACTTCCAAAGTTTGCCAGCACCCACCACAAACTAGACTAGAGAGTATTTATTAGTATGGCCTCCGACGCAGAAAACGAAAACGAAGAACGTTTAGAAAATTTAAATGCCCACCTTGCTGGTGCAGCAATGCATCTTTTTGGTTTGTCTAGCAGTGAAGCTGTTGCTGCAGTAGAGGTAGTCGAAAAGAAAATAGCGATGCAACGCACCGCGAAACGCGAAGATGATGAGAGAGCTTACAACCAAAAGTTTTGGACAGAGTTGGCTTTTTTGGTCGAAAAAGATGCGATAGAAAAGCGGGAAGAAATTTTACGAAGACTTTCCCAAATGAAATTTGATCAGAAGTGGTCAGATATTTTACAGCAGGTGGACCTTGTAACAAGTCTCAACAAGGGAGTCGCCCGCAAAGGGCCCGTAACACCACTTACCTTGGCGCAATTGGCCGACGAAGAAAAAGCCCGGCTTGAAAGAATAAAAAATCTAAATTCCGAAGCTGCAGCGAAAATTGATAAAGATATGGCCGAGGGCCTTTCCAGTGCATTGGATTGGTATGAAGCGGAGTTTTGGGTCGACGAAGAATTAGCAAAACACTTCTTAAAACCATCCGGGTCGCGGCAAGTAATCACTCCGGAAAGTGAAAGCCAAAGAATAGCAACTCTCCAAGGAAGTAATCAATCAATAGAGAGAATGGCTCAGGTGGCAAGGTTAAAATCACCACGCTACCACCAGAGAGAGTATCGAATGGCCAGCAATATTTCAGCCATGAGCAGTGATCTTAACTTGGCCGATAATCTTGAAAGGGAATATGCCAACGCCGACGCAGAGACGATTTTCTCACTTACAGACCCGCGATATGGACTTGATCTTGATCTTCAAGATACTGGCAGCATACAACAAGCAATTGAGGACCTATATGGCACCGCATATGTTGAGCCCGAAACACTCCTCTCAGATGAAGAACAAGCCGGCCTTGCTACCATTCGTAGACTAACCGCAGAACAAGTAGAAAAGGAAGCTCAAAGGATTGAAGACGAGGAAGAGGCCGCACATGAAAAAAGAGTTATCGCCATCCACGAATCCACTAAACAAGCCCGTGAGATAAGTCTCCTCATCCCCGGCGCATCGGTATTCGATTTTAATTTCATAAATTTAAATTCTCTTCTATCTGAAGACCTCTTGCAAGACAAAGTTTCTCTTTTGGATAAGAATTTTAAATTAAGCAGATTGGAAGATGACGCTCTGGGTTTTGAGTTGATAAAACCATTCGCGGAATACTACTCTTCTAAAATGCAAAGCATTGAGAAGTTGTTTCTTTATTTGGATCAAAGCCTAAAAGGGGATATGGAAAGAGGTAAGCAGGTATATACGTTTGGAAATGATTTTAAAAGAGATTTACGCCAACTGAAAGAAGTCCCAGATCAAATTCTTAAGGCACTTCAAGAAAATAATTCTGACGTGTCTGATATTATTGAATCCAGATTTGAATCAAAGTATCAAGCAACAATTGTAACTGATAAACAATTTAATTTTAAGGGAGTAATTATATTCAGTTATGACGGCGGGATTTCAAAAAAAACAGGCAAGGCTAGCCCCCAATTCATAGCAAACCTCTTTCTTAAACCAGAACTTTTCAGCGACGATTCCCCACTCAAGACCGGGAACTGTTTAAGATATTTAAATAAGTTTTCGGTTCTGGAAATGGCTGCAAAAGAGAGTTTCAATGTGAGTGCCAACTTAATGGGCGCCCAATCAGCCTCCAAAGCATTTTTCGGGAAAGAGGAATATAGTGAATGTCTAAATCCAAACTCTTGGATGGCAAACCTCCCAGCTGGATTGGCAGCCCTAACCTCCAATTCCTATACTGATTATATTAAATTCTCAAAACAGTTCCAGCGCCCGAACATAATGAACGCCCCAGGAACGGAAATCGAGAAAAAAGAAAAACGAGCCAACGAAACAAAGACAGATGTATCCGCATTCAGCAAAGTTGTTAAAGGCACTGTGGACGCAGCCCAAGAGACAGCGATAGATTTTATGGCGAATGATTATATCGTAAGCCCAAAGGATTCAATGATAAAATATCTATCCATTGATGACGCCGGAGAAAAGGAATATCTCGGCCTTGGCAAACCTAAAGAGGCGGAGTGGATAATTGCCGGAGGCCATGGCACACCTCAATTGTCGGAAAGGAGTCTCAAGGAGAGGGAGAAGATATCACCCGGCTTCGCGGAACGAGAAGAAAACCGCAAGGACTCACCTTTGGCGATTCTGTCAAGAGACTATTCATTTACAGGCGAAGGATTACTTGGTTTAAACAAGGGCCTAGAGGCTACGTTTAAAGAGAGTTATGATAAATATGGGAATGCACTGACTTTGTTGGAGGGTAAAGTAATTAAGGTTCCAAAAGCTGGCTTAGGGAGTTCCTTTGGTGGAATGTTAGATGTCGGAAGCGGAATGTTCAAAGGCGTTGGCGAAATGGATTACGGGAAGATCTGGAAAGAGGCCCTGTTAGATCCATTTATTTCAAAGGTTTGTCCCAACACCCTTCCCAAAAGAATTATAGAATGTCTGATGCCCTCAGACTGCAAAGAGATAATTAAGTGGATTGGCCTTTGGCGAACTAGAGATATGGTTGAGAACTTTGCCAACCTAGATGTGTTCGATGATAGGAATGGAATCATGGCGGCCCTAGAGCAGTGGGACGAAGCCGTATCAGAGGGCTATAATTTTAAGGCTGTTTCCTTTAATGGCGACGGCCTTTTAAAATCGGGAGATTTCGACCCCAAGGATTTATACACCAACGGCCCAGATAAATTTTCTGTTTCTCTCCTCGTTAGAACAACCACGATGGCAAACATAGCCAATGGGATACCAAACCAGCGAGAAGTCAACGCAGGATACACAAAATTCATTTTCTCCCATGAAGACACTTTCGCAATAAAGAAAACAAGTAAAGGAAATATTAGTGTAGTTTTGAAATCCGCAGATGGCAAAACCGCCGAGTATTCTTCCTCTGGCGAAGCCGACATATTTGATGGAAAGTTCCACCAGATTGGCTTTTCTTGGGTTGGATCAATTGGCGAACTTGTATTGATCATCGACGGCCGCGAAGTTAAAACAAAACTAATAAGAGGATCCAGAATACGAGGCCCACTTGCTGTAAAAGATCCGGGATCTAAAATTATTGTTGCATCTGAGAAGGCCACCAAAAGCTCGAAGGGCTTCGCCGGACAAATCGACGAAATTTGTATTTTCCCCTATGTTCTACCAAACGAAGACTGGAGAACGTTGGCTAAAATTGAAAGTGATAAGAATTTAAATTCCTACGGCCTTTCTGTAAAGGCGTCTGCTTGGTGGCGCATGGGCGATTCCGTAGGAGACCGTCTTTCTACTGGAGCAATTGATGATGTCGAGGGCCAAATCATAGATAGAATATCTTCAATTGATTTAACACCACTTAGTGTCACCTCAAATAACCCATCGACCTTCACCAGTAGCTCTGAGCCCTCACCGGCAAAATCCGTTGCGGCCATGAAGAATAGCGATCAATTTATTATTGTTGCCCGGCTTTTTAAGCTCGCTGACGAAGACAAATTCATTGACATACTTAATAGAAATGTCGACTTGGCAAAGCTCTGCGCGATGATTGTAAAGTTTATCAACGACCTTGTTGAATTTGGTATGGACCCAGAAGCCACTATTGAAGACATTAAAAATATGTTTAAGATGCCAAAGTTTGCCAAAGACCCATATCTGAATGTTGGCATGTTTATTGAGAAAACCGTTATAACGAATTTGATAAAAACCCTCTCTGACTTTCTTTTAGATATGCTGGAGGAGTATATATTAAATTGCCAAAACTGGAAGCAACTATTGCAAGGTCTCACAAAGGGCGCCCTTGCAGGCGGCGATGTGGGCGCTGCATGGAACGATGCGTTTGGTGATGCAATGGGTGATAATTCTCTCCTGAAGCTCCTGCGTGGCGAAGCAGGGGATGACTTAATGAAGGATCTTTATAACTTCACAGAAGAGTCCATGGAGTTCGTCAAATCGTCAGTAAAGGTGACAGGCGCCGGCGGTGTTGCGGGAGCCCCCGGAACCCCCGTAACACTTAACCTTGGCGACGTCGTGTGGTCCGAAGAAGCATTCGCTGCTGAAGAAACTTATGCCTACCCCGGCGGCCCAGGAGAGCCAGATTTACAATTATCGATACAGGACACAAGCACCTCGCTCTTGGATCGAAACACTACTATAGAAATTATTAGGAAAACAACAGATACACTTGAGCCTGACGAATCCCTACAGCTTTTAGGTGGCACCGCTTCTGATGCAGTCATAGGAAAGGTTAAAGATATTGTTAGAGACAATTTTACTAAATCTTCATCCACCGTGAACATTAATACCATTCCCACTATTTTTGGCTCTTTTGGTGAGGCTCTGGGCGCAAGAGCAGCCATAAATCAATTGACACAGATGGCAGACATTCTTTCTGCAAACTTTCCGGTATCTGATGATCCCTGCCCACCGGGCAAAAACTTTAGAGATGTGTATGGCCAAGGGTTATCTCCCATGGCCGCCGCAAAAGCAAAAGCCCTCGCTCAGAGGATTTTTGATTTTTCGGAAAATTCCACCTCTCCCAATGCCTGTCCCACCCCAACACCTCTCTCGGATTTTGAAAAGAGAGCACTAAGTAAAACAATTTCAGATGTTTTTTCTTCAGTTCTGTTAGCTTATGATAGTGATCTTCTTCTTTACCGCTTGGGATTAACCTCCGTAGATGAAAAAACTCGCCAAATCAAAAAGGTATTTTGGAAAGAGGAGAAAATCCACAGAGACGTGTATGATAACGCCAGCAACAAAATGGTTTCGAAAGTTATAGAGATAGAAGAGACTCAGATCAACCCTGAGTTTCGCACTGTCGTTGATCAAGGTTTTGTGCCAACAAATTTTCTTGGCCAAATCGACGGCACCAAGGCAGGCGGTGTCGTAGAAACTGACTGGTTTGCCTGGGGTTGGCCAGAGAAGCGCCCACCAAGATCGGTTCAAGAAGATGAAGATGTTAGAAATCTTGGCCCAGGCAAAGCTCTTGGCCCTTATACTGATTATACTGAAGAATATGCGACTGTGGCAGAACCAGTTGTTAAGCTCGGCGGCGAATCTACTAAGGCTCTAGAAAAAGCAAATTTAAATTTTTCTATGTCTGATGATCTCTCTGGTGATTCCGCAGCTTATTTTGCCGACAGGACAAACACGACCTCCAATCGCGGGTATAAAAACATCCTTTCCAAATCTAAAACTAGCTTACTCAGCGCCCCCACACACCTGCAGGGCATCGCAACTCTTCTTGAGGATAGTTACTCTACAATAACCCACGGAACAAGATATGGCTCGGCCCTCGACGGAAAGAAATCAGTAAAATTTGAGAAAAAGGGAGCAGATCCCTTCTCTTTTGATGCTTCCATTGACTTTTCCCTATCTGCGGATCTCCGAAAGAAGATAGCTGATGCTGGGTATGACGAGGGCGCCAACGCCGAGTGCGATGATGATCTCCCCGATAATTTAAAATATACTCCTCAAGAAAATGTATTTGAATTTGTGGTCAATCAAACATCACCTAACTTACAGTTAAGTCCAGAAGATCTTAAAACCACGGTATATGATAATATCTATCGAGAAGCACTTACGGCAATGCTATTTAAGGTTTCCGACTCTCCCCTTCTGAAAACGGTTCCAGGCACTAACGATGGCCATGGCGGAGAATTAGTTGGACTAAACTTTATAAAAATCAACACCACCCCACGCCTTATCGATATGGAGTCGTTCTCAGAGCAGGTGTCCGAAGATTACTCTACCCTTTTATCATGCCCCGACAAACTAGACGAGGCGCCCCTATACAAAGCTTTAAAAACTTCTGTTCCGAGAATTCTGGCACGAATTTATCTTGTAGATTTAATTTTAAGAGGAATCATTCCATTTTCCCAGCTGTTCTTTAGTAAGAAAGATGCGGTCATAAAAGAATTTATTATCAAGAATCTTAAGCGGGATATGGGCCTTTTCTTAACCGGAGACAACCCCAACGGCGTAAAAGCAAAGATTGTGCAGCAATTTAATTATCTTGCAGACACTGGGCACATTGATGAGTCTTCTCTGGATGAAGAATCTTTCCGATCTAATTGGGAAGATGCAATGGGATATTTCTTAGAGGATGAATTTGATTTTGTTGCGAACAGAATAAAAGAGGTTGTGCATGGAAAATGTATTGACAAGCAGGACTCTTCCGCTGACGGCGTGAATAAAAATATGTATGATGATATCATCAGATATGCCAAGGTTGAATCTGCGAACCTTAATGTAAAAAATTACATGGTTACGAAGCCCACCAAGCGATTCCCTAATGGCGAAAAGATTGAAAATTACTTTATTAACAAAAATAACGAAGATGACATCGACCGAATTGGGATTTCTTTATCTTATTCATATAATGATCAAGAGGTTATCCTCTCCCTCATCGAAGAAGATTGGGAGAGTGTTAAGGAAAACCTTGATATAAATCTTGACGGCACCGCATGCGAGGACAGGGCACTTTATCCAAGCAGTGGTGTCACCACCGAGGGCGATGGCCACTATCACCAGTATGAAATTGACGAGAACGGAAATGGCAGAACCACATCTACCCAAGGCTCCGGGCCACCACACACTCATGGGATCTTTAATTATACTGTCGTCCCACTTACAGGCCCAGACGAAAATGTGAAGCACGTCCACGCGCTAGCTAAAAACCCCGACAAAAGCGACGTCTCAGGCGCCACAATTAAATTTCAAATACAAGGACACATGGAAAAGGCACTTGTTGCCGATGATAATTTTAAGATAATGTTTGATTATTGTTTTGATCTTCGGGACGTATCTTCTCTGGTTCTCATATACACACTCCTCGTTGCCGAAAATCAATTAATGTCCAGAGCCTTCAACGGTACAAAAAAGGCAATTCTTGATATGTTTGTGTGGCTTTGGAAGGACGGCCCAAGTGCAGATCCGTGTAATACCGATGTGACCTCAAGTAAATCCCCAGACTTTGGAGCCCTTCTACCAGATTTAGGCAATTTTATGAACAACCCGCAGGCCCTATTGATGTTCATTCTCGCCCCCCTCTTAACGTTCCGTGGTTGGACAAAAACATTCGATCCTCACGTTTTTATAACTACAAGCATAATGGATGTGATGAATATGCCAATCAATCCGATATGGAGATGGGAAAACGTTCCCGATCCACTTAATGATTTTGAATTAAAGTGTATAGAAGTACCAACATGGCCAGGAACTAGACTTATTGATGATCTGACATTGCCAAATTCACCGGAAAACCCAATAGGAACTCACTTTGTTCTTAATGGGATAACGGTTGAAGGCGGCGTTGCCACTCTGGTAACTTTTGCCCCATGTGCATTTGGCTCTCCTCCTTTTCCGCCCACACCATTTGGCTTTTGGTATTACCTGCTTGTAATGCCACTCATTTGGCTGATAAGGGATCTACCGCGCTTACTAGATTTATTGTTAGAAGATCCTAATGGGCAAATGCTTTTGCAGAGTATTGGCCTTAACGCCAACGGAGAGCTGACGTGCGACGACACCGATGAAGGTTCACAGGAAAGTTCAGATCCCGTTGATGGTCAAGACGGCAGCAAATGCCCCGTACCAAAAACGTTTAACGATACGATTATTGATGTATCTTCTTCAGAGTGTTAGTATTTATTAATAGAGGTATTGAATATGGCAAATGACGCGACAAAAATTTTAACCCCGGCACTCCCACTGAGCGAGAGCGGGGAATTAGAATACAAACATATAGATAATTATGCTGACCTTATTCGTCAAAACTTTAAGAATCTTATTTTGACAATCCCCGGCGAACGGATGATGGATACTTCTTTTGGTGTAGGTATTCAGAGGTTCTTGTTCGAAAACGCAGTTTCCAGCGCCCCGGAGATTAAAGAGGCCACCGCCCGACAGCTCAATAAATATATGCCCTTTATTAAGTTGAATAATATTCTGGTTGAACCTGGAGAGGATTCGAACAGCCTTACTGTGAGGATGTTTTACACCGTACCATCACTGGCTATTGATGAATTTATTAACCTATCTTTTGATGCCAATGGCTATATGATAAGTTAATGATGTGAAACTTTTAGTTTTCAACTATTTAAAATAGGCAGGAGAACCGCTAAATGACAAAACTCAAGAATGTTCCCATAAATTATACCAGTCGAGATTTCGAGACTATTAAGCAAGATTTGGTGGACCACGCAAAGAGATATTACCCAGACACATTTCAAGACTTCAACGAAGCTGGCTTTGGTTCTTTAATGTTGGACACTGTAGCTTATATTGGAGATATCATTTCCTTTTATGCCGACTATCAAGCAAGTGAAAGCTTTGTGGATACGGCATCTGAATTTAACAACCTTGTGAGTCTCGGAAAACAAACGGGATTTAAACTGAAAAGAAACCCGTCTTCTCAAGGAATTGCTACGTTTTTTGTAATGGTTCCCGCAGACTCTACTGCAGTCGCCCCTGATGCGAGATATATCCCCATTATAAAAAAGGGAACAACCATGTCGAGCAATTCCGGCGCACGTTTTGTTCTCAACGAGGACGTGAACTTCACCGCTGGTGACACTGTAGTTGCCAGAACAAATCCCACCACCGGCGCAGCGACGTACTTTGCCATCAAAAACTATGGAGCAGTTTCTTCTGGGGATGTTGCTTCTACTACCATTTCAGTCGGCGACTTTGAAAAATACAGAGAGGAATTGGTTGAGGACTCCAACTTAACAGAAATCATTTCTATCGTCGATGCCGACGGCCACGAATATTATGAGGTTGATTACCTAACTCAAAATATTATATTTCGCGCCACCGCGAACAGAGACGCCAACACCAGAGAGTTGACACCAGAGCTTTTAAAACCAATGGTGGTTCCACGTAGATTTACCTCGGACCAAACAGCCGCCGGCGCAAAGATTCAATTCGGCTCAGGACTAGAGGAGAGTGATTCTAACGAGAGAGTTTTAGATCCCTCTTCCGTTGCAATGAAAATGTACGCAAAAGCCTACATTACAGATGTTGAAATGGATCCTAGCAAATTGCTTTCTTCGGACACGCTTGGGGTATCACCAGCGAACACGCAACTAACTATCACTTATTTGAGAAACACAAAGAAGGATGTAAATATCAGTACGAACACTCTGGTAAACATTTCAAACCCCACAATTGAATTTCAAGATATCGCATCTCTATCTCCATCAGAGGTGGCCACTGTTCGAGATTCTGTTGAAGTAACAAATGGAAACCCAATTGTTGGTTCTGTTTCAAGTTCCGATGTCGAAGAACTCCGACGGAGAGTTATGAATTCTTTTTCAAACCAACGCAGAGCGGTAACGCTTAAGGATTATGAAACAATGACTTACTCGATGCCAGCAAGGTTCGGCGCGATTAAGAGAGCGAAGGCAATAAAGAATCCCAATCCACGTCGAGGAAATTTAAATATAGCTATTATATCTGAAGATAAAAGTGGTTATTTTATAGAATCAAGCACCGTTCTAAAAGATAATTTAAAAACTTGGCTAGACAAAGGCCGAATGGTGAGCGACGTAATCGAGATTACCGATGCCAAAATTATTAATTTAGGAGTTAATTTCACAGTCGTTGGGGACTTAGACAAAGATAAAAACATCACCCTCCAAGGATGTATAGGCGCCCTTTCTCAGCTCTACAATAATAATAAAGCAGAAATTGGAGAAGCATTTTATATAACGGATGCCTATAAAGTTCTTAAAGATGTTGATGGCGTCATCGACGTCGTTGATGTTAATATATCTACAAAGTACGGCTCCGGCTATAGTGGCATTTCTTTTGACATGACAGAAAACCTGTCTGACGATGGAAGGTCTATCATCATTCCTCGCAATGCGGTTTATGAAATTAAATACCCCACTTTAGACATCAAGGGAGCGGTTAGATAATGGCACTTAAACGATATACAGCAGACGCAGATAACACCATCACTAATGCGTTCGAAGCAAATTTGCAAACTCGTGGGACTGACTCCAATATGGGCGAGTCGGATATTATTGAAACCTTTACGATATATAATCAAGTACCAGCAGTTAATGCTAAAAATTGGCTTTATGTCAATGAAGAGAGCCCCGCAATTTTGACTGATGGTACTGAAAATTTTACATTAACCGGCACTCAAACATATATATTCGTCGCCACTGGCTCAACCGTTGCGGCCAATGAGTTTGATGCTTCCGGCGACAGGGATGATGTCCTAACAAACATTTCGTCCATAATCAACACTTCAGCCTCCGCAGATTTTACTGCATCTGTATTTAACTACTCGGTTCAGATCGAATCCATTGTACTTGGAACAGCTGGAAATTCGAATACCCTGTCTTCAAGCTTAAACAATACAACTCCAGATACAGAAACTAACTTTGCTGGGGGTACGGGAGGAAGAGAAGAATCTAAGATATTAATAAATTTCCCCATATCGGACATCGATGCAGACCGAACCGCAGAGAGCATCCCAGCCTCTGGAAGCGTTGATTTCTATCTCCGCGTCCACAACGCTCCCCATGGCCAAACCCTACCCAGGGATTATGACCTAACAGTTGTCCCTGTCTCTGGTGCTTGGGACGAAGGCTATGGCCTCGACATGGAGGGATATACGGATGAAGGGGTCTCAAATTGGATCTCGGCTTCTGCAACTGCTGGGTGGGTTTCTGAAGGCGGAGATTATTATAGCACTCCCGCATATACCGCCTCCATCACCACTGGCCCACAAGATATCGATGTAAATATTACTGCCCTCGTTGAGCAGTGGCTCGATGGCACAAAGCCCAGCAATGGTGTCGGCATTTTTGTTTCTTCAAGTTTTGCCGACATGGATCGTTCTTTTTATATCAAGAAATTCTTTGCTCGCGGCTCTGAACATTTTTATTTACGCCCCCAAATCGAGGCCAGATGGGATTCTTCAAAGAAAGACAGAAGAAATTCCTTCTACGCTTCCAGTTCTTTGGTTCCTGCCGACGACAATTTAAATACACTATACATATATAATCGGGTTCGAGGACAGCTACAGAATATTCCTGCTGTCGGAACTGGAAGTATTCTTGTGAGTTTATATTCTGGATCGACAGAACCAACTGGTTCTAAAATGTCCCTATGCGTGAGCGGCACCACAAACGCTACTGGCTCTTGGGTATCCACCGGAATATACTCTGCACAGATGTGTATCGACACCACCGCCTCTTATCTCTACGATGTGTGGCACTCGGCGTCAGTCGAATATGTCACGGGAAGCAGAATATCAGTCCGCAGCTTTGTGACGGATACAGCTGTCGATACGGGAGAGTATGTATCTACCATAACAAATTTAAAACAAAAGTATATTCAAACTGAGAGCCCTCGAATGAGAATGTTCGTTAGAGATAAGGATTGGAATCCAACAATTTACACGGTAGCAACAACCAACATTGAAACAAAAGTGATTGAAAATGCTTATTTTAAAGTCTTCCGCGTCGCAGACGGCTTTGACGTTATTCCATATGGTACGGGAAGCCTCAATCACACGCGAATGTCTTACGATAAGGACGGAAATTATTTCGATGTCGATATATCTATGCTTGAATCAGATTATGCCTACGGCATTAAGGTGGCATACAAAGTTAATGATCGATATGAGGAGCAGCCGGAACTTTTTAAATTTAGGGTTGAATAATGAGCAATACTAATAAAAGATCAGCGGCAGCAAAGACACAGCAAGAACTTCAGCAGGAAAACCTAGAATCCTATAAGATTATTGATGCTTCAGCAGAACTTGAAAGCACGATAGAACCAAGGATGGATTATGCCGATCCCTCCACGTTTGCTACATACGGCTCTGCAGAAGAGTATTATACTTCAGCAATAAAAAATATATATAATTTCTATCCCTATGATGGATCCAAATACGAAAAGCTCCAGTGGCACATTTCTGGATCTGGATTAGATAATCAACTTTTTGAAAATGAATACCCACGAACTCATGGATATGTTTCCATCTCTCACGACGGGTGGGGAGCCCAGGCATCGGCCACGGGAAATTACCGTCTGCCAGTGAACAAAGAATATATAACTTTACATGGCGGCCCCAACACAGATGCCTCGGCCTATAATCTCGCTTCCCTTTTCCCGTCAGATGGTGGAAAAGCAAACATAATTAGCGATGACGATGACAGAGAAGCAAATCTTACTCTCGGAGCGGGCAACACGGTTGAGTTTTGGATGAGAGTCCCAGCTTTTGCAAAGCCGCATGAAGTAGTCTTCGATATGGTCACAACCGGAAGCACAGATTCTGGCAGATTTTGCATTTATTTGGATGAAGCCACAGATAGCGTCGGGCTACAATATAAAGCAAATTCAGATGAAATATCTGGATTGTTTGCTACCAACTCTATTCCCAATGCAGATTGGCACCACTATGCGGTCACAGTCTCATCGAATGGTACAGCTTCTTTACATGTAGACGGCACCCTCTCCAGTGGAACCGTCGTAGGGGCAACAACTCAGGAGATCGAAGGCCCATTCATCGCCAACATCGGCGCATATATGAGTGCTTCTGCTGCAGACAGTGCAACCTCCTTCCCCGTTAATACTCCAGGCTGGTGCAAATTTTCAGGATCTCTCGACGAATTTCGTTTCTGGAAGACTACCAGAACTGGCGAGCAGATTGGTCTCAACTGGACAACCCAAGTTTATGGTGGCACAAACACAGACACCTCCAATACTGACTTGGGAGTATATTACAAATTTAACGAAGGCATCGTCGGAACGTCAGTTGACTCCACAGTCTTAGATTTTTCAGGGAGAATTTCCAACGGAACGTGGACAGGATATTCTGCAGGAGCCCGAAGCACTGGCTCGGCAATGATAGAATCTTCTGCGTCCCTCACCGAATTTAAAGATCCTATAATTTATTCTACTCATCCCGACGTCGCTGCGTTGAAAGAGACAAACCGCGTTAAGGGGCTTGTATACGATCAGCAGAACAACGCATCGTTATATAATTCAATACCTTCGTGGATTAGAGAAGATGATGTCGGAGAACAAAATATATTGAAGCTAACACAAATTATGTCATCATATTTGGACACGCTTCAGAATCAATTGACCGACATAAATAAAATTAAAGATGTAGGATACCCAAGCGGATCACAACGTCCGTATAATTTTATTAACAGAAACTTGAGAAACCTTGGTTTTGAGTCTGAGGACTTTTTTATCGATGCAACATTGCTCGAAAGATTTATGGATCAAAACACTCGCGGCAATCTTGAATTTAAACTGAGCGAAATAAAAGACCTAATCTATCAGAACATCTATAATAATCTCACATATATAATGACCTCAAAAGGCACTGAAAAATCCTTTAGAAATCTCGTAAGATGTTTTGGCGTAGATGATGAGCTCGTGAAGCTGAATATCTATAGTAATGGTGAGAGGTATGACCTTGAGGATCGATACGCCGCATCAGTAATTAAAAAGCCAACAATTTCGTTTAACGACCCCAGCAGATTTGAAGCAACAATGTTTCAAACTCAAAGCACCGTGTTGCCAGCACTTGGCTTTATTTCTTCAAGCGGTGAGTTGGCTCGTCTTAATGGTATATGCTTGGAGGGAGATATTCTTTTTCCAAAACAGAAGGACGTCGCTTCTCAATATTATTTTGATATCCCCTTTACAAAAAGCTCCCTGTTTGGAATGAAAGAAACCAACAAAGTAGATTACGACTGGGTGGCGCCGGACAAAGCAGATCTGCAAGTTTATGTGGTGAGAGAAGAGACAAACAGCGCAAACGCATACTTTCAATTAACATCATCCGAACTCGGCATAGATCTTACATCAAGCATTTTCCCAGACGTGTATGAGAATGAGCGTTGGGTTCTGGCCGCTAAAGTTAGAAACCCGGCCATCGATACTGATGAAGATTATTTCTTAGATTTTCAAGGAGTCAACTCAGACGGCGAAACAATTCAAAATTCATTTTCTCTTTCCGCCAGTTTGCCAAACGCAGATGCTCTCTCACTTTTGGACGCACCAAAAAGAATCTTCGCCGGCGCATATAAAACAAATTTTACTGGATCAACGGTCAATAAGTCAGATGTCCTCGTTTCCGCTATCAGATATTGGGGAAAACACGTCAGTGACGCCGAGATCACGAGCCATGCTAAAGATGCCAAAAACTTTGGCTTAAAAGACCCGAATAGGCCCCTTTTTGGCGCTACCGATGAAATGGCGTCCATTGACACACTAAAATTACATTGGAATTTTGAGCTTGTAACTACCTCTTCTAGCGGTGGAGAATTTGCGATCCTAGATTATGCCGACAAAAGACTTGAAGAGAAGTATTATGGAGATTTTACTAACGTTCACGACGGCAAAGGCTACGGATTCCCGGCAAACTCCGCAAAGGTCGTAGACCTAGAATATGTTAACACATTAACTAGAATTACTCCCGATGTATCAAACGGCTCCGATATGGTTAGTGTTTTAAGTGCAGGGGAGCAGATAAGAGAAGAGCTTTCTAAGCCGACGAATTTAATCTTCTCGATTGAGAAGAGTTTGTACCAAACCATTTCTGATGAAATGATTAGATATTTTTCAACTATACAAGATTTTGCATCTCTTTACAATTCTCCGGCAGACAAATATAGAAATAAAAGAGCAGAACTAGAAGTTATGCGAAGAAACTTCTTTGACAGGATGGAAAATTCCCCAGATGTCAATAAATTTTACGAATACTTTAAGTGGATCGATGATGCAGTTGTTGGGATGCTTAGGCAAATTTTGCCAGCCGGCGCAGAAGTTATTGATGGTTCGATAAATATAATCGAAGGTCACGTTCTCGAAAGAAATAAATTTGAACATAAGGTGCCATCTTACGTTGTGGAGCAGGAATCAACAGTAGTCGCCCCCATTCAGAATGTTTCAACAAATAATTCTGGAAATGGAGTAACCGATGCAGCTAATTATAGTGACCCATTCTGGAATAACCGCCCATTTTTGGAGCTCCCCGACTCCATACTCTCTGGCAACCCCATCGTCGACGGCGGCAGGTTAAACCTATTAAACGTTGTCCATGGCCAGCCACGAACTGTTTCCCAGTTCGAAACCAGTGAAGATACAAGCGCCCTGGAAAAGAGAGATACAAACACAAACGTTCCCGAAACTGGTCAGCTCAATATTAATTCTTCCGACCTTGCGGAAACTCCCGCCGGAAACAATAAAATTAAAATCACCGGAAGGGTCGTCAAAACTGGATAAAACCCTCAAAAAGAGCCTAGTTAGAACAGTAAAGGTAAAACATAGATGAGCAACGACGGAAATAAATCAACAAGAAGAGTCCCATTTACAATGTTCAGTTCCTCCGCAAAGGATGGATACTTGTCGGATTTGCATACAAATTTCACTGCAAGTGTTGAACTTAACAACATGCATACGGACACTTATGGCGATTTCCGAAACCCGCCAATGCAAGGCCCATTTGCTGATGATATGGTTGGAGGCGAGCCGTTTAGACATCAAGAAATTGGCAGTACCACCGACCGCCAAGAGGGCTTTGTAGTTGCAGCACAGACGGGAACACTATCTGTTTCGTCAACTGGGCGCCCCGTGTTCTTCCGCGATGCCTATGCAAAGCGACCACTAAATATCAGGAACATAAAAACTAACAGTCCTGGAAATTACAGCCAGGAATATGAGGTTGTTCAATTAGCGGGACGAACATTAAACCCTCGCCACTTCGCCGAATTCCCCGGCCAATACACAACTGATTACCCCCTTCATTTGGGGACGGAAGGAAGGGTTTTAAATACCCTCAACGCTGCAGGGCAACCTGCAACTGGAACATTGCCAGACTATACAATGCCAGACAATACTGGCTCATACAACAATTTCATTTTCGTAAACAAGTTCTCAGCTCCCGGAAGCCGGTATACAATGTCGCGTGGATTCTTAAACCCAATCGGCGAAGAAATGTCTGCTTACAATGCAATTCCTTTTCGGAACTTGAACGTTCGAGGAGAGCTGTCAGAAGACTTGGCAAGACACACGCCGAAGGCGACGGATATTCCTCCAGGTGTACCCACAAAATATCATACGACAAATAGGAACCCGCGACTATATAAAACTCTCACGTCGTCATCTGACGTAATATCGAGCAGTTGGGACTATACCTCGGCATCTGCCCTCCCTGGAGGCCCAGATTTTCCAGAAGGGTGTACCGATGCCAACGCGTGTAATTATACAGTTAATGCAACGGTTGACGACGGATCTTGCCTTTATCCCCCTTTGGATTGTGGGTATGCGGATGTCGTTACTGATAAATTTGTATATGATAATGGTTATGTAACACATGCCATTCCTCAAAGCACCCTTCAGTATAGCTGGATCACAGCCTCAGCAGAAACAACACAAAGTGAGTTTCCCGGATTCGCCACCGGAAGTGATATTGCTTTTTATTCTGGAACTATTGATTTTACTACTTGGCGCAGAGCATCACTGATGGCGCTTCTGCCGAATGGGATCGCTGAAGAGCCCTATGAATATAAGTGGTATTTTAATGCACCATTTGCGGTAACTTCAGCTCTTGTCACCGATGAGCCAGCTTGGATGTCGTATGTGATAGATTATGCAGGTCAAAACATAACTTTTTCGGGATCTCCCACTTTGCTCGACGTTGGAGATACTACCATCACTGTGGATATGGCCGACGGCGGTGGCGGCACCGACGCACACGTTTTTTCAGTAATTATCAATTTACCCTCCCCACACATCCTTAACAACGTTTATATCGATCCTGACACAGCTGTACAATCTTTTGATTTCTTTGGCGCTGCATACACTTATAATTCATGGAAAGAGATCCGAGGAGGCGAACTAAGACTCTCCAGATATTACCGGGAACACAACATCCTTCCCATTACGAAGTCGCCGACAACTCAATATATCGAACCCCCTGTTGTTGCAAAACATATGCCAATGGAACATGAATTGGCAATTGACACGACAGGAACCCCATTTTTGTTGAGTACCGCTTATGGAAATGAACTAACTCGGTATTCCAACGATGAGATTAACCAGCTTTATAATTTTAGGGTTTCCGACAAGAAAACAAAATATGCGGAACTTAAAAAGCTATATCTCGACGAGTCAGGTGAAGATCCCAATAATCCAGTTAAGGGATTTATATCTTTAACATATGGACAGACTTTATGGCCAAAAGATGAGAACGCTTTTATGAAGAAGGTTCGTGTCCGTGGGAATTATTCTGAAGTAGCTGGCACCGGCCCACGCGGCTACGATAAAATTTACGGAACTCAAAACACAATATATAAAACCACGGAGATGAGGAGCTTAACGGGCGCCCTAAATTCCCAGGGGTATGAAATTGAGGGAGAAGAGAATCAATCTAATGCACTAGCTTTCGATCCAATGAGATCTGATGGTTATGCATCCCTCCCTGTACTCCCCGCACCCAAGAACGTCGGAGAGCTTAATTCAGACACTGATCGGTCAATGACACAAGCTGGTGGCTCGGAAGCAAGACCAGCACTCGCTTTTCTGGAAACAAACAATATTGGAGTTGACGGCTCATTTAGTGATTATTCGGAACGACTGATCGAGCAGATGTCCGGGAAAACAAGATGGTATAACACATATTCAGATTATAATAACAATATGAAGGGTCTGCTACAGGGAACTTCAATCCTTCCGGAATTTAGAATCTCCGAACACATGGACTATTATATTTCAGAACAGGGGGGAAATTTCCGGGCCGAAAATAAAGATTTCTTAACCCTCCTGGGAGCTAATTACACTTCTTCGGCAGACAGCCCCACTTCAACGACCTTTAATGTTGATTTTGAAAATACGTATCTTTCGTCAGAAGAATTTGATCATTTGAAAAAAATCAGAGACGATCACTTGGAGTTTGCAAATCCAAAACAAATAAAGCTGAGGGCATCTGGAATTAAGAGATTACTCCCTTACAACGGGTTCTATCCAGATACAAGAACAGTACAGCTTGGTAATTTACTAAGCGAATCTTTGTCCAATAATGTGGCTGGGTATTTATATGATGCCGCAAAACCAGAGGCCGTCCGTGAGCTCGCCCCGGCCCAAGGTTGGCAAAGTTTCTTAAAAACTTTTTCATCTCCTGGAATTCTTTACAATTCTATTAAATCTGGGCTAGCCGTGGATTATCCCATTTATACATCGAACCCCCTCTCCGGATCATCAGGCTCAGTGGCAAACCCACTCTATATTGTGCCCCTGTCATCGGCAGCAAACATTCGCCTTCCGTTTGAGACCTTATACAATTTTAATGAGAACCTCCCAAAGAGCACCGATTTTTTTAACGTTTCATCAATTCCTGGCAGTGACAACCCAGATCATTTTTCGGCTAGTATTAAATACTATAGCAAGTGGGATGGCAAGAAGAAGCCAAATTTTGAATTAGCTTCTCATAATTTCCTCGCAGAAAGTGTGAACTTCTTTTTAGAGGGGGGAGAACTAAACTCCTTTACATCGGCCCCAGAATTACAATTTTCTGAAGTTGAGGTAGATAAAACATATTATATGGATATCGTCTTACGCGACGAGGTGGGCATGAGTAAGAACGTTGAATATCATGGAGAGGCTGACTTCTTCCCCGTCAATGAGGTCGTGACGGAAGGGATGAGTGTTAGTGCTACCGATCCGGACGCAGATATTACCACACTCGATCAGTGGTCGCTCGCCACATCGGTAATTGAGAACCCCGCCGGCGGCGCTTACGTTCTGGCAACCAGCAAATATCACCCCACATCCTCATTCGTAGGTCGAGCGATGTTATTGAGCGTGGACGAAGCAGGAAATGTTATTGACTTGGATCCAGGTGATATGCTAACTGGGTCCGCAGCAGGCGGTGACTCTCCAGGCTTTGGCCAGAGTTGTGCTATGGTATCTAGTTCAGATGGTTTGATCTTTGCCATCGGCGCAGTCGGCGAAAATATCGGTTATCCGCCCGGCGAGTACGGCGCAGCCTACTTTTATAAGTACGACGGTACTTCCATTTCTTTACTTTCCAGGTACGAACCTACTGGTAGTCGGGGCTATGGCGCCACTATGTCTGTCTCATCGGGCTCCGATGGTGTCATCTTCGCCTCATCGGGCTTTACTGATTCGTCCGGCATAAGCACCCTCCCCGACACGACTGTTTTTTTACACAATTACGACACCGCGTCTCCCCTAACGGCGTCCCTCTTAGACACCTGCACTGTCGTCGACGTTTCATCCGCCGAAGCCAGCGCCGTTTGCCTCACTTCTTGTTCTTCTTCTGAGGCAACGGTTGTGGCATTTAAAGGTACTGATGGTACCGCAGTAAACCCGGAGGGAGCGATACGAATTTTAACTTACACCGGTGCAAGTTTTTTTGAATCAGTCAATTATACATCTTCTGTACCAGATCTTACCGTAATTAACTCTTTGTCCATAACCCCCTTCTATACTCCGGCCAGCCTCCCATTTACGGCATTCGACGCGGATACGCTGCTCGCTTACGGAGCAAATATAACATCCGGCGAAGGCAAGGTGTGTTTTGTGAGAGTGGCATCAAATGGAGCTTGGGCCACATCTCCAGGTACCATGACAATATCACCGGAGCAATATGATATTGAGTTTGGAAAGTATATATCATTAGAGACAAAAGAAGATGACGATATAGAACACAACTCTTATCTAGCGATAGGATCCACTGGCACCGATGTGGATGCTCTTACTAATGCAGGTAGCATTACGCTCTATGAAATAACAATGGCGGCCGGCTACGTCGCCGCGTGGCCATCGCTTTCACAGGGCCTAAGCGGTTCTATCTTACAGCGCGTATATGCTAGAAATGATTACCAACAGTTCAGCGGGCATTATGGCTCAGGTGTTGACATGGCCATCGGCTCTTCTGGGGACATCAATGATGTATATATTTCTGCTGGGTCTTCTGGTTATGACTACGCCCCCACCGATCCCGAAGTCGTAAGCGCCGGCGGAATGGTTCAACTTACATACCGAGCCCAGCGCGCTACAAATTATAGAATACATGGAAGTTTATATGGCATGCCAATCGACGGTCTTTATGATCCTGCCTATTGTCAATATACACCACCCGGATTTTATGGAGAATCTATAGCTCGCCTATCTTATAGTTCATCCGTCGGTGGCCCAATAAGTTTAGATGAAATTTTAAGGGCGGTTAAAGTAGAAAATATATTAACTTTAGATCCAACAAGAGTAAGGACAGAAGGCGGCGAGCCGGCCATCATGACAAACACCCAGGAAGCAACGAAGACAACTGTTTCAGCTTCGGTTCAGCTGTATGGCAAGATTCTTCAAAAAGATATTCAATTTTCTATATCTGAAGACGGCGACAGTACAATTGCGGATAGGGCAACCGCAGGAAGCGCCGAAAACCTTCGTTGGGCAATTGCCACAAAATATGAGTGCCCCGTTGTTAATAATTCTTCAAGTGCTTACTTGGCAAATTATAGCTCTCACGTAACCGATCTTGAGGATGATCCAGTGTTTCAATTTACTTCTGGCACCGCCGGTTGGAAGCCCCCTCGAAGTGTGTGGACGAGCTACGGACAACCTGTTCAGCCGGATAAGGGATATGAATTTGAGCTGAGAGAGAGCTTCGCAAAACGAAGCGTCAACACACTCACCACTGGCTCACTTATAGATGTCTGCGGTTTTACGCCAGGAACAAAGAAAGTTGGAACCGTTGCTGACAAGAAAGATATAAGTGAGGCTATCATGGTCATTCCATATGTTGATAAAGCCATCCCATATAAAACGGTGGAAATTGATAAGGGAAAACATTTTATCCGATTTAGCAAGACGGAATTGAAGAAGCAGAAGAAAAATTTGGAAGACAAGGGGTATGCGATTAGTGAAGATATAAGAGAAACTTCTATTTCAGAAACCATACAGGCGATGAAAAAATATGTTGTTCCCCCTCAATATGATTTCCTTAAATATGACGACATTAAGACGTTTGTTTCTTACTTCCTGGAATTTGATCATGTCCTTTCACAGCGGGACTTGATTGATATTTGGCAAGGGGTCACACCTGCAATTGCCGCGAATCCAGAGACAGATGAAATTGAAATCACCCACGGATTCGATCAGCATAACTTTTTCCACAATGTAGAATTCCCGACAGATATTAAATTCATGGTGTTCAAGGTCAAACAGATGGCCAAATGGAATTACTATGAAACAACGACAGATTCTTCAGATGATAACAGATTTAAGTTTAATTTTCAAGGCGATGGGCAGACAGAAGTTATTCCGTCGTATAATTACAATTGGCCTTATGATTTTTGTTCCCTCGTTGAGCGAGCAAAGGTTGACGTGAGCGTTGTATTTAAAAAGGATGATGAAGATACAGGATGACATTTTTTGATAAAAAAGAAGAAGTAGTCGAGATTAAATTGACATCTTATGGAAAGACTTTATATTCGAGAGGGAGACTTAATCCCTCTCATTATGCGTTTTTTGATCATGATGTAATTTACGATGACCAATATGGATGTTCTTCCGGCAACGTCGACCAAAGGATCCTTGAAACACCAAGATCAAGGCTGCAAATTCACAAGGACGGTGCAAGAAACCGAAACGAAGTGAGTTTCGACGGCGTACCAACCGACTTCATGGACAATTACGAATCGGCTTATGGTCTTCGATATTTGGACTCCACTTTGGCGGAGGAGAAAAAGAGAAAAGATATCTTCCTCCCGATTGGCCACTCGTCCAACGATAGCAAATATTACCCCGCCTGGAGATCTTACATGCTCCTCGGCTCCACTGATTCTGCAGTTCCCTATTTTTATTTTGGTGATACGACAGGTTCTGTCGTTAACATCCCGCAAATAGAGGTCAAGAAAAGAATTTTTACAGAGAAGGGAATAAGAGGAACAGACGACAATTCAGCGGTCTATGGCCATATCTTTCCAGATGGCAGCAGTGTCACTCTCAAAGAAACCGAAGACGCAGAGTTTTTACTTTACTTGCAAGAGAAAAACTCCACTTCCGACGACAAGAATTTTAATGTCGAGGTTTACGAAGTGAAGGATGAGGCAAATGAAGAAATATTGTATCCCCTCAAATTTAAGAAAACACCTCAGTTTAATAGGATTGTTGACGGAATTATGTTAGATCATGATCCATCCTCTGATGCAGATTTTGATGCTTCGTATGATCCTGGGATGGTAGAGTATTATTTTGATTTAGAGTTGGATGGTGAAATAGATAGAACCATTCTGCAGCGAGCCTTTGCCAGTGGGAGATTTGCAGACATTAGAGATTTGGAATCTTTGATTAGTTCTTTTAGATTTCCGACGATTGATAATTCAAGAACTGGTGGAGCAGGAAGCGATGTCTACGGCCTCAGCCTAGACGAGATTGCAAATATGAATTCAGAGATATTGGAAGATTTGGAAAATTCTTCTGGGAATCAGGGTGGGCTATATGATAATGATGCAACTCGCAATAACGAAAGTGATCCACCGTGTGATGATTAGGGAGGTAGACTAAATGGCAGCGATTGATCTTGTTGGGGATCTTGTACCAAATGTGGAGATAGACGCAGTTCTTCTGGAGAGGGATCGTGTAGTTGTCCACCTATCCATTAATGAGTATATAAATTCATCGGGTGTTGGGACTTGGGTTACGAACGATGATTATAAAAATCTGCTGAAAATAGAACTCACTGAGGCTTCTAAAAGAAGAGGGGCACTTGGATCCACGCCTCGCTCTATAACAATATCGTCCAACGATCACATCCACTCTGTTGAAAGAATCACAAGGAAGAATAAAAGAAAGAAATTCCAGCGAGTCGCTTATAAAATTGTTTTGAAGGAATTCAATTATGATAATTTAATTAAGTTGTCTTATTCTGCCAATACAAAAATAACAAAACAAGATTTAAGTATTAGTAGGGGAATTACGTTTAGAGTTGTTGATATGAAGGAAATATCGGGTGTGCCATCGGTTGTTCCGACGATGGAGAACGGAGAAGCCCTTACAAAATCTGTGGGGTATTTCTTGGGCACTGCCTTTTATCGCGGCCCCAAAGTACAACTCGAAAATGGCCGATGGATAACAGGAACCAGTGCTACCGATACTCCTGAGTTTCTAACAGTTCGAACCATTCCCAATATAAAAGTCGCAGATTATAGGGACTTATATGATGTTCTTCCTCGAATTTCATCCCCGTTCAGTTCACTGAAAAAAGAAATACTTCACTGCTTGAGCGGCACCACCTTAAATTACTTTTCCCCGCTCCGCACCTGCAGAGACCTAGACGGAAATCTAAGGTTCTTTTTTACACTAGATTATGAGTCCGCCTACTTAAACACTTCTAAGTATGGAAATCTTTTTGATCGTATGCCACCGAGACTTAGAGATCGAGTTCTTTTGAGTTCTGCGATAAGGGTCATGGAATTAAAAAGACGCCGCGTAGACTCGGCAGGAACAACGGGAGATATATGCTCGGAGCCAAATGAATTGTTTGTTATCGGAGGAGAGGAAACCGGAGATAATTTCAGAGAATCAAATGCCAGATATGGCGCCCTCCGCGAAGAAGAATTTAGTTTTCAGCATGGAGATCTCCTTCTTCGAAGTTTTTCCGGCGCAGATCGCTCTTTCAAAAACATCAATATGGGAAAATACCAATATACAGTTCAGGCCGAAGTAGTCGACGGAATTTATAAATTTATGGATTTCCAAAGCAGAGATCTCGCTCAATCAAAAGCGCAGCTTGAGAGCTATAGAAATACGCTCGACGAAAATAATAATTACGATAAAAGCACAGATACATATGATCCTGAATTTATTGCTAATATGAAATTAAGAACGCCCTTTGAAAACCTCCCATATATTCGGGCCCTTATATCAATATCAGAGAATATAACTTTTTTGGCTGATAACTTAGACGACCCCTCGATTAAAAAGTTTATCAACACTTTGAGATATAATTTATCTCCCCGAACTGGAACAATTGCTGGTGTAGATAAAGCAATTAGTATTCTTGCCACCATGCAACAAAACATGAGGAAGGTGATGACCGTCGTCGACCGTGGCACCGGAACAGTATGGAAAACAAAAACAGAGGCTCAAACTGCTGGAACCCCACGCGGCAAATTAAAATTTTCCATAGGATATACGTTTCCTGAAGTTTTTAACGCCGCTGATACCTATAAAAAAGGAATTGCTTTCCTTTCCTCGACGGAGGTTTTGGAAATCGATGCCGCTCAAGGACTTAAAACTATCAGCGGCCCCGACTTCGAAAAAAGAATGCAAGATGAAAGTATTAGGTTTTTCAACGCAGAAGATGTCTCCTTCTCTGTAAAATATGGAAGTCAGTCGATAACATCACAAGGCCGAGGCTCTTCTTTCTCGTTTCTTACCCCAACTTCTATTCGGTTGAGTGACAAAACCTACATGGTGAATAGCGACGATACTACTTCGTTTTCTGGAGATGTTCAAGTTGAAACACTTTCTTCGGGAGATGAAGAAAAGAAATATAGAAATGTATTAGCAGAACTCACGAAGCCTCGTTTACAGAACAATTTTTCAAGCTTTCTGCAGATTCGTCCCGCAAACGACGAAAATTTTACCATGGTAAACGATCAGACCCAACTAAACGAAAATAACGCAGCAAAAGAATCTATTGAGAAATTTGAGGCAGCCTTTCACACGAGAGAGCTTGGCTATTCAAACCCCTTTGATACTGCTAAAATTTCTGATATTATTCTTTCATCGGGGGTGCAAAAGGGGTCGAGGGCTTTTGAAGAAATTAACAGAAAACTAGAAAACATTAATCCAATGGCGAGATTTACGAGTATTAATTCTCCAAATTTGCAGAACACCAAAGTTCCACCCACTACTTTGGATAAGGATTTATCATCACTTTCTTCGAAAATTATCCAATCTGGTGAAAGCTTGGAGATCATCGGCATCGATGGGAAAAATAAAACCATATCTAAAAAGAACTTTGACCTTTTACCCAACCACTTAAAGGCTATATTCTCGTCTGGTTTTAATTTTGGTACTGCATTTAGTGCTATCATCTCCTCTGCCAACGCGGGAAACAATGATAGATATAATTTAATTTTAGGCTCTATGGCAGAGATAGAGGTTCTGACGGGATACGACAAGGACATTGACGGAGACACACTCATAAGCTCCCCCAATTTTATGCCTCTCACCCGCGACTATTACAATTTCAGCGCCGGCAAAAATATTCTGTGCAGACTAAAACCATATGAAGCGGATCAGATCGGGTTTAAGAGAAGCAACACAGCACAAATTTATAATGAGTATTTTGTTATCAGTGTTCCGGCATATGCCGCTGCCCCAGATGATGTCATATCGCGACTACAAATACAACTTAATTTAGCAGATAATCTTGATCAGATAAATGAGATATATGATTCTTTTGGGATTGATACTGGTGATAGGTTCGATCCGAGATCAACGGGCACTGGCGGTACCGGCGATCCTGCGTGTGCCGCTGTTGCTGACGAAAAGACGGTTGAAGATATTCTTGGGGGAGGGAGATAATATATGAAATTTTCTAAGATAAATGCTTTATTCACCGAAAAGAATATTGTCAAAGATATTGACGACTCTTCGCTTCCTCAGTTTGTACAAAACTACATGGACGGAGGATATAGAAAAACGCCCGCACCCCCTCGGCCCACGACTGCCGGCGGCGCAACCTCGGAAACGTGGGTCAACGCCCAGCTCTTTTCAGAAGATAGATTTCGAAATGATCTCGGATCTTCTTGGAAGGTGGGAAGAGCTTCAATTGATTTGTCAAAAGACCTACCAGAAAATCAGAACTTCCCCCTCGATCTCACCGCGTTTGGAACAGCCCACAATATGCCACCCAACCCAGCCGGCTTCGGTGGAACAATTGAAAATATTATGGTAAGCGGAGATGAATTAAGAATTTCCAATCTTTCAAAAGATTTATCAACGATACCAGTTATGGATTTGTCATTCATCTTACCGGAGACCCGCGTAGGAACTATGTCCTCTAAGTACAATTTTTATATAAAAGAGTATGAAGACGCAACATCAGGTCTCTACTTCAGCGAACTTAATTTGCTTGATTCTTATGGAACCTATTTAATGTTGGATGCGAACTATGAAAGCAGGTACATGTATCATGACGATGGTATTGCTTTCCCCGCACAACTAAATCCTGAAGTTATGAGATATGATTCAACCGGGGAGCCTTTGTCGACTGGATACCAACCCACCCGCAATCAGATGGGATATCCCGACAACAACATAAAGAATTTCTTCCGAAACTACGCTGTAAATATAAGGAGCCAAGTACCATCAGAAAAATATAAAAATGTATTTTATCCAAATAAAAGTATCTTGGATGTCAACCGAGCCGTCGACGTCACTAAAGAATCTTTCCCATATTATGTTGGTTTTGATATTGGCATGTCCGAAAGCGGCCCAGTGGGTAAAGAGTTTGAAAACACGAATTTAGCAAATTACCTCATGAAGAATGTGGCATCTACTCTTAACGTGGAGATAGCCCAAGAGAGAGAAGAGTTTATAAGAAGCACGTCCACTGGCCAGATTTACCAAGCCCAGCCAAAAGTTTGGGATCTACTAACAGTCCTCGAAACAGGTATCGGAGGATTTAGCGATAAAACAATTGTTCTCGGCACAGAAGAAGATCGCAAAAACACGTTCCAAGAAGAGAACCGAGGCTTCACTGATGTGATTGATCACCTTGAATTTTTGGAAGGAATATATAACATTATAAATCAGCAGTGGAGATCTTACAGTGATATTATAGATGGAGACTACGCCTATTCAGAAACCCTCATGTACCGTGTTGCGAAATATAAAAAGAATTCAACCCAAAAACCAATTCAGAATTTCTTCTTTTTCAACTCGGAACAGGCGCAGTTATTTAAATTTATGGATACTCAGGTGAAGGTTGGAGAGGAATACATTTATAGAGTTTTTTCATATTCCATAGTTTTGGGGTCAGAGTATACTTATAATGATTTTCACATTGGCAGTTCTACAGCTATGCCGGGCGACCCCGAATGGGAAGCCGATGCCGTTAGCGTTCAAGTCGACGAAGCCGGCAACGAGGCTGGCATCGTCGTCAACAATAATGCTGCTATTAAGATTGTGGAGAATGTTGTTGGTTCTGGCGAATCTTTTGTTTCAAGCCACCCGCCGGTCTATCCGAACGTTGAGTTTCGAAGCTTCATCGGTGAAGCAAGAAAGATCCAAATTATCTTTGAAGATCAAACAGAGACTGTGAGTCAGGTTCCTTTCGAGATGTCGCAGGAGGAAGTAATCCGAATGCAAAAAATAAGGAAGGCCCAAGGCCCCTCCGAAGTGGAAGGGTGTCCTCAATGTATTACCTTTAAAAACGACGACGAAACAAAATTATATGAGGTTTATAGAACTACCAGTGCTCCTGAAACCCCGCGCTCCCTTCGAGGAAAGATGTGGCGGAGGGTTACACAGAAGGAAATACTAGATGATGTTACAGCAGATACCACATATTATTATATGTTTAGATCAATTGACGCTCATGGAAATGTTTCTAATCCATCGAAGACATTTGAGGTTACATTAATTGGTGGATTCTCCCCGTACCTCATTATCAATGAATATAATTATGAAGAGTCTCTACCAGACGAAAGAGTGAAGGAGCGCAAGATGAAAAAGTTTCTGCGCCTGCGACCAACAATGCAGAATCTTCTTGTTAAATCCGAGCCGCTAAGAGACAAAAGATCTTCTAGGGATGTTACCAATGGGGATATCCAGCTTGGGATTACAACTGAGGGCTCTATTTGGGATAAGAAGTTTAAGATAAGATTGACATCAATTGAAACTGGCAAAAAAATAGACTTTAATGTTGAGTATGGTTACAACTTTAAGCCTAGAGAAGAATAAAGAGGGTTTTTATTTAAAAAACCCACCTATTTAGTGTATAATACTAATTATGACGTGGAGGAATAACAAATGGCATTTTTAGACAATAGTGGTGATATTATTATCGATGCGGTATTAACCGATACCGGACGGTACAGATTGGCAAAGGGTGATGGCTCTTTTGCAATTACAAAATTTGCCTTGGGCGACGACGAGATCAATTACGCTCTCTATGATTTGACCGCCTCAACTGGCGATCAAGATTTGCAAATTATGCAAACCCCAATTTTAGAAGCCTTCACAAACAACGCTTCCTCCATGAAAAGCAAACTTGTGACCATCCCAAGAAATAACATCTTATATATGTCAGTTCTTTTAGCTAACGATGAGGCAGATGCTGCCTTGAATACTTCTATAAATATGTATGTGGTTGCTGTCGACAAGACAACCGAGAACAATGCCACGGGCACGATGCCAATTCTTTTCGGGGAGAACATCACCGCAGGACGAGCCTCGTTCATCCGGGTTGATCAGGGAATCGACAATGACGCAATTTCCCCAAGCTTTTCGATAGAGACAGATCTTTTAGAGACGCAGTATATCGTGGAAATTGACAATAGGTTAGGAAAGATTGTCTCTCCCGATGGGCCCGCTGCTCGCATCGCATACATTGACGATGACATGATCGCAAGCTATTATTTGACGCTTGGGACTGACCCATCCTATGTGTCGGAGAATACAATTACAACTGCCGCACCGACGGAAGTAATTGACGGCCCAAGGGGAACAATTTTAAAATTTGCGATACAGTCTTCAATTGAACTCAATTCAAGCACGTATCTTTTTACAGAACTTGGCAGCACTGGAAATGTCACCGGCGTCGGTGATGTTAGCTACATCGACACCACCGTAAGAATCCAAGGAGCTACAACTGGCGCATCAATTGATCTCCCAGTCAGGTTCGTAAAGTCATAGAACAGAGGAATAAATAATGGCAACTATATTTAAAACACTTTCAAGCGAGAACATCACATCAACAAGAACCTTGTTGCATGAGAATGTACCAGTGACGGGAGCGATAGTTTCGGGAAGCACGTACAGCGACTCGAACATTAAAAACTATTCCCACGGAATGTTTCAGTCAGTATATGACTACCCTTACCTAAGCTCTTCGGCCAATCACTTGTTTGACCTTACGTGCGGATATGCGTCAGGAACCCTCGTAGACACCACCACCGGCCAGAACGACAAAAAGCAAAACATCTATTCTCAAATGGCTCAGGTTCTTGTTGGAAATGATGCAACGGGAAGCATTAGACCTTTCGACCGCGATGGCGACCTTTCCGGAGGAGACAAAATTAATGAAGCATACTTTATCAACTTGGCTCGGTTGCTCACAAAAGACGAAGTAAAAAAGGGAACTTTCATCCTCACCTTGGGATCGGGAACTTACGCAACCCCCTTTACCACACCCATAACCATTAGTGATTATGGGGCCTCTAGTAATTACCGAACAAACTCACCAGCTGGCGAATATGGTATCTTATATACAGGTTCAGCCGCCGTCGCCGGAACGGGCGTAGGTTTGCTGTATTATCAGGCAGGAGTGGCCGTACTAACATCTTCAGTTTTTCCTGAAGAGTTTGGTTCTGCAACTACAACTGCCCTTCAAATGCTGACAGGAAGTACAATTTCCTCCAGCGCCAATGCTGTTCGACACTGCCTTGACAACCTTACGTTTAATAACACTATTGAATTGAATTCTACAATTTACTTTTGCCCCGCAAATCATTGCGAGTTCAATTACAGCTCTAATCCAACCTATTTAAATGACAGTAAAATCAGAGTGAAAGACAAAGCTATTGACTCACCGTCCTCGTATATCACTTCTGTTGGTCTTTATTCTGCAGACAACGAATTGCTTGCAACTGCGAAACTGTCGGAACCTCTGAAGAAGGATCCATCCACAACTCTAACTCTTCGAGTGAGACTTGATTACTAGGCGTCTTTTCCGTCAAGGAGGAACCGATGTCCTTTTACAAATTTGATAAGAACGACAGCATCCTGAATAGTGCAAGGTCTTATCCTGAGACCAAAATCTATATCGCAAATTCAGCTTCGTACTTTAATGGTTCACCGGAATCTGGATACAAACCAATCCCTCACGTATCTGGCAGTGTATTGATAGTAGGAAAAAACCAATACACCGCAAGGCCAACATTTGTGACGATAACGGATTTCACAGGCTCTTCGGTCACAGCCTCTTTCGAGAAAGATTATTTTCTAAGCTCCAGCGTCGTGGTGTCTTCGGACTATTTGGCTGCAGGTTCGGGAGATCTGAAATTAGACTCCCTTCTGAATACACTAAATTATTATAAGAAACTCAGCCCCCATTACGCTTACTCATCTAGTCTCGGAAATAAGCCCGAACAAGATCTAATGCTGATAAGCCTTCCGTCACTGTTATACGGCTCGGCTGTGCAGGCGGGAACCGTTGATTTAAAATTTTATGTAACTGGAACTGTCGCTGGACAATTGACAGATTCCACCAAGCGCGGCGAGCTCGTGCAGTCTGGCGGAACGGATGATGGCAAGGTCGCTGGAGTGATATTATATAATGAGGGGTTCATTCTTTTAACGGGATCGTGGGCCCTCAATGACACTAACCAAAATTATCCTGGCGGATCTGACTTTGCAAGGTGGAAATACTTTGGCACACAGGATGCCGCCCTAACTGATTCTTCTTTTGATATTAGTCTCAACGGCACAACTTACACCCCCACCATGACGATGTTTGCACACGCCAACCGGGGAGACTTAAACAGTTCCAATAACCCAACGTTTGTAGAATACGGCCAGACTAAAGTTGATAGCAGCAATTCCTATACTTATTTGGAAAATGATTTGCAGGAAATTAAAAACATTGTATCCTCATCATTTCAGGAAACGGGCTCTTTTGAAAAGACAACCTACATATCATCCATCGGAATCTACGACGACAACATGAATCTGCTCGGCACCGCAAAGCTAGCAAACCCCATCCGCAAGCGAGAAAAAGACAGTTATACATTTAAACTTAAGTTAGATCTGTGATATAATAATTGCATGATCTGCGGTTTAGATGTCAGCACCAGTATAACTGGCGTCACAATACTTGACAAAAATGGAAAAATAGTTCATAATGAAGCATGGGATACGAGAAAGTATAAAGACTTTTTTTCGAAAGCCAAGTCCATTAGGAGTAAAATAACCTTCCTTACCACGCAATTTGACATCGAGGAAATCTATATTGAACAATCACTCCAGTCATTTCGAAGCGGATTTTCTTCGGCCAAAACACTATCTACTTTGAGTAGATTTAATGGAGTAGTTTCATGGTTGATATACGAGCACACTGGAGTCGTCCCCCAATACCTGTCTGCGGCTTCCGCAAGAAAGGCTTGCGGCATCAAGATTCCAAGAGGCGAAAACGCCAAACAAAAAGTCGTAGAGTTTTTACTTGACAAAGAACCCCAATTCGTGGTACAATATACTAAGTTTGGTAATTTTAAACCTGAATGCTTTGATAAAGCAGACAGTATTGTTATAGCAAAGGCAGGACATATTTGTCAGCAGAAAAGAAAATAAAGGTATTAAAAGACGTCCTCGGCGGGTTTTATCGTGTCGGGGAGGAACGTCTCTTTACATGCCCGAAGTGTAGACATCACAAGCCAAAACTCTCTATAAACATAGAAAAAGACAGCTTTAAGTGCTGGATTTGTGATTATAAGTCTCCTTCCATCTATCGCCTTATCCGCCGGTACGGATCTTATACTCATAGAAAATTGTGGGAAGAGTTGACCGGAAGGATGGATCTGGCCAATGCACCGATGGATCTCTTGGCCCTTATTAAGAATATCGGGAAAAAAGAAGAATTAGAGCCAGAAGAGATCATCAACCTCCCAGAAGAATTTAGAACTTTAACAGGAAAGAAAAACCACATCTCCTCAATTAAGGCCGCACATTATTTGAAATCTCGCAACATAAAGAGAGAAGACATCTTAAAGTGGAAGATAGGATATTGTGGATCTGGCGAATACGCTGGGAGAGTAATTATTCCCTCCTTTAACATGGACGGGAGAGTAAATTATTTCATTGCTCGTTCTTATGAGGAAGAGTGGATAAAATATAAAAACCCATCCGCAAAGAAAGATATTGTCTTTAACGAGCTATATGTGGATTGGGAAAATGATTTAACACTTGTCGAGGGTGTTTTCGATGCAATTGTTGCTGAGAATGCGATTCCGCTTCTTGGGTCTTCACTTAGGGAAGATAGCGTATTGTTTTCGAAAATTGTAAATCACGACACACCGTTGTATGTTGCCCTCGATCCCGATGCTGAGTCGAAGGCCATGAGGTTAGTTAAGAACCTCATTCAGCATGATTGCGAAGTCTACAAAGTAGATGTTTCGGGATACAGCGATGTGGGCACAATGCCCAAAGAGGTCTTTGCGAAACGAAAAGAAGAAGCCGTCCCAATGGATTTGGATTCATCTTTTCTATATCAGGCACTGAGTGCCATTTAACAATAGAGGAAAATATATGGTTAGAATTGCTCACATTAGTGATACTCATATTCGAAATTTGAAGTATCACAAGCAATATAAAATTGCTTTCGATGATATGTATCGACAGCTTCGTGAATTGAAGCCCGACTATATTGTTCACTGCGGAGACATTGCTCACCGCAAGACAGACATATCCCCAGAATTGGTCGACATGACAACCGACTTCCTGAGAAGCATGGCAGATATTGCACCGACACACGTTATTCTTGGGAACCATGATGGCAACCTGAGAAACGACAGTCGGCAGGATGCAATCAGCCCTATTGTGGATGCGATGAAAAACCCGAAAGTTTTCTTGCACAAGAATTCTAAAGAGGTTACGCTTAAGCACAACCTTGTTCTCAATATCCTTTCCGTGTTTGATAAGAACAATTGGATCACTGAACCCACAAAGAAGAAGAAAATAAACATTGCCCTTTATCATGGTAGCGTCGCAGGCTGCAGAACCGATACGGGATTCATGCTAGAGCATGGAATCGATATTTCAGTTCTTTGTGGTTTTGATTATGCTATGCTTGGCGATATTCACAAGACTGATCAATCCCTTGATCATGAAGGTCGTGTGCGATATTGCGGATCAACCATTCAACAAAATCATGGAGAGACTGACGATAAGGGGTTCTTGATCTGGGACATCGAAGATAAGGACAACTTCTCAGTTTCCCATCATCGAATTCTGAATCCAAACCCTTTTGTCACAATTATCCTTACACCCAAAGGTAAGGTGCCGAAGAAGCTAGAGATACCGGAAAACGCCCGCATCCGCATTCGCTCAATGAATCAGATTTCTGTTGGAGCGATGAGAAAGGCCCAAGGAGTTGTTCAAACGAAATTCAAACCAGAATCAACAACGACACAGAACAACGTAAGCGGAGTTGTTGGCAGCGTCGAGGATGCGATAAAAGAGGCTCTCGAAGAAGATTTGAGAGATGAAAAGGTCCAAGAGAGATTGATTAAAGAATACCTCAACGACTATGAATTGGCTGATGACATGATATCAGAAGTCCTTGCTATTAATCGCCGCATGAATTCTTACGCCTCCGAAAGTGATGAGGTATCCCGCAACATCCATTGGAAGCTTAAAAGCTTAGAGTGGGATAACCTTTTTAATTATGGAGATGGCAACCATGTTGATTTTGAAAATCTCTCCGGAGTGGTGGGCATCTTTGGTGAAAACTATTCTGGAAAGAGTAGTACCATTGATTCTTTATGTTATGCCCTTTTCAACAGTACGACTAAAAATGTTAGGAAAGCATATAACATTATTAACCAAAACAAACCAAATTGCAGAGCCAGGGCTGTAATTGATATTGCCGGCCAGGATTATATTGTTGAGAGAAAATCGGAGAAGTATATTAAAAGACTAAAGGGAGAGGTGACGAATGAAGCAAAGACAGACGTCGACTTCTTTGTTACTGATTCTGCCGGCGACATGAGGGAACTCAATGGGACGACTCGCATAGAAACAGATCGAAACATAGCCAAATACTTTGGAAACATTGATGACTTTTTACTTACATCCATGTCATCTCAGACAGACTCTCTTACATTTATTAAAGAGGGCTCTACGAGAAGAAAGGAAATTCTTGCAAAGTTTCTTGATTTGCTTTTGTTTGAAGAGAAATTTAGTATTGCAAAGTTGGAGGCAGCAGACTTGCGTGGCTTCGTAAAGGCCCTTGAGGGCCGGGACTACGCTAACGAGATTGCCTCTGGAGCTGCCGACATTGTGAGAAACGAAAATGCAGTAGCCGATCATACAGCGAAGTGTGAAGGGTTTAAAGAAGAAATAGAAGAAAACGAAGAAGAGATCTCAACCATCACTTCCCAAATTGATTCTATTCCTGCGGAAATCATCGATGCGGAGAATGCGAAGACCACCGTTTTGCAGATTACCGAAGACGTCCTGAATTTGCAGGAGACAGAAACAACAATAGCAAACACGAGAGTGAAAGATTCAGAGGCACTTGAAAAGATAAATGATTTTATATCTTCCTTTGACATTGAAGAGTATAGGGAGAGAAAATCAAATATTGTAGATCTTGAGAGGGACATTGATATCCTTTCAGGAGAGTGGAATACCCTCAATGAAAAAGTTTCTGTTGCAAAGCGAAAGGCGTCTTTGTTGAGCGAGGTGCCATGTGGTGATAAATTTTTACACTGTAAGTTGCTGAAAGACGCAACGGCCGCAGAAGGAAGACTGCCAGATCTTGAGGAGAGATTATATGAGATAACCTCGTCAAAATCGCAAAAACAAGACAGCCTCCAGCTATTAGGCCCAGAGGTGGTAACTTCTCACATTGACAAATACGATCAGCTTATTACAAAGAAGCTGGAGAAGGAGAGAGCAGTTTCAGAAGCCTCCCTTATGTCTGAAAAGTTGGCTTTGGAAATTCTTTCAAAGGAACGACACATCGAGGATCTTAAAAAAGATATTGAAGTTTATGAAGAAAACAAAGATGCAATTGAAAATTTGGAACTTCTTCTAAAAGAGCGAGAAAAGAGACAAAAAAGGGTTTCTGAATTGTCCCTATCTCTGGATAGCTGCGAGGAAGAAATCTTAAAATTATATAAGATTCACGGCTCCTTAGAAGAGAAATTATCATCTTTAGAAGCCGACAGAGAGATGCTTAACCAAAAGAGGGAAGAATATGCCGCTTATGATTATTTTTTGCAGTGCATGCATTCCCACGGAATTTCTTCGGACATCACGAAACGAAGACTTCCAGTCATTAACGCAGAGATTTCTAAGGTTCTCTCTAACGTTGCCGACTTTGAGATTTATCTTGAAACCGACGGAAGAAAACTTGATGTTTTGATTAAGCACCCGAAGTTTGATCCCCGACCAATTGAGTTGGGATCGGGAGCAGAAAAGACATTGGCAGCAATTGCCATTCGTCTGGCTCTCTTGAGCGTCAGCACGTTGCCTCGTGGCGATGTGTTCATTCTTGATGAGCCCGGCACCTCTTTGGATGAGAATAATATGGAAGGCTTTAACAGGATTGTTGATTTGATTAAGATGCAATTCAATAAAGTTATCCTAATCTCTCATTTGGATAGTTTGAAGGATGCTGCGGATATGACAATTGATATCGACAGGAAGGACGGATTTGCTCATATTAATCAATAACTACTATTTATATGGTGGAGGTGACGATTATGAGCACTGATGAGAAAATTAAGTTAGATACAATTGAGGAGAAGCTTGACCAAATGACATCCAAGTCTGGAGCACTGGACAGGCTGTTTAGCAAGGTGGCTTCTCGCAAATTAATGGTTTGGATGACAGCTACGGCACTCATGTCTGTGGCCGCTCTCGAATCGGAGCATTGGGTCTGGATTAGTATCGTTTACCTTGGCGGCCAATCAGCCATCGATATCTTTGAAAGGATTAAAGGTTACAACAAGTAATGACAACTTTAAAGAAGGTTTTCCTTTGGCTCAAACATTATTGGTATTTTCCGGTGGTGTTTGTTGCCATTCTTGTTGCGTTTGTTTTCCACCGAGGAAAAGTCGAACAACTTGTTGACTTGCTGATCGGATCGATGGAGAGTCACAAGAATGAACTTGCAGCCGTCAATTCTGCCAACGAAAAAGAGAACGCAAAGATTGAAAAGAGCGCCAAGAAATTCTCCAAAGATCTGCAGGACATCGTTTCCGAAGAATCTGCAGCCCTCGAAAAAGCCGAGGGAGATAAAAGGAAAAGAGAAAAAGATCTTAAAGACCTCGAAATGGAATTGCTCGCCGAAGAAATGAAGAAGGCATTTTCCAAGAAAGATTAAATTATGAGAACACTAATACTATTATCACTGTTATTCAGTTTCCCTGTCTTTGCCGACGAGATTGTGGCAGAGCCAATTACGAAAGGCCAACGAGCCCCGTTCAGCGGGATCATTCTTGATGGCCCCTCTGCAGCCAAGGTAATCTCGGCTCACGAATATGCTACTGAAAAGTGCAAGATTAGATCAGAGCACGATGCAAAGAAGGCGAAAGCAAATTGTGAACTGGAGAAGGATATTCTTGCGGCGAAACTCCAATCCCTGCACGAGAAACATACAGCCATCACGAAGATTAAGGACACAGAAATTACAAGACTCCAGGGAGCTCTCAGGGATGTGTCTGCTGATTATAGCGAGTGGTGGTTTGTTGGCGGTGTCGTTGCGGGGATCGCAACTTCGATTGCTATTTTCTATGCTGCCGTTAAGACCTCCCAAGGCGATGCATGAAAAAAGACACAAACGATATTGCAGCAATTGAAAAGGCCATTTCTAAGAAGTATGGTGACGAGGCAATTGTTAATCCAAAGTCGTTGTGGGATGAAGACAAAGAGAAAGATTATATTGAACAGGTCAAAAAAACTACAAAAAAACACCAGAAAGTCTCTGAGGCTAGCGATAAAGTCGAATTAAACGGGTTTTTGTTATCCAAAAAACTAATTAATAAGACGAGCGACAGGGCCTGCCCTGTTTGTGGCACTTACTCTTTTGATAAGAAAGATGATTTATATATGAATCGCTTTGTATGTTGTTTAAAGTGCTACATTAAGTTTGTTGAAGGCAGAGAAGAGAGATGGGAGTCAGGATGGCGACCAAATGTGGTGGAGAACAAAAATGATTAAAGATGATTTAGAAGATATTGTTGAGATGCTTTGTGACGGATGTAAGGATGCTGATAAGTTTGATCGTGGAAATGCGACCGCTGGAACGCGAATTCGCAAACGTGCGATGGAGGTTATTAAACTCCTTAAAGACATGAGAGCAGAGATCATTGAGGTCAGGAATGACCGAAAAGAAAATAAATAGAAAAAGGGGTGATTTAAAATGTCAAACATATTAGATATTGTTAAGGGAATTAACCAAGCTGCGGCCAACGCACATGACGGCGCCGTCAATGATGAGGGTGAGCCTCTTGACATTGGACTAGAGAGAGACAAGCCAACACCAATCACTGACCGTCGAGTTCTCGATGGTTTTGGCGTGAAGCTCTTGGGCACCACGATGCGCGTGAATTACCACCGCGAAGTTGGAACTAAAGAAGTTACAACCAACAAATTAAAGGGCGAAGTCGAACACGCCATTGAAGAAGTTACCAAGTTTTTGAAAAAGGAATATAAGAAAATCACCGGTGAGGCCCTGAAATTAAAGAAGAAAGGAAGCCTCACAATGGGCAATGTCCAGACCACTTCCAGGATCAGATCGTGGGTTCAAGCTCACTGTGACTATGAAATTAAAGGAGTTGAAGGGCACGACGTGAAAGATAAGAATGATATTGATTCAACAATCAAGTCTTTTCTTGCGTTAGGTAAAAATGCAAAGAAGCCAGAGAATGTGTCTATAACACCAAAAGCAAATGAAAAGTAGAGCGATGCATGGCCTACCAGCTAACGAAGAAACAAATTATACAGGAGATTGTCAAGTGTGGCAAGGATCCTGTATATTTCACTAACACATACGCTCGAATTTCTCACCCCCTCAAGGGGCAAATCCCATTTAAAACATACCCATTTCAGACACAGCTTCTGAAAGATTTCGCAGATTATCGCTTTAACGTTATTCTGAAAGCCCGGCAATTGGGTATCTCGACAATCTCCGGAGCCTATATTGCATGGCTTATGATGTTCCACAAAGAAAAGAATGTTCTTGTGGTCGCGACAAAGTTTGGTACAGCATCTAACCTTGTTAAGAAGGTTAAGCAAATCATTAAGAATCTGCCACCGTGGATGGCCACGGCAACTATTACAATTGATAATCGATCCTCGTTTGAGCTATCAAACGGATCTCAAATAAAGGCTTCTTCGACAACTGGCGATGCTGGTCGTTCTGAGGCTTTGTCTTTATTGGTTGTTGACGAGGCCGCCCACGTAGAAGGTCTTGATGAATTGTGGATGGGTCTTTACCCCACCCTATCTACTGGTGGACGATGCATCGCACTATCAACTCCAAATGGCGTCGGCAACTGGTTTCACAAAACATTTTCGGACTCAATGGAAAGTAGAAATGATTTTCATGCCACCACTCTTCTATGGGACGAGCACCCCGACAGAGATAAGTCTTGGTTTGAAAAAGAAACACGAAACATGTCTCGCCGCGACATCGCGCAAGAACTTGAGTGTTCATTCCTCGCTTCAGGCGAATCGGTTATTCACCCCGACGATATTGGGAGATTGGAAGCTTCCGCAACTGCACCAAAGTACCAGACCGCATTCGATAGAAATTTGTGGATATGGGAAGAATACCAGCCGGGAAACACATATTTATTGGTTGCTGACGTTGCGCGGGGAGACGGAAAAGATTTTTCAGTGTTTAACATAGTGAAGCTGGAAACGATGGAAGTGGTCGCAGAATATCAAGGAAAGCCAAACTTAGATTCGTTTGCAGCCCTCCTCAGCACAACAGGAAGAGAGTTTGGAGGGTGCATGCTGGTTGTTGAAAACAACAACATTGGCTTCAACATCTTAGAAAAGTTGATAGCTATGCAGTACCCCAATTTATATTACTCTGAGAAGGGATCACATGAGTATGTAGACCCCCTCGTTGCAGAAACAAAGTCCTCTACGGTCCCAGGGTTTACTACTTCTATGAAGACCAGACCTCTAATCATTGCAAAATTGGAGGAATATATAAGAAATAAACTACTTAAAGTGAGTTCTATACGTTTTATCAGCGAATTGCGAACTTTCGTGTGGAACAATGGACGCCCCCAGGCAATGCGAGGATACAACGATGATCTCGTTATGTCGCTTGCAATTGCGTGTTGGGTAAGGGATACGGCCATACTGACAAACAGTAGGTCTGTCGAATACAGTAAGGCTTGTTTAGATTCAATGATTGTTGCAAATACTAAAATAAATACTAAAATAAATGGACAAGTGGGTTATAATAGAATACTAGATACAGATAAAGGTACAGAGGCAGACAACACCCTGAAGGAGTACCAAGAGTTTATGTGGCTCTATAAAGGATAAGAAATGGCTGAACAAAGAACTAACCCCAGAAACCCAACGTCCCAGCTTTTTAAAAAGCTAACAAGATTATTTTCGGGCCCGATTGTAAATCGTCGAGTCCAAATGTATCGCAAGCAGCGACGCAAAGATCTTAACAAATACCGATCTCAATTCTATTCCACAAGTGGCTTGCAATTTAAAAAGTCAACTTACAACCCTTTTGACGTCATGCAGACCAACCAAATCTCGAACCAAAACAGGGCAGAGAGATATATGGATTTTGATCAAATGGAGTACACTCCAGAAATAGCATCTTCCATGGATATATATGCTGATGAGATGACAACCAATACACACTTACAACCTATGTTGAGCATCGAGTGTCAGAACGAAGAAATAAAAACGATTCTGGAATCCTTATATACTAACATTCTAAACATCAATTTTAATCTTTTTGGCTGGTCGCGCACAATGTGCAAGTACGGAGATTATTTCCTATACCTCGACATTGATGAGGAAGAGGGGATTAAAAATGTAATTGGTCTCCCGCCACAAGAGGTGGAGAGAATGGAAGGCGAAGACCCCACAAATCCAAACTACGTCCAATTCCAGTGGAACTCCGGCGGAATGACATTTGAAAACTGGCAGGTTGCTCATTTTAGAATTTTGGGGAATGATAAATATTCTCCTTATGGAACCTCCGTCTTAGAACCAGCTCGTAGGATCTGGCGTCAATTAACTCTCCTTGAAGATGCAATGATGTCTTATCGTATTGTACGCTCACCTGAGCGCCGCGTATTTTATATTGATGTCGGAAACATCGCCCCCCAAGACGTTGAACAATATATGCAGCGTGTAATGACTCAAATGAAACGAAACCAGATTGTTGATTCACAAACCGGAAGAGTTGATTTAAGGTACAATCCCCTATCGGTAGAAGAAGATTATTTTGTTCCAGTGCGCGGAGACTCATCTTCAAAGATTGAGAATCTTGCCGGAGGAACATTCACTGGCGATATCGACGATGTTAAATATCTCAGAGATAAATTGTTCTCTGCGCTTAAGGTTCCTCAGTCCTACCTCTCACGAGGCGAAGGAGCAGACGAAGACAAATCAACACTGGCCCAAAAAGACATCCGCTTCGCTCGTACAATTCAAAGATTACAGAGAAGTATCCTTTCAGAGATTGAAAAGATGGGAATCATTCACTTGTATACTATTGGCTTCCGTGGAGATGACTTGGTGAGCTTCACTTTGTCTCTTAACAATCCTTCTAAAATTGCAGAACTTCAGGAGTTGGAACACTGGCGCACTAAATTTGATGTCGCCAGCGGAGCAACCGAGGGATTTTTCAGTCAGCGTTGGATCGCTCAGAAGATCTTCGGTCTTACTGATGACGAGATTATTCGAATGCAGAGAGAGCAATTTTTTGATAGGAAACTCAACGCACAGTTGGAAGCTGCTGGTGAAGTACCAGAAGCGACAGATTCCGGAGGCGGAGACTTTGGTGACGATGATCTAGGCGGCGACGATGATCTTGATCTTGGCGATGATGATCTTGGCGGCGATGATCTTGGCGGCGATGATCTTGGCGGCGATGATCTTGGCGCAGACACTGCCGACACAGGCGAGGATGAGACGCTATTGGTCGCACCCCCCGCCAGGAGAAATTCTAATGTTTCAATTGGTCAAAAAACGACAACACGAAGGTCAAAAGGAAAGACTTATGAAAAGCGTGGCCAAGGTGGCCACAAGGCCGCTGCGCGCCGTTACAGCGCAAAAGCCCACGGCGGTGATTCATATGCAAGAAATACAAAAACCAACACTCATCCTGGCTTAAAAGATCTTAGCGGCCTTGCAAATGGGGTATTTGAATCAAAAGACACTAATTACCTAGAAGATGAAAACAAAATCTTTAGAGCAAAGAACGAGTTGGACAAGTTTGCGGAATCTCTAGCCCACTCGAAAGCCCCGGAGAATAACGATGAAAGCTAAACACAACAAAAAAAGAAACACTGCTTTTATTTTTGAGGCTCTGAGTAGGGAGATCACCAAAGCAATTGTGGAGAAGGACGAAAAAAAGAAAGAGGGAGTAACCTCCATTATTCGTTCGTATTTCCAACGCGGAACAGAACTTAGGAAAGAGTTGGATCTTTATAGAAGCTTGAGTGAGTCTGTTGAGTGTGATAAAGAGACCGCCAATAGAATTTTGCAAGAAGTAAAGAGAGATTACGAAGACATCAATAAAGAGAAGTTGTTCGAAGAACAAACATCAATGATCAACACCATTAACAAAAAGCTATCAAAATCAGTATTCTCTAACTTTGTCGGAAATTATAAATATCTAGCTACCATTTCACAAATATTTTCCAGGGAGTCCGATGCTAAAAGTAGAATTCTTTTGGAGAACGTTGTTTTAGACACTATGACCAAAGACGCGCCTGATGGCGATATGAAACCCGTGGATAATATTGTATATAAATCCTTTGTTTCTAAATTTAATGAAGAATACTCTTCTGTACTGCCCAGCGAACAAAAGGAACTTCTTGGAAAGTATGTTTCTTCTTTTGCGGATAATGGTATAGAATTTAAACTCTACATGAATGAAGAGATCGGCAGACTCAAGGAAAAAGTAATGAAGTCTCTTGACTGTGAGGAAATTTCCAAAGACTCAGAAATGAAGAAGTCCACAAACGATGTTTATGCTCTTCTGGAAAATGCCCCGAAGAAGCCGATTGACGAGGAGTTAGTGAGACAAGTGCTAAACATTCAGAATTTTGTTAGAGAGGTTGAATCATAATGACAATTGAAGTAGAAGTTGATTCGGCAACCGAAAATGAAAAAGAGATAGGCTCAGACAACCGACCTATTTCGTTTGAGATGAACGCTCGTCGCTCCCTCGACGGAAATATTATGATCTTTGATCACATTGATATTGACATTGTGTACATGCCGTCAAACAAAAAAGTTGTTACGTTTGCCAAGGAAGTTCAAAACGAGAATGTTTACGCAGCACAAAATAGAATGTTTGATTACCTTGCAAAAAAGGGCGTAGTTATTCCAGAGTCAATACGCGGCGGGAATGTCTATGGTTCAATTGAGGCTCAAGTTCCTAACCCAACTGGCGGCTTAGATGCCACCAAAGTTGTTATGCTGTCTTTGGGGAAATTTATGGAAGAAGAGCGCCCGTACTTTATTTACGAGAAAGCTTACAAAGAAAATGAGATTGATGATTGGGTCGACCCCACTCCGGAAGATTCTACCGAACTTGGCGAAGTGCCACAAGCCCCCAAGAAGGGCTCCATTGGAAAATTGAGAGGATACTGGAACGTTTAATGAACCTCTTGTTGTTTGTTTTGTGTGCCTATGGCCTAACACAAATCATCGTTTACGGAACCATATTTGATAAAATCCGCCCCGCAGACGGGTGGTTCTGTCAACTTTTTTCCTGCTCTATGTGCGTAGGATTTTGGGTTGGCTTATTTCTTTGGGGAATAAACGATTTCACCGCACTATTTACCTTCGATAATAGCATCCTAACAGGGTTTTTGTTGGGCTGTCTTTCCTCTGGAACAAGTTATATTTTGTGTCAGAGTTTTGGCGACGAGGGAATTAAACATGAATTACACAATCAAAAGGTGGATGTTGCAACCAGTAAGACGCTGTTGCAAGGGTAACATATTCGAGCGGGTTGTGCCCGCTTTTTAGATGGAGAATTTGATGTCAAAGTTTTTGCTCACAGAATATTATGAATTGTGCCCCAATGGTACATGTGAAGATCTTCTTACCGAAGCTGAAAAGCAATTGGTGAAAGAAGGAGCCACGTTTCTTACGGGCGTGATGCAGAGAGCGGAGGCTAAAAACGGCAACGGCAGAAAGTATCCCCGTAAAACACTTCAACGAGAAGTGGAAAATTACAAGAAGATTGTTAGAGACCGAAGGGCGGTGGGAGAACTTGATCACCCAGACTCCGACGTGGTTAATCTTAAAAATGCATCTCACATCGTTACTGATGTGTGGTGGGATGGCGACGACGTGAAAGGAAAAGTTCAGGTTCTCAATACCCCATCTGGCCAAATTCTCCGCAACCTTGTTGATGGCGGCGTAAAGCTTGGAATCTCCTCTCGCGGCCTTGGTTCCGTAGCCGAAGCCTCTGGCGGCGAAACGATTGTTCAAGATGACTTTCAATTAATTTGTTTTGATTTTGTTTCCGAACCGTCTACGACTGGTGCCTTCATGATGAAGGAAGGAAAAGAGAGAAGCGATAACATTGTAACTAAAGCCGACCGGATTAATAGAGCTCTCAACGAAATTCTGAAACCTTGGGAGAACAAGTGATGGCTATTCTAGTTGAGATACACAATCCACGCCATAAAATCGGGATGATAGACCACAGTCTTCCTGGCGCTGAGGAGCTTGTTGATTCCGTGACTAGCGGCTATAAGCAACTTTTCACCGACGAAGATGGCAACTTAGATTTGACCAAGGAATTGTTGTTTCTCGAAATAATCAACGGCATCGTAAAACAAGCCCAAGCCCACACCCTAATGCGACTATCGAAAGAAAAAGAGGAGAACAATAATGCAAATCAAGAAATCTAGATTGAGACAAATTATCAAAGAAGAAGTTGAGAGTGCAAAATTTATCAACATAGACGAGGACATCAACGATGGCCCCGCATCGCAAATGCATGGCGACAATATCACCCAAGATGACGAAACCATCAGCCTCGATGAACTTGTAGCTCAAGAAATAACAAAAGCTTTCTCCGAGGGAGCCCCAGATCTGGAAGAAACAGTCCGGGCCGATCCCACATATGATCCCAACAATTCTCCAGATGACCCCAATAATTGGAGAGACCTAAATGGAAAAGTCGTCCCCCCTGATCAACTTAATGCACCTAGCATGGGCAACACTGCATATGAGCAGCAGATTCACAATTTCCGAATTATGATGAAAGACCCGGAGTTTTCAAAGGAAGTAACAAGCGTTCAGGAAGAGTCTGAATATCAAGACGCCTCAGCAGGCGCTGCCATCGATAAGCTCAAACGCGCCATGAGAGGTGGTGACAAAAAGGGCGATGAAGATGAGAAAGAAAAGCGCGGCGGTGCTATCGATCCAGAAACAGACTCCACGGAAAAAGATTACGTCCCACAGTTTGAAGCAAAGAAGAAAAAGAAGAAGAAAAAAGATAAGGATTGGATGGGCGATATCAAATCTACGGGCGAGTGGACTGACTATACAATAGAGGAGCTGGAGAGGAAGAAGGCCGCTCTGATGCAAAAGGGCGAAAGAACTGCAGCCGAAATAAAAACCGTCCAGCAACTTAATTTTGCTATTAACGCCAAACAGGGCGACTATAAGAAAAAAGGAAAGTAAATGAAAAAAAGCGATCTCAAAAAAGTATTAAAACCCATCATCAAAGAATGTATTAGAGAGTCCCTATACGAAGAAGGATTACTGAAGAGCATTGTATCTCAGGTTGTTGAGGGATATTCCCAAGGAGTCACCCCGATTACAGAGGTTTCAACTCCTACAGAAAAACGAGATGATACCGAGGACACGAAGAAAATGAAGATGAAGCTCGACGAGACAAAGCGAAAAATGCTTACCGCAATTGGCCAAGATGCCTATGGTGGTGTAAATGTATTTGAGGGAACAACCCCCATGCGTGGCACAGACCCCGCTTCTGGAAATGTGATGGAAGGAGTCGAGCCGGGAGATTCTGGTGTCGATATTTCTTCACTCATGAATAACAGATGGGGAAAATTAATTTAGAAAGGCTTAATTACAATGGCAACAAATGTTACAATAAAGGCAAGAGCGGGAGAATCGTCGGAGAGAATGATAAAAAGGTTTATGAAACATATCAAGAAGTTCCGAATCATGGAACAACTGAGAGAGCGTAGATATTATCAAAAGAAGTCCGACAAGGCCCGCCTCATAAAGAAGAAAGCCAAACGCGAGATTGAAAAGCAAAATGCTAAGAAAAAATCACTGGAGAAAAACGTATGAGTAATTATTATAGTTATAAACCGGGCATAGGTGAGGCAGGTCAGTATTATATGTCTGGGCGCCCATGGTTCCAAATTGTTACAACACCTGCATCTTCGGGACACGTAGAGCCGATTGAGTTCCCCCGTGTAACAAAGTCGTTCACTATCCTGAGCACCAATGAGGATATTTTACTTTATTTCAACGCTGCAGCACCAGCTGCAAACAAAATAACCATCGAAGCAGCCTCAGAGCCTCGAATTTTTAATGTCAAGTGTAGAAGGATTTATATAGAAACCGCCACAGGCAATGCCACCACTATACAAACTTTGGGTGAGCTGACTGGTATTACCGATGAGTACATTCTTACTGGCTCTGGAATTACAGGGCCATAGGGGAAAACATGAGCAATTATTATTCTTATAAGCCGGGAATCGACGATGCCACACAATATACAAACTCTGGCAGGCCCTTCATAGTAACTGGCAGCGTGGATGCCGGATCTGCAGCAGACCCCACTTTTTTGGAGATTGAGTTCCCTCATGTAGCTAGCTCTGTTACTATTAACAAAATTGGCCGCATGCAGATATCATTTGACTTGGGAGGCTTCCCTGCTGCTCCATGGGGCACACCACTGCCAGATGGAAACTATTTAGATTTCACACCATCGTCGGATGATCTCAACGCACCATTAACCCTTAATGTTAGGTGCCGCCGACTCTATATAAGAAACTCCGGCATTGTTGCGAGGGATTACGAAATTATAGCAGCCCTTACCGAGATTGAGGATGAATACGTTCTCAGCGGTTCGGGTATAAACGCCCCCTAAAAGGAAGCACCCAGCAGGGTGCTTTTTTTATTTCTTTTCAGATCTCCTGCGGAATGAGTCCTATTTCGCCACAATCAAAACAATTGAATATATTTGAGATTTCAGCAATGATTTCAGCTACTTACCCCCGAAGACTATGGCACCACTGTGCCTAATCGTCTTTAGTGTTTGTAGCAGCCAGGTCTGCTGCGGACATTTAATTAACAATTTTAATCCTTGGAGGGATATAAATATGGCAAAAGGTATAGCAGTATTAAATGCTTCCACTGGCGCCACCGTTCACAAGCTTGTGGATAATGGTGACGCTAAAGTCGGAGGCGGCGGCACATCAGCCGTAACACTTAATGGTACCGTACAAGTCGAAAACCTTGACATTAAAGTCAAAGCGGACGGCACTTATGGCACCATCATGGCAGCCGACGGCGCCAATTCAAATGACTTAGCTAAAGTCATCAATGGTATAAAAGGTTCTCTTGATAAAGAAGAATCAGATGCTGATGGTCGTAGAGACCTTCTTGACGGCAAGGTTAACGATTTGATCGTTGCAGCCGGCTTGACAGCGGGCACCGGCGCAGCCACAAACAATGCCACTTCTGGCATCGTTGGGGTTAACCCCACACTGAACACAACCAGTGCAAACATTCAAGGCGTCAAAGACGCAACCACTCTTAAAGCAGTGGACGAAGCACTTGTTGCTGAAATCGTAAGACAAAGAGCCGAACTAGGCATTTTGGAACACGCATCCAACGCTGGCTCCATCAAAAAAGCAATTGCTGATGTTGTTGCTAGTCCCGGTGACGCTTTCGACACTCTTCCAGAAATTCAGGCCAGCATCGCTGACGACACTGACTTTTCCGGAACCGTTCTTTCTGACGTTGCATCCGCACTCGAAGAAATCGACGGTGATGTCGGCACTGCAGACGAAAACTTGAACACTCTCGAAACAGAAATCGAAGCCGAGAAAAACCGACGTGCAGGAACGACAGATCTGACAAGCGCGGCTCGCCCTGTGGGTGGATCGCAAAAAGCTTTGCGTGACGATATCGACAGCACCCAAGGCGCCTCATGCGCTGGAACGGCCGCTGACGGAACCATGTCGGCCATGACCGAAGGTAATTATACAACTGGCGCAACTTCAATGATCGCAAGAGATAAGAAGTTTGACGACGCAACCAAGACTTTGGAAACTGACATAGCAGCTTTAAGTTCTGACTTGCTTGCATGTAACACTCTCACTATTAGCGGAACTTCCGACATTAGCGGACACCTGAAAATGATGAGCACTTCAACTTTTAACTTCCCAGTTATGACTGGACAAGAAGCAATTGATGACGCGACTATGCGAGATGGTGATACTTCCAATAATGGAAAGGTATTCTGCCTCAACAACGCCGCAGCTACCGACATGAGCGCAACCCCATTTACCGAAGGTTCAGTACTTTACTTTTGTGAAAATGGAATCTGGCACTCATCTCACTTATTGAAGGATGATGCATAATCGAAATTAATAAAAACACTTTAATCCTTGGAGGGATATAATATGAAAAAAGGTATAGTAGTTCGCAGTGGTACCGCAGAGGTACACAAGCTCGACAACGAGGGCGAATTTAACTTAGGTCTTGCAGGCTCTTCAAAGCAGGTCAACCTCGATGGCGTTGTTTCAATCGCCAAAGATGGCGCAGCTGTTACTGACGTAGCCGCAACTCTCACCCAAGTCGACACCGACCTTGGGACAGAAGCAACCCTAGACTCAAACACAATTGCTGATATTCAGCAAAAATTAGATGCAGCAGAAGTTCTTATGGGCACCACCGGTGCTGGAACTTATGTTGCCTTAAGCGGCGACGGCGCTGCAGCAGAATTCTCTGCCGCAGATAAAGCAATTGATGCTTTGGCAAAAACCGAACAAGACAGAATTGATGTAATGGATGCCAACACTGGCGCACACTCAATCAAGCGACAAATTGCAGAAGTTGTTTTTGGAGCCGGCGCAACCGGTGCTAACTTCACCAACCCCGCAGGAGCACTTGATACCATTGAAGGCATTCAAGACTCCCTGAGAAACGCAGGCGATAGTCTTGACGACGCACCCGCCACAACCGTGGTGACTGCAATCGAGAATCACATTTCGTCTTCAAAGGCGACATTTATCGCCAACCTCGAAGGTGCCACAGCCACTCTTGGCTATTTGTCTGGCGCTCTTGAAAGTGAAATTTCTCGCTATAACACCGAAAACGGTTTGTTAGTTGGCGAATTGAGCACCACGTTTACTAACCTCGGCCTCGCTGCCGATGGCACAAATACTCCTGATGCTTACGCTACTGAAAACTACATCACTGCAGCTGGAACCATGGTTCAAGCCGATAAGGACTTGGACGAAGCTATTTACCAAAGAGATTTGTCTCTTACGGCCCTCGAAGGTAACGGCACCACTGGTGGTGCAATGACCCTCGCTGGAAAGCTTACGGTTAGTAGCACTGCAGATTTGGGAACTGTGAGATTCACCGCAAATAGTGGTCGCTTTTCGCTCCCCAACATGAGCTCGACTGCAGCGGTTAACGCAGGACTCGATCCAGCGACAAACGCAGCGCGACAAGCCCACAATGGCAAGTTTGTATTTATCACCGACGGTGATGGTGCAACTTCATTTAAACAAGACGATAAACTTTACATGTGTGAAGATGGCGAATGGCATCCATCCATGTTCAGATTCGAACCAGAATCATAATAACTATTAGAAGGAGAAAATAAACTATGACTAAAGGTATAGCAGTAGTTTCAGGCTCTTCAGCCGTGAAACACAAACTTATGGACGATGGTGTGGCCGAATTAGGTCATGCTGATGCCATTTCCACTCTTTCTGGTACAGTTACTGTATTAGGATCTGCTGGAGACATCGTAACTAGACTCGAAACCCTTTCAGGCTCGGTTCGAACTCGAACCACCGATTCCGCAACGACTCACAGTCCACTCGGAACAAACCTGGAAAACGTGCGAGTTTCAACCGCAGCGAGTGCTGTAGACGGAGCCAATAATGGCCACGACTATGTAGCACGAGCTGACACCAACTATGCAAATAGTGCATCAAGCTTACTTGATGCCGATTTGAAATTGGACACTCAACTTGACGCTTCAAAGGCCGATATCAATCGTATCAATGGTAGTAATACCACTTCTGGTTCGCTTGCATATCAAGTCTCACAGAGACTAGAAGGCACTGGCGTTGAAGAAACTTGGAAAACTCTTGAAGCACTTAAGACTGCCATGGATGCAGATACAGATCTGCGAGGCACCTTAACTTCTAAGATCACCGCAATGAAATCAGAAATTAGAGGTACCGCTCAGGCACCTAATGATACAATTGCTGCACAACAGATAACTTTGAGTGCCCACAATAACACCGCAGAAAATACTCATGAAGCAGGTTTGACTACCAAACTCAGCAACGCTACCAGTTCCATTGGGGCAAGTAGTGCATTTGCTGTTGATTATGGTAATGCAGAAGCTACAAATTATTTGAACGGTAAAGCGAGCTTGCATGCAGCCGACGATGAGTTGGATAAGAAATTGCAAAGTCGACAGAATAGACTTGACGCCATGCTTGGCGCAGCCGCTAAAACTGTCGACGGCTCTTCTAAAGCAGCTGGCATGCGAAGTGACTCTCTCACTGTAGCAGCCAACAAGAACGCTGAAATGTCGGGCGACACTTCCTGTGAGAAATTCTTCACGCCGAAAGTATCGACAATTGCCGATATTGAAGCCAGCCCAGAAGAGGGAGAAGTGTTCTATTTGGAATGTTCTGCCGCTGAATTTAGTGCCAACAGCACCACAGAGTTCCCAGCGAATAATAAATTTTATTTCCGCGAAGATTCTCAGTGGTTTGCATCACCGTTCTTTTATGACAACTTGCCAACGATTAACACTGCAGGAGTAAGTACCACTCTAACAGAGAATACTAATTATGACTTCGCGTCTAATGCAACTGCAACTGATATCGAAGACGGCGCACTTGCTGTTACTGCGGATCCCGCAAATGCCAGCACTATGGCTGTTGGTGCAAACCAAACAGTGACTTTTACAGCAACAGACAGCCAAAACCAAACGGCCACCGCTACTGTTGATGTAACGATAGAAGCTGATATTGCCTTTGCAGCTTCAATTGTTGACAACGGTGGCAGCATTGATATTACCTGTAGCGCCAATTGCGTGGCGGTTGCAACGAACGCCGGCTACGGTGATGTTTGGTTTGGCAGCCCACCTCCCACTGGTGCACCATATCCCCTCGCCGCAGGAACCACCACATTGGTGAAGTTGGCGGAGATCGGGTTGGATCAGGGACCTGGACACGTTTATACATTTCAGTTTATAGATGATTCCTTTAACGTGGTCACGGTGCAGTTCACCGACTCCTAAACAATTGTAACTCTTAATCTCTTTGAGATAAAGATGAACGATACAACAAACAATTACAAAGCACCCCCACAAGGCGGGGTGCTTTTTCTTTTGAGATCTAAATCTAGATCCGCCTTGATTTTCGGGTAACAAAGGATATGAAAATACTTTAGGTTTCCTAATGAAAATCAACTACTTACCAACGATACTCTTGGCACTTCTGTGTCCAAAATATGATCATGATAAGTTAATTAACTTTTAATCCTTGGAGGGATATAATATGACTAAAAAAGGTATAGCAGTCATTTCAGGATCTGGCGACTTGGCCAACGATCTGAAACACACCATGACAGCTGACGGCGACGCCAACTTAGGCACCGCTGACGCTGTATCTACGATGTCCGGCACTATAGGTGTCTTGGGCGTTGATGGCAACGATCTTGTTGCAACACTCGAAAGCAAATCCGGTTCCATTAGACAACGAACCGTCGATTCTGCAGCGACTCACAGTCCGCTCGAAACCAACTTAGAAAATACTAGGATCGCAACCGCAGCCGACGCTGCCACTGGCGCGACCCCTTCACTTCGAGGCCACGATTATGTAGCTCGAACTGATACAAATTATGCAGATAATGCTACAAGTCTGAAAGACGCAGATTTGAAATTGGACACTCAACTTTCAAACTCCAATACAGACATTATAAGAATTCAAGGAGCCAAGACCGTATCAGGATCTTTGGCATACCAAGTCTCACAGAGACTAGAAGGCACTGGCGTTGAAGACACTTGGAAAACACTTGAGGCACTCCAAACAGCCATGGACTCAGATCCAGACTTGCGTGGAACCCTAACTTCTAAAATAAACACCATGAAATCCGAAATCCGTGGCGCAGCTCCTGCAGACGATACAATCGCTGCACAGCAGGCAGTTTTGATTGCCCATAATACCACCGCAGAAGATACTCATGAAGCAGGTTTAACTGCCAAAATCTCTAACGCAACTGCATCTATTGGTGCATCTTCTACATTTGAAATTACTTATGGCGTGGCTACCTATTGTTTAACTGGCCTCACATCTTTGCATGCTGCCGACGATATGTTGGATCAGAAATTGCAAAGCCGCCAAAATAGGCTTGATGCTATGCTCGGTGCTGTCGATAAAGCAGTCGACGGCGTTACAAAAACCGCCGGTATGAGAAGTGATACTCTTTCTATTGCAGCAGGTCAAAATGCTGAAATGTCAGGAGACATGACATCAACTAAATTTATTGTTCCACTTTATGACGCTGTTCCAGCTCACTTGAAAGACGGCTCTGCACTCAAAGCAGATATGTCTGATCACGAAGGAGAGGTCTTTTATCTCACTACGGCTGACGACAGTGACCCCGTTCTCGCCCCATTTTCAGTGGCAGAGAAATTTTACTTTTGTGAAGGCGGACAGTGGTTTATGTCACCGTTCTACGCGATATCTGAAGCATCACCAGATTATGGCGCCATTGTATTCAACGGCGACGATTGGACTTCAGAATGGCAAATTGCTCTTAACGCCACCGGCCTTATCGGAGGGTTAAATAATTGGGAAAGCCCACTTCTGATGTCAGACCATGGCGTGATAACACCACAGGAAGGCACACAAACGCTTTCTCTCTTAGACACCTTTGGCGACGGCGGCATTACAAGCGTTGACTTCAAAAACCCCGACACTGACACCATTGTGTTTTCCATTGTACCCGATTACACCACGGGCCCTTACGATATTCAGATTGTCTGGGATGGCTCAACTCTTTCCGTCAATGGCACAGCCATTTTGACATATTCTAACGGTTCATGGGCCAACGCAGTGATGCCCGATGCAGACAACGACGGTACCCCCGACTGGCTTGAACCAGCGGGCGATTATGATCTCGACGGCACCGATGCGGTTAATGATCCGGATGTACAAACTAGCGTTACATCTGGAGCACTTCTTCCAGCAGTTATTCTTTTTGGTGCAAGCGATGACCTCGTTGCAGACGCTACTACAATTGCGTCTGAGGCCATTACCATTACTTCAATAGAGTGGCTAGCCAACGGCACCACCATCGGAGGTCAAACCACAAATACCCTTCCTGGCGCAACTGTTGCAGCCATGGCCGCTGACGATCAGCTGTCTGTTATAATCAGATATACGGTTGATAGTAGCGGCCTTAGTGGAGCACATTCTGAAATTAGGAGCATAGTTGTGCCCGATTTTACCTATGTATACTCTCTTTCGGTAGATCAATACGGCGGCACACCTTACGGAGACCCCGAAGGTACTTTCGAAGTCATTATCAATGGCAATATGGCAGTGAACTATGGCCTTGGCGAATTGGCCACCGGCAACCCCAGCCTTCAGGGTACTCTTCCAATTTCTGAAGGAGATACGCACATACTTAATATGGGGGACAGTTTTAACGACGGCGGCCAAACATTGACGTTTTTCGATAACTACGGAAACCCACTGTGGTTGGGCCTGAATTCCAACCCGCAAGGACCTCAAGAATATCTTACCGATACATACTCAGTTGAGATTGATTCTGGTACGGGAAATCTAGTAATCAAAAGAACCATATCCAGCGCAGGCGTTGGTGATGTTTTCGGCGGCGTTGACGGGATAATCGTTTATGACGACAACCCAGATGCTACGGTATTTGCAGTCGACTTAGAGATGATGTCGCCACCAATGGTGGATCAGACGGTTAATACATTTGCCGCCGCCATCGAGGACAACTCCGGAATCACCGTTATCGACGTGGTGTGGCAATCTAATGATCCTGCCGATAATACTTCTGGCACAGGCTTTGGAAACCCAACCACACCGTGGACTGATATTGGTTCACCGACAACCTCCACCATCGATGTTAACGACCCCATTTCCGTGGGCCCCGAAGATCCCATTACCATAGCTGCGTCTTTGGTGGGCAAAATTTTACGAGCCCAATATACTGTTACGGACGGAGCCGGAGATCAGAACGTATTTTATGTCCCGTCTGATGAATTTATAGCTGAAACCGACGGTGGTCATGCAATCATCGAAGAATTATCTGACGTTCCCACCACATTTATGGATCCCACAGGACAGTGGGTATCCGCCGGAGTCTTTGAATATAATTCAGGACAAGGTGTATACAGTTCTGAAATACGTGCCATGGATGCCAATCTTATGGATGCAGCAAACCCCTTCAGCATCTCTTCACAGGGCTCACACGGTACAGCTGTAATAACAGCTCAGGACCCAAGCTCTTCGGACATCCGCTACGGAGAGTGGATTTATACTCCTGCAACCGCAGGCGCATTCACCGGTGCCGATACATTTACAATTAAAGTAGTAGACGCAGACGGAAATGAAACTCTTCAAGTGATTACCATCAATTTGATGAGCCCCGATACCGATGCCGATAACGTTCTTGATCCAGTTGATGACTTTCATCTCGATCCGGGCGAACAAACAGCAGTTCAGCTTACCGCCGGCGGCGATGGATACTTCGACGGCCCCGCATTGCGCTGGACATTTTTCTTTGACACTTACTATAACGAACCAATAATATCTTTCATCCAAGATGCAACCACAACGGTTATGATCCAGGGCGGATTTTACATGGACGAAAACATGGCGCCCCAACCAGGAGCGCCAAACGGAACCACTACCAGCACACCCCCAATTTCTGCTGGCCTTACAGACATTAGTCTTGACTGGGCAGACTCATGGGGAGATAATGGAGGACAGCTTTTCATTCATAGGGATGACCAAGTTCCCAATCCTGTAGACCCAACTTCTTATCTTGCAGACATCGGGCCCGGTGGATTCCCCGATGCCAACGTCCCAACCACCTTTGTTCTTAATTACGACGGGAAGGATTTGGTAGTTGATGGTGGCACTCCCATCTCTGTCTACCCCGGCGCCACCCTTGTTCCTGGCAGCGGCGCACCTGCGACTTACACCCTCGAAGGCGAGAACATGGTTAATGCTGTAAGCACCCTAGAAAACCTCCGAGATAACAGCTTCCTTGCTGTAACATCCCCTACGTGGGAAGAAACTCTCACAGCAGCACATTATGATGTGGGCGCAGACGGTAATCTTACGGCAGCTGCTCAAACCATTATCACCGATACGGAAACTGCTATTGCACAGGCGTTCCAAGAATCCCAAGACGTTGCTGCAATTTGTGCTGATTTAATTACTGGGGATAATAACCCATCCAGTCAAATTGGTACAGATCAGGAAGATCACTATAACGCACAATTGGCTGCGGGACAACAAGCCGTTGTCACTTTAGCCACCATTAGCACCAAAAACGATTCTTTAGCCACTTATGTTAGTGGCGATTGGGACGCCGATGGCATATCTGTTATTAACGATCCAATTCCAGGACTTCCTTTGGGATTGTCTTATCCGGCAATTATTCCTCTAACCACAGATACGATTGCCGCCTACAGTGTAAACGACAACTACGACAACGACGGCGCCGAAATAAGTTATGTTGGAGATCCCCTTGCCCTTCATTTGTCTGGATCTTGGACATCACCAAGCATGTTCGCTGGTGCAGCGTTACATACCAGTATTATGAAAACCATGGCATTGCGACCATTTACACTTTCCTTTATACTAGATATACCAGAGAATACTTTCGCCAGCAACGGCTATAATAGGCCCAAGCACATAATAGGAACGAAGCGAAACCAAGCAGTTCTCTACCAAAACGGCGGTTTCTCAGTGCAGACTCAAATGGTTAAGGACGATCAAGATGATGATATTTGTCGCCCCCTTATGGAAGGTGGTGTGCAAGTAGGAAATTATTATACTATTGGTTCATTTTATAACCATACTTATAATTCACTCAATCTTTCACACATACCCCTCCCATACGGAACTGACAACACTGCAGCTGGTCCCCAAAGTGGATTCCCCATCAGAGCAGGCGAAAAGACACACGTTTCTCTCGTCAGAGATGGCGAGGAAATGCGCGTCTACATTAACGGCGCCCTTCATGTTTGGGACAGTGGCGATTTCATTGATCTTGCAACCGCCGATGTACCAGGAGCCGGTGCCCACGCTTGGACACAGATGCCCAAAACCTTTGGAGATTTGATGTTTGCAGCATATGCTGACGAAGACGGCTCTTGGACCCAAGGCGATCTTGGTTTCTACAGCGGCTGGTCTTTATCTAGAATAAGGATAAACGATATAGCTGAGGATGCGGCACAAGTTGCAGCAGATAACGCTGCAGCGGTTAGTGAAACAACTACACCACAACTTACTTTGCTAAATCTACCGGGCTTTGACGCAATTAGTAATGTTACTAGAACTAAAAATACAATTATATCAACAACGACGCCCATATATAGCTACGAGACCCCCTACTTGTTTGCAATGGGAGCTGATCAGATTCGGTTCGATCTTGATTCCTTATTGGAAATTGATGCCGAAAGTCAAGTAGATGGCACAACGTTGAGCGTTGAATTAAGATCAACCGAGGATGCTCTTACAACACTCGCTTCTGCCACTACCACTTGGCAAAGCGCAGGCTGGCTTCAGCCTACGTTAGACGTCGCTGCCCCCGTCACTTTAAGTGATTTTGAAGGTGCCGAATCCTTGCAAGTTCATTTTGTGGTAACTCATGCTAATTCCGGAATTAGTACCACCACTCTGGCCTATTGGGAAGAGTTCGCCGGCACCGATGCAAATGGAACAACCGGTGCAGAAAGCGCCGGCAACGACGACTTCAGAATTGGAATAGTTGGTTCTACCGATGCTTTAACATATGTGTATCAATCTGCGGGCGAATATCGTCCATACCCCGATGCTCCTGTGCCAAACTCTTCGTTCACAATAACTAACCCCAACGACAATGATGCGGTTAGAGAGCAGCCCACAGGGGCCATTACTTGGACGACAGCCGCTACGGGCGCAACGTGGCTCAACAATACCGACAATCTGATTTCGGGATATCTCTTTGCTGTCTACGACGATGAGATAACTTTTGATCATACCGATGTTGAACTTAAGGATGTTAACGGTAATGTATTGACTAACCTTAAAACCCGATTAATAATTTCAAAGAGCAATTGGCAAACCGAACTCCCCGGCGCAGGCACCACAGACCCCCTTTCGGACGGCGACACTGTAGTGCTTTCTGACATCGGTGATTCCACAATGCGCGTTACATATCAAGTGCATGATGAATCCACAGGCCAATTACTCCATCACGGCGGCGATATCATTTCGTCATTTACCCAACCCAAAACAAACGTCAATCACCTTTGGATGGCGGCCGACGAAGCTGAATGGGCAGCAAATGCAGATCCAGACGGCGACGGTGTTTTGTGGCAGGCAGATGCCTTACCCAACGATCCTGACGGCTCCATCGATGATGACGGCGACGGCATTGCTGCCGACGGCACCCCCCCCGATCCGGACGATGGCAACCCTGCACTTCCCGCAGCGCCAACTATGACGCTGGCACCCGTGTGGACCGGCGCAGGCCCCGAACTGCAATCGGCCATAGTCAACACCGAAACCGGTCTAGGCTTTCAGAAATACCACCATCTAGAACCATGGGGACTTCTCATCGCTGCCCCCGGCGATCAGATTGAATTCGTAGGATCAGAGGTTACGGTCGACGAACCCAACAGAGTAGGATCAATACTTACTGTTGAGCTCACGATGGCCACAATCACCGTGGCATCCGGCACATCCACTTGGGACGCCATTAACGGCAAATTCAAAGAAGGTATTATCCAAATACCAGACATTGGAGAAAACGATGCTGGAAATGGAGCCATCCAAAATGTCGCGTACTCCGATGCGACTCTAAACCCCACTGGCGGAGGAGGTGGCTATTTGAAAATTAGAGCTTATGTTACTAACCAATATGGCCAACAATCTAACGTGGCGTATTTTGGAGATGAATTAAGCCCTTTTGCTTTTATATTTGTTTCACCTGCGGCGAATGTTCCCTTTCACAATGGTCTGGCCCTCGCGGATCAGGAGTACGGAGTTACCGGAGGCGACGCCATCGCTGCCGCCGGCTCATCCATAGAAATGGAATTTGCAACCAATTCTCACATCCGGGTCTTTAATAACGGTCTTGGCATTACGAGGGATATTATCCCCGCAGATTCCACTTTCATCCGACCGGGCTCTACCAACGATCAATTAACCGGCGAGGAATCTATTCTTTCCGTCGTAGGAGACTTCATGAAGTTTTCCGGTGACTTGGGCCAAGCACAATCCTTCAAAACCCCGGATGGTACTTCGCTTCCCAACCTAGAAGCCCGGTTCATGCTCAGGAACCACGACACCACCACCGGGTGGAACTATTATAGTGCCGATGGTACTGATGCCCTCGACCCATGGAACCTCAATAACATGGCAGGACCCGACGATACAATTGAACTCACTCAAGAGATGTTTAATAGTAACGTCAGCGCCGGCTCAAGTTGGGGTTTATTAAGGGTATATGCAATTTTATATGATACGGTTAATAATGTTGCTCAGTCTAGTCACAATTATCTCCAACGATCCCCTTGGGACACAGATTATAATGGACTTTCGGAACCAATCGTAAAAGTCTGTATACACCAGACTGAAGCTGAGTATCAAGCCCAAGCCGATCCAGATTCCGATGGTGTTTCATGGTCATATGATGCATTCCCGAACGATCCCAATGAAGACAGTGACGCCGATAACGATGGTTACGGAGATAACCTCGAAATGTCTGTAGGCACTGCCGAAAATCCAAACCCACACTTAGATTCCGAAGATCCAGGTGTCCACTGCGAGGTTACACTTATTCCAGCAGAATCGATAACGATTTCAGGCTCTGCCCAAACAATTGAATATAATACCTATACTACAGGTTATTCAAGTGGCCTCATCGCCACAACTGTTGGAAACAAATTAGTAATTGATCCTACCTCAATGACAACCACAGGAGTTTTTACGGCAGCTTCTTGGAGGGCAGCCTTTGAGTTGTATAGACTCGAACTTGATAGTAACGGTGTTGCTATTGAAGTTTCTTATAATACTTCAGCCACGCAAGGACTCACGCCTTTAAGTGAAAATGCTGTTATAGATACTGCAGGAATGCCTGATGGTCGCTACTGGGTTCGATTGACGCACCTTGAAAATATCCACGGCGACCCCGGCGCAATAACAGCTGATGTCGCCCAGCACAATCAGTATGGAAATTCAAGCAATGCACTGGTCGATACTCAGGTTCTTCTTGTTCAGCCAGAATGTGCTGACGCATTTGATTGGCTGAAGGGAGACCTTACTATACATGAGTCAGTTGATGCATTCAGGGTTGAAATTGGAAATACCGGCGTGGAAAGAAGTGCGATACTTGATCCGCTAAATACGAGCTGGTCAGCACCAGACCCATCTGGAAATATTCACAGTTTAGAAGTAACGGTTTTTGCAGTGCGTGAAGATGTACTTCTCTACAAACCAGCCTCAGATGCATCATCTTTTGTGTTTCGCTATGATAACAACGAGGAAGCAACCGGCCTCTCGACATCTCTTTATTTTGTCGACGGCTATGACAGCAGTGGCCAGCACATGTATATGGACGACAACAATAGCCAGGATTTAGATTCTTACAATCCGCTGGATCCTGCTGAAACTGTGACCACAGAGAACTCGCTCTACCCAGTAAACACAAACCCCGAAACACCGGTTGATAATAAATTTACTATTGGCCATGTCGTTTACACGGCACCCAACACCGGCGCCCCGCTGAGATTAGATTATTTCACCGGTGGTGATGAGAACGTAACCTCCCTTGTTGTTGTTAATACTGAAGAAGAATACTTATGTCTGGCTCCCGGCTCCGATTGCGTCGACACCGACTTAGACGGTGTTACCGACGGCGCAGATGCCGATCCCAACAATCCGTTTATACCAAATGAGTGGTTGGATATGCAGATCGATCTCTTCGGCGCTAATCAGGCATATGTTGACCAGTTAACCATCATCGTTGATGATGATGTTCTCTATGGCGCAATAACCGGAGGCCCTGGCGGCACCGGCACTGGACAAACAATTGACTACTCAGCAGGTGGTTATACCACGGGCCAAATGAACACCGCCGCAAACGGGACGAATGTTACTGGCATTGCCTCTGGTGTCCGTCTTTTTGCGAATGTCCCACCAACGGTTATCAAATACTGTAAATCTACAGGGTGGGACGACTTCACTGCAGAGATATCGGTGTCCACAGCGGTGGCCGGAGAGCTCGGAAATAGCCTAAGAGCCCTCACTATTACGAACGATACATCAAACACATTTCAGGCAGACACCTTAAATGGTAACATCAACACTGTTGCGTTGCAACTTGTGAAAGATGGTGATGATTACTCGGTTGAGGCGACATTTACTCCTTTTGGAGCATCGCCCACTACTGAGACAATTCTAGAATGGGATGCCGCATCTGGAGAATTTAGTGACCCTGGAAATTAATAGACAACACCCTTTCGGTCTCTAACCGGACATTTTAAATTACTCAAAGCACCCTCTTCGGAGGGTGCTTTTGCTTTTGAGGAGACAAAGAAATAGTAACTCCCCATGAAAACCCATGGCTATCTCTCTAAAAATCAGGTTTTTTTGCAAAAAAGGGGGTTTACACGATGTGAGCACTATTTATATTAGTTAGAAGTCCCTATAGACTTTATATCAAAGATTTTGAATCACAAGAATGGGAGTAGCCAAATGTCACGAATGTTAGAACAAGCAATTATCGATGCAAAGGCCCTTAAAGAAGCGGCCCTTAAAAGCGCAGAAACGGAAATAGTTGAGAAGTATGCTCCGGAAGTTAAGAAGATGATGGAGAGTATTCTCGAAGCTGAAGACGACTTGGACAATGCCATCGACGTCACTGTTGATGGAGCTGCCGCCACAGAAGATCCGCTCGCCACAGATCTACCCCTCGCAGCCGCCGCTGGAGAAAATGCATGTGCATGTCCAGACGAAGAAGAAATGATTTCAATTGATCTTGACGGCTTGGCCGCAATTGCTCAGTCCGAAGAGGAGCCACTCCCTTCTGAACAAGAGCCAATTGAGCCACTTGCCGATCTCGTTCCACCCGAAGGGGAAGAAGAAGGAGACTTAACACTCGAAGAAGATGATCTTGCTTCCGTAATTGCTGAACTTCTCGGAGAAGAAGAAACTGTTGAAGAGGTTTCATTGGAAGAAGGCAGAGACGATGAAAAAGAAGAGGATTGCGAAAAGGATCCCAGCGATCCAAGATGTAAAGGCCCGAACGCCGGATACGGATTCGAGGAAAGCAAGAAAAACGAATCAATCGATCTTAAGAAGATCGCCGGCAAGAAAAAAGAACTTTTAGAAACTATCAAAGCCCTCCAAGTGCAAAACGATAATTTCAAAGCGGATAATAAAAAATTGTTATCCGGAATGAGCGAGCAGAAGAAGAATATTCAGAAGCTCGCGACGACGTTGGAGAATCTCAGTCTCCAAAATGCTAAACTGCTTTATACTAATGAAGTATTAAAGTCCGACTCCTTGAATGAGCGACAGAGACAAATTGCTGTCGAGGCACTTCACGAAACAAAGTCAGTTGAGCATGCAAAGACTGTATTCGAAACACTTCAAAGCACAGTGGTGTCCACAAAGAGGCAAGGACGACCTGAATCACTAAGCGAAGTAGTTAGCAACAATACGTCGAAGAGAATGCCTCGACGAAAAGAAACCAAAATTATTAATCCCCATGAACAACGCTGGAAACTTCTGGCGGGGATCAAATAATCTAACTACAAAGGAGATTCTAAAAATGTCTGTTTTAGAAAAATTAACTGAAGGTATTGTCTCCCGCGACCTTTCCAAAGAAGGAGCCGCTCTTATTTCTAAATGGGAGCAAACCGGACTTTTGGAAGGTCTTGACAATGACCGCAAAAAAGATCAAATGAGTCGCTTACTCGAAAACCAAGCAAAGGAGCTTCTTCGTGAAGCATCATCCATGGCCGCCGGCGATGTTGAAGGATTTGCAGCTGTTGCATTCCCTATCGTCCGTCGTGTGTTCGGTGGATTGATTGCCAATGATTTAGTCTCCGTACAACCCATGAGCTTGCCATCTGGCTTGATTTTCTTCATGGATTTTACTTTGAGCAATGACCGTCCGCCCTTTACCGACGAAATGTCAGTATATGGTGGAGGCGTAGTAGCTTCTCAGCTTACTGGTGGTATTCTCAATTCTAACCTTACGGAAGATGGTGGTGGGTTTTATAACCTTCAAAGTGGTTATGCATCCCCAACCGGATCTACCAGTGGCGCATCAGAAGCAGCAACCCCGGCGTTTACAAGCACCGTGATTACTTCTTCGATGGCTGCCGCAAAACTCTCAGCAGTTCGCTACGATCCTGATTTGTTGGCCTTGGCTGACGGAGCAGCTTGTGTCGGACAGTTGAGCCTTGATATTGGATCCACGATGGATATGGTAAACATCGATAACCTGATTGATATTGATATTACTAGCGGTCTTGGTACCGATGATTCGTTGGTGCGTCGTTTGACAACTCGTGATGGAGAGACACTCACCTTCACATTGACAAACCCCGGCGCCATCGCCACAGTCGCGACTGACGCATTGACCTGTTCTTATCCCTTGAAAGATCAATTTACTGAAGGTGGAGGCTTAGGCTCTATTGTTGGTACTGATCCATGGGGACTTGAAGGCGCTGGCGATGAAGCCGGAACTTTCAACGGAGAACCTGTTGGTCTCATTCCTGAGATTGACATCAAAGTTGACAGTGTTGCTGTAACCGCCGTTACCAAGAAATTGAAAGCAAAGTGGAGCCCTGAATTGGGTCAAGACTTGAACGCTTATCACAACCTCGATGCCGAAGTTGAATTGACAAGCATTCTCTCTGAACAAATTGCTCTCGAAATCGATCAAGAAATCTTGAACGACTTGGTGAAAGGTGCCAAAGCCAGCACTTATTACTGGAGCCGACGCCCTGGTAATTTTGTTGACCGAGACACTGGCGCGACTGTTGCCGGCGGCGACTTCACTGGTACGGTTTCTGAATGGTACGAAACACTTCTCGAAGTGGTTAATGACGTATCGGCTCAGATTCACCGCAAAGTGTTGCGTGGCGGAGCGACCTTCTTGGTTACTTCTCCCGAAGTTGCCAACATCCTCGAATTCACTGCAGGCTTCCGAGCCAAAGTGACTCACGACGATGACAAGGGAACCGCTGGAACCGTTCAGGTTGGAACACTTCAAGGTAAGTGGGATATCTTAGTTGATCCCTACTTCCCTCGTAATGTGATCCTCGTTGGTCGTAAGGGTAGTAACTTCCTCGAAAGTGGATATGTTTACTCACCGTATGTGCCACTGCAAGTCACTCCTACCATTTTTGGCCCAGAAGACTTCGTACCCAGAAAGGGTGTGATGACTCGCTATGCTAAGAAGATGGTGCGTCCTGACATGTATGGCATGGTTATTGTCGAAAATTTGCTCGGCTAATTAAAACCAATACATAATATATGAAAGACCCGTCCTTGTGGCGGGTTTTTTATTTGTTCTGCATTTAGTCAATAAATAAACTACTTATTAAGTGAATTATAATCTCACGAGGTACTTTGAATGGCAGCTCCGATTCTCACCCCAAAAAGCAATACCAGCGTTTCAGTTCTTCCCCCTACAGGATCTCGTTCGCTTGTGACTTCTTCACTTGCAACCGGCGTCTATACTAGCGATGACTTCATCTCCGGCGCCGTCGACCAAGTGACCTATACATATCGCAAATTGGGCGGCGACGTTCTTGATATTGAAATTAAAGAAGAGAGCGTATACGCAGCCTACGAAGAGTCGTGTCTCGAATACTCGTATCTTATTAACATACACCAGTCGAAGAACATACTCTCTGACGTCCTGGGCGCCTCCACAGGGACGTTTGATCACAAAGGTGAGATGAAACCCGGCACTGACCTGAGCGCGTCCCTAGAAGGCGGACACGTTGGCTTAAAATACCCACTGTTCGATTACGCCTATGCCCGTCGTGTTGCTGATGGTATTTCGCAGGAAGCAAATGTAGGGGGAAGCACCCCGATCTATTCTGCATCTTTTGACATAGAATCTCAAGTTCAAGATTACAACTTACAATCTATCATCGAGGCGGAATCCCTCAAGACTGGATCTCTCTTTAGTGGCTTGGTAGGAGATAAAAAGATCTTAATTAAAAAGGTGTTTTACAAAACCCCCCGCGTCATGTGGCGATTCTTCGGGTATCAGGGAGGGTTAAATGTAATTGGTAATTTAACGTCTTATGGGCAATATGCCGACGACAGCACCTTCCAGGTGGTTCCCGTTTGGGAAAACAAACTCCAAGCTATGGCCTATGAGGATGCCCTATATACCAGAACCTCTCAATGCTCTTATGAGTTGCGAGATAATAAACTTCGTGTCTTTCCCAGCCCCTCCGCATACAATATAGACAAGATGTGGTTTGAGTTTACTATTCCTGGCGATAACTGGGTTAATTCCTCCGGCGCCGACATTGGTATTGACGGTATAAATAACATGAATACCCTTCCACTGGACAACGTTCCTTACGAAAATATCAATGCGATTGGAAAGCAGTGGATCAGGAGATTTTGTCTAGCACTGAGCAAGGAGACCCTTGGCCACATTCGCGGGAAATTTGCCACAATCCCAATTCCAGGAGATTCGGTTACGCTGAACGGTTCTGAGTTGGCGTCGCAGGCAAAAGAAGAACAAACTGCTCTTCGAGATGAACTGAAGACCATCTTAGACGAAATGACGTATGGGCAGCTAATGTCTGGCGATGCTGACCTCATCGAAAACGCAAACAGAATTCAACAAAAGATCCCTCTGACTATCTTTGTGGGATAGGGGGATCATAGATGTCTGATAATCAGTGGAAGCAACCTGAAGCCCCTCCACCTCCTTTGTTTACGGGGCAAAAAGAAAAAGACATTGTAAAGCAGGTTACTGACGAGGTAATCGAAAGAGTAATCGGAACTTCGATACTCTACTATCCCATTAGTTTAAAACACTCAGATTTCCACCCACTTTATGGTGAAGCAATTAACAAAACTTACTTGCCACCCGTTCATGTGGAAGTCTTGGCCGAGTGGGAAGGCGAAGAAACCGCTACCACTGGCTTCGGAATAGATAAGAAGTCCTCAGTGACAATTCATTTTCACAAGCGCCGCCTTACCGAAGACCAAAACCTCTTTGTAAGAGAGGGAGACTTCATTCAGTATGGTGAACAGAAGTATGAGATTGTGCAGCTGGCCCAGCCAAAGCTGTTGTTCGGTCAACCCGATTCAAAGATTGAAATTTCTGCAAAATGCGTCCGCGCAAGGGACGGAACTTTCCCCTCGGAATCTTATGCAGACGACGGAGATGATGATCCGCGCTTAACAGCACCGGCATGCGATCCCATCCAAGAAATACGAGTTTTAACGGGAGACACCACCAGCACCGGAGGCTCCGGCGAGCAACCCTGTGGCGAAGTGTACGAAAGACCGGGCACACCACCTCCTCCCCTTTTTACGGGGAGAAAAGAATCAAATTTAGTTAAACAAGTCAACGACGAGGTACTCGAAAGGGTTGTCGGCCAACAGGTTGTATACTTTCCGGTGTCCATTCCAAATTCTGATTTTCATGAATTATACGGCGAAGCTATAAATAAGACTTTTTTGCCGCCCATACGCGTATTCGCAGCTATCGAGTGGAAAGGCAGCGATACCACCACCACCAGTTTTGGAATTGACAGAAAATCCGCTATCGACGTTAAGTTTCACAAGCGGCGCCTCACCGAAGACCAAAATCTTTTTGTTAGAGAGGGAGATTTCGTCCTTTATGGGAATATTCTTTATGAAATTATTACTGTGGGACAACCCAAGTTACTTTTCGGGAAAATAGACGAGAAGTTTGAAGTGGTGGCCAGCTGCATCCGAGCCAGGGAAGGAATCTTCAAGCTTTCCGAGGTTGAGGGGACTGTTAGTGAGTTTGATCTGGATTCCGTTACGGCATGCGAGAACGCAAACATTATAACTCCCGATGGTGTGGATAACACAATGGCCAATGTTGGCACTGGCGAGGGAGTCTTCAGGAATAAAACTGGAATCCAATTTAATATGAAAACTTTAGTGGAGGGAACCAACGTAACACTAACTTCCACCAGTGATGAGATAACAATCAATTCTTCTGGAGATATAAATCTTACGGGTTCCACAAAGTTCGGCTCTCTTCTAACCAACACCCACCAATTTACAGGATCTATCCTCCAGACCGGCTCCGGCGCAACTTCTATTTTCAAAGATGATATAGAAATTCAGGGAAATTTATCTTCCTCTCTTTCTATCTCTGCATCTGCCTTTTTTGGCGATGGTAGTAACCTAAGCGGCGTTGGTGGCTCTTGGGATGGAAATTTAACTGGTGATGCTCACATAACTGGTTCTATGTTTGTGACGCAAGCAATATCAGGATCAACAGTGGAGGCAACATCCTTTACTGGCTCTTTATTGGGGCCTGTGATTGGTGACGTTGCTGGCGATGTTGTTGGGAATGTAACTGGTGACTTAACTGGAAGCGTTCTTGGCGACCTTACCGGGAACGTGACCGGAGATTTAACTGGCAGTGTCCTTGGCAATGTAACTGGTGATGTCACTGGCGATGTCACTGGCAATTTGACGGGCAGCATCCTTGGCAATGTAACTGGCAATGTAACTGGAAATCTAACTGGAAGTGTTCTGGGTAACGTTGCTGGAAATTTAACTGGAGATGTCACTGGCAACTTAACCGGAAGCGTTCTGGGTGATGTTGCAGGAAACGTAACTGGGGATTTAACTGGCAGCGTTCTTGGCAATCTTACTGGTGATGTTACTGGTGACGTTACTGGCAACTTAACCGGAAGCGTTCTGGGTGATGTTGCAGGAAACGTAACTGGCGACTTAGCCGGGAACGTAACTGGAGATCTCACTGGCAGCGTTCTGGGTGATGTAACTGGTAACGTGTCCGGGACTTTGGTACACGCACAAAATATAACTGGCTCTATTATAAGCGGCTCTTCCTTTTTCGGCGATGGAGCTGGCTTAACCGGTGTCACCGGAGATTGGGATGGTCAACACACAGGCGATGCAGCAATTACAGGAACACTTGAGGTAACAAACCTCACCGCCTCTGGCCACGTCTCTGCCTCCGCTTTCTTTGGCGATGGCACCGGCATCACTGGCGTCACTGGAGACTGGGATGGACAACACACAGGTGATGCAGCAATTACGGGCTCGCTAGTTGTGTCGGATTCAACAACTTTTGGATCAAGCGATACCGACTCTCATATTTTTTCGGGAAGCCTAGATATCAGTGGGAACCTTGTCCCCAATGCGAGATTCAGTCACAACTTAGGCTCCCCAGCAAAACCGTGGAATACCCTCTACGTCGGCCATCGCTCTCTTCACTTTATATCCGGTACCACGGATGTGGGAACAATTTCTGTCGACGATAGTAGTGTCTTAACATATTCTGGCTCCACGTCGTTCGGCAATGTCCTCAGCGACACTCATAGGTTTACAGGTTCTTTTCTTCAAACTGGCTCAGGAGGAACTTCTATATTCAGGGATACCGTTAATTTCATGGGCGACGTTAGTGTTTCTTCCACGCTCTCGGCCTCCTCTTTTATTGGGAGTGGCATTGGCTTGGTTGGTGTCACTGGATCTTGGGATGGACATCACGTAGGCGCCGCCGCAATTACGGGCAACTTGAGTGTGACTCGAACAACTAATTTTGGATCGGGGATTTTGGACTCTCACAATTTTGAGGGGACAATAAATTCTAGTGGTAATATCTTGCCGTATTCTCGATTTAGTCATGATCTGGGGGCCTTGGCGAAGCCATGGAATGCCATTTATGTGCGCCGATCTTCTTTGCATTTTGTCTCTGGTTCAACTGCAGTGGGGACTCTTTCTGTTACCGGCCCAAGTAATGTTTTAACATATACTGGTTCAATGTCTGCCTCTGCCTATATTGGGGATGCCTCCAACTTGACAAACATCCCTGCCTCTGAAATTGTAGGATCGGTGGCAAACGCCCTCACTGCGAGTTATTATGAGGAAGCAGATACTCTCGATACAATTCTCGACAAAGGAAACACATCCACCAAGGCAATGACAGTTTCGTCTCTTACCGCATCTGGTATCGAGGTTCATGGACATATCGCTCCAGCATCTGGCAACCTTTATGATATTGGAACAATAGACAAGCAGGTGCGAGATATTTATGTTTCTACGGGCTCTATCATTTTCGGGGGAACACATAAAATAACCATCGATGGTGAAACCAATGGCTTTAGATTCAACACCCCCGATGGCGCCCCAACATTTTCCCGATTAACTGCCTCATATGTTGAGGCGGCAGATGTCAATGGCCTCACGGACTTAATTCAGGGATCTCAGCAGGATATTCAGCTTCAAATAAATTCTTTAAATGAACAACTTTCTAATCTTGGCCCCGGCGGTGGTGGAACTACGACTGTTGCAATCGCTGCCATTGGGTCTGGTATTTTCACATTGGCCGATGACGGCGACGGGCCCAACAGGGCTCTGATAGAAGAATATGCCACAAACTCAGTTTTATATTCTGGGAAGACTTTATATTTGTCGTCAATTGCTTCGAACCCCGTCACGCCGTTTAGAATACCCAGTAAATTTTACTTTAATGAGGGCGGCATTTGGCACCCCTCCCACTTTTATACGGACGCTGACACTACACCGCAAGAACCGCAAGCCTCTTCGCATCCTGACATTCAGAATATACTAACTCTTGACGGAACACAAAATTCAGATCGCGCTGTTTTAATCGGATTAGATGAAAATGCGGCATCTTACGCTGGACGTGCTATTTACTTAAGTAAGGTTGGCTCCTCTCCCGTTGGCGTGTTTGTCCAATCAGATAAATACTATTTCAACGAAGGCGGAGTTTGGCATGCCAGCAGCTTCTATAGTAAAGCAGATAGCAACACCGCAGGCGGGGACGGAAACTAATGGCAGAAGATAAAGAAGAAATTGTAATACCTTTTGAGCCATCAACTATTGAAACGATGGACTTGGCGATGTACGAGTGGCTAAACGAAGTGATGGATCTCCATGTTACTTCAAACAGGGGGTATAAAAAAGTCCCCACTATTTGGGTTTCCGCAGAGAGAGCTTATCAGTCAAAGCGCAGCAAAGAAATGCGCGACAAAGAAGGGGCCCTGATCCTTCCTCTCTTATCTCTAGAGCGAACAGGGTTTGAGAAAGATGCCACGCGCAAAGGGGTTGCATGGGCTAACATTCCAAATGACCCTGATGCAAAAGGCGGCGGATTTCAAATTACTCGACAAATCAACCAAGATAAGTCATCTAATTTTGCCAACGCCGACGCCCTCAAAGATCGCGGGCAGATAAATTTTCCAAGGAAGAACAAAAAGATTGTGTATGAAACCATCACTATCCCTTTTCCAGTTTCGGTTAACGCTAACTATATTGTTAAGGTTCGAACCGAGTACCAACAGCAAATGAATGATTTATTACAACCATTTATGACCGCGACAGGTAATATAAATTATTTCACGGTCATAAAAGACGGCCACAAGTACGAAGCTTTTATTGAATCTGATTTTACATCTACAAGTAATGTTGAGGAGATGGGAGAGGATGAGAGAATGTATGAGTGTGAAATTGACATCCGCGTCTTGGGTTATCTCGTCGGCGCCGGCCCCAACCAAGAGAAGCCATTTATTGTGAAGAGACAGAATGCTGTTGAGGTGAAAATCCCCCGCGAAAGAACAATGTTAGACGAGTCTGATTTAGACTTCTTTTAATAAACCCCCTTTATTAGCCATAAAAAACACTTTTTCTGCTTTTGAAATTCTTAAATACTAATTAATATGGTATATAATCGTGTTGTAATACTCAATTTTTAGAGATGAGTAAGCCAAAAGGAGACCTCGCAATGTCAGCTAATAAGTATCGTTTTGTATCCCCCGGAATTTTCTTAACCGAAATAGACCAATCTCAATTGCCCAGGCAGGCAGCCGAAGTCGGCCCAGCTGTCATCGGCAGAACCCAGCGAGGGCCAGCAATGCGCCCCGTCACTGTCAATTCATTCTTGGATTTTGTGGAACTCTTTGGAAACCCCATTCCTGGCGGCGAAGGCGGCGACGTCTGGAGAGAGGGCAATCGAACCTCCCCCACTTACGCATCTTACGCTGCACGAGCATGGCTCAAGAGCGGATCACCGCTGACCGTGGTTCGTGTTCTTGGCGAAACTCGAACAGGTGCTTCTGCTGGAAACGGCGAAGCGGGCTGGAAGACAGTAAACACTCCAAATCCGAGCACTGCCTCCAACGGAGGCGCATTCGGCCTTTTTGTTGCCTCGGCATCTTCATCCCCCGTTGTGGTCCCTGCGACCTATGCTACTTGTAGCCTGGAGATTACTGACGTTTTGATTGATGGACAAATTATTACCCTCACCACCGTCGCAGGCGGCGACGATACGAAAACTGTTAATGATGAAATCCCCATCGCCCCACCAGCCGGAGGCGGCGCCGATAACACAGCCCGCGCCGAAGCTTGTGTCCTCGCCATTAATGGAAGTTCGTATTTCAGCGCCAGCAATGTGCTGGGTGTAATCACTATTTCCGCCAGCGTTGCGGGAGCAGATGGAAATACTCACACAGTTACAACGGACTTCAGCAATGCCACTCTTACCACTGGCCCAGGCGGCGCCCTATCGGGAGGAACCGACGCATCAACAACGCCCGGCGCAGCCGCAGATGGGGGCACCCTTGCTGCCATCTGGTATCTCAATACAGGCTCGATCCGGCTAGCTGGTGAAAACCTTAATGGCGCCGTTACCACCAATGGCGCATGTGAATTCATCTCCAGCAATGGCGGAGATTTTCAGTTTAAAGCAATTATTGAGGATGCTGATGGCAACCCTGTCGTTACATCTTCTTTTAATTTTAATCCCAATGACGGAGCTTATATTCGTAAGTCCTTCAACACTGATCCCACCCGCCTCGGTGAAATTACACCAAGTGCTGCCACTTACTTTTTGGGAGAAACGTATGAACGAAATCTCGAAGACACTCTAGGTTCCACAGCAGCCTTGGCAGGAAATGCGTATGGAGTAATTGTCGGATTGACGGACGGGTGCTGCCGCAAGGTAGGATCTCAGACCGCCCAAACTGGCAAGGTGATTGGCCAAGCAACGAGCCCAGATACGGGCTCTTATGACCCCGCTGATATGCCTACGCTCTTTAGTTTGAAGGCGATTGATACTGGCGAGTGGGCCAATTCAAATATTAAAATTTCTATCTCAGATATCTCGGCTCCAACGAACCCGGATTTTAATCCCTATGGTTCGTTCACGGTTGAAGTCCGCGATGCGCGAGACACTGACACCAAAAAACGCGTCTTAGAAATGTTTACTAATTGTAATTTGAACCCCAATTCTGCTGATTACCTCCCCGTTAAAATTGGAGATAAATACGCCGAATGGTCTGACAATGAAAGACGCTTTACTGAGTACGGAGATTATGCCAATAAATCCAAATATATTTATGTGGATATGGAGTCAACTCAATACGGGTCTGATTACCTACCTTTTGGTTTCCAAGGGCCAGATACATATGTAACAACCACCGGCGCTGTTAATTCCACCGGTAGTGCCCCTGCAAACTGGCAACTTGATATTCCTCATTCTGCTTTGACTACATCTATTTCAGGAGCAGCAGGATCAACAGGTTCCTTTACACTTACAGGGCCCTCTATGGCACTCAGAGTTAGTTCTTCGGAAGGCGGATTCACAGATCCAACAGAGCCATATTTCGGAATTACCACAGATCGAGCAGGCAGCACGAGTTTTGAAAGATCTTATATCGATTTGGCTCGTTACCTACCTACCGATGCTACCAAAACAACTGTCGCCGACGGAGGAAATTTCGTATTTAGTTTAGATAACATTGCGTATGTCTCAAGCTCCGGCGGAATTGAAAATCAGGTGGTTTATAACACAACTAACCGAGTCGATGGCCTTTCCATCACCGCAGGTGGCCCAACCCCAGACGCCGAATCTGGTGGACTATCCCCCAGTTATACTCGCGTTTTAGATGCGGGAATCAATCGCTTTACGATGCCACTTGTTGGAGGATTTGACGGATTTGATATTTATGATCAAGATCCCATCAGAAACACGAAAACGTCGGAAGGTGGTAACTCTACGGAATATAATAATTATGCATTCAACTCTGTGAAGAGGGCGATTGACACAATTGCCGATCCGGAAGTCGTGAACATAAGTTTGGCCACTGTGCCGGGTGTTACAACCCCCGCTCTCACAACTCACTTGATTGATGTTTGCGAAACACGCGCAGATGCCCTCGCCATCATTGATTTGGAGGACGGCTATCTGCCATCAGCAGATTCAAACGACCCCCCAGAAGATCGAGTAGGATCCGTCAATAGTACAGTATCCGCTCTTAAAGACAGGTCACTTAACAGCAGCTATGGCTGCTCATATTACCCCTGGGTTCAGACGAAGGATGAATTTGGCGCAGGGTTAATTTTATGGGTTCCCCCTTCTGTCGCCGCTCTCGGTACTTTTGCGAGCAACGACAAGAAGGCAGCACCATGGTTCGCGCCAGCAGGATTCACACGCGGCGGCCTATCTGATGGTGCAGCGGGTATCCCTGTGATTGGTGTTCGCGAACACTTGACTCGGAAGATGAGAGATAAACTCTACGAGAACAATGTGAACCCAATCGCTAAATTCCCAGCAGAGGGTATTGTAATTTTCGGACAGAAAACTTTACAAGCCACCCAATCTGCATTGGACCGAGTGAACGTTCGAAGAATGATGCTATATGTTAAGAAAGGGATTTCTAATATTGCTTCAACTACTTTGTTCGATAACAATGGTCCGGCCACTTGGTCACGATTCCTGGCTAGAGCAGAGCCTTTCTTGGCAGATGTTCAGGCTCAAATGGGATTAACTGACTATAAGATCGTCTTGGACGAAACAACTACTACTCCTGACTTGATTGACAGAAATGTTATGTATGCTAAAGTTTTCTTGAAGCCAGCTAGATCAATAGAATTTATTGCAATTGATTTTATCATTCAGAAAACTGGAGCATCTTTTGAAGATTAAAGGAATAAAGGCACTACTTATCTGTGAAGATTGATTCATAAGGAGAAATAACAAATGACAAACCAGAATTTTTGGACAAACCCTAAAGGTCAAGACCCTAAACGGGCATATAGATTTCTTGTGGACATCGCCTCCGGTCTCGTCGGTGAAGAAGGCTTCCCCCAAAACGCAAGTTGGTACGCGTCTAAAGCGGACAAGCCAAAATTCTCTATCACTGAGACAGCACATAAATATATTAACCACACCTTCCACTACCCAGGTCGTGTGGAGTGGGAAACTGTTACAATTACACTTGTTGATCCGGTCAACCCGGATGCCGCTGCTGCAACTGCCAAAATACTCCAAAATTCGGGGTATAGAATTCCAGGCAATGCTACAACTGCAACTGAGGGTATCACAACCGTCAATAAGTCGGACGCCATCGCCGCCATGGGTACTGTGACAATTACTCAAATTGGCGAGAATACCAATACCAAACTTGAGCAATGGGTTTTGAAGAGTGCATGGATCCAATCAGTAAATTTCAGCATGCTTGATTATGAATCGGACGAGTTGAGTACCATTGAGCTTGTATTGAGATATGATTACGCCGAACTTTCAACCCCCCAAAACGGATTGGGCGGCGGAACACCATTTTTCAAACCGCAAGGTGATACCACTTTATAATAACACCAGAGAAAGAAAGAGGTGATTAATGTCATCAAGAAATAATCGAGCGAGGACGGGGACAAAAACCCCCAAAGCCTCTGCTCCTGACGTGGAAGAAAACACCACGCCACCACCCGCACAAGGATTAAGTTTCACAGTTCCCACTGAATTTGTGGATCTTCCTTCACGCGGATTGTATTATCCGGCCAACCATGCACTCAGCGGCGTTGAATCGGTAGAAATGCGCCACATGACCGCAAAGGAAGAAGACATCCTAGCATCAGTTTCCCTTATCCAGAAAGGTGTTGCTGTTGATAGAATGCTTCAGAGCCTCATCGTGGACGAAGAAATTAATGTTAAAGACCTCCTTACGGGAGACAGGAACGCCCTCACTGTGGCAGCTCGTGTAGCTGGCTATGGGGCCGACTATCTGACGAAAGTGGAGTGCCCCTCTTGCAATACAGAGCAGGACTTCTCCTTTGACTTGGATGAAAAGTCGACTGTTGGTGCCTCCTTTAGTGCAGAAGAGCTCAATGGAGAACTCGAAGATATCCAAGTTACTGATGACGGCACCTTTATTGTGACACTTCCCAAGAGTGAGACCGACGTAGAGATCAGGCTGATGACGGGTGCTGACGAGGAGAAACTGGAAGCCTTCCAAAAACGAAAAGAGAAGCAGGGTCACGCATCCACTGCTCTAACCGATACTCTTAAAATGATTATCATCGGAGCCAATGGCATCAAAGACCGATCACAAATTTCTAACTTTGTAGACATTATGCCCGCGCTGGACTCCAAGTATTTGCGCGGCGTATATGCTGAATTAACCCCCAACATTGATATGACTCAAAAATTTCAATGTTCTAAGTGTGGCGAGCGACAGGACCTGGAGGTTCCTGTCAATTACGAGTTTTTTTGGCCTCGATAATAATTATATTGAATCAGTATACGAAGAATTATTTGTATTAAAATACCATGGGAATTGGTCATTTGCAGAGGCTTACACTCTCCCAATTACAATTCGAAGGTGGTTTATTAAGCGACTCATAGAACAAAAAGAAAGAGAATCCGAGAACAGAGCATCCAGTTCTCGCGGAAGAAGATAGAGAGGACTTTATACATTCTCTCTATTTTTTTATTTGAACTATTTACTAAGGAAATACAACTTCTTATGGAGGAAAGAACATGAACGATACAACAGGCGAATTGCAAGAAATTGAGATTGATTTAAATGCAATGGCCAATGGCGAACTCGACGAGAGTTGGTTTAGAACTTTTGGCTGGGCAATTGAAAAGATCATGGGCTCCATGTTTGGCGGAACTAGCATTCCCGTAACAGTTAAAGGAACTCAATCTCAAGTCCGCGATTTCTCAAAAGTTTTGGGAAAAGAAAAAGACTATTTAACCAAGTACAAGAAATATGGACTTGATAATCCTCAGACATATAGAAGTAAGTATTCATTAAATTCTGCGGTTAGCAAGTTTGAGAGAACCACTGGCATTAAATGGCCGTTTAGATAGAGGTAAAGTTAAATGCCACCCCCTAATTTCAACTCCGCAGCTCTTATTGCCGCTCTAAATGCGCTCAGGACCACGATAACGGCCCAAGGCACCCCTTCGCCTGGACCTACACCGCCAACGCCCTCACCCTCACCCTCATCCCCCGGTGATTTTGATAAGATGCAAGAAAAGCAAGAAGCCGCGATGTGGAGAAGATTGCAGCAACGCCGCGACGAGCTGGATCTGAATGCGAGTGTAGAAGAACAAGAAAAAGCTAACATTGCGATCATGGAAGCGCAGGTTGATCTTTATGAATCCTTAGAGGATAAGGGACAGGATCACGCTGATGCTCTTAAAAACCTTCGTAAAGAAATTAAGAGAATAAACAAAGAACGCGAAAAAGAAAACAAGGGGATGCAAGCAAGCATCGGCGCATATAATGACCTTGCCCGCGATCTCACCGGCCTCATTGGTATTCAAGACAGCTACATAGACAAGATAAAGCTGGCCAGCAAAGCTATGTCCTCAAACTCCGAAGAGGCCATAAAAGCCAGAGCCGAAGTTGCCAAAACCATCAATGTGCAGAATGTAGCGATGGCAGCAGGAAAAAAGGCCATGCAAGGTGCAGCTGCAGGAATTGCATTTGCCTTTTCCGCCACGGAGGACGTGGTGGCCGATTATAATCGGGTAACTGGTCGCGGCGCCGAGATGACCGAACAGCTACAACAATCTATGATCCGCCTGCTCCCCTATGGAGCCCAAATAACAAACGCGCTTACGTCTCTTGAGCGAGCCTTCCCGACAAACCAGCTTCAGGGCTTCACTCAGGGCATCGCAGAATCCTTTGCTTTGTGGGAGCGGTTCGGAGTTTCCACTGATTCGGCAGCCCAAAGCTTCACAGACTTGGTAAAGGCATTCGGAGAGGCTCCATTGCAGGCAAGAGATATTCAGAGGGATATGATGGAACTTGGTCTCGCCATGAAAAAACCTCCAGGTGAAATGCTTGCTGCATTCCAGCAAGCGATGCCTCGACTTTCTCTTTATGCCGGGCAGCTTAAAGACAATTTTAGCAACGTTGCGATTGCATCCGCTCAACTATCTGTATCGACTGATACGATTCTTGGGTTTAATGATTCATTAAAAACAATTTCAGGTGCTGCCGATTTTGCGAGCAAGTTAAATTCAATCGTTGGCCAAGGATTGGCTGATCCTATGAGATTTATGGAAAAGGCTTTTGAAGATCCTCTCGCTCCACTCATGGAGGTGAGGAGAATTTACAAACTTGCGGGAAAAGATATTTCACAAGTGGCCGGAGCAGAGTTAGATATGATGGCCAAACATATGGGCGTCGACGCACCCACCTTCAAGAAGATGCTGACGGGAAAAATAGACACCAGCACCATCAAGAAGAAGCTCGAAGAGGGAAAAATGGATGAGAAGTCGATTGCCCTTAAATCATCGAAGATGTTGGAGAAAATCTTTAATATCTTAAAGTTTTTTGTTGGGAAGTGGTTTGGTGTAATAGCTAAAGATTTGGGCAAACTTGTGGATAATTGGATAAAGGGCAACGCCACTGGCTTAGGTGTCGGCGCCGGAGGCGCAGGAACAACCGCAGCCGAAACACTGGCCAGAAAAAAGGCCGGCATAGGCCCCAAGGGCGTTTTTCAACAGGCCCAAGAAATGGGCGGGAACGTTGGCGGTGCGCTTGCCACTGGCACTGCCCTTGGATATGCCCCATGGCTAAAGAAGGCCCTTTTTAATCCGGCCCGCGACAAAGCTTTGGCGAGCGCATCCACCGGGCTCCTCAAAAACAGTCCCAAAGCATTGGCGGCACTTAAACGCCTACCAGCAGTGGGTGCCGCTGTGACTGTTGCTGCAAGTGGCCTACAGTTAGTGACGGGGAAGATTGGAAAGTGGGAGGCGACTCTTCAATCAATCGGCAGCATCGGCGGAGGCGCTGCAGGATTTGCTGCGGGCGGCCTCACCATGGCCGCCGCCCCAGTACTTGCCCCTGCGGGCGCTGTAGCCGGCGCCGCTTACGGTGGTGCCTACATGGGTAAGCTTGGGGCATACCTTGATAAGATGACCGGCACCAACTTGGATGGCGACACTCAAGTTTTGGCCAAGATTACAGCCGAGAATGGAATGCAAATTGCCCAAGCCGTTAACAACTTAGCAGAAGTTAACAAAAAAGGATTTGCATCGCAAAGCAATCCAGCTCCGATATCAATTCTTCAAGATTCACTTTCACCATACTAAACAACAAAGGAGTTAATAATTTAAAATGGCCGACAAAAAACCAATCTTAAAAGTGGGAAACGATACAGAAAAGGCCATCTTCAATCATGGTCAATATTATATTCACATCCAACACATCCCCTCCGGAGCCGAAGTACAATTTAAAGCGTTCATAACTCAGTTTGAAGATCAGTTTTCCTCCGAGTGGAACACCGAGAGAACTTTCGGGCGAATGGATCCAATTAGAAGTTTCAGGGGCACTCAACGAATTATATCGTTGGGCTGGGATGTCGTCGCTGACGGCATCGAAGAAGCTCACCACAATCTGAAGAACTGCTCGACGCTTCTTTCTATGCTTTACCCATCTTATGATCAAACGCCCTCAACCATCCCTGCAGCCCCCGGTGGTAAGCAACAAGAATCCGCCCAAAAAAATGTCACAACCCAAAAGAGCCTCACCACACAAAACAACGCATCAACCATCATGGGTGCCCCACTCTTCAGGTTAAAATTTGGCAACCTTATACAGAGTGCGCGCTATAATGCCCAAGGCTCCGGAATTGCTTCTGGCCTTATCGGAACCATCGACGGTCTCACATATTCCCCGGACATTGAACAGGGGTTCTTTGACCCAGCACCAGGAATTTTATATCCCCAAACCATTAAATTGGCTTTTGGATTTTATGTAGCTCACGATCACCCATTGGGTTGGAGCGATGGCCAAAGAGGAAAGTTCCTCACCAACGCCGGCAACGAAGACATAGGCCCATCCTTTCCCAGAAACGCAGACGAGCCAAAAAAGAAGGGAGGACGATAGATGTCAGGCAGATATAAATCATCACAAACAAAATTTAATAACTCAATGTTATATCGCAAGCTCCGCAAAGCTCGCGGTGTTACGCAGGGTTTAATTCAGTATAAAACAAACAGGAAAAGACAACCAGATATCGAAGAGGTAGGAACGTTCAACAACATCATGCACATTTGGGGAACTGGTGACAGACTCTACAAATTGGCCGATGAACACTACGGAAAACCAGAGTTGTGGTGGATCATTGCATGGTATAACGGCAAGCCCACCGAAGGTCACATTTCCGTTGGAGACGCCCTTTATATTCCCAAGCCACTGGATAAGGTCTATGGCCTGTTAAGGATGTAGGGAGACAGATATGACTTACTCTCCCGAACTTAAAAAAGAATTACGACAGAATCTTTTCAAAGGAAAGCTGGCGGATGATGGCAAAAATGTGTTGCGCAACACAGCGATCAATACAAATCAAGCACTATTTCTAATCGCAGCAAAAGCTTTTTGGGACAAAACGAAAATGTACCCCAATCGAGACCTTTTCCCTGGCGTGGACAGACCCCTCTGGGATGACTTTGCACCAACAAACAGGCGTCAGCCCGGTGAGACTCTTTCGTGGCCACGGCCCTTCCCCTCGGACTTTAACGATAGAGGCTTCTTGGGCCCAGGAATAACTTCAGGGGGCCACGAATTCGATTTTGGCTATCGAGTTCCCTTTACTTTTACGAAGTCAGGTGGCCGTGGCGAAGATTATTTCACTATCCGCCTTTATTATCTGGGTGAAGAGCTTGTAGATGAAAATCCCCCCGGCCAAGAGGGCAACATATCGAAGGGCAACAATCGCTGGCCCGCTGGTTTCTACGAGGTTATTGGGGGTAGTAGGTTTACCGATCCACAGCTGGACTATATATCTAACACCAATCGCCCTTGGGATATTCTTTTTAAAATTTCCTCTTTTAACCGAACCAAAGATTCTCAAATGTTCTCCTCCGCCCTGGAATATCCCGATCCCGTCGAAGTAGTGGCTGACAAAATTTCCGAAATCTTAGCAAAGTCTGCGAATAAGACTCAATATCTCGAAGATAAAACGACGGGCCAGAGTGTCCAAGAAAATGTAGCTACCAATTCCGCCGGAAATCTCATATCCTCAGATACCACCCCTGTGGAGGATTCAACAGGAGTTCAGAACGAATCTGATCAAAAGTTTTTACGAGCCTTCTACTTTGACTACTATATCGACCCGGAAAGGAAGCGTAAGAGCGACGAGGGTTACGACGCTGACAAATCCCAATCCGCCGAGGCCCAAGAAGCCAGAGTGAGGGCCCAGAATGACTCCATCGAAAATCAACGAACTCTAAGTGAGCAAGGGATTCTTTTATGGCACCTAGTTGACGTGATGCAACACGGCAAAGATGAGCGCAAAGAGAGAGGCTCCGACCTGTACAGGCGCTTTGCCACTTTGGATCTTAAAGATGGAGCGCACATGCGAGATCTTGGAAACTTAATTACTTCACGAAGTGACATGTCTTATATCTTTGAGGACTTAAAGCCAATTCATTTATCGGCAATGATCCCAAGAGTGAGAGTGTACAAGCCTGTCGACAGAAAAGGCCGCGATGGAAAGAAAGAAACTGTAATGGCGGAATATGAATTTGAGCAATTCCCCGATGAAGCTGGCCTTACTTCTGGAACGAACCTTGGGACAAGTACGGGCGTCGGCCTCATGAGTTTTGATTGGGTTATCTCAGGCAACCTGAACGTGGAGGAGGCTAAGAGATACGTTCGCACCAAAATGAGAATAAGGGCCCAGAGTGTGGATGAGCTTTTGAAAGAGAGAACTAACGATGCTGGACACACCTATAGTTTCTCTGATATTTTCTGGCCCAGAGAAGCATCGGAGGAGATAAAGTCGCAAGCAACAGCCGGCAACGTAATTTTTTCACCTCACAACCTTGAGAACCAAGTAGTTGTCGAATACGCGATTGATAGAAAAAGCGATATCTGGCGAGATCATTCGGAACTGGCCGACCGAGTAGAAAAGTTAAAAGTTAAATTAAAGATGATGACGAGCCTGCACACCATCTCTCTAAACGATGATGGGAGCCTTTTTGTGGACTTAGATTTCCAAAGTTCAGTTGATGCCACCACCAACGACCCGCGCCGAGCCAATATTTTGGCAGACAAACTTACCAAAGAAATGATGGCAGAGCGCCAACAGCTTTTGGTCCAACGCGCCGCTGATATCGTAACATATAAAGATCTCGTAACCAGAGTAGCTAGAGCACAACAGTACGCCAATAAAACAATCGAACCGGGAGAGATTGATACTGAGAGGTTGGAGAGTGAAGACCTCCCCACACTTACAAAAAGAATTCGAGATCTGAGCGCAAGAGCCAAGCCAGATCTGACAGCACAAGAGTTTGAAAAATATATGACCGCGAAATTACAGAAGAAGGCCCTCTACGCCACGGTGGTTGACAAACTCATCACAGAAAACCGTATTAAGGCGGTACAAGTTAATCCTTGCGATGTAACTCGCGGAGCCCAACACATAGATTTCCAAAAAACCTTCGGTTCAGCTGATTATTGTTGTCCATTTTTTAGCAAAGAGGGATACAAGATACCTTATTTTTTTTACGGGGATCTCCTAGAGGTAGTTCTTGACGAGCAATTCACTTCAGATAATAACGATAGCTCTCTTGAATTAAGAACTGTCTTGGGTCCGATGACAATCATCCGAGGCGTTTCTCCTAATGAGAATCCCCAATCCACCGTGGGGGTTGACGAGGGAACTGGACAGGTTATTCTAAGGGACAGATATAACACAGCTTCCGAGTGTCACGAATATAAAGGAACTAAGAGCAAAAGCAAAGATCCAGAAAGTGAGGCCCTTGTTGTTGCCGACACCAAAAATGAAAAGAAGCCGACAGCAGAATTATCCGAGGAAGAAAAAGAATACTGGAAATCCGAGGGCCTTGAGGGTATGCCAGCCCTTCTCCCAGAAGAACCCTTACCTGAGACCGAAGAGGAAGAACTTGCAGCTGGCGTTGAAATCAAATATTATGACCCCAAGCCGAAATTTGAGGAAGCAAGCGTTACCACTGAATTATCTGGACCAGTTGCCGACCCCGCGACCCAAACAGAGGCGTATACTCAGGAGAAAGAGCCCTGCAGCAACGACTTGCTGACCCGCCATGTTGTGAACATTGCCGACATCCCAATTTCATTTAGACTATTTCAGCGTTGGTGGAGTGAGAAGGTGGTCAACAAAAGCCTCTTCACCTACCCCCTTAAAAGATTTATTTCTGAGAGTATCAATAGTCTTATTGTCTCTGCCCTAGAGGAACAAAGCCCAGACTTGATGTTACCAGCCCAACGCAAAAATATTATAACCACCGCTTATTCAGCTCATGTTTCTGAAGACGCTGCCAAGCCAGATGCGTTTGGCTTCGTTGAAGAGAATGGCCCCGTCACGAAACGCAAACGTGGCGAATTGTTATATGTGGAGGATTTAGCAAACCCACAGGCGTCTTCAACAAAGGCGTCCCTCCCCCTCACTCAAAATGAAGATCACCGAGAGAGTAATACAGCACCGCAGAAAGACTACCTGTTTATTTTTGCACAGGAAACAAATATTAACCGCTATTATGGCAACAACACGAGAGATTACCGCCGCGATGTCAGGGATGGTATATATCATCTCCACTCTGGCCAAGATGCAGGCGTGGTAAAGGACATAAAGATGAATGCTGTCACTTGGAGCGAGTTTGAAACCTACAACACGATGCAGGCAATGCTCGATATAAAGACTGGCCCCAAGGCCATCCCAAGGATTTACAATGCTACTGTAACTTTATATGGAACTCCATTCTTTTGCGCCACACAGGAAGTATATATCAAACCAACATCCCACGGCACCCATGCAAATTTGCTTAAGCTGGGATTGCCTGGATATTTTACTATAGTTAATATCACCAACCGCGTAGAAAACGGTTCATGGACTACAACTCTTGATTGTACATTTAAACATTCGGGAGAGTTGAGGTGTGATGATGCCCCAAATTAAACCAAAAGGAAACAATCAACTTAATGCTAAGTATACATATGTTCAGAGGAAACACTATGAAAAATATGCAACTGGCGTCGTAGATGATAACCCTAACCTGTCTTTAATAGATCTTCGCAAGAAGACTCTATATGGGAAGGTGAACTTGGATCTTAAAATTGCGGTACCACACCTGTCCCTCATGACGCCATTCCAAGGAACGGTCAACACTTTCGATTTCGTCGCAGACGCCCTAGAAGATTTCTCAGCTGCACTGCTTAAGCGAGTTGAAAGCCGAGCCATGCGCTCTTCTGGCCCCTTCGCTGGCCTTGGCCTCACATCGCGATCTGACACAACTTGGAAGAGCGAATACATTGCATATCTTGCCAAGGTTAAAAAGAAATTTAAAGAGAGAAAAGTAGACTCTCCGCAAAGCTTTAATAAGATTAAAAGCTTTCGAGACTTTCTCTTAGTTTTCCTGGAATTTGCTACAGAACTTAATCCAACCTTTCCACTCACATTCGGAAGATATACTTTGTCCAGCCACAATGATATCTTCGCCACTGGTCTCGCATTCGATATCAACAATGAACAATACGGAGATGATTATATTAGCTGCTCTCAATATTTTGAAGACCCCAACTTTTCCCACTTCTTTCAACTGGCCCAGAACCACGGATTCATTTTGGATCGCCACGCGCCATGGCGATTTGTGGTCAACCTTTCTTCGGAGGCAACAAAAGAATATATGCAGAAGAGAGGATACCTAAATTCTCAGGATATGTTTAACAAATTATATTTCAACCCCCTGCAAGCAGAGTTCTATGAAATTGTGAAAATGATTAATATGCTTTATTATGAAATTTTCCCACCGGGCAGCACAACTGCCACCATCTGCCACTCGAATGGCAAAACCTCCTATTCCCTCAAGCCCCGCGAAGTTTACAATCCCAACCACTTTGACAGCCTGGATGAAATGATTTCGATGATGGGGTACCCGACGTGGCTCCGCATTTATGCTTTCATCAAGGGAGTGGAAATAAACTCCGCAATCTCGCAGGAACAATTTGACGATATTGTAAAAGAATCAATTTCCCTCAACAAATACCTTGACATTGAGAGCGCATTAGGTTATATTAATAGTAAGTTTGATCCCTTAACGGTTTCCACCAACAAGAGATCCCCCCGTTTTCGCTTTTAAAAAAGAGGACTTATGACATATTTTGCCACTCTTGACGATAAGAAGGAGTGCGTTGGTGTGTTCTGCGATGGCGAATTACACTTCGATAATATTCCAGGCGACCTCACCCACACTTGGCGTCCAACGCCATCGCTGCACTCAATCGATGCCACCGATGCAGAGTTCGCATATTTTTATGCGGGAGGAAAGAACCTCACTGAGATGTGTCCCCCGCATATTAAGGAAGAGTGGGCGGCAATAATGAAAAGAATGGAAGCTTATCGCAATTCATTCAAAGAGGCCAAAGTAAACCTCTTCGATAATTGCATCTTTGATTTGATCCCCAGACAATATCTATTGAGGTATTGTGACCTCAAAACAGAAATAATAAAACATGTTTTTAGCACCCAAGAAAAACCCCAAAATTATGACTTCATGCGAAGCCTAAGCGAGATGCTGCTGGAGATAGAAGACAAGAAAATAGAGCTCAATGTCTCCCCCTTACAACGAAAAATTCACAACAAAAGAGCGAGGGACTTTGTTCGGGATCTAAACCAAGGACGCAAGGCAGACTTTGTATCTTATGATGCCTTCAAAACAAAGACAGGCAGACTTTCGGTGAAAAAGGGATCCTTCCCCATACTTAATTTGGATAAGGATTTTCGTTGCATAGTACAACCAACGAATGACTGGATTGTGGAATTGGATTATAACGCTGCAGAACTTCGCACCCTTCTTGCCCTCGCAGGAAAGGAACAACCAGAAGAGGATATTCACAAATGGAACTCGGACGTTCTAAATACATCAAGAGAAGAAGCGAAAAAGTCCGTAATATCGTGGCTGTATGGATCGAAGACATCCGATATTGGCGAAGAACTTTCGCGGCTGTACGAAAAAGAAAAGGTTCTAAGTAAGTTTTATGATCCCAAAGCTGGGATCGTGACTACACCATTTGGCCGAAAACTTGAGGCCGACGATCACCATGCACTCAATTATCTGGTTCAGAGTACAACAGCTGATCTCGTATTTGATCGTATGCTGGCGCTAAGAGATCTACTGAAAGATAAAAAAAGTTTCATTAAATTTTGTCTCCACGATTCGGTGGTGATTGATTTGCTGGACGAGGAAAGGTATGAAATCAAAGAGATTTTGGAGATTTTTTCCAATACGAAGATGGGGAAATTTATGGCCTCCTTGTCGGTTGGGAAAAATTTTGGAGATCTGCAGAGAATAAAAGCTTGACACGCAAAGTGATCCGTGGTATAATAATACAAGTTGAGTTGATTATAACCACTGCATTGTGAAATTCATCACACTGCGAACAGGAAGGTAGAAAATCATGCAACACACACCCCCTACAAATAAATCAAACAAGCCAAACAACGCTGTAATATATAGCGGCAGAGAGGCTTATAACCCAATCACGCTCCAAACTGCGATTGCTTCTATCGGATACAAGCCCGAAGAGGCAACTGCAGATATATGCGATAATGCAATCGAAGCAGGAGCTTCCGTAATTGAGGTTGCTATCCACCCCCAAGACGGCTCTAAGTATCTCAAGGACGCCACTATCACCATTGCAGACAACGGATCAGGGATGACTTCGGGCGAACTCTGCGAAGCAATGCGCCTCGGCACAGAGCGAGAGAGGGACTTTGGAAATGAAAAGGCTCTTGGAGAATTTGGACTTGGCATGAAAGCCGCATCCCTCAGTTTGGGAGATTCTTTGACAGTTTTGAGTGCCCAAAAGGGCCGCTATGTCCTTGGTCATATTTCGTGCGATCTACTTCGCGAAGCCAACGACTTGGCATTTTGGGCAACCCCGCCTAACGAATATTCAGAAGTAGCAAATCAATTATCCGAGGAAATTATAGTTGCTCTTGGCGGTATTTCTGGCGGAAATGTCGATACTTTTACAGGCACCATCATCTCTATTTCAAATTTATCTAAAGTTAAGAAGTCTTGTAACGCCAAAAGTTGGGCCACATCACTTTTTGCGCCATTGGGTACTATTTTTTCCAAGATGATCTCCACGCCAGCCAGCCATGGCGATCTTACTTTTACTGTAAATTATAACGGGAAGAATGAACCTTTCTCAAGAGAAGTAAGACCAGTCACTTTACAGGATCTTAACCCTGCTTCGGAAGGATATGAGGAAACTACTTGGAAAAAGGGCGAATTTATTACTTTGAAGGTGGGAGAGGAACAAGTTAGAGTAAAGGTCACTTATTTCAGCCCACCGGGCCGTGGCAAAACCGGTGGTCAAAAGACACGCGGCCAAGGGGTTAGACTTTTTAAAAACCGCAGGTTGATGAATATGTACGATCCCCAAACTTTTGGAGTGTGGGGAAAAAATGATGTTTTTACGGGCTTTTATGTGGACTTGTTAATCCCCAACAAAACAAGCCTCGTAAGTTACAACGTGCAAAAGGCTCGACCAGAGATGGACCAGTCCCTTGTTCGCGCCCTGAAGGATCTGTGCAAGCTGCCATTGGCTCACGTTCGAAAGAGAGCCCGAATCAGAGCTGCCGAACGAGAGGCTGATCTTATTAGGGAGCTTGATACGAAATTGTCTGAAAATTCCGAAAGATTTGCATTGGATCCTCAAACGCGCAAGAAAATAGATGAAAGTGGAAGGACTACACGACCTGCTCCACAGGGCCGAGGAAAGGATAAGACCCCCCGAAAGCCGAAGTCTTGTGCGGATTATGGTTATGAGTGGACAATTGCGACAAAATCTTTTGAGTTCGAGTCCGATCCAGACGATTTGATTTTTAAGCTAAACACCCCGGCCGAAGCACCGGATCGCATTGAAATAACTTATAACTCAGAGAATGATTTTATCTCACAGACGATTTTTAGCAAAACAGCCTCGAAGGATGTCAAGTCAGCGGTGCATATCACCATGGCAGCACTGGCTCTCACGGAACTGGAAATGTCTCACGATGATGATCTTCGAAGAGCCTTCAAAAAGGCAAAGCAGAGATATGCCAGAAACTTGGCCGTGGCTGCCCGGAAGGTTATGTAGGTGCAGGGGCACCTTATACCCAAGGAGATCACATGATTAACATTATTGGACTAGGCGACATGGGTTGCCGCTTGGCAGATGAGTTTGCCAAGCACGACAATTATGATGTCTACAAAATCAATGTTGGTTTGGAAAAATCCAAGAGAACTCGCGGGATCAAAAAAGAAGATCACCCCGAAAAATACGAGAAGAATTGCCCTTCCATGAAATACTTTTTTAAGGAATTGAAGGGAAGGAGCATCTTTCTTGTTAACGGAGGAGAACTTATTTCTGCGACAACTCTTAGGATTTTGGAACAGACAAGACCTTGGGCCTGTACGGTGGTATACATCCAGCCAGATCTAACCTCTCTCAATGAAGTATCAAAACTTCAGGAGAATTTAGTCTTCAATGTTCTGCAGGAGTATGCTCGGTCTGGAGTGATCCACCAGCTTATGCTTTTTAGTGCCGAAAACATTCAGGCCGCGATGGGGGATGTTCCGATCATTGGCTACGAAGATAATTTTCACCAGCACATCGTTTCCCCACTAAACCTCATAAATTACTTCGAACATTCGCAACCTGTTCTCAGCGTGGACTCTGAAGGAATTCACTACTCGCGAATCGCCACCATCAGCATGGTATCCTTAGATACTAAAGATGAAAAGAACTTTTTTGATTTAGATAATATTCGAGAGCGTATGTATTATTGCGGGATCAATGAGAATGAATTGAGGAATGATAATAAATTACTTTCACAACTGAAAGAGAAAATAGACTCCCACCGAGAGGGAGAACAACGAACTTCATATAGGGTGTACGCCACCACATACGAGGAGCCACACGTCTTTTGTGTACAATCTTCAGTGATGATACAAAAGCGAGATTAAAGTGCTTGACAGCACAGATGATCTGTGGTATAATAATAAAAACCAGCACTTAGGGGAGATTTGCCCTAGTGACTTTAACAGGAGAAAAAAATATGACAATTGATATGAGCAAAATGCGAGACCGTTTGACCAAACTTCAATCCAAGGGAAGCAATGGGTCTAGTGCCTTCTGGCGACCTTCGGATGGGAACCAAACGATTCGCATTATAACAACCAAAGACGGCGATCCCTTTAAGGATTACCATTTCCACTACAATGTCGGCAGCAATTCTGGCTTCTTGTGTCCAAAGAAAAACTTTGGCGATGAGTGCCCAGTTTGTGACTTCGCCCGAAAGCTTTATAAAGAAGGCGATGACGACAGTGTGAAGATGGCCAAAGAGCTTACCGCTCGGCAGCGATTCTTCTCACCCGTATTGGTTCGTGGCGAAGAAAACTTGGGTGTGAAAATTTGGGGCTATGGCAAGATGGCTTATGAAACCTTGCTTAACCTTGTGTTGAACCCTGAGTATGGCGACATCACTGACATCGAAGCAGGAACTGACCTTGACCTTCACTACGGTAAGGCCGCAGGTCAATCATTCCCGCAGACGAAGTTGACGCCAAAACGCTCTACCTCTACGGTTTGCGTCGAAGCAACACCCGAAGCTTGCAAGGAAATCTTGGACAGCATTCCAGATATCGATTCTCTTTTCGAGAAGAAGAGTACGTCTGATGTTCAGGGGTTCTTGGATGAGTATCTCACCTCCGATGAAACGGCGGAAGGAGACTCTTCTGAAACCGCGAAGTATACTTCGAAGGATAATGCGTCAAGTGTTGACAAGTCATTTAATGACTTATTGAATGCTTAATTAATTTCTTCCCTTTGCCTCAACCGGGCGCGTGTACATATTCCTCACGCACTTGACGGGCAGCAAGTCGGCAAAGGGAACTGCCCACCTTTTTTGCGGGAGTAACTCAATTGGTAGAGTTCCTGCCTTCCAAGCAGAATGTCGCGAGTTCGAATCTCGTCTCCCGCTCCATCTTTCAAACATGAGGTAAATCAGTGGCAACAAATTTAAAACACATCAAATCAAAGCCGGGGAAACTTGGCGTCAAAGGAATCGCAACGGTTCTTAACAAGAGGATGGGTATGACTGTTGCCCACACGATGACGGACACCAACCCTTCCGAAGTGTCAGATTGGATCCCAACGGGCTGCACATGGCTGGACGGCATCATTTGCCGAGGCAAAGTGGCTGGCATTCCCGTTGGCAGAATTACAGAAATTGCTGGGCTTGAAGCATCCGGCAAGTCTTACATGGCTGCACAGGTTGCAGCCAACGCCACAACTAAAGGAATCAGCGTTATCTACTTCGATTCGGAAGCTGCCATGGACTTTGAGTTCCTAAGAAAAGCGGGAGTAGATGAAGAGAATTTCCTAAGAGTTACGCCTACTTCCGTCGAGAACATGCTTGAGACCATCGAGACAGTCCTCACCGAAGGAAACGAAAACGTCTTATTTATATGGGATAGTCTTGCAAACACGCCGACGGAATCTGATAATTCAGGCACGTTCAATCCGCAAGAGACAATGGCACTTAAAGCTCGTATCCTCTCCAAAGCGATGCAGAAGCTTACCATCCCATTGAATGAGACCAACAGCACCTTCCTGGTGTTGAACCAATTAAAAACAAACATCCCCCGCCCCGGAGATCATGTCTCAGCGATGATTGATCCGTTTGTCACCCCCGGAGGAAAGAGCATGCAATACGCAGCATCCCTGCGTATCTACCTCACAGGCCGCAAGTCCAAGGCATCTTATATTCTAGATGAGAATGGCTTTCGCATCGGCTCCGAAGTAAAGGCAAAGATTAAAAAGTCTCGCTTTGGCTCTGACGGCCGTGAGTGCTTCTTCAAGATTTTGTGGGGAGACGAAGTAAGAATTCAGAATGACGAAGGAATTTTCGAGGCCATCAAAGGATCGGATCGAGTTAAGAACGCAGGTGCGTGGTACACTCTTGTCCACTCAGATGGCAAAGAAGAAAAGTTTCAGTCAAAGATGTGGCTCGATAAAATGCAGGATGAGACCTTCCGCGCCACCGCTATGGACATCTTCGAAAAAGAAGTTGTCTTGAAGTTCGCCAACCGCGACGGGACTGCCTCTGATTTTTATGACCTCGATGCTGACGAAGCACAGTAGAGGAGGTCCACATGAAAAGATTATTGATTGTAGATGGTTTAAACATCTACATGAGGAATTATAATGCTAACCCTAGCATCTCCACCAACGGTGATCCCATTGGTGGCTGCAAAGGTTTCCTAGCGTCTTTACAGAAAGTTGCGAGGGAAGTCAAGCCCGACAAGATTGTTGTTATCTGGGATGGCGAAGGTGGCAGCATCCGCAAAAGAAAAATTGTCAAAGAGTATAAAGCAGGCCGCAAACCAGTGCGGCTTAATCGAATGGTCCGCGATCTTCTCACCGAAGAACAAGAGATGGCGAACCGTTCTTGGCAATATGAACGAACCATCGACTATATAAATTCAATGCCTATCCATCAGATCCGAGTTGATGGGTGTGAGGCAGACGACATCATCTCCTATGTAAATCAGATGGGGAACTTTGATGATTGGCTGAAGATCATCCTTTCTAGCGACAAAGATTTTTACCAATGCGTTGGTGCCGATGGCGATACCAATAAGACTGTCATCTGGCGTCCGAGGGAAAAAGGAAAGAAAGAGGTCGTTCGAGAAAAAGATCTCCTTGAGACCTACAATATTCACCCAATAAATTTCGTCATTGCTCGTGCTCTTGAGGGAGATAAGTCCGACAACCTGAAAGGGGTGGAAGGCGTCGGCCTCAAGACTGTGGCCAAGCGGTTCCCTTTCCTGAAGGAGAACAAAGAGTACATGCTCCAAGATGTTTTCGAGGAATGTGAGAAAAACCTTGGCAAGCCAAAAATATATGATAAGATATTAGAGAGCAAAGATCTAGTCCTGACGAATTATAATATGATGCAATTATCTTCACCCAACATCCCCTTCCAGAGCCTTGCGTATATCCGCAGCGCCATTGAGGAGATGGATATGTCTTTTAATAAGACTGAGGTTGTGACGATGATGATCAAGGACGGCTTCGGCGCAGGTAATTGGGATACACTTTATTCACTCATGAAACGATACTCAGTAGAGGGTTAAATGCAAAAGGAAGTAGCAAGTTTTGCCCACTATGGCAAGTCCTTTCAGGAAAAGCTTACAAGGCTTGTTTTGGAAGACCGCCAGTTTTCTGATCAGATCAGCGAAGTGATGGATATAGGGTTTTTTGAAACCAAGTACCTCCAAATTTTTAATGAGAAAATTTTTACCTACAAAACCAAGTACGGAACGCACCCAACCAAATCTATTGTAGAGACCATCCTCCGAACTGAACTGGAAGATGAGAACGAACTTGTAAAGAAACAAGTCAGAGATTTCTTCGCCAGAGTTCGAACCAACGAAGAGGATGTGAAGGATGCAGCATATGTCAAAGAACATGCTCTGGAGTTCTGCAAGAAGCAAAAGCTGAAAGAGGCGATGCTTAAGAGTGTTGAGTTACTGAAAGATAATTCTTTTGAGAAGATCAAAAGCACCCTTGACGACGCCTTGAAGCTTGGAACCGACACTGACTTTGGTTACGATTACATTTTAGATTTCGAGAAGCGTTTTGAATTAAAAGCTCGGAACCCCGTTACCACTGGGTGGAAGGAAATTGATAACATCATCCATGGCGGCTTGGGGAAGGGCGAACTTGGCGTTGTTGTAGCACCGACAGGCGCCGGGAAATCCATGGCCCTCGTTCACCTCGGAGCGCAAGCCATCAAACAGGGCCGCAACGTCATCCACTACACGCTAGAACTGCAGGATACGGTCATCGGCAATCGATATGATGCGTGTATCACAGGCTTCGGCCTTAACGCACTGCATGGTCTCAAAGACGAAATTTACGAAAAGATTAAAGATATGTCCGGCGGACTTATAATTAAAGAGTACCCAACAAAGTCGGCATCGACACAGACCTTGAGAGCCCATCTCGAAAAATTGCGAAAGCGGGAGGTTCCAATTGATATGATCATCATGGACTATGGAGACCTCCTCAGACCTGTAGCTGCCCAGAAAGAAAAGAGAAATGAGTTGGAATCGATCTACGAGGAACTGAGAGGAATTGCCCAGGAGTATGAATGCCCCTTGTGGACAGCCTCCCAAACCAACCGTTCGGGCCTCAACGCCGAAGTGATTACCATGGAGTCGATCAGCGAAGCTTTCAATAAATGTTTCGTTGCAGATTTTATCTGCTCCATCTCTCGAACCATCGATGACAAGGTGTCGAACACAGCTCGCATGTTCGTGGCCAAGAACCGCAACGGCCCAGACGGACTGGTTTACCCGATGCACATGAATACAAAGAATATAGACTTGAAGGTTCTGCCATATCAGGGCGACACACCGTCGTCCATTGCACTGGTGACGGCGAAGGAACAAAAAGAAAAACTGCAAGAAAAGTATAAAGAATTTAAAGAAGACAAAAAACGGGTGTAAGATGGGAAAGGGAGGAACCGATATGCCAAAAGTTGATACCGTGACGAGAGAGACAAAAGAATATTTTGAAGGTGATGATCTAGCGACCAATGTATTTATTACAAAGTACGCTCTTCGAGACAAGGAGGGCGAATTTCATGAGAAGAATCCGAATGATATGCATCTTAGGCTCACCAAAGAGTTCGCTCGGATAGAAGAAAAGTTCGGAAAGAAGAAACTCTCAGAGAAACAAATCTTCGATCACCTCAAGGGTTTCAAGAAGATCGTCCCCCAGGGATCACCCATGTACGGAATCGGCAACAATTTTGTAAATGCCTCCCTTTCAAATTGCGTGGTGGTGGACTCGCCATTAGATAACATCTCATCCATCATTGACTCAGGCAAAGATCTTGCCAACCTCTTTAAGCGTCGTTGTGGCGTCGGCCTAGACATATCAGAACTCCGACCCGAAGGCGCCCCTGTTAGCAACAGTGCAGGAACCACCACAGGTGCTTGGTCTTTTGCTGACTTCTATTCTTATGTGTGCCGTATGGTCGGCCAGAACGGTAGACGTGGCGCGTTGATGATCACGATGGACATTCGCCACCCTGACATCGAAAGCTTTGTTACAATGAAGCGCGACTTAACCAAGGTAACGGGCGCAAATGTATCGGTCAAGATAAGCGATAGCTTTATGGAGGCCGTCGAAAACGATGAGACCTTTATGTTACAATTTCCTGTGGGCTCTCTTGCTCCCAAAATAACAAAAGAGATTAAGGCGAAAGAGTTGTGGGATAAAATTGTAGAGTCGGCCACCGCTACCGCAGAACCCGGCATCTTGATGTGGGATAACATCACGAAGAACCTACCAGCTCACGAATATGATGCCTACAAAACCATCTGCACCAACCCTTGCGCTGAGATTCCCCTCTCCGCTTATGATAGCTGCCGTCTGATTTCAGTGAACCTTAAAAACTTTGTGAGTGACCCCTTCACGAAACAAGCATCTTTTGACTTCGATGACTTTGGGAACACGGTACGGACTGCCATGCGGCTCTCCGATGATCTGGTGGAGTTGGAGATAGAAAAGATTATGGCAATTATGGAGTCGTGCGATACTTCCGATGAGCAGGTATTGTGGATGAAGCTCCGTAAGGCAGCCGAAGGGGGGCGACGAACTGGACTAGGAACCCATGGCCTAGCAGATGCCCTTGCCTCCCTCCGCTTGCGTTATGATAGCGACAAGGCCATTGAGATCATCGACAAGATATATGAGACTTTGAAGGTTGAGGCTTACCGCGAGTCATGCAACTTGGCAAAAGAGCGCGGCGCATTCCCTGACTTTAATTGGGAAACTGAGAAGAACAACGCCTTTATCAAATCGCTACCCCAAAACATTCGAAGGCTTATAAAAAAATATGGCAGGAGAAATATCTCCATCCTTACGAATGCACCCACAGGCTCAGTCTCCATTATGAGCCAGACCAGTTCTGGGTTAGAGCCCGTGTTCCGTAATTTTTATATACGCCGCCGCAAGATTAGCCACAACGACACCAAAACTAAAGTAGATTTCGTTGACGATGTGGGAGATAAATGGCAGGAATATAAGGTGTTTCATAAAAACATTCAAGACTACTTGAGTATTGTCGGTAAGGGGAGAGGCAGCAAGCTCCCAGCCTTCTTCGTGGAGTCAGATCAAATTGATTGGATGAGACGAGTTAAGATTCAAGAGACCATCCAGAAGCACATTGACCACGCCATCTCTTCAACCATCAACCTCCCAAAAGGAACACCGCCCAAAGTGGTGGGTGAACTATACAAGGAGGGCTGGAAGCGCGGCCTCAAAGGAATTACAGTCTACGTTGATGGCTCACGAACTGGCGTACTGGTCTCAGCATCAGAGGAGGATACTTCCTTCCCGCAGAGAGACGCCGCATGCCGACCAGAAGTTATGAAGTGTGAAATCCACCGCCCCACAATTCAGGGAGAGGGCTGGGTTGTTCTTTTGGGGCTTTTGGATGGAAAACCTTATGAGTTGTTTGCAGGTCTTTCCTCAAAAATTACCTTGCCAAAAAAATATAACTATGGTACAATAACCAAACACCCTCGCAAGACAACCAGATCAATTTATGATTTGGTCTTGGGAGAAACAGAGGAAGACGAGATGGTTGTGAACGATATCGTGAGTATGTTTGATAATCCTAATAATGCGATTATGACTCGTATGATCTCACTCTCTCTGCGCCACGGTGCAAGCGTGAAGTTTGTTGTGGAGCAGATGCAGAAAGATCAAGATACCGACTTCACATCCTTCAACAAGGTAGTGTCAAGGGTGTTGAAAAAATGCATTGCTGATGGCGAAAAAGCCACAGATAAAATGTGCCCAAGCTGCGGATCAGATGGTCTGGTCTATCAGGACGGGTGTGTCACTTGTACCCATTGTGGGTTCGCTAAGTGCGGCTAAAGGAGAAAGAAATGAAATTAGCTATTGATAATACAAACCAAGAAGCAGAAGTTAAAAAGGAAGATCGCATCGTCGATTATATTAAGTCGGTGGCCACCATCGAGGAAGCTATCGAGCCCTTCAAGGAGCAGAAGAAAGCTCTCAAGCAAAATTACGTTGAGAACGGATGGCTCAGTAAAGAAGAAGTGAAGATGGCCATGAAAGCCTATAAGATGATCAAGGACGATGTGGACTTAGATCAGTTGATGGACTTCTACGAGACTGTTGGTCGGGGCGTTTAATGAAAATTTTCCCCAAGAACAAACATCTTCTGGTAGAGTTGGTGGAGGAGAATGAGGAGCCCGAATCGAGGCCCCACGTTCTCCTGCCAATCGACTACCAGAAGAAGAAAGATTATGTAATTGCCAGGGTCTTGAGTGTTCATGAGTCCGTTAAAAGCGAGATCTCCGAAGGCTCCCTGGTGATTGCAGAGCCGAATATGGTGAGGGAAGTTTCTCTTGACGGAGTTACTCACTATTTACTTCAAGCAAATTATGTGTTGTGTGAAGTAAAACTCTAATAGCGTAGGAGAATTCGTTCTAAACGAATTGGGTTTTGCGAGATTTGCTAGACCGACTATGGGTTCAACATCGAGAAATATTTCCTCACTGGCCTTTCGCCTTTGGAGGGTCTTTCTATTCCTGGCAACCATATGTTTTCCAGCTGTACTTCTCTGCATGATCGGGTTCAACCCCAACACCACTGATCTAATTTATAACGCACTCACCGGAGTGATAGATTCCTTCGGGTCTTTAATTGATGTGGGCATAAATTTCTTTGTTGGGTTCTGGAGAATTTTGTTTGAGCTAATCGATCCACTCCTCAGAAAGATGAGTTTGTTTTGAAAAACCTCACATATAAAAACATAGTGGTAGGGGGCTCGTTAGAGGCCCTTTCTTTTGCGTATGCTACGGGGCATCCCGTTCTATGTATCCCCCAACAACCCCACTTCTTTCGCTCTAACTGCGTCGCTAAGTGGGAACATTTGTCGTTTGTCTTGTCACTCGCTGGCCAGCTCCCAATGTCCGATAAAATTGTCTCCATGCGTGTCGACCAAGAGGCGCAAGAGATAAAGTGTTTCACAAAAAATTCTAGGATGGTGACGTTCTCTTATGATACTCTGCACCTCATCGACGATCTGGGCGTTGAGGGATTACCCGCGCCGATCCACGAGGCCAAGAAAGAATATTTGGTGTTGGATTGGATCAATGTATATCGTGGAGGGAATCATCCGTATGATTACATTGAAGATGAGGACAGCGACTTCGTGAAAAAGATTTTATTCTACCCCAACCTCCGCATCACCGGCCAGCGGAACACTCGCAAAGATGCGTGTGCCCTCTCAATTATGACGGCGCCCCAATTAAAAAATATCAATTACTCGGAATCATATGTTCTGCTGAAGTCGAGGGAGATGATGAAGAACGCAGGAATGAAAGGGTCGAAGAATGGTACACAAGCCACCACTGGCAAACCAGCATACCTTTCCCTGAAGATAGAAACAATTCTCAGGGAAACCCACATTCTTCACAAGAACAAATATGACGATACAGATACAATTAAATTCATAAATGATCTTGACAATGATGACCCATTGCGTTATACTAAATATCTAGAACAATTTTTTAGGAAGTCCAAATGGAAGAGGAAAAATTAGAGGGAGTCAGAATCCTTCGCGACAAGCGGAAGTCTAAGAAGGGAAAGTATGCAGTTGGCGACTTTCACCTTGCTGGTGTCGTTCCTGTCACTGGCGCGAAGCTAGACTTCAACATGCCATGGCACGATTCATTGATGCCTGTCGGCCAGGACTATCTAGCAGTTGAGCATGCGGTGTACGAGTGTGCCTGTGCTGGCGTCTCCACCATTTGGATTGTATGCAAAGAAGGCACCACCCCGCTCATCCGCCATCGCTTGGGGGATTGGATCTTCGATCCCGTTGAGATTGACAGGATAGCTGGCAACCCCCGCTCAAAGATGAAGGATCACATTAGGCGCATCCCCATCTACTATGTGAAGCTCAAACCAATTGACTTTGAGCGCAGAGAGAGTTTGGGCTGGAGCGCACTGGTCGGAGCCATCACCTCCTTTCGGATGTCCTTCCGAGTATCCAAGTGGGTGATCCCTGATAAATACTTTGTTTCTTTCCCCTACGGAATTTATGATGCGGATGTTCTACGAACGAAGCGCCACATGCTGCGCTCCGATAGCTCTTATATAATTACCCACGACGACAAGTCAGTGGCCGATGGGTTGCACACCGCCTTCACTTTCGACCGCGATGTGTTTGTCTATGCCCGGCGGGAAGTAAGAAAATACAAAACAGGACTTGACGAGATTTTTAAATCTGTTATAATGGATGAGCCGAAACAAATTTCAGTCCCTTGGTATCACCAGATTGACACTTGGGAAAATTATAAGAACTACCTTGGCTCAGAAGACCAAGTAGAGAAACACAAGGAAGCAGCGAATGGAGTTGTCACATTTCAAAAGCGAATGGCTCAAAGATCTTACCGACTGGTCGGGGCTGACACTTGAGCGTGGAGATTTAGTGGAGATAGTTACTCCTCTGGATTACTCACGCCAACCAGATCGAGAAATCGGAATTGTATTAGGCGCTGATAAGTTGTGGGATTCCGCTATGATTTATGTAGGCGGCCAACGCCTCAGTATTGCACACTATCACTTAAGGAAGCTAGGATAGATTATGACCGAACGAGAAAATTCAAAAGTAAAGTACGTCGGGCTGCATGCCCACAGTGTGGCAGGTTCGCCATTCGATGCACTTGGTTATCCACAAGAACACATGGACTCAGCCTATCAAAATGGTATGGATGCATTGGCGCTCACCGATCATGGGAACATGAATGGCCTCGCGTATCAGGTACTCCACGCGAAGGAAATGCAGGCGAGTGGTAAGGATTTTAAGCCGATCTATGGGTGTGAAGCATATTTTGTACCCTCTTTACCAGAGTGGCGCGAAGAAAAGCAATTGGCCGAACTAGATAAGAAGAGGGCCAAGAGTGATGGAGAGGCTACCGGAACGACAGTCGAAGATGAAGCAGCAAGCAAAAGTGCTGTTAAAGATATTCTGTCTCGGCGTAGTCATCTTATTCTGCTGGTTCGTAATCAGAAGGGGCTGAACAATCTTTTCAAGATGGTTTCGGAATCTTACACTCCCAAAAACTTCTATCGCTATCCTCGCATCGACTTCGAAATGTTGGAGAAATATGGCGAAGGGATTATTGTAGCAAGCGCCTGCATGGGTGGTGTATTTGCCGGTGATTATTGGGCCAACCGAGGAGAGGGCGAAGATGCAGTTTTCGCCGCTATGCGTAAGACCGCCAGCCGCTTCAAAGAAATCTTCGGAGATAATTTTTACGGAGAAGTACAATGGAACGCTATCCCCGATCAACATGCTATTAATAAATTTGTTATTAAGGTATGCGCCGAGTTTGATATTCAACTTGTCTCGACTTCAGATAGTCACTACCCAGATAAGAAATCGTGGAAAGACCGGGAACTCTATCGAAAGCTGGGATGGTTGCGTAAGGGCCTCGCCGAAGCGACGTTGCCCGACACCATCGATGAGACTCGGTGTGAACTCTACCCCAAGAACGGTGACGAGATGCTCGAAGCATATCGCAAATACTCTCAGCCAGACAACTGGTCTTACCGAGAGAAAGACACACCGCTATTTCCTAAAGGCGTGGAGTATGATGAGAAATTAATCTTGGACAGCATCGAGCGCACGTATGAAATTGCCCACGAAAAGATTGAGTCTTTCTTTCCCGACAACACGGTGCGACTTCCTGATTTCGTTGTACCAGAAGGTATGACTGCAGACGACGCTTTGATGGGCTTCACCCGCGATGGTCTTGCAAAGCGTGGCCTCACCGGAAAGAAAAATTACGAGGAGAGAATTGAACAAGAGTTTGATGTTATCAGCTCCAGAGGTTTTAGTAAATACTTTTTGACTATGAGAGCTATTTCAGACAAGGCACAAGAGGCGCAGCTTGTGGGTGCAGGACGAGGGTCAGCCGCAGGCTCACTCATTGCTTATTGTCTTAACATCACGCAAATTGATCCCATCAAATACAACCTCCAGTTCGAGAGATTCTTACGGAAGGATACAGTAGACTACCCTGATATTGATTATGATGTGGCCGATCCAATGGAACTAAAAGATATGTTCATTAAGGAGTGGGGAGACAACGTTGTGGTTCCCATCTCTAACTGGAACACTCTCCAATTGAGATCACTCATCAAAGACATCTCCAAATTTTACAACATCGACTTCGCTGAGGCCAATGGGGTTACAAGTAAAATGATCCACGAGGCAACACCCAGAGCGAAGGAAGCTAATGGAATTGCTGCAGGTGTATACGCCCCAACCTTTGAAGAGGTATTAGAATATTCAGATAGTCTCAAGGCTTTCTTGAACAAATACCCTCAAGTAAAGACGCATGTGTTGAGAATCTTTGGGAGTACGCGAAGCTGTTCACGCCACGCTGGTGGAATTTTGGTGGGCGAGAACCTCGACCATCACATGCCCCTCATCTCATCCGGTGGTGTCCGGCAGACACCGTGGAGTGAGGGACAGAACGTGCGTCACTTGGAGCCCATGGGTTTTATTAAGTTTGATATCTTGGGACTCGCTTCACTTCGCATGATTGAGGGAGCGATACGTCACATCCTAATAAGGAAGCATGATATACCGGAACCCACTTTCGCGCAGGTAAAAGCGTATTACGAGAAACACCTTCACCCAGATACAATTGACTTTGATGATCAGAAAGTATGGAAGAACATATTCCAGAAAGGAAAGTGGGCTGGCGTTTTTCAATTCACTCAAGATGGGGCACAAAAATTCTGCAAAGATACGAAGCCCACAAGTCTTGCAGATCTGTCAGCCATCACTGCGATCTATCGACCGGGCCCTCTGTCTGCAGGTGTTGCCAAACGTTATGCGAAGGCAATAAAGAATCCAGAAGAAATTGAATATGGCCATCCGGTTATCAAAGAGTGCCTTGAAGAAACTTATGGCTTCATTATTTTCCAAGAGCAGCTGGCTTTGTTGGCGCACAAACTTGGTCGTGATATATCTTTGGACGAGGGGAATGCCCTTCGCAAGCTCTTAACCAAAAAAGGAACAGGCAAGGGCGCAAAAGAATTAGAAAAGATCCGACTTAAGTTTGTCGACGGATGTGTCGACAAGGGAATTACTGAGCAACAAGCAATGGAATTGTGGGAGAAGATGGAATTCTTCTCAGGCTATGGCTTCAACGCATCACATGCGGTTTCTTATGCTACGCTATCTTATCAGTGTGCTCATCTGCTCAACTATTATCCAGTTGAATGGATGGCAGCATTTCTCGACAAAGAGCCCGAAGGACGAAAAGAGGCGGCAATCAATGTCGCAAAGAGTTTGGGCTTTGGCATTGAGAAGTTAAACGTCAACACATCTGGAAGGGTATGGGAAATATCGGATGATGGCCACGCGCTCATTCAACCCCTCACCTCCATCAAGGGACTTGGTGAGTCGGCAATTGAGCAAATCTTCAATGGCCGCCCCTTCCACAAAATTGAGGACTTTCTCTTCAACGAGGACATGGTGTACAGCAAACTCAACAAGAAAGCTCTTGATGTTTTGGTGAGAAGCCAAGCATTGAATTGCCTGATGGATGATCGATTCACTGGCCTCAAACATTACTGGTCAGCGGTGGCAGTCGAACGCCCCCGGAAAGAGAAAGACTTAGAGGATAATATTGAGATGTACGCACCGGAGGGAGACTTCGCCATCGAGGAGAAGATTGAATATCTGGCCAGCCTAACTGGGGTGTTCCCAATTCATCTTGTCGTTGATGAGCCCATCCAACAAAGGCTAAAGGAATACTGCGTACCAGCAATTTCAGACTACGACCCCGACTTGAACTTGGTGTGGTTTGTCCCACGAAAAGTGACGGCACGAAAGACCAAGAACGACAAGACCTATTGGGTTATCGAGGTGGTGGATGAAAACAGTGTCCTCACACACATTAAGTGCTGGGGAGTTAAAGAGCATAGAGATAGAATTCAAATCAACCGGCCTTACATGGCGAAGTTAGATTTCAGCGAGCAGTGGGGATTCTCCACACGCAGCATATATCATAACTTCAGGGTTTTAGGATGACGGGAGAGAAAAAGAAAAGAAAATTTAATTCAGTTGTGGTGATACACAACACGAAGCTCAAGATCGAGGAGCGCCGTACCCTTCGGGGAGCCGAAGAAACCGATGCTGCCTGTGAGGAATTGAACGAGAAATATAAAGATAGCGAGTATGAAGTTATCGTTACCTACGGCGGTCCATTCGATGTTTTGAATTGGATGATGCTGCGGGAATTAGAGAAGACAGAAATCAACTAAGGAGAAATTATGATTTTAGAATTTTGCAGAGTTAGAGAGAGTGCCTTCCCTCCAGAGAGGGCCAACCCATCAGACGCAGGACTAGACCTGTACTTCAACCCAGAGCCGGAAGGCTTCCTTCCTCACCCCGATAATGATTCGATTGTCATTGAGCCAGGAGAGAGCAAGCTACTGGCCACAGGCTATCGGTTTGGTGTACCTCATGGATATATGATTGAGATCAAGAACAGATCCAGTATTGCAGCCAAGCGCAGCCTCATTGTTGGTGCTTGCGTGGTGGACAGCGGGTACGACGGAGAGGTGTTTGTCAACCTTCACAACATTGGCAAGAAGCCCCAGACAATTATCCCAAAGGATAAGATTGCCCAAGCAGTCATGGTTCCAGTGGTTCACTTTCGAGCGTTGGAGACTAATACAGGCAACCTTTATAATTGGTATCCCATCACAATTAGCGACCGAGGCGCGGGATCTTTAGGCTCTACAGACACGCCTACCTCGGCGAAGGAGCAAAAGGATTTGCTGCAGAAGAAGTATAATGAACTCAAGGAGGCTCGAAATGAGAAAGCATGATATGGAAACGCTGTTTAGCAGCAAGAGTTTGGAGTGGTCCACACCACACAGTTTCTTTCAGGAGCTAGACAAAGAATTTTCTTTTGATCTTGATCCCTGCGCCCAGAGCCACAACGCGGTGTGCTCAAAATATTTCACCCCCGAAGATGATGGCCTCATCCAAGATTGGTCAGGCCATACCGCATTCGTTAACCCCCCTTATGGCCGAGCCATCGGCCTGTGGGTTAAGAAGGCATACCAATCGGCCCAGGCCAAAGGCACCACCGTTGTGATGCTCATCCCGGCTCGAACGGATACGCGCTATTGGCACGACTATGTGATGAAGGCCGATGAGATTAGGCTCATCAAAGGGCGCCTGAAGTTCGGCGGCGGAAGAAATTCTGCTCCCTTCCCATCGGCTGTTGTTATTTTTGGAACCTCAGAGTCAGGTGCCCCAGGCGTACCGTTATTGACGGCGATGTAGGAGTGAGTATGGTTAGGAAATTAAAGAACAAGAAGAAACATAAGCAAATCCAAAAGGATGTGGAGGAGAAAATGGGTCTCTTCGATCAATTGCCTGAAGAGTGCCTTGCATGCGAGGAGCCGTTCGACCGCCAGAATAGAGAACAGGTGATGAGCTGGAGCGTGGTCGTGCGCCATGACCCCGAAACAGTTCGTTTGTACTGTCCCGACTGCTGGTCAAAGGCCCAGGAATTGGTGAAGGATTTCGACCAGCGCCTTCGGGATCGGGCAACACCGAATGTCTAAAATTCCGGGAGAAAAAATTGAAGAGTATGGCCAACTTAATCGTCGGGTGTACCCAACACTTTATTATGATAGCACCGATACCGTGTATGTGAATCTCATCATGAAGCTGGAGTATGAAAAACTAACCAAGACAGAATTTTTTCGGGCCTTGGTTGGCGGCTTCATCGGAGACAACAAGCACCTCACTGCTTTCTTCGAGGAATATAAAGAGACTAAACAAATTGATAATAAAAGGAATAGAAAAATGATAAGGAAAGAACGAGAAGAGGCAGACGATGTAGACCGTCGGTTTGCATTATCCCCAGAAGATATCGAGAACATCTTCGACTTGATTGAGTTGGAGGAATACGATGTCTGATTTGCTTAATGTGTTTCTGGATGCCCCTACCGTTGAGCCAAGATGTATGACAGCGTGTAAAAGGAGCAAAGTTTCTTGCCCTAACTCGGAGTGTAAACACTGGATTGATTATGAAGAGGATCTTAATTGCACTTTGGTGGCTGTGGATAAACACGAAGGAGGGCTCACCCTCAGAGAAATTGGCGAAAGACTTCGCATAAGTTTTGTTCGGGTGTGTCAAATTGAAAAGGCCGCTGTTCAAAAATTAAAGAAACGTATTGAAAAACCGCTTTCGGCTAAATAAAAGGGGTTTTTGCAAAGACCCACACTATTTATAATAGTTATTCTGCAGTTTGCAGAGTAAATCTTGAAAAAATCGATTTAAACATCAAGAGGAGATAGTATACTATGAGTAACAAGAAACTTTTAAACGAATCAACTGTTCGTCGTTTCATGGGATTAGCTAACCTCGCTCCACTTTCAGAATCCTTCTTGGAATCACAAGTGAGCGAAGAAGAAGTTAATGAAGAGGAAGTGAAAGAAGGCGATGAGGTTGTTAAAGAAGCAGACTCTGTTGAAGAAGCAGAGACCGTTGAAGAAGGTGGTACTGCCAAGCGTACTGAAAACGCAGCAAAAGGCCCCGAACGAGGTATGAACCTCACTGATCGCGTTCATGAAGGCGAAGATGCGGTTGAAGAAGCCGACGCCAAAAATGAAAACCTTCGCATCGCTGAAGATGACGAAGAAGATGAAGAATGGGGCGGAAACAAGGGCGATGAGTCCGAAACCGATCCTGGCCATCTCGACTATGAAGGCGGTGACGAAGAAGTTGCCATGGATGCCGACATTGAAGACATGGCTGCTGACGCTGAAGCTGGCGCCGACGAAGGTGACTTGGCCACACGCGCCAAAGCAATTCTTGACGACCTCGCAGCTCTTCTGAATCAAGCTACTGGAACCGAAATGGTGACGGTGAGCGACACTGAAGAAGAAGCGGGAATGGAAGAGCCTTTACCTGAGCCCATGGCCGGCGGCGAAGAAGAAGTCATGATTGACGACGAAGAAGAAGTCGAAATGGCCGAAGCTAAGGTTGCCGAAGGCGGAGCCAAAAAAGGCGACCAGTCCAAGAGCCGCGAAGACTATGAGGGGACGAATGAGTCCAAGAAAAAGAAAAGCTCAGTCGACGCTTTAGTTGCTGAAATTACTTCTAAAGTAATCAGCCGCTTGAATAAGTAATACTTGTTCGAAAACACTTTACAAAAACACTGCTATGTTGTATAATGACAGAGCAGTGTTTTTTTGTATGGAGTGAAATATGACATTGGTATATATAGTTATAGCGTTTTTGGCAGGGATCTTTTTTCATAAGGTGTATAGCGCCTTGGCAATTATCTTTGGATTGAAGAGCCATCTCTTACAGGTGGTAGAGAACGAGATCCTCACCTTCACGGTGAAGATGTACACACGCATGATCATGAGCTTGGAAGCTGGCTACATGGCCATGGAGATTACCGGGATAGATGAGCAGAAGATCAAAGTTCTCCGCAACGAGGATGAACATGACTTGCGGGAATGGAGAAAACAAATCATTCAAACATTTATTGAATCCTATCCCGAAGTGTACAAACCCTACCTAAATATCGAAAACTGGGACGACGCAATGGCCCAACTCGCGGCATACAACAATTTGTCAACAGAGGAGACACAACATGAAGCTGTTGATGACAATCCTTGAAGCTATCCTGGGATTAATTTTCGGGAGAAAAACGAGAAGAAGAGAAAAAATTATGACTCCCTCTGCTCCATTCTACGAGGAGCTGGAGAAACTCAACCAACAAAGGCTTGGAGTGGATCGGGATGGGAATGAGATATTCACCACTGCAGATCTGCCAGATGATGAGTTGGAACTCGCCAGAGAGCAATTTGAAATTGACAACATTGACAAGAAGATAATTTGTAATGACGTAGAGGTGACAATTGATTGGGAAGACACCATTTTATGGACATCCCCAGGAGCCCTGATGTGCAAGTCAAATCAATATAAGTCTGTCAGCGGCAACCGCATGTCATCGATTGACAAAATTGTGGTTCATTGGGATGGGTGCTTAAGCTCAACTCAGTGTGCAAAAATCTTGGGACAACGAGGGCTCTCTGCCCACTTCTGCATCGACAATGACGGCACCATCCACCAGCTCATGGACACCAACCATGTTGCATGGCATGCACGAGGCGTCAACTCTAAGAGTATTGGCATTGAGATCAGCAACGCTGTTTATAAAGAATACATTGATAGATATGATCCGCCCCGACCAATGTTCCCCAAGAGCACACTACACGGAAAACCTTTCCCGACCCACATGGATTTCTACGAGGTTCAGGTCGAGGCCCTTAAAGAGCTATTAAAATCGCTGTGCAAGTTCTATAATGTACCTTTAGAATACCCAAACCAAAATGGCGAACTAATTAAGAACGTAATTAAGTCGTCTGCGTTTAAGGGGGTGATATGTCACTACCATGTAACGGAGAATAAAGTTGATCCTGCGTGTCTGGATTTAGCAAAAGTTATCAAGGAGATCAAAGATGAAATATAATGACTGGTTAGCAGAAGAAGTAATGAAAGCCCTGCAGGAGATGGGCTCCAAAATGGGCCAAATAGCCTATACCAGAGGCGGCGCCGAAACATCGGGAGTCTCAATTTATGGTGATGACACCGATGAACTCAGCTTTAAAGGAAAAGACCCCGACAAAAATCCAAGCATTCATGCGGAGGCCAAGAAAGAAAAACCTATGGTAAAGGCCAAGAAGGGGGAGGAGAAGGCAATTCCTTTTTCAATCCCCAAACTTGTTCCCACCGAAGCATGGGGAGATCCCTCTTCCACATCACGCGGTGAAGTCTATAAATTCTTTTCTAAGTTCCCCGGTAAGACCCTCAAGGGAAAGATCAATCACATTAATAACATTGCTTATAATCGACGAGAAGTTCGATCAACCGCAAAGATTCTATCAACGCTCGTATTCTTCGACTCCTTATCTTCAGTTGTGAAAGACTTCACAGCTTCCAGCGCAGGCTTTGTGTTTGAAGGATTCTTGGCAGCACTCCTTAACGGAAGTCAGGAAGTGGAACGAAGCGCAGGCGGAACTCTCGACATTACCGATCTTCGGGCCATCCAAACCAGGGAACCGGAAACGGGTAAAATGGTGGGAGGATATCCCATTAGTTTAAAATTGTTGACCAAGGGCGGCACCCAGATTAAGGGAAGTTATGCCAACCTTGTGGGAACGTTGGCCGAAGGCGATGACCAGAGTTTATTATATGTCGTGGTGGCTAAGGATAAGTCTGAAAAGGCTGACATTTTGGAGTTTCATGAATTTACCATTGATTCCACGAGCTTCATGAACATCATGGAAACAAACAAAGACAACAAAGCATTGTTGCGACTTAATAAAGAAATTCTAAATGACGAATTGTTTATCAGTGCGCTAAAGGAAGCGGGGATAAAGCGCAAAGAGGCCGCAGCCTACTGGCGGGATAAAGAGACTTATCTCGATGTCCCCCAATCGATTGGAGTGTTGCGTGACGTAATTGAAAGAGCCAACTATAATACGCAAGACTATTTCAGCCTTATAAGATATACTATTGGGTATTATAAGAAGCATGGCGCAGGTTTACGCGGCAAGGCGCCAGAACTCCCCACCGAGGAGCCTGAAGATGAACTGGTACAGGAGAGCCGCGAGCCCAGAGAAAGGTGTTTCTTGACGGAGCGCATAGCCAGAGGCCCATTGGGGGTTCTCATGGAGGGAGAGGAGGGAACTCAATTCCACATCACTCAATCTAAAATGAAAGGCTTGGAAGGAAATTATGAAGCCACGGGTGTTCTCGATGTAAGTCCCGAATTTATCAAGCAGATTGTGGAAAATTACGCCGTTAAGATTGAAACGCAGCTCAAAGGGGTGTATGATAACCTCAAAACACTCACAGATAATGTTAATGAATATTTTTTATCTACCGCAGCAGCACGTCGCACCAAGTTCGCCGATGCAGCGGTGGAATCCGCCAAGGAAACCAAAGGTCACGCCGATGAGCTTGCCACCCAAGCTTTAGTTGATGACGATGCTCAATAAAAACACTTTACAAATTTCATAAAGTGGTTATAATATATATAGGTATTAACTTTAGCGGGAGTTTTAATGAAAAAATATAACAACGGCAATGAGCTGGCCGAGAAGATCTTGTCTGGCGTCAATAAGCTTGCCGATAATGTAGCATCTACGTTGGGGCCGGGAGGCAGAAATGTAATCCTCCATCAGAAGGGTGCCAATCCAATCATCACAAAAGATGGGGTCACTGTTGCCAAGTTCGTTCACTTCGATGATCCCTTCGAGAACGCGGCTGCTCAGATTATTAAACAGTCGGCGGAGAAAACGAATTCAATTGCTGGCGATGGTACAACCACCGCTACTGTCTTGGCGAGAGCCATCCTCACAAATGCTCAGAAGTATTTGAAAGCAGGGTCAAACCCTGTCGAGCTCAAGCGCGGTATCGATGTGGCTGTGGACAAGGTGGTCGAAGCGGTCAGCGACATGGCCAAGCCAATTGCCAGCGAAGATGACATCAAAAACATTGCAACCATCTCAGCTAATGGTGATACCACCATCGGCGCTTTGGTTGCGAAGGCTGTAGACTTGGTGGGCAAAGACGGAGCCATCACCATCCAAGAGGCTCGCTCTCATGAGACAACCCTTGACGTAGTGGAGGGGTTCAGGTTCGACAGCGGCATTTGTGCATCGGCTTTTGTTAACGACGAGCGACGAGGCTTGTCTAACCAAGAGGATGCTTTTATTCTGGTGACGGACTCCACAATTGAAACCGTCGAGGAAATTTTTCCTATCCTTGAGGTCGCCGCAAGGGAGACCCGACCTCTAACAATTGTTGCAGAGAATATTGAGGGCCAAGCTTTGGCCGCACTCATTATGAACGCAGTTCGTGGAACAATGAAGGTGGCGGCAATCAAAGCTCCTCGCTACGGAGAAGAACGCCGCAACATCCTGAAGGACTTGGCCATCTCCGTTGGAGCCACATACATCTCCCGCGAAAGCGGCATGCGCCTACAAGAAGCCAAGCTGGAACACTTGGGCCGAGCCAAGACCATCGAGGCCACCAAGTATAACACCACAATTGTCGGCGGCTTGGGAGATCAAGCAGAAATTGATAAACGCATTGAGCTCTTGAAGGCGGAGCTAGCTTCTGCTGAAGATTTGCGGGAGTGTGAAAAAATACAAGAAAGAATTACAAGACTATCCAGCGGTATTGCCATTATTAATGTCGGTGGTGCCACAGAAGTCGAAATGATTGAGAAAAAACACCGCATAGAAGATGCTTTATCGGCTGTAGACTCCGCCCAAATGGAAGGGATAGTCCCAGGTGGGGGCACCGCCCTCGTCAACTCTACTGAAGTCCTGAAGAACCTCAAGGGGAAATTGCTGAACGAAGATCAGCGTCTTGGTGCAGAGATTGTAAAGAAAGCAATTGAAGAACCACTGAAGACGATGGTAAGAAACGCAGGCCAATCTCCAGATGTGGTGCTGGCCAAAGTACAATCATTCTCCTCAGATACTCGTGGATACAACGTGGCCACTGGCAAGTTTGAAGACTTGATTAAAGCTGGTGTGCTAGATCCAGCCAAGGTAACAAAGAGTGCCCTGCGAAACGCAGCATCCGCATCTTCTGTTTTATTAACTGCCGACTTTGCAATTGTTGAGAGCGAAGCTTAACAAAGAGACTACTTATTCTTGTGAATAAGGAGTGAAATTTTATGGACGACAATCAATATCAATTGTTAGCTACTGAAGTTAAAGCATCCCTTGACATTCTATCTGTAAAGATGGATGATTTAAAGGAGAAGCAAGAGGAAGTTGCTAACATTATCAACAAGGTAGAGAAATCTCTCTACGCACCCGATGAGGGAATTTATGCTCGTATCCGCGACTTGGAACAGTGGAAGAAAAGTGCCTCTCGAATGATGTGGATGTTGATGACAGTCACAGTTGGGATGTTAGCTTCCTTTATTAAGTCGGGCGTCGAGAGTTTATTGCAATAGGAGTATTTATGAGCGACGAAAATGAAATTCCCAGCCGCGTTTCTATTACTTATAGCGTAGATTTGGTAGAGGTGCCTGACCGAGTTAAAATTTTATTAAATGAGCTTGCTAATTCATTCGGGGGCATCGCAAAGTTGTCCCGCGATGCCGGAAATGAGGTTATTGATAAACCCGTGGAGGGAACAAAATCTCTCGTGGAACTTAAGACCCTCATAAGTAAAACAGCCCTCCGTGTGGAGGATTGTATTGAAATTATGATTGGATACATTAAAATTCTTCAAGAGCATACCCCTCCTCAAGAAGCTCCGGCACCGGAGGAAACACCGAAGAAGAAAAAGAAGAAGACCACCAAAAAGAAAACCACCAACAAGAAGAAAGAAGAGGATTGAAATGATTCTCCAATGCAAATTAAGGGAAATTCCAAAGAATTCTTTTAACTTGTCCAGCTCCCCAGACAAAAAACTTGGAAGATACCTACACTCAGTGTTTAGTGTGGAGGGGTTTGGCACAACTCGATGGCTTGTGGGGTGCTATATTGATATAGATCACAGAATTCATGCACAACAGCTGGGCGAGCAAGAGTTTGTGCAGGCTTGCATCAATTATCTTAATACGCCACCACCTCGTAAAAAATTTGAGAGAAAACTTACTCAACCCCTCTATGGTAATCTGGAACTTTATGATTATAAACTCAAAGAAAGTCCAGGAAACGGAAATCCTTTTATGGAACTCTTGCTAGTTACCGACGAGCAGAAGAACGAGAACTTCTGGGGAGAGGGAATTAACTTTGACCACGGAAGAAAAAGACGACGACATTCAGAAAATAAGAAAGTTTTTAGAAGAAAACAACATTAGTCTGGTGTACACCGATGCCGATGAGAATTATATTGACTTCATCGACGACCGTATTATCGTTTCGCGTCAACAGCCCAAGAAAGAGATCGTTTATACAATTCTTCATGAGATAGGTCATTACTTTTGCGACTTTTTCGTTGATGAGGAGACTCACACCACCCGCGTGATCGAAGAGGTCTTGGCCTGGGATGTTGGCCGGGACGTAGCTCACGCCCTTCATATCGACATCGACGAAGCGGTGTGGAAAAGTCTGATGGTATCCAGTATTCAGAAGTACATTGAAAAATGATTTTTTCCTTACGTCACTTTCATTTCTAATTACCTATAAGGTATGGAAAACAAACTGTATATTAAAGTCAAGTGTTCAATTTGTCGAGGTGATAAACCCTTTTCGTGCCACTATTGCGATTCGTTGGGAGAATCCTTCATTGAGGCTTCTCATAAAACCATTTGCCGAATTGCCGAGGCCATCCTACCGCCAGATGTTTTAGCAACTTTTGGACGCGGAGAAGAAGATGTTTGAAAAAAAGTTTGAGAAAGATGCGTTGCTGGAGGAGGCATACAAAGCATATTCGGACATCCTCGAAAACGCCATAAAGTCTGGCAGGATTGATGATCCGTTCCGCATGGTTGCCTTCTTCCTCGGCCTTAACCTAGCGGAAAATATAATGTATCAGAAGCTCGTCGATACTGGATGTACCATTGAAAGTATTGAGAAATCCAAGCATAAAATTGAAGGGATGTCCCGCGATATTATTGCCGCAGTTAAGGGGAAGATGGTCTCCCCCGGCACCGACGAGAAAATTTAATAAAATGGTTGCAAGATCTTTCAGATTATGATATAATTACATATATGACTAGAAAAGCTTTTATAGGGCTCTTACTCGTTATTTTACCCTTCGCCGGGTGTGAGAGCTGCGAAGAAAAATTAAGTAAAGTATGCCCGCCGCCGCAAGACTGCGCCGTTGACAGTGATGGCTTTGTGCGAGTGGGAAAGAGTGAGCTTAAATTTTACCCTGTGATGGGGGAGTGTTCGCTTGGTCGCACCACTTGCGACGAAGACTTAAATATAATCTGCGAGGGATATACACAACCAATCCTCGAAGAGTGTAATGACAAGGACGACGATTGCGACGGTCTTATTGATAATGACCTGTCTTGGGATGCCGATGAAGATGGTGTGAACTCCCTTAGTTCGTGCCTCAATCCTGGTGACTGTGACGACACCAATCCAGAAATATATCCTGACCATACCGAAATTTGCGATGGCATTGATAACAATTGTGACGGCAAGATAGATGATATAGATGCTGTGGATTGTTGGACGGGCTCGGATGATGTCATTTTTTCTGCCACCACCCAATGTAAGATGGGAATTATGGAGTGCATCCATGGAGCCATGACAAATTGCCAAGGTCAAATCCTCGACGAGCCAGAGTCCTGCGATGGTTATGATAATGATTGTGATGGCCTTATCGACGAAGATCCAGTGGAGCTGCAAACCCTCCACCAAAGAGTGTGCGGCTATAATGATCGCGGCCTCTGCTCCTATGGAATGAACTACTGTGTGGGAGGGGACATCAAATGTTTTGACGCGGTGATGCCTGAGAATGAAGTCTGCAATGACCTCGATGACAATTGTAATGGTATCGTCGATGAGAATATTTACCAGCCATGTGAGACAATCTGTGGCGTTGGTGTAGAAATGTGTCAAGGTGGCAGCTGGGTTAATTGCAACGCCCCTGAGCCGCAAGTTGAACTATGTGATTACATCGATAATGATTGCGATGGCGTCGTCGATGAGGGATGTTTATGCGTGATGGACGACACTCAAGTCTGCCGCGAGAACATCTACGATTCGGACGGCAACCTCCTGAACTGTGGCTACGGCATTCAGGTTTGCGATATGTTCGGAGTCTGGGGGCCATGCATCTACCAAGGTATTGAGCCAGAGATCTGTGACAACTGGGATAACGATTGCGACGGAACCATCGATATGATTGTGGCCATGTGCGGCAACAACCCCAGCCTTCATGGGGTAGGCGAATGTATGCTTGGCACCACCACTTGTGAAGTTGGCGAGTGGGGCGAGTGTGTAGGTGAGATAGAGCCGACCGAAGAAATTTGTGATATGCTCGACAACGATTGTGACGGAGAAATAGACGAAGACCTAAACGCTCACGACAAGGTTGATATGTTATTTATTATAGACATCTCAGGTTCGATGTGCCCATACATCCAAGCACTCTACGAGGGTATCACTGCTTATGTAGCTGACTTCCAAGATTCGGAGCATCGCTTTGGATTGGTGGTTCATCCCATGCGACATCAATATGCGATGCCCGAACTGCTCACACCCACCATGATGATAGATGCCGCATCTTTTCAAGCTCTCTTGGGAGGTCTTGAGTGTAATGGTGGAGGGGCTGAACCTACGACTGACGTGGTTCTGGCGACGGTTGACCCAGTGAACCCCATCGGCATCCCTTGGAGAAGCGATGCCTTCCCTTATGTAATTAGTATCAGCGATGAAGGCCCTCAAAGTATGGGGGGGAATTACAACACACCTTCTGATATCGCCCCATTAGCCTCCATCTGCCAAATAGCAGGCTGCGAACCCGGTGATTCAGTGGAGATATTTTTTATTGATGCCGCCAATTATCTAAGCTCATGGGGGCCAGCGTGTGGGAATGATCCCGACAGACTTATTAGTATCGACCCAGCTTCTGGCGCTCGGTACACTCAAATTTTGCAAGGCATTTTCGAAGATGTGTGTTTCTAGCTACATTAAATAAATTAAACCTTTGAAATACCCTGAGCTATTTACTGGTATGGAAAGGAAAGACATTCAGGTGGGAGATTTAGTGTGTTTTGATGGCGACGAAGGCGACCTCATTCTTGGTGTTGGCCTCGTTATGGACACAAAGGGCGACATGGATGATATTGCCGACTTAGACAGTGCCATTAGAAATTTCTATGATGATGATGAGTATTGGAAAATATCCACCGCACTACCGGACGCTCCAATGATTTTGGTACTCTGGTCAAGAACTGCACAAGAAAACGAGAACTTTGATCTTTACAAAATGGATAAATTGAGTTATTCTTTTATATGGGTATATCCCACCGAGGTCAAAGTGATCTCTTCGTTAGGAAAGAAAAATGGAAAAAGAAAATAAATTAGGTATAGACAGAAAGCAAATGAATGCCCTTCAGTTGATGGCGCTTATAGCAATCCTCCTTGCTTTTTTCACTGGAGATAAAACCCTCTTTGCTGTTGCGATGTTCACCATGTGTGGATTAAAAACGATTGCAATGGTGGTGTTTGAGGACAGTAAGGAGGCTATTTTCGCAGCTCTCTATGCGGGTTTCGCAATTCTGTTCTTTTTGGACTTGTAGAGCATAATTACTATTATGAGAAAGTTTGGCATGATGTTAATTCTTGTGTGTTTCCCGCTGGCCATACCCGCCAGTAGCACAGAGATAGGTTCGCTTTGGGAACCAGCCGGACTGTTCCACAAACAAATAACGAACAAGACATGCTCGTCGGTACCCGCAGAAAAGCTTGCCCGCGTTCCGGGATATCAATTTACCTATCAGGAGACTGATGATTGTGACTATTTTTACCCTTCTCACACTTCGCTGGCTCTTCATGTTTTTTATGTAGAGTGGGTGAACAAATTTCGAGATGACGACGGAAGAATGCTGCAGGCTCTAAACAATTTGCATATTGAATATGGGACATGGCAGCGGAGGATGTCGAGAGTATACAGTATTGACGGCGAGTTTCGCCCCAATTCCACTGTGATCAATGGACTCACTGGTAATGGCGGGAAATATATTTTTGTTTGGATTGGCAAAGGCACCCACCCCCGACTGTATAAAACATCCTTTGTCCATGAACTTGTGCATGTTGCCATCTATGCAGCGAACTTTGGTAAGCATGGCGATCCTGATCACGAGGGTCCAAAGTTTAAAGGGTGGAGTACGATGCACACGAAATTCATCACAGACACTAACGAAGTCCTGGAAAGTATGGACTTATAAGGAGATGAGAAAATGCAGAAAAATCTTGTTGCAGGAGTAAACGCTGCCTTGGCCGCAGAAGGCACTCAAAAACAAAAACAAAGGCCCCCAAGTGACACGCTTAGGCCACACGTTGCGAAGCTAGAAGAGGACATCGCACAACTAAAGGATGAGAATTCTAAATTTGCTGATGTGATGGAAGAAATAAAGAAAGAGAACGAAGAACTTAAAAGTAAAATTGATCAGCTATTGGCTGCAAAGCCTTCCAAGCCTGCTGCCAAGAAGAAACGCAGCAACAAAAAGAAAGCTTAGAGATTATGAACATAAATGAATGGAGAACCATGACAATGAGTACGAAGACTGACCTTCATGAGAAAACATCTGTGGCCAAAGAAAAGCAGAGAGCCGCAAGGGGAGCCACCGATCAGGTCGATGGTGCTTGGGATCTTATTGTAGAAGAATTTATCGCTAACGTATATGGCGCAGCTGACATGGGGGAAACTAAATATTTCTTAGATATGAAGAACCGCAACCAGCAAACGATCTTAAAGGTTTCCGCCGAAGTTAAAGAAAGACTTGGCGACGTGCTGGTGATTGTTTCTCCTCGTGGTATCGAGGCAAATTGGGAAGTAAGCGAATAGGAAAGATCATGCAATTTGAGATGGGCGAACTTGTCGCTGGGTGTAAACCCTGGAATAAGAACACAAAACTGGGAGTAATCATTGAAAAAGCCACCCCTCAAGCCCATAGCAGGGATCGCTCTGCTTATCGGGTCTTTTGGGTGTCAGATCCCGGCTCCGAAAAAAGCACGTTTATCACCTGGGAGGTGGTTGGCTCCCTCGTCAAGCTACCGGGAGAAGAAAACACTTGACAAAAATTAATAAAGATCATATAATGAGGATCAATGTAGAAAAAATAGCCCACGAACCGGGCCACTGGCTCTCACCACCGCGTAACGGCTTGATAATACTGGAAAGTGCCATATTTGAATCCCTCTTTAGTTACATCGCTATGGCCTCAGAGAGTGCCAAAATTGAAAGCCAATATGACATCGGGCCAGAAAAGATAATGAATGAGTTAATGAAACAAGCAGAATTAGAAGTAATTGATGCCCTTATTAAAGCCTATAACAGAAGGAGAACCTCAAATGGAAAAAAATAGGATAGACCAACTCATTGAGTCCAAAGAAAACCAAGAAGATGCTAAAGATATTCCCTTTTTGAAATCCCTTCAAAGTTGGTTTGAGAAAACCGGGAAGCTATCGGAGAAACAAGTCAAGGCGTTCGAGAAGATAGAGTATTTAAATTCTCCAGAGGGCAAACGAGATGTGGCATTGTGGGCCGAAGAATACCCGCGCCTGCACAAAGAAAGGGCTCTCGTCTGTGCGCGTTACTATTTGGCGAACCCCCCTTACTTTAGTGACATAGCCCAACTTATCCTCACCCTCCCTGACTATATCCCAACGCGCAACCAATTCAGAGCAATGTGCGAGAACAAATTTACCACCAAGGTATGGAAAGAATATAATCGGGAACCCCTCTATCAGAAGGGGGATATTGTGCAGGTACGCGATGCCCGAACCCTTCCCTATAACCTCGCGTTCATGCGAAAGAAATTATGTGTGGTGGTGGAAAATAAAGTTCCCACCATTGCAACCCACGCTCAAGGAGCAAAGGTATACCGCTTGTTACCTTTTGGCTCAACCTCAGTGGTTGATTGCCAAGAGAGACACGTCAAGGCTTTTAAAAATAAGGCTTGACACGCACAATTATGTGTGATATTATAGGACAAAGGAGAAAATTATGAAAGCTCTAAGTAAAGAAAACATGGCCGCATTTCGTGATGCTGGCATGGCTACCTTGAATAAGGGTGCCGATATTGCTTTTAAGACAGCTGTAGTTGTCTTGACGCTTCGTTTCATGGGCATCCTGCAGTAAGGCATGTAAAAAGTGAACGGTTTTTTGGAAATAGGAGATCTGGTTCGCATGTGCGGCATGAACGAGCCCTGGGCCGTCGATCCTGATAGCATCGATTGGTGCTATGGGATATTTGTGGGAGTAAGAGAAAATCCCCAGGCGTTCATGGAGAAGCAGGATCTTGTTGTCTATAATGGCACACCTATGTTGTTCGATCATTATTGGTATAAGGAAAAAATTGCATAATGACCACCAAAGAAGAATGTGAACTTTTTAATAAAATGATAGCTCACCACCTAAAGAGTCTGGAGACATCCAGATCGGAGGACTCTAAATTATATCATCGAGAGATGTACACAGTGGCCAAGAAAACCCTCTGGGAATTAAGCCCCAACGCTCAAGAGTGGGCCAAAAAGCGCAACCCCGCTGATATTAAATAGAGAGGACGAAACGTATGATTGTTTGTCTTTGTAATGGTCTCACCGACAAACAAATAAATCAGATTTGTGATGGCTGCGAGACCAGACAGGAATTTATCGCAGCCATCAAAGAGGAAGTAGCTCCTAATAGCTGCATGAGTTGCTATCCTGAGATTATTAGCAACTTTTGTTGTGACAAGGAGGAGAATATGGAAGATAATACTTCATTTTACAGAGCAGAATATGAAAGCCTGCTCACTCAGCTCTCCCTTTTACGGGAGCAATTGAAAAGGCAAGAGGATCTTGTCAAAGAAAAACAAGCTCTTTTGAGCGAGTGTTATGAAATCATCCATTACAAGAAGCTGTGGTTGACCCTAAGTGACGAGTGTATCGAGGATATGCAGAAGCACATGAAAGAAGGAGAGGAAGAATGAGTTATGAATTTATAAAAATGTTATTAGTTGTAACTGCCGTCAATTTTGTGGTGGTGTTCGGTGGTGTATTTACCGTTCTATTTGCTAGAGATAAAATCCGCGCAAGAAAAGAAGGAGAAACAAATGAATAAATTATTAGGATTAACGTTCGCAGCGTTTATGATGCTGCCATCGACGGCAGATGCTACCAAGAACTCGCTAGGCTTTGCCGCAGGTTCAACGTATGGCATCGGCCTTTCGTATGCTCTCGACTTTGAGAATGGTCATGGGGTTCAAGTTACGGGCCTTCCCTACTGGAGCGATGACGGCGGCCTCGTTGCTGGTGGTATTAACTATCGCTACACCTTCCACCAAAACGGTCGCGTTGGTATCTATGGCAGTTTCGGCTTGGCCGGGATGATGTCCAAAAATACTTACGAGGAGTGTGATTGGAGTGAAAACCCACAGGGAGAGAATTGCACCGAGGTGGTCGAAGATGATTTCAATTTAGCCTCTGGCCCAGGCGTTGGCCTCCAAGTATTCTTTTGGGATAACATGGTGGTTCGCTTTGAGCTTCCCCTCACTGCGCGTTATGGCACCGACGGATTTGGCATCACACCCATCCCGAACTTCGCCTTGATGTATCGCTGGGGTGACTAATGACAGTTTATAACAAGCTGGTAAGAGACCGCATCCCTGACATTCTTGAGGCGAAGGGAAAGAAATATACTGTGCGTCAAGTGGGAGTTGGCTTTGAAAAGGGAAACTATCTCAGAAAGAAGCTCGTTGAGGAAACCGATGAGTTTTTAAAGGAGCCCTCCATTGAAGAATTAGCTGACGTACAGGAAGTTGTATTCGCATTAGCAGAGAACATGGGCTTCACGCGACAGGACTTAGAAATTGTCCGAGAGGCCAAAGCGGTTCAGCGTGGTGCTTTTGAGGACAACTGGGTTCTTGAAGAGGTTATCTAATGAAAAAGTTATTGGTATTCCTTTTCGTGGTAGGCTGTGGCATGCCACCAGTTCCTTCACCCGCAGAGGATGAAGACCCTCGCCACTGTTCCCACGAATATCCCATTGCCGCTGAACCTACTCTGTGCGAGTCCACCTCCTATGGTGACTGCTGCACTTGGGAAGTCGATGAAGACGGAGAAGACTGTCGTTATGATTACTGTTCTTACTACGGAAGCCACGAATGTGATTGGCGACTTCAATACACAAATTGCTCATGAAGGGAAAAGCTAATGGCCACACACAAAGAAACAAGAAGATTCAGAGAGATATGCGAGAGATACAATTTGCGCTACAAGTCAAACGCGGCTGGTGAACCCACGTCGCCCACTCGCAAGAGGGTTAACCCTCATGATCACCTCTACGATTTAGGTGACGGGCTCGTGGGAGTATCTGTATCGAGAGACACATCAAAAAAATATACATTCCTCAAAAGAAAGCTGACAACGATGGGGTGCAAGGTGGTGCAGGAGGGGGATCGAGAAGGTAATTTTGCAGTCTCCGAAGAAGATCTCTTAGAGGTAGCGAAATTTCTTTCCTGCGTAAAAAAGAATCGCTCTTTCACCCCCACAGAACTAGCTACTATACGACAACGGTTGTTGGGATGAGACAAAGAAGATCGCGTAAGCGACCAGGATTCAGCATGAAGAAATTATCTGTCGGCACCACAATTAAGGTTGATATTGGCGAAAAGAAACCAGAGTACGCCAGCATCATCCACCACGTCGATTCCCCAGCATCGGATAACGTATATTTGGTACGTTGGCGTGATGGCACTCACACCTTATTTGATGTGAAAGAAGAAAATCTGATAGAAAGTAAGTGAAAATATGACCAAACTACCCAAAAAGAGACTATTTAGATCTGTAATAGATACCACAATTGCTATCTATGTGATAATGTTGATAAAAACGGAGGAAACGGCGCAAGCCCTTAAAAAGAAAGGAGAAACTTTTTTCGCTAAAAAGGACTTGACAGGATTTTAAATATGCGGTATAATAGGGATCACATTAGTAAATTCAATCACTTACACCTGGGAGTCCTTAAATGGCAGTAGATTTCAAGACCTTTAATAAAACCGCACCCCTCATTCTTAATTCTAAATTCCCTGTGTTGTTGCGCGGGAGGCATGGTGTGGGGAAATCCCAAGTTGTGTATCAAGTGGCAAGCTCCATGCGAATGCCCGTTGTAGAGCGCCGAGCCTCACAGATGACCGAAGGTGATCTGCTGGGTGTTCCTTCGCCCGATGGTATGAACATTAACGGTGAGCAAGCCTCAAAATTTAGACCTTTCGACTGGCTCGTGCAAGCATGTACTGAGCCAGTTGTGCTTTTCTTTGACGAAATTGATCGCGCAACCATCGAAGTGCGTCAAGGGATCTTTGAACTCACCGATTCACGCAAGCTGGCTGGCTGGCACCTCCACGAAGATACCGTTATCTGCGCGGCTATCAATGGTGGGGATCACGGTGCCCAATATCAAGTGGGTGAAATGGATCCTGCTGAACTGGATCGTTGGGCTACCTTTGATGTAGAACCTACGGTTGAGGATTGGCTGGATTGGGCCAAAGATAATACGGATGAACTCATCTGGGATTTTATTAACCAGAATCGCAACCATCTGGAACACCTAGATGATTTTGAGCCTAACAAAATTTACCCTTCACGCAGGTCATGGGATCGTCTAAGTCAGACAATGACCCAAGCAGACCTTTTCAAGAAACCCAAGTCTAGGGCAGTTTTTAGTTTGACCGCTGCTTTTGTAGGGTTTGAAGCTGCCGTTTCTTTGGGGGACTTCATTAAGAATTATCGTAAGATTGTAACGGTTGAAGATATTCTTGACAAGGGCGATATTGATGCCACCGCGAAGTTTGGCATCAACGATCATTCTGCTCTTGTGGAGAAGATGGAAGCTAGCGATACATTTAAAGAGAAGCTCACCAAAAAGCAATTGAAGAATTTGGCCGCTTACTTTAAGACGCTGCCGTCTGAGGTAGCCATGAAGCTGTGGTACTCCCTGACTTCATCTGGCGGAGATATTCAGAACACGATCAATCTGCATCCCCTCATTAAAGAGGATTTGGTAGGTATGCTGACGAGCGTGGAAGATTCCGACACAAATACCGACAACGATTAGGGGCACATCATGTCAAAAAAGAAATTTGACTTAAATCGACATACTGCTCGACTTTTGATGGGCGAACCTTTCTTCGCGGCATTGAGCCGTCGAATTGATAAGGTTGAGTCCAAGGCTTTGCCGACTGCAGCCGTTCGCTTAGACCCCGATGGGTATTTCACGTTGCTCTACAATCCTGATTACTTTGGTAAGCTGTGCGATGATGAAATGTCAGATGTTTTGAAGCATGAGTTTTATCATATCATCTTCGAGCATGTAACTGGCAGACTTCCTGGCAAGGAAGTGACCATGCTATGGAACTTTGCCACCGATCTGGCTATCAATAGCCACCTCAAGAATTTACCCGAAGGCGCACTTATCCCCGGCGAAGGTGATTTTGAGGATCTTCCCCCCGGCTTATCTGCCGAGCAATATCATGAGGCTTTGAAGAAACGGCAAGAAGAAGAACAGAAAGGCGGCAAAGAAGGTAAGGACGGTCAAAAGAGTTTGGGTGATATTCAAGAATTCGATGATCACCAAGGCTGGGGCGAGGATCAGGGAGCCGCATCTGAAATTGCCAAGGAGAGATTGAAAAAGATTGTCAAGGAAGCAGCCCAAGAAGCAGCTTCGTCTGGAAGCTGGGGCACCGTTCCCGAAAGCATTAAGAAGGACATCATGGCTAAGGTCGACACGGTGGTGGATTGGAAGAAGCTACTGAGATATTTTATTAAGACCTCTCAGAAAGCCAACAAGAGCAGCACAGTGAAGCGCATCAACCGCCGATACCCCTACCTGCATCCAGGCCGAAAGACTAGGAGACAGGCACACATCGCTATTAGCATCGATCAGAGTGGGAGTGTTGGGGATGACATGCTGGCAGCATTCTTTGCTGAGTTGAATAAGCTGGCAGAAATTGCATCCTTCACGGTCATCCCCTTTGATACAGACGTGAGTGAGGAAAATGTTTTTGTCTGGACAAAGGGGAAAAAGATAACATATAAGAGAGTCCTTACTGGTGGCACCTGTTTTGACGCACCCACTGCGTATGTGAATGACAAGGGGTTTGATGGTCATATTGTGTTGACAGATATGTATGCACCTAAGCCCAAGCCCAGCAAGTGCCAGCGCATGTGGATGACTACTCCCTCTTGCGCTAAGAGCCCCTACTTCGATACTAACGAAAGGGTGGTGGGTATTGGTTATGATTCCCCATATTAAAAGCTTTGCCTGTGGTGTCATTTGTGCATCCCTCCTATTCATTGCTCCAGCCCTAGCGCGTGGACACAAGACCTTAAAGGATGTAGAGAAAGAGATAGATGCCTTTGTTCATGCGTTCCATTGCCGAATTGCGGTGGTGGAAGATGTGGATTTGTGGGAACGCAAGGTGCTGGTGAAAGTCAAGAGCATTCGATTTGTCCTCACCGCGTTCGGGAGTGGCACCTACGAAATTTGCCCCGTAGGAAAGAGGGCAAAAAAGGAAAAACTTTGAGAGTTATCAACCGAGAAAAAAACAAGACTCTTGTAGTCTTTGATGTGGCCGGGATTCGTACAGCATCCAAGGCCATTTTGTTTTCTTTTGGACTCCCTGTCCTGATAGTCGATCATCTCAGGAAGGAAATTGTGTATCTGAGGAAGCGCCACAAGACGCGCACACGCAACATCTCACGCCACATAAGGGAGACACTAGAGACTCTTCCTGTGACCTACAGAAGCGAACCTGTGAGCCCCCAGCACCTACGAGGGATCGTGGTGAGCCTCTACGAGCCGATGGTTGACTCCATCCTACCCCATGCAAAGGAAAGCGACACGATCAAACTCAGGGAGTTTAAGAAGAAAAAAGGATCTCTAAATGTCCTTTAAAATCAAGGGGTTAGCTAAGTAACTGTTTTTACTACACTTTTTCTTTGAGGTGCGCCATGCCGATGGATCTAGGAGATCCCCCCAACTACCCGCAAATTGAGCCAAGTCCAGTCAATGGGCCTAAGTCCAGCAATGTCGTTTTCTCCCTAAAGCCCCGGCTTTTAAGGAGAAATGAAGGTGGAAAAGCCTTGATCTTCTTGGCCAGTATGGTATGATGGGACATCTTAAAAATCGAGAAAGGCTCAAAATTATGACGCATCCAGCAACCCCATTTTTCTACACCCGCAAAGACTACATTCAAAACAACGCCTGTACCCATGAGCAGTATTACCGACAACTGGTAAAGCAAGGGCTCGTGGAAATTGTGAAGGGCTATTTTGGCATGGAAGCTCTGATGAGCCCCCGGAATGACGGGCACTTCAATCACATCGCTCTCAAGAAGTGGGATAGATTGGCATACAATAATCACATGCCCACAAGAGCAGAGTGGGAATCGGTTGGGGATTTTCCAACACAAGCAGGTTTTGTGTGTGTCCTGAAACAAGCCGCTGCGATGGCTGTTGAGCAAGAAAAGGCAGGTGAATAATGAAAGAATTTGTAATTTGGGGAATCCCACCCGGAAAGACCGAAGAAGAAGTCCTTTACACTAAGGCGAAATCTGGCAAAGAGGCCATTGTTGTGGCTAACAACCTAGTGATTGCGCATGGTGTAACCAAGCCTAGAATTCAAACCCTCGATTTGTCCGAGTGTCCCTCAAAACTTTTTAAGTCAAAGGATATTGTTAATGTTTAAAGCCAAAGCGAACGCAAGCAAGCGAACCAAAAACCGCTTCCGAGAGCATACCTTGGTAGTGGGAGCCCGAATGGAGGAAACCAACGAGCCCGTAACCACCATTTTTAAGTTTGGTGAGTTGCGAGGTAAAGAGTGCATTTCCATGCAATCGCTGGAAGAAGATACCAAGTTTGTAACGCCAGAGGGTGAGAATGATCCAAATTGGCGTTTCGTCCCACGTTGGATGGGCTGGATACCGCTAAACGAAATTGAAGAAGTAGAGGAAGAATAAATGATTAAGATTTCAGGCCCAATGAATCCAACTGTGTTTCAATCGCCCGTAAGCGATAAATGGTACGCATGCGCGGGAGGCGAGTGGCTCGAAGTACCCGCTGACACCCAACTGAGCGACCTTGATTGGGTGGATGATTGGAAGAAGGAAGGGGCATTAATTGATCCAGAGATTAATCGATGTCATAGGACAACCGTGAAAGGCTCCAAGGGCAACGAGTATAAAGTAGAAGTCTGGACTGATGGTAAAACCAATTGCGAATGCACTGGCTTTGCCTATCGTCGAACCTGTAAGCATGTAGAGGCTGTTAAGGCCGAAAGGAACGTTGATTAATATGAACCCAAACGACTGGAAAGGCCCCATGGGAGGCAATGGCATCTTCGCAACGTGGACAACCACTGATTTGGATGGTGATGTAAAGGAGGTTGGGCTGTACCGTAGCACCACCGGAGCCGTTGAGAGGAAAATGTTTAGAACGGTACGCGAAGCATTGGACTATGGCTTTAAGATGGATTATCGCCACCGTAGCCATATCCGTTACGGTGATTTCTTGGCGGGAAAAGGAGAATAAAATGGAAAAGTATCATCAAGTGATTAAAGATTTAGCCCGTTATGAATTTGGGTGCGGGTATTATACTCGCCCCACTAACCCCTCACAGGACGTTCAGGTGGAAGATTTACAACGCCGAATAGCAGAACATTACCCCGATTTAAAATCCGCCAAAGAAGCCCTCAAGCAAGTCCAGAAAGGAATCCCCAATGCTCATTCCAACTATTAAAGCCCCCCGCATCAACCGTCATCTCACAGAGGTGTTCGGCTATGACCGTGAGCAATCCATCTTGGATGAAACTTGCGTGTCCTGTAAAGAGGTTGTTACCAACCTTCCCACGGAAACATACGCCAAGGAATATGAAATTTCTGGCCTGTGTAAAGAATGTCAAGATGAAGTTTTTGAAGGAGAAGAATAATATGGGAACCCGAAGCGATATTGTTGTTTGTATGAAGAGTGAAATTTATAAGAAACTCTCAGATGAAAGCCGCCACTTTCTGCAGCATGATGCACGATTGGCAGCACCAGAACCAGAAGGGATTGCATTTATCTTTGAGGATATTAAGTGGTATCGGAATTATGACAAAGAGATAGACAAACTCTATTCTGATTTGGCACCCCAAGATATTGAGGATTATATTGTCATCGAAGCATGCCCCGAATACCCATCGGACGAGTCTAGCGGTGATGAAGGTGCTTGGTGGGACAACCCTTGGGGATTTAGAAAAGAAATTAACGTTACCATTGAAGGAATTTAAAATGGATTTTGATAACATGGGAGTAGGCGAGATCCTTGAACTCGCAGAAGATTTAGGTTGGATAGGCGCATTTGATTTAATGTATGATGAAGATGAAGATATTGATGCCCTTGAAGTCAAGGCCATTGAATATATTAAAACTAAAAATGATCAGGAGAAGAAATAGCATGTTAGCAATTGGCGATTTAGTTACGCACGACGGTCTTTCGCACAACCAAGAAGTGTTTGGGTATCCCATTCTTCAAGGGATTGTAAAGAAGGTTGTTAATAAAAGCCCTCACACTCACGTTCAGGTGTTCTGGCTCAACAATGGCACTACCATTAATATGAATGAATGGTTTCTCTCAGACTCACTCACTAAATTATCATAGGAGATAATATGACCCAAGACCAAACAATCGCTCAACTCACTAGCAAAATCCTCATGGCATCCCGCCTACACTGCCCAGACATGGCTCTGCTGTCCTTCCTCTCTCAGCTAGGGGAGTTGGATGACACCCAACGCGAAAGCGTCTTAGAGACTGCTAGGGTGGCTCGTGATGATGTGGTACAGCGCACTGAGGTGCTTTACCAAGGCCCCTTTGACCAAGCCTGTTACAACGATTAGAAGGAGATACCATGGCAAAACATTATAAAATATGGACGTACATTGAAGAGATCGATGAAGATGAAGATCATTATGAGGATATAGATTTGCCCAAAGGGGTGTATGAAACTTTCGATACGATTGAAGAAGCAAGAGCATACCAAGACACTATTTTAGGTTAGGAAGCAACAAGATGAAATTGAAATTTAGCCTCAAAGAAAGCGCAGAAGAATACGCCACGCGATTGGTGGATGGTATGGATTTGGATACGCTGGTGGAGATAGCCATAACCTACTTAATGGAGGACTACAAAACTTATACCACCGAAGAATTAATAGGAGAAATCCAAGAGCATGGCATGCATGATGATCTGTTAGAAGAAGATGAAACCCCAGAAGGATTGGAATCCTTGATTGATAACCTCCAACCCATTGACACCCACACACAGGAGAAGAAATAATGAGATTAGAAAATTTAGGTAACAACAAAACCGTCTTACATTACCAACCCAAGCGAACGCAGGACAAGAACGAAACCATTAGTATATTCTTTTCGTATGATACTCCAGTGATGGTGCATGATTATCTTTTCAGTCATCTTATCATCACTGATAAGAAGTATAGCAACACCACCTCCCAGCACGTCAATTATTTTAAGGGGCTAGTGCATGAACGCATCGGTAATGATAAGTATGATCGCCTTGAGGTGGTTTATACCAGTGAGATTAACCTTCGGGCCTACGCAGATGGGCAACAGCCTATCAAACCCACCAACCAAGCATTCACGCATGAGGTGATATAATGAAAGATGTTGTAAATCAAATTATGGCCTACGAGCAAGGGGATATGGATGATGAGGAAGTCATAGACTTCTTTCAAACCCTCCTAGACACCCGCATAATCTATAGTCTGCAAGGATCGTATCAGCGACACGCACAGGCTCTACTGGAGGCTGGCTATATTGAGAGGAGCGTTCCCAATGACGCATGAATATGATTGGATAACCGATGAAATGTATGATGCCAAATTGCGAGAGATCTGCCATGTGGAGGGGAGTGACTTTTTGGTTACGCACGTTACTGGCGTCTATGAAGCGGTTAGAGAATACTTTAACAATGATGTGATCCAAGAACTGGAGGATGAGCGTGAAGAGCGCATCTACACAACCGATTGGGATGACACAGAAGAAGGAGAACCAGAAGATGACTTATAAGATTATTAGATTTAGATTTAAAGGTGATAACCATGTTATTAATTGGGGCTTAACCCTTGAGCAAGCACAAGCACACTGCAACGATCCTAGCACCTCCGGTGATGGCTGGTTTGACGGGTATGAAAGAGAGTAAAATATGAGAGCAGAAGATTACATTAGCCCTGAAATGATTGAAGAGATCATGGAAGACATGCGACCCGATAATAATTCTATCGAGTGTATCAAACTCCACACCCTGCCAGGAGTTAATTCTTTGAGGCAGGTGGGGGGCAGAGAGATTGATCCCTATATCATCGCGGAGGTGGTGGACGGCAACAGTTTTGCTGCCTACCTCAAGGGCACCGTGATACTTGTGCCTCAAAATGCATGCCATTTTGTGCCCACCAAGGGCAAGCCAAACATCCCTCGGCGCTTCTTCGTGCGTAATAAGCACGTTCGAGGCATCACCAAGAAGTCCGATTGGGACATCACAGACGTCAACCGATGGGGGTCACAATGACCTTTCTGGAGTGGGAGATCTACTCCCAATGGGAGTTAGAGGACGCTGTGGAGACTGCTAAGGGCCTCATAGACACCGCTAATGGGCTGCTACCAGAGAAGGAGCTGGATGCTCTCAGGCTCATTGTGAGCCTTGCAGAGCATGTGGCAGACCGGGGCACCCTAGATGAAACGACGAACAAATGGAAGATAAAGTGATTAAGATTGGAGATTTAGTAGTGACAAAAGGTGCCACCACTTTGGATAAAGAAACGGTGGGTTTGCTCATTCGCTTTGACCATGGTGGTCGCTCTTGCCCTGGAGATCCTGTAGTCCTCTTGGGAGGCTACACTTATCGGTTAGCTCGATCTTCCCTGGAGAAATTGTCATGAAATTGGGCGATTTAGTAATTCAGAAAGTATTTGGAGGAAGGAGCGATCCATGGCTAGTAGTGGATATTCATGAGGGAGATATTTTTATTTTGAATTGCACGACCGGAAACAGATTGTGGATTGAAGAACGAGTAGCCCAAAAGTGGTACGAGGTGGTGGCATGAAAGTAGGAGATTTAGTGAAGATTGATTATGTTTATGGGGGCTACCCTTTGAATGATACCGTAGCACTTTATTTGGGTGAGGAGGAGATCCTATTTGATGATGAAGGCGATGGCATGAACACTTATACCGTCACCAATTTAAAAATACTCCCCATCGGATCTTCAGAGCCCCGGCTCTTGGATAAAACAATGTGGAAGCACCTGGAGGTGGTAAAATGAACGTTGGAGATTTAGTAACATTATCTGCGAAGGGGGTCAACCTTCAAATTGCTTGGCGCTACTATGAAGATTGGCGCAAGGGAAATATTATTGGACTTGTAATGGAAATTAACAAGAGCAGTCCTTATGGGCTCGGCCCCACTTATAGAGTTAAGTGGATCAATGATCACGGCCCCAGAGCGCGAAGAGGCCAATACCACTATGGTAAGTTTAATGCAGGTTACGGCTCCTTCTATCGCAGCGACTTGAAGGCGGCTTCCCACCGGAAGCACCTCACCTCAGAGATAGAAAAAGAGCGGAGCCCCCTTGAGTGTGGAAACCTCCCAGATATAACCGATTTGCTAGACAGCTTTCCTTCCATTCGGACGAAATAATATGATTAAAGTTGGAGACTTAGTAAGGGACACCCAGACCTATGTTCGCGCTCATGAACAGGCGTTGGGTGTGGTGATAAAGATAATAGAAAGCAAAGATGGATATGGAGTTGGGGTTATGGGGGTGTGTGTTAAGTGGAGCGATGCGCCATTAAGTCCCCCCCTGTGGCATCCACTGCGCCGCTTGGAGAAAGTAAATGGTTAAGATCGGAGATCTGGTAAAGCATTACCATTGGCGAGAGAGCCCGTTGCCCAACTACCGAGAAGAGATTGGTATAGTTGTGGCCGACGATCCCGAAGCAGCGTCCTTTGTTCAGGTGGTGTGGCTCCCCTATAACCCTCCCCAGTGCAAAACCTTTCATTCGAGAACAGCACTGGAAAGGATAAGTGATTAAGATGAATTTTAAAGTAGGAGACTTGGTTAAGAGAACTAAGCTAGGCGAATGGGGCTTTGGAGAAGTGTTCCTTGTAACACAGGTTCACCCAACCGACGATCACCTTCCATTCCCACAAAACTTTAAGGATGACCGACAGCGCGTTGATGCAGTTGCGAGGTGTCTTAAAAAAGGCTATCTTCATTATATTCTCGCGCCGAGTAACGACCAGTATCAGGTGGTGTCATGAAAGTAGGAGACTTGGTAAGGTTTAAGGCCGAATTGTTTGAGGAGTCTGTGGTGAATGGATCAAATTTCTATGAGTGTGGAGAAGAGACTTGGATTGGTATTGTATTGCGGAAAGATGTGAGTGTGTATGGTGATGGTGCCATGGGCGTTGAGGTGATGTGGCAAAACAGTTTAAACGAATCTAGTGTTGTCTATGAGTGGGAAGTAGAAGAAGTGCTTGACAAAAGTCAAGATGTGTGTTAAAATGATTTTGAAGGAGATAAAAGTGTTTGAATTATTAGTTTTATTTGGTATTTTTTATATTTGTTTGTGCCAGACCAAGGAGTATGACCGTGACTAAAATTAACCCCTATGATATGCCAAAGCCTAAGATGATCGAGATTGTATTGAAGTCAATCGCTTGGGATGTAGATATTGATACGGATGGATATAGCTATATCCCCCATAGTTTGCCACGCAAGCTAGTGGTGCCTGTTCTCCATGATGGAACTCAGGAAGAATTGATTAGTGCTGCCATAGATAAGGCGACTGACCTTACTGGCTATTGCATCTCTGATTGTGATGTGGCCCCAATCGATTTGGAGAAGGAGACAACGCGCACAACAATCTTTGTGCCCGATGAAGCGTCCGACTCTTTGAGCGACACCTTGGAATACGAAGGAGAAATTTACTAATGACATACGGAAAATACACAGTTGAATGGTCACTGGTGGAACGCACCAGCAGCTATGAAGAAGTCTGGGCGAACAGCCAAGAAGAAGCCGAAGCAGAGGTGCGAGAGAACATCCATATACTTGCCTCACACCAACCCGCTTTTTTGGAAGACATGGAAGTAGAAATGAAAGAATTTCAAACCGAAGACGAAATCTATGGAGAAGAATAAAATGAGTACCCCTCTTGAAGCAGCACAGAAGCATCACACCCGATGTGATACAATTTATGAGAGTTTTACTAACGGCCAGAACAGCCAATTCATGGAGCAGATTGTCGATTATGATGTTGACGTTTCTTTCTTACTCTCATTCGTAGGCAACTACTATGGCAAGGAATCAGCGAATGAGGTGGCTCGAAGGTATGCCGCACTCGCCCAAGGTGAGCTTGATACCCTGCGAAGAACCATCGAAGATATGCAAGCAGAAGCGGAGGAGCGCAATGGCACTGACGCACAATGAATACTATGACTTGACGCGCACGATTAGGATGGCTCAGTTTCACACCCGCGTTGGGGTCACGACAGGTGATCTTCAACAGCTTGAGAAATTGCAGGCCGAGCTTGCATCCCACCGTACCATCCCCAAAGTGGGTGACTTGGTGATTGACCATGAGTGGCCGATGGATGGCTACGGCCTTGTTCTTGAGGTGGGCGACAGGCGTAAGAAAACCCCCTACAAATTATCCACTCACTTGGGGGCTGACTGGTATGGCAAGTCGTATGTAGAATATCAGTGCCGAATTGTATCCTAAGAGATACTTATATATGTGGAAGGCTACGCTGGAGTTTTTATGTATATTATCCTGCTCATTGCAGGATTTGAGCTCCTTGTATTTATTTTGACTAACGTTCCACTCTGAGAGGAGAGAAAGAAGATGACAAAAAGTAAAAAACCCATACCGAATATCGCAGATATTCTGGAAATGTTTGACATAAAGAGCGAAGAGTATGCTGTTCGCTCCCCCGAAGAAGGCAAAGAGAAAGCAGAGGAAGACTTGATGAGAGAACAAGAAGAAAAACTTACCGCATCCGTTTTTAGAGACTTTAGTACAATTACAATTGGCGATTATATCAATGCCGCCCATGCTTTCAACCGTGAGATGATGGGAAGCAAGTTAGATGCTAACCAAGAAATGGCTTATTTTACTCTCTTTGCATTTGAGGAAAGAGCAAAGAGAATGTCAGAACACTATACTTATATTAACTAGGGAAATTCATGGCAGACAAGAAAAATAAAAGCAACAATTTAAGTTTATGGCTCTCGGTAGAGGATATGACCTTAGTATATGAATTGCTGCACGATGTGAAGGTGACTTACGTTAAGTTGACGGAAGAAGATAAGAGAAAGTCCAGTGCCAAAAGTGTGATGGATGCGTGTAGCCGCATCATGAAGAAGATTGAATATAAATTGCTTGGGGCATCAAAAGAAAAGAAAGAAGAATCTAAATGAAGTTGATGTATGAGCAGGGCGATCTGGTAGAGTTGGCCCGTTTCGGTGTCGCACCCGAAAACGATGATGACCGAGTTTACGGAACAATATTGGAAGTGTTTCCGCCGATAGACCACTTTGTGCCACGCTATCGTGTGCGTGTTCACTATGACCCCATGAAGCGACCACTCCACAAGTACGACCCCTTTTCCCATCAAGTAAGCGAACGCCGAATCACGGTAATGGAGTACGACATCGCGGGGAGGATAGAGGATTCAGGGGCTTAGAGGCCCGACTTCGACGGAATTTTTTTTTACCAATGAAGGCTATATTCATATTTGTTTACCTAATGTCGCTCTTATTCACCACAATGAGGCAAGAAGATCCGCAAGAATGTTGGATTGATGGCGAACAAGTGTGTTGCACATGGATTTTAATTGGGGCAGACAAAGGATATGAAGATTTGTATTGCTTGGCCACAACATGCGCTGTACCAGAGGAAAAGGATTGGTCACTAAGCAGTATGGAGTGCCTTAGCGATCATGACAGAATGGATTATGAATTCTTTTACAGAGATAAAGAAAGGTGATATTGTAAAGGTGCAGCCCATGCACTACTGCTACACGTTTGTGTCAGGAGGGATAGATAACTTGTTGCGAGAAGATGAGGAAGCCCCCAACCATATTGCCCACCATTGGACAGGCGATGGATTTAAGGCCCGCGTTTTGGATGTGGTCGAATTAAAGAAGCAATATGAGGGAGAGATAGAGATGGAAATATACGTCCAAGCAAAGATATATGGCCAAGGCCGCAAACATTTTATTAAGCGTAACAACGAAAAGACAAAAGTAATTTGGATCCAAGAACGCCTAGTTAGTAAATGCAGGGATGAAAAAGAAAAGGAAACTTAATGAGTGACCGAAGAAAACGAACGAGAGATAAAGAAGGGTGATTTGGTAAAGCTTTACAGCTTATATGAGGCCCACATCGATAGCCCTTCTGTTGTTGGTGTCTATCTTGGCACAGGCCAAGAAGGTCAATTTGTATTTTATGAAATTGCGGTGGTGCAAGAGAGCTTGTGGTCACGCAATGGAAGAACTGGCGGCTTTGTGGAGAGATACCTTGCAAGTGATTTTGTCATGTGCCGCGCAGCAGAACAACCGAAAGATTAAAGGAGAAAATTATGTCATCAACCAAAAAAGATAACATCCCGCACGATAGTCAAATCAGGAAACGAATGATTGAGGACTTTGTAAGAGACAACAAAGAGAATCCAGAGAAATATGTGGTGCATGAGACTGTGCCTTATGAGCCAGATAATACTTCACGACCTACAGGCAGACGTGGTAAGAGGCCATCGGAATAAAAATGAAGACTTGGAATGACATAGCCAATGAAGTAGAGAAGGACTACCTTGCTCGATACGGTGGTGTGCCCAGAAAGAAGCGAGTTGCTATGGGCCTTGAGCCAGGGAGTGACCGCAATGCTTTTGAGAACAGGCAGTGGGTTCAAGTCTATGTGCAGATGTTAGCATGGAAGGACAAGTGCCGCGAACTCCATGCAGAATTGCTAGAGCAGCAAGATGCCCCTAACCAAAAGTAAGATGGAAGAACTCAATGCAGAAATTGCATACTATGAGTTCTGGTTTAGAAGGGGAGAAATCTCCTATGAGAGATACATGGATCACCGCGAACAACTAATCGGACAATATTACATGAAGTTTTATGATGAAGATATGCAATTGCTATCCCACTTGGATTACGAGAAAGATGAACCCACTGGCCTTTGCGGAATGATTTTGCGGGTAATAAAAAAGATATTCTAAAACGATGAAAGAAGAAAGAGTAGTATATGAGGTAGGAGACTTAGTAAGGATTCAGGACAAGTATGCTAAAGATTATTCACACACACAAGAGTATGGGATAGTAGTAGGTCGCACGATACCATGGCATGAAGCGTATGAGTTAGCGGATACTGTTTATGATGATGACTCAGGCACACGCTACTGGAATGACGTAAATTATGCTCCCTATCATGTGATGGTATTGGGAGAAAAGAGAAAGTTGGAGTGGGTTAGCCATGACTATATGGAGCTAATCAGCTAATGCAGCTAATGGGCTAGGGTTATTTGCAATTTATTTAAAGGATAACGTGAGGGGCTGAGTGGATCTAAGTGGTGTTAGGTGGTAAAAGGTGCATTAATGGGGTTGGCCTTAGTACATTAGCTAAGTAGACGTGTCAAGGAAAAACCGCTTTATTTACCCCACCTTACAGGCTGCGCCACTACGATACGCCCTGCTAACCCCCCGACTTTGTTACCCTTTTCGCCCCCGAAACGCGACACCCCGATAGGGATCACTTCCCAAGCGGATCTATGCAAGTCCAGCAATCCTACGCAACCCACCGGATTAATTCAATTGTCGCTTTCTGCGTAAGTGCGCGGTTTTAAAGGAATAAAAACCCTTGTAATGATCTGCCAGTGTGGTATAGTGGTAAGGCAAAGTGAGGAGAATGAAAAAAATCCTCTTTAACTCAAAGGAACGCCATGACCACAACCTATTTAAACATTCCAAACACCTCCATTAACCACGACAAGGTGCGCCAAGCCGTAGCTCAATTCATGGTTGAAGAAGTTCTCACCAAAGATCAAATTATGGAATTGGCCATGACCTACCTCGAAGACTCTTATACTGAGGCAGGGCATTCAATTGGTGATCTAGCCAAGATGGTTAAAGAAACCGATATTCCTAAACCCTATACACACTCACCAACACAGCCCAACCGCATTCTTTGCCATGGCAAGGTTGAAGGTGATTATTATTTTTATACCCGCGAAGGCGATTATGAATACAACACCCTTGAAGTGAAAGAAGAAGTGCGATAATGACCAAAGAACAGAAGAGGTTGGCCACATTGCTTAAATTGTCCCGCCGCGCAATGTCAGAAGAAGATTTTGAAAAAGTCGTTCATGAAGTGGCAGGTAAGCCACCTCCCAAGACAAGAGGACGCAAACCATTGCAGCTTTCACCCGGCGATGAAAAGAGGCTTAAACTCAATGCAAAGCGGGGCTATTGCCAAGTTACGCATGTTGCCAGTTATTTGCAAATTGCAACTGAAAACGTTCGAGTGATTTATGACATTGACGGCAGCGGGAATCGAAAAATAATTTTAACATCCCCCGATAATCTTTCCATGCCAACCGCATACAAATACAGATAGAGGTACGATAATGACCAAACAATATACTAACGAAGAAATTAAAGAACAAACCCAAGCCGCCGTGAAACGCATCTTTGGTGACTCTTTGGGTTTCCTTGATTTTAACGAGCCGAGCCGCAACCATGTTTATGGTAGCAGTGGCGAACAAATACTGTGTGAATCGATTTACACTCCAGAAGAAGATGCAGGTGAATGGTCGCCAACTTCGGCAACCATCATTAACCATGAGCATGGCATCCCCGGCGCAAACAACGGCACCTTGATCGATGCATGGTTTGAAGTGTCTGACATGCTGCCCGATGATTATTATGTAGAACAGCTTAACGGCGCAATCTCTGCAGTTTATAAACTTAACTAAAAGGAGGCAATTATGCCATTAGAAAACACGCAAGAAATAAATACCCCAATCGTTCACATCGAAGTAGAGTTAAGCGGTAGCGCAACCATGACTTTCAAAGGTGAGTTTGAAGGTGCAAAGACTTTGGCCTTTAAGCATCCCCGCGATGCCGAGGCGCATGCACGTCACATGGGTTATGACACCATCACCCGCAAAGAGAACCCTGAGTATTTTGCTGTGATCCCATGGTATTCACCCTATGCTCAGGATAAGGTGGCTCAATAATGAAATCAGAACTTATCGGAAGATATGAATTGCGTAGTATTACCAGTGATGGGCAATTCGTCGTAGGCATATACGAAGATCTCGACAGCGCACTGGATGCGAAAGATTACCGCATGCGCTCCCAATCGTTAACGATGGTGATCTACGATGCACACTCCGGTCAACCACTTTTGCCAATGGCGCGGGAATCAAATTATGAATGATAAACAATTTAATATTAATCTCAGTAAGCTAGACGCATGGGCAATTAAGAAACGCCTTGAAGTCTGCACAGGTTATGGTGTTGATGCTTACTACCACGATGAAAGGCACGTCGTTTATGATAAGAAACTCAGACAGAAGAAGCATCAAATTTATTCCTTACTCCACGAGTGCGGCCACGCGCTGGCCTTTCAGAGTAAGCAAAGCTACAAGAACAATTTCCCTACCCTCCACAAGCATCGTTTCAAGGAAGCGAAGATTAACAAACGGCGGAATCTCTTTAAGGTGGAAACCATCATCGAAGAGTGGGATGCATGGAGGCGCGGCTTTGCGCTATCTGAGAGGCTAGACCTCGACCTTAACCAAGAAGATTATTATAATTATGCATCACGTTGGGTGATGACATACGTTAGGAGATTAGCATAATGGAATACAACAAAAGACTTGTCATCGCACACATCGCAGACTTAACATGCTGGTTCATTCTCGGCATCGTCATTGGCCACTACTTTCTTTAAGGAGAACACATGCGTAAATTCACTCAATCAATTGTAGGTAAAGGCGTCACGTTCACGCAGCTTGAAAAGTTCCGCGACAAGAAAGGTCGCATTGACTTTGCCCGCGTAGAGGTTGATGGCATCATCATCGAGAACGATGGCTACCTCTGCACCATCCGAGGTTGGGATGGTAAGATGCACCGCAACGTGGAGACTTGTGAAGTCACACCTTGGCCAACCCCTCGCATCCCTCATGGACTTGATATGCCATGCGTCGATTGATCTTGATGGGCATCTTCATTATCCTCGCGGCTGCCCACCAACGACTCGGATACAAACACGAGCTAATGCTGGAGTGTTACATCGAGTCAAGCTATTCGTTAAGCGATTGCATTGCAATTGTCACAACAATATTCTAACCCCACCGCATTTCGCGGGAACATAAAAATAAAAAGGTAAAAACCAATGACCACTATCAGATATACAAACAAGACAGTAGTAGACAGTAACAACATCATGTGGACTATGGACTACGACAAGCTAGACAACACCGTAACCATCACCAGTGATTACTCAGTAGCAGGAACCTGTGCAGTCCTTAGCCATACCAGCCTAGACAATGGCCTTGGCCAAGACATACCAAGGGCAGTCATTGATAGCGCAGACTATATGCTTAATGACGACGTGGATGAGGATACAGCCCACTACGTTGCACAGATACTAGACAGAGCGTTTAATCAATAGAGGGCTTGCCAGGGGTAGGCAGGGGGGCACCCCCCCCTCCCCCCTACCGGGCCGGAAAGTAGGTACTATCTAGGGGGGTGGTTTTCAAACTAAGTACATTCACGCGATACACCCCCAAAAAAATCCATAGAAAAAAAAGGTTAGATTATGAAAGAAGAAAAAATAGAAACCGTCAATAAAATCCTAGAAATTATTATGCAGTCTTTGGACGAGCATATGTACGACGATGTACCAACAGACCACCACAACCTTGAGGCAATCAAGACACAGGTGGAACAAATTCAAAAGATGATCTCGAAGGAAGATTAGATGATGAAAATCGGTGATTTAATTGAAAGAAGAATGGACAATACGTTGTGGCTTGTAATCGATACCTACTTCCATCACGCACTGTGTGTGAGCAGCAGGACAGGCAACAAGCGTTGGGTCTTTAAAGGAGATTGGTGTGACTATGAAAAAAGGTGATTTAGTTTGCTTGAGCCAAAGCGCACAGTACATGAACAAGTATAATATGATGGGCATCATTATAGAGAAGGTAGACGAACCACGAGCAATGCACAACGATGTATTCAAGGTGTGGTGGACAGATGGCACTGTCGGCAGCAACGTATGGGATTATGACTTGAAGGTGATGAGTGAAACACGGTGATTTAGTAAAATTCTCAGGGCATCAAGAAATAGAAATGGTTGGCATTGTGCTAACGCGCCCAGCTCACTTACAGCAGGGGTGGTGTGGAACCGTTCTTGTGTTGTGGAACGATGGCGAGAAAACTTGGTGTGGGAGAAGCAAACTTGAGGTGGTAAATGGAAATCGGTGACTTGGTAAAATTTGAAGGAGCCGATCTGTCAAAGGGCAGCGGTCGGATGGTTGGCATAGTTGTGCCTTCCGGGGAAAGCATGGCGCAAATATATAGACCTTTGTCAGAATCATGGTACGTTCATGTTTTGTGGAGCGATGGTGATACAGTGGCGTTCAGAAAGAAAAGGCTTGAGGTGGTATCATGAAAGTAGGTGACTTGGTAAAATTTGATGGGGACTTAAACCTCAAAGAACGTGGTATAGGTATCGTGATAAAGATGAAGGAGAAACCCAAAGGCGCAAAGGTCTATTGGGCAAGGTGGAAAATTGTTAGTCCGTGGATATATTTTAATTGGCTTGAGAAAATAAAATGAAAATACTAAGATCTATTGCTGTGACAATTGCAGCCTTTCTAATTATTTTGCAAACAGCTAAAAAGATCTTGAAGGAAATGAAAAAATGATGTATAATATATTTGAGACTTTAGCATTTATGGCTTGCTTATCAGTAGGATTTCTGTATATGGTAAAGCTTTGTGTTGATCTTGTGTACTACTTAGATAAAAGGAAGGGCAATGGACAAGAAACTAGAAAACGCGGCAAGAATTAAGGGTCTTCAAGATAGGCGTGATGGCCTACTCGCAGAATACAGAAGGCTTTCAATGCGCCTAAGTGATCTTGAAGACCAAATCTCGGACGTTGAAGGTGACATAAGGATGCTTGAATATGAGCAAGAAAAAAAATCTGCTTGAAGATTATAAGCTAAGGCCATTCTATGTTTTAAAAAAAGGTGATTTAGTTAAAGTAAAAGATTTTGAAAGAGAATATGGAGGCATGCTTGGCCTCGTAATTAGTAGGGAAGACTATGGCACCTCTTGCATGGTGCTTCTTTCTAGCGGAAAGAAAAGAAACATGATGAATTTTTGTTTGGAAAAGGTTGATAATGAAATTGAAGAATCAGGAAAATAGTGAAAATAAAAAAATAGGGTTACGGCCAACCCCTCCAAAAACCGCCGAGGAAAATTTACAGGAATTTAATGTTGGTGATTTGGTGCGAATTAATGAAAGAGCGTTGTTCTTAGACGAAAAACACTTGGGCCAACATGGAATTGTAACGAAAACGCATGAAACAAATTATCCAAGAGGGATGAGTGGTAGAGAAAACGACGGCATATTGTATTATGTGGCAATCAATGGCGAGGCACCACTCAAACTTTTTGCGGATGAGCTTGAAAAGGTATAAAAAATGACAAATAAAAATATTTTGGTTGGCGATTTGGTAGAAGTTCACCTCAACACGGAACTAGATGCGTTTCAGGGCACTGTTTTGGAGCTAAACGACTCCAAAGGTTTCGATGGAAGCACTTGGTATAAGATTAAACCATCCATGGAAGGCGACATGCCGGGAAATTTTTGGTACAGGGAGAACAAAGTAAAGAAATTAGGGAAGGAAAATGGCATATAGTAAAAAAGTAATCGATCATTTCGAAAATCCAAGGAACGTGGGGTCGCTAGATAAGGAAGATCCATCAGTTGGCACTGCGCTTGTTGGCGCACCGGCGTGTGGTGACGTAATGAAGCTGCAAATTAAGGTCAATGACGATGGCATCATCGAAGATGCCAAGTTCAAGACGTTTGGTTGCGGCTCTGCAATTGCTTCATCCTCCTTGGTTACGGAATGGGTGAAGGGAAAGAACCTAGAAGAAGCAGAAAAAATCTCAAACGGTGATGTGGCAGAAGAATTGTCGCTTCCACCAGTTAAAATTCATTGCTCGGTCTTGGCCGAAGATGCAATTAAGCAGGCAATTGAAAATTACAGGAACAAAAAGAGCCAATGAATGTATCGGTAGAAGACTTTCCACTAATAATAACTGACATTGCTGTAGAAAAAGCAAAGGAAGCAATTGAAGACGACAAATCTTATCTACGAATAGCATTGCAAGGTGGAGGCTGCTCAGGACTTCAATATAAATTGGACTTCGACACCGACGCTTATGACGAAGATTGGGCGGTTGAGATCGATGGCCTAATAATCGTTATCGATGGCCACAGCGCAACCGTTCTTGAGGGCACAACGCTCGATTATGGTAGCAACCTAATGTCGTCAGGCTTTAAGTTTATAAACCCAGCAGCTAAACGACACTGCGGGTGTGGAAGCTCGTTTGGATATTAAAATGACTAAGAAAAAGAAAGAACAAGACCGCTTGCCAAGGAATCCGCTGGTTCCAAAGCTAAACGATCACAAAAACCAAGCCTTTAAAGACAAAAAGAAAGAAAAGAGCAAAAACATTTGTCGTGAAAAGGTGAAAGATGCCGAAGATTGATGACGAATTCGAAATTGGCGACCTAATTCGCATATGGGACGAAGCATATATGCAGTATCTAACAAAGATGCCAATGATGCCCGTCACCAAATTTCAATTTCACGATAGAATTGGCATATATTGCGGCGAGCTCGATAAAGAAGACGCTGCGCGTACTAGAGACTACGATGGTGTTGCAAGTGAAGAAACATATTTCTGGATATATATCGAGGGAGAAAAGAAATTGATCCACGACTCGTTCGTTATGAAGCTAAAGGTATAGTTATATATCTCAGGGGGACACCATGTTTTGTATGATGAGCGCGAAGACTTAGAAAATTTTGCCTACGGTGATCTGATTAATGTGCATGCACATTATAAGGAGCGCATCGTTGCCACTGGAATATACATGGGGTGTTGTCCATATGAGATATTTGTAAAAGTTTTAACTTCCGATGGCTCCGTTCAGGAGTTTGATACTTTGTATTACTACTTAGTGAGACTTAAATAATCGGAAGTTCTAGTGTATGATATATTATATGGATTCAAATGTTTTTAAATATCAAGACGAGTGGTTCGAGCAGGCCCTCAAGGTTCAACGATACTTGCCAAGCGAACGCAATTTGTTTGGGGAGTGGAAAATAAGGCAAACGCACAGCAGTTTGCGATTCCAAAATATATATCTCGTTAAAGAATTTACTAGAAACCCCCGCGACGAGGTGCTTTTTACTTTAATTCTATCAAAAGATCCTGAAATTGATTTCAAAATCCAATTTAATAATCAACATTCCCGTTATTTGGCCTCTAAATATCATATTCGTAGCTACTTAGAAGGCGAAATAACGGATAGTTTTTTACAAATGGCTTCTTTATATGAGTATGTTGTTCAAACTTCTCTATTAATCGAATTAAAATGAAAGGAATAATTCATGTCTAATATTAAATTTCAAAAAGGAGAGATCATCTCCTACGGATATTCTGATGACCGGAAGCTCGGCATCGTTGTATCTGATCCATTCTTCTCTCATAACGAGTGGCAGGTGAAGACGTATTGCGATGGCAGTGTTTATAACAACTCTGTTAATGCTGTTGAAAAGATCTGCGATGAAGTTGAAGTTATCAAGCCAACAAATTAAACTCATGAGGTTTGGCCTCACCCGCCTTTACTGCCGGTACTTTGTTTTCCTTAGCGTGTTGTGGTATACAATCACCATGAGGTTCACAAAAATCCCTTCTAAGCGCGTGAGGTACTACCGAAATTCTGTTGAAATTGCCAACGACATGGGTTGGGGCAAGCGATATAAGAAAGACCCCTTAAATGGCAAGCTAGACTATCTTGCACACCCAAGCAGGTTAGCCAAGAATATAGAGGATAGGGCACCTTTTGGGGATTGTGATGATCATGCGATCTACTGGTGTGTTGCTTTGCTAAAAAATAAATTAGCAGAACGAGCATGGTTTTGTTTTTACTCCATGGAAAGAGATAATGGCGATACAAGCGCCCATGCAATTTGCGTATTCCAAGATGAAGAGGATATGTTCTACTGGTGCGATTATCACTTGCCCGTCTTTCTTGATGAGTACCGAGACAAGTGGGCCTACCGTTCTGCGGAGACTTTTGGCGCACAGCCATATGCCGCTGTGATGATTGAAGTAAAGAAAGTTCTGGAAGATGATACACCCGTGTTTGGGGAAATCACCGTTCTAGGTCTTTAAATAGCATAAAAAAATTCCGAAGAAATAATCGATGGCTTAATGCATCGATGCGTTGATAAAAAAAATTCCGGTCTTGCCCCCGCGTTGTAATTATATGTATGCACCAAACCGTTGACCACTATAAAAAATTTTCCATCGGCGACATGGTGGAACTTGACAACGGCCAACCTGACTTTGAGATCCAAGCCGGGATTGGAATTGTTGTTGAGCTTCTTGAAAAAGAAGAGGTCATTGTTCACTGGCAAAACGACGTTTGGATTAGCGGAAGGACACAAGTAATGGGAACTTGGGAAATAAGGCATCCCAATTTCAATTAAAAACTAATTAAAGTTATGGCAAAAAAGACACGGATACCAGAACTCGTTGTTAATAAGATATATATCGACGGCGGTGGCAGCTCATCCCAGGTATATACTCTTGAAGTTGATGATGGTGATGACCATAAATTAAAAATTGGAAATAACAAAAATAAGAAGGTTGCCACCATCAACCAACGTACCGGAGAAATCGAAGCGGCTAAAATTAAAGGGGACGGTTCGGGCCTAACCAATGTATCCGCAGAGGCGCTGGCTGAAATAGAAGCTGCAAAGCTCCTTACACTCTCTACTGATAAGATCTTTTTTAGTTATAAAGAAAACGGGCAGTCTGATCCGAGTGGTCAGACCGTCACAATTAAAGCCAACATCCAAAATGTTCCAGGGGCACAAGTGGTTTGGAGTTCGACAGATGCGACCTTCACTGTTCCTGTCACCCAAGAAAGCCCGGACGAAGTAACCATCACCGCAGCTCAGTTTAATGCAAACTCGGAAAGGAAATTTCTTTCTATCATTGCAACAATAGATGATGAGGGATCTCAGCTCTATGATCAAATTACAATTGTAAGAATAGAACAAGGAGCTACCGGGCGGTCTGCACTCACCACCGTCCTCACCAACGAAAGCCACACATATCAAGCTGATCGTGGAGTGACAGGAAATGCAACAGTAGCAGACTTCTCATCCGGCGCAACTGACATTGTTGTTTTTTATGGTGCCACCCGACTCAAGCCCGTTACTGGTGAGCCAGGGGCTGGCGAATTTAAGGTGGAAGTTTCGTTGCTGGAATATATACAAGTTCCTGCCGTAAATCATATATTACCTGTGGCGGTTGAGGGTAACGAAGACTCGTGGCGAATGGAAATTGCGTCACCGACGGGGATGA